>Ga0265780_10004451_pt1 | contig 18023 bp, 14 predicted proteins | sample P1T30metagenome_FD_192432 | JGI IMG/M metagenome (GOLD analysis project Ga0265780, IMG submission 192432) | Plant litter microbial communities from East Loma Ridge, Irvine, California - P1 T30 | ecosystem: Environmental > Terrestrial > Plant litter > Unclassified | place: USA: California...
CGAGCTGGTCAAGCGCATGGCACAGGAGCACGATCTGCTGGTGACGGTGGAAGAGGGCTGCATCATGGGCGGCGCCGGCGCCGCCGTGATGGAAGCACTGGCCGAAGCCGGCATCGCCAGGCCAGTGCTGAACCTGGGCCTGCCCGACAGCTTCATCGACCAGGGCGACCCGGCCGCGCTGCTGGCGTCGGTCGGCCTGGATGCCAATGGCATCGCAGCGTCGATCCGCGCGCGCCTGAATGCGGCGGGCGAGCCACGGCTGGTCGTGAACAACGGCTGATTCCTGCGGTAGTGAAGATAAAAAAACCCGCTTTCGCGAGAAAGCGGGTTTTTTATCGGCCCTGCCTTGGCAATTAGCCGCCCGGGATGCCACCGCCGCCACCACCGCCGCTCGCCGGGGTATAGACCACGTTGCCGAAGCCGTCGAGCGTGATGCCGCCCGAGCCGACGAGTTCGATGGCGATGTCTTCGCTGTTGATGATGCCGTCGCCGTCGTCGACGAACAGGTACTGGCTGCCCTCGATATCCATCAGCACGGCGCCGCCTTTGGAGGTCGAGGCCGTGTTGTAGGCTGCCGTGATGGCGGCGAACAGCGCCCCAGTGGTCCCGTCTTCCGGTTGTTGCATCACGGCGCTGGCCACGCCGGTGATCGCTGCGCCGAACTCAAAGGTGAAGGCAGCGCTGCTGGTGGTGTCGACGATGTCGAAGCTGCGCGGGCTCTCCTCGCTGAACCACGAACCCAGGTTCGAGTCCATGCTCGACGCGACCACCAGGACGTCGCTGCCGCCGGAGAGATGGAAGTTGTCGCCGCCGATGCCGCCGTTGAGGACATCGCCCTGCACGCTGTCGCTGATGTCGTCGTTGCCTTCCAGCCCGCGCAGGTAGACCGCATTGCCCGCACCCGCGCTGCCCAGCACATTATTGCCGGCGAAGTCGTCGACCACGGTGCCGTCGCCGTTGTAGAACACATCGCCGCTCAAGCCGCTGAACGACGCGGCGGTCAGGTCCATCACCGAGGTGTTTTCCAGCTTGATCAGCGAGGTGCCGCTGGCGCCCGTCGACGTCACGTAGACATCGCGGTCGACCTGGCCGGCGAATACGACACCGTCCTTGAGGTAATTTGCCAGGTGGTCGCTGGCGTCAGCCAGCAGCGCCTCGACCGAGTGATAGTAGGTGGTGCTGACCGTCAGGCCCAGGGTGCTGCTCTGCAGCGTGCCGGGTGCGAAGCCGAGCGTGTCGCCCTCGGCGATGCTGAAGTCGGTGATCGTGTCGAAGCCGCCGCTGACCACCTTGCCGTCCTGGTCCCATTGGGCGACCGAGTCGGCGCCCTGGAGCAGCATGAAGGTATCGGCGCCGCTGCCGCCGGTGAGCGTGTCGCTGCCCAGGCCGCCGGCCAGCAGGTCGCTGCCTTCGAAGCCCAGCAAGGTGTCGTTGCCCGCGCCGCCGTACAGGCTATTCGGGCCCGCATCGCCGATCAGGGTGTCGTTGCCGTCGAAGCCCCAGGCCACCATGCCCGAGATGGTGTCAGCGTCGTCGGTGCCGAGCGTATACACCGTGCCCTGGCTGTCGCTCAGCGCATCGCCCTTCGTCGGGACCACTTCGAAGATGCCGCTGACGGTCTTGGTCTGGGCGCCGATCGATACGGTGCCGACGATCGCGCCGTGGCTCGCATCGAGCGACTGCACCGGAGCCTGGCCATCCGGCGAATTCAGATAGACCGCGCCGGCCAGGCTGCTTTTCAGGGAGATGCCGTCCGCGGTGGCGATCGCTTCCAGCGAATCCTCGACTTCAGGCGCGATGGTGAAGGTGAGGCCGGTTTCCAGGCTGGTATTGCCGGCCGCGTCGATCTGGCGCACCAGCACCGTGTGGGTGCCGTCCTTGAGCTCGGGTGCCTTGCTGCTCCAGCCGTCGTCGACCGCAGACTGGCTGTTTTCCGACGTCGTCGCGAGCGTGACGATGGCCGGCAGCACGACCGTGGTCACGACCTTGTACTGCACCAGGGCGTCGGCTTCCGTGCCGCTCACCAGCAGGCTGTTGTCCGCGGCCAGCGTCACGCCTGGTGCGGCGGCGTAATGGTCGTACACGATCGCCTGGCTGGCGGTGGACGAGGTGGCGCCGCTGGCGTCGGCGGCGCGCAGCTGCACGGTGGTGACGACGTTGGCGGTGTTCACCACCGCAAACGGCAGCGCCAGCGCCGGCAGGGCAACGCCCGGCGCGGCGGCCAGCGCCAGGTCCTTGATCACCACCTGGTTGGTCTCGGACGAGACTTCGATGCCGGTCTTGATCCAGTTGACGCCGTCGACGCTGTACTCGAAGTGCTGACCGGATTTCAGGCCGGCGCCCTTGTAGCCGAAGGTGACGTCGGCCACGCTCTTGTTGGTGACGTTGTCATTGTGGGTATCGCGTTCGCCCTGGCTCACGCCCTGGAACGACAGCGACAGCGAGAACGCCGGACCGGTGCCTGGCGCCGTCGGCTTGGTCGGGTACACGACTTCCACTGCGGCCGGCAGGCCGCCGGTGGCCAGTGCATCGACCACGTCCTGCAGCGTTGCGGCGGCAGGCATCACTTTCAGGACCTTGTCCATGCCGCCGCCGCGCAGCAGCGACTCCAGCGTGACCGGGTCGCCTGCGGCCGCCTTGGCGGTATCGGCCAGGGCCTGCGCCAGCGCGACCGGATCCTGCGTGCCGCGCGGGGTGTCGAACAACGCCAGCAGGGTGGTGTTGACGGCGATCGCCTCGACCACTTGCGGGGTCTTGGTGGCGGTATCGGCGAACGAGACGGCGGCCTTGACCAGTGCCTCGAGGTCGGCGCCGGTGGAATCCAGGGTGACGGCGCGCACCAGGATGCGCGCGGCTTCGACCGCGGCGTAGCCGCTGTATTCGGTGCCGTCCTGCGCGACTTGCGCGGTGAAGGCATCGGCAGCCTGTTGGCGGAGGGTCGACAACGCTGCATCTGTACCCTGCGCGCCTTTCAGGATGGAGACCGAAATGTCGGCCAGCGAGGCGTGGCCCGCCTCGATCACATTCGTCCAGAAGGCCAGGCCGTCCGCATCGGGTGCGCGGTTGAACAGTGACTGGTAGATGTCGGCGATACGATCGGCGACGGTATCGCTACCGAAGCGCACCTGCGCTTCTTCAGAGTTGGCGAAGAACTGGGTGATGGCGCCGAGGTCGCCGTTGTTGGCTGCGAGCTGCTGCGACCAGAATGCCATGCCGGAGACGTCGGCGGGACGGCCATAGAAAGCGAGGTAGAACGAGTTGACGGTGGATGCGATGGTGCTGGACATGTTCATGATGAGCCGGGTTGAACGCGCGGGACGAAATGTTTCCGCATAGAATTAGTCTACTTTCAACCCGGCAAAAACGATACTTTGTTCCGTATCTTTGGCGCTATGGCATAGAAATATATGCAAAACCAATCAATATCTGCATATTGTTCATAATCCTTGAATATTGAACGTATATTGGGTGGTTGGCTGTGAGGTCAGTTCTTTGTACGCGTGCAGAGATAGACGGCGCCAGCAGTAACCATGAAACCGGCCAGCGCCATGGCCCCGATCGTTTCGCCGAGCACGGCAAACCCCATCAGTGCCGTAACGCCCGGGATCAGGTAGAACAGGCTGGCCACCTTGCTCGCCTCGCCCTTGCGCATCATGTAGAACAGCAGGCTGGTGGCGCCGATTGAATTGACTACCGACAGCCAGCCGGACGCTAGCAGCAGGGTCGGCGTCCATTGCACCTGGAAGCCCTCGACCCACAGCGCCAGCGGCAGCGCCACCACGCTGGCGGCGGCCAGCTGGATGCAGCCGCCGGTGCGCAGGTCGGTGTGGGCGCAATATTTTTTCTGGTACAGCGTACCGAGCGTGATGCCGGCCAGCGCCAGAACGACCGCCCCCAGGCCTGCGGCACCGCCGTTGGCGCCGCTGCCAATCCGGTCTGCGACCACCAGCGCCACCCCGCACAAGCCGCCGGCCAGGCCAAGCCACTGGCGCGCGCTCACCTTCTCGTGCAGGAACACGCTGGCGCCGAGCGCCGTGAACAGCGGCATGGTGCCGATCACCAGGGCCGCGATGCCGGCGCTCACGCCCAGGTTGAGGCCTGTGTACAGGCCGGAAAACTGCAGCGCCTGTATCAACAGGCCGACCACGACCAGATGCGCCAGCTGGCGGCGGCCAGTGGGCCAGGGCGCGCGGGTCGCCAGCGCTACGACCAGCAGCACCAGCGCGGCCACGCCGAAACGCAGGAACAGCAGCGTGAATGGCCCCGCGTGCGGCAGGGCGAGCTTGCCGACCACGTAGCCCGAACTCCACATCAGGATGAACAGCACCGGCAGCGAGAACAGCGCCGCCACGGACATTGCAGGTTTCGGGATGCCCAGCGTCGTCATGATTGCCTCCGGTAGTGAGGAAACCAGCATAGCCAGCGCCTGACAGGCATACAATCCATCCACGGAATAACACATTGTTTCCATTGGAGATACGATGGCGGAACTGAAACCACGCGATTTTGCTGACCTCTGGGCCTTCGTGAAGGTAGTGGAGGCAGGCAGCTTTTCGGAAGCGGCGCGCCAGCTGGGCTCGACCAAGGCGAATGTCAGCAAGGCGGTGGCGCGGCTCGAGCGCGCGCTGCAGCTCAAGCTGCTGAACCGCTCGACGCGCCGCATCGGGCTGTCCGAGGCGGGTCGCGACATCCACCGGCATGCGCTGCGCATGGTGGACGAGGGACGGGCCATCGAAGCGGCCGCCGCCGGCGCCCAGGAAGGGCCGGCCGGCACGCTGCGGGTGAGCACCTCGATGGCGTTCGGGAATGCCCAGCTGGCGGCGCTGCTGCCGGCCTTCATGGCGCGCTATCCCGAGGTGCGCGTGGTATTGAGCCTGCAAGACCGCCAGGTCGACCTGGTGGAAGAGGGAATCGATGTCGCGTTGCGCCTCAGTCCCCGGATCGACTTGATGAACGCCATCGCGCGGCCGCTCGCGCCCATGCGCTATGTGCTGGCGGCGGCGCCCGGCTATCTCGAGCGCCACGGCGCGCCGCGCGATATCGCCGAACTTCAGCAGCATCGCTGCCTGGGCTTCGCCGAGTCGGGGCCGGGCGCCACCTGGAGCTTCGACACCGATGGGGCGCCGCTGGTGCACAGGCCAGCCGGCGGCCTGGTCGCCAACAGCAGCCAGGCGCTGCGCGAAGCGATGCTGGGCGGGGCCGGCATCGCCCTGTTGCCGACCTTCGTCGTGGGCGAGGATATCCGCGCCGGGCGGGCGGTGCAGGTGCTGCCGGGGGCCAGGCCGATCGGCCTGTTCGGCAGCCAGCTGGTCGCGCTCTACCTGCAGAACCGCTTCCTGCCGCAGAAGGTGAGGGTGTTTATCGACTTCTTGCTGGCGCAGTGGGGCGACGAGCCGCCCTGGGATGCATTCCTGCGCGAGGGTGCATAGTTAGCCGGGCTGCCCGAACAGCGCCTCGGCGCGCTGGTACAGGATCCACGAGGTGGCGATGTATTTGTCGCCACTGATCGGCACATTGCCACGGTGGGTGTGCGTGAACCCGGCCGGCGCGATCACCAGCCGCCCTTTTTTGGGTGCGATCTTGCGGCCCTGGTACAGGAACTCGGTCGCGCCGCCTTCTGCCACATCGTTCAGGTAGAACATCCACAGCAGCACCCGGTGCAGCGAATCGCAGCTGGCGTTCTGCGGGTAGATCTCGGAATGCCAGTGGTGGTAGCCGCCGCTGCCCCTGACGTATTTCTGCAGATTGATGGTGCCGGGCCGGTACAGCGCGCGCAGCAGGTCTTCGATCCAGGGCCGGCCGACTTCCTCGAAATTGGCCATCGACAGCACCGTCGGCACGCCGCTCTGCGGATGCGCCAGCGTCGGCGACAGGGACCCCATCAACAGCATGCGGTAGCGGTCGACATACTCGACCAGGTGGCGCGTCATGCTCTGCAACAGCAGTTCGGTGACGTCGTCCCACTCGCGGTGCAGGTTGACGGTGATGTCGTAGCTGTCCTTCTTCTCGACGTCGACGCCGTTGCCGGTGTGGCCGCGCACCACCTTGTCGCTGGCCTCGAAGCGCGCCAGCAGCGCATCGCATTGCGCGGCGCTGAGCACGTCGTCGTAGACGCCGATGAAGTCGTCTACCTTATCGTCCATCTCAGCCGCGCTTGCGCTCATGGTGCCACAACACATCGTTGCCGCCGGCAAAGCGGTTCAGCACGCGGGCCAGCACGAACATCAGGTCGGACAGGCGGTTGACGTACTGGCGCGGGTGGGCGTGGATCTGTTCCGCCTTCGACAGCGCCACGATGGCGCGCTCGGCGCGCCGGCACACGGTGCGGCACAGGTGCGCCGTGGAGGCCGCGCGCGAGCCGGCCGGCAGGATGAATTCCTTCAGCACCGGCAGGTCGGCATTGTATTTCTCGAGCAGGCCGTCCAGGCGCGCCACGTGCTCTTCCTTGATCATCTGGTAGCCCGGGATGCATAGTTCGCCGCCCAGGTCGAACAGGTCGTGCTGGATCGAGACCAGCTCTTCGCGCAGGTCGCCCGGCATGTCTTCGCACAGCAGCAGGCCGACGAAGGAGTTGAGTTCGTCGACCTCGCCCAGGGCGTGGATGCGCGCGCTGTCCTTGCCGGTGCGGCTGCCGTCGCCCAGGCCGGTGCTACCGTCGTCGCCGGTGCGGGTCGCAATTTTGGAAAGTCGGTTGCCCATGATGTTGTCTTATGCGTTGGTGAGAAAAAACGATGGGACGAGCATACGACAAAAGTGGTCATTGTGCTTACAATCGAAGCATGCCCGACCTCGTTTCCGCATCCAGCACCGACCCGGCCCCGACCGCCTTGCGCGCACAAGTGGCCGCCGCCCTGCGCGCACGCCTGCCCGCCTCCTGCGTGCTGTCCGACCCCGAAGACACCCGGCCCTACGAATGCGACGGCCTGGCCGCGTACCGCCAGCTGCCCATGGTGGTGACCCTGCCGACCGACGAAGCGCAGGTGCTGGTGATCCTGGATGTGTGCCGCACCCTGAACGTGCCGATCGTGCCGCGTGGGGCCGGCACCGGGCTGTCGGGCGGCGCGCTGCCGATCCACGATGGCGTGGTGCTGTCCACCGCCCGCATGAGCCAGGTCAAACGCGTCGATCCGCTCGCGCGCACGGCGGTCGTGCAGCCGGGCGTGCGCAACCTGGCGATCTCCGAGGCCGCAGCAACCTTCGGTCTGTACTACGCGCCCGATCCTTCATCGCAGATTGCCTGCACCATCGGCGGCAATGTGGCCGAGAACGCGGGCGGCGTGCATTGCCTCAAATATGGCCTGACGGTGCATAACGTGCTGGGGGTGCGGGTCGCCACCATCGAGGGCGAGATCGTCGAACTGGGCGGCGCTGCGCTCGATGCGCCGGGGCTCGATCTGCTGGCCGTGTTCATCGGCTCCGAGGGCATGCTTGGCATCGTCCTGGAGGTGACCGTGAAGCTGGTACCGAAGCCGGCGCTGGCCCAGGTCATCATGGCCTCGTTCGACGATGTGGTCACTGCCGGCAATGCAGTGGCAGACGTGATCGCGGCCGGCATCATCCCGGCCGGCCTGGAGATGATGGACCGCACCTCGGTACGCATGGTCGAACCGTTCGTGCAGGCCGGCTATGATCTGGACGCGGCCGCCATCCTGCTGTGCGAGGCCGACGGCACCGCGCTCGAAGTGGCCGAAGAGATCGACCGCATGAGCGCCGTGCTGGCGCGCGCCGGCGCGAGCGCGATCGCAGTGTCGCAGAGCGAGGCGGAGCGGGTGCGCTTCTGGTCGGGCCGCAAGAACGCCTTCCCGGCGGCGGGCCGCATCTCGCCCGATTACTACTGCATGGACGGCACCATCCCGCGCAAGCAGCTGGCGCGCGTGCTGGCCGGCATCGCCGCCATGGAGCAGATCTATGGCTTGCGCTGCTCGAACGTGTTCCACGCGGGTGACGGCAATATGCATCCGCTGATCCTGTTCGACGCCAGCGCGCCGGGCGAATTCGTGCGCGCCGAGGCCTTCGGCGCGGCGATCCTGGCGCTGTGCGTCGAGGTCGGCGGCACCATCACCGGCGAGCATGGCGTGGGCAAGGAAAAGATCGACTCGATGTGCGTGCAGTTCGGCCGCAAGGAGCTCGACGCCTTCTTCGCCGTCAAGCATGCGTTCGATCCGCACGCGCTGCTCAACCCCGACAAGGCAATCCCGGCCCCGCACCGCTGCGCCGAATTCGGCAAGCTGCACGTGCACCACGGCCAGGTCCCGTTCCCCGACCTGCCGCGCTTTTGAACGAGAACGCCATGGGAACGATCGAACACTTCCAGGAGCAGGTGCGGGCCGCCGCCGCGAGCGGCCGGCCGCTGTGCATCCGTGGCGGCGGCAGCAAAGACTGGTATGGCGGGCTGCCTATCGGGGACATCCTCGACACGCGCGCGCATGCCGGCGTCGTCGACTACGAACCCACCGAACTGGTGATCACGGCGCGCTGCGGCACGCCTTTAAGCGAGATCGAGGCGCTGCTGGCGTCCCACAACCAGATGCTGGCCTTCGAGCCGCCGCATTTCGGGCCGCATGCCACCATCGGTGGCACGGTGGCCGCCGGCCTGGGCGGCCCACGGCGCGCCACGAGCGGCGCCACCCGCGACTTCGTGCTTGGCGCGCAGCTGCTGGACGGGAAGGGCGATGTGCTGAACTTCGGCGGCCGGGTGATGAAGAACGTGGCCGGCTACGATGTCTCGCGCATGCTGGCCGGCTCGCTCGGTACCCTGGGCCTGCTGCTGGAAGTGTCGGTCAAGGTGCTGCCACGGCCCTTTGCCGAGGCCACGCTGCGTTTCGACCTGGACGAGATCGACGCGATCCGGCGCCTGAATGAATGGGGCGGCCAGCCGCTGCCGATCTCTGGCAGCGCCTGGCATGACGGTGCGCTGGCGCTGCGCCTGTCCGGAGCCGAGGCGGCGGTCGACGCCGCGCGGCGCCTGCTCGGCGGCGAAGACATGATGGATGCGGCGGCGTTCTGGGTTGATGTGCGCGAGCAGCGCCATGCCTTCTTCGATGGCGATGGCGCGCTGTGGCGCCTGTCGGTGCCGTCGACCACCGGCGCGCTGGTGCTGGGCGGGGCCCAGCTGATCGAGTGGGGCGGGGCCCAGCGCTGGCTGCGCGGCGCCAGCGACGCTGCCAGCCTGCAGGCGATCCGGCGCACAGCCCAGGCCTGCGGCGGCCATGCGACCCTGTTCCGGGGCGGCGACAAGAGCGGCGGCGTGTTCCAGCCGCTGGCGCCGGCGCTGGCACGCATCCACGCGCGCATGAAGGACGCCTTCGATCCCGCGCACATTTTCAACCCGGGACGCATGTATCCGGAAGGGATTGCCTGACCCATGCAAACGACACTCGCCTCTTTTATCGAGGGCACGCGTGAAGGCCTTGAAGCCGAAGCCATCCTGCGCGCCTGCGTGCATTGCGGCTTCTGCAACGCCACCTGTCCCACTTACCAGTTGCTGGGCGACGAACTCGATGGCCCGCGTGGCCGCATCTACCTGATCAAGCAGGTGCTCGAAGGCGCCACGCCGACCCGCAAGTCCCAGCTGCACCTGGACCGCTGCCTGACCTGCCGCAACTGCGAGACCACCTGTCCCTCGGGCGTCAAATATGGGCGCCTGGTCGACATCGGCCGCAAGCTGGTCGACGAGCGCGTGGCGCGGCCCCTGGGCGAGCGCATCGCGCGCACCACGCTCAAGGAATGCCTGCCGCGCAGCAGCCTGTTCAAACCGGCGTTCAGGGCGGGACGGGCATTGCGGCCACTGCTGCCCGTCAAACTGCAGGACAAGCTGCAGCCCGCGCGCGCCGCCGGCCACTGGCCGACGCGCGTCCATGCGCGCAAGATGCTGCTGCTCGACGGTTGCGTGCAGCCGGCGATGGCGCCGAATATCAACGCCGCCACGGCGCGCGTGCTCGACCTGCTCGCCGTGCAGCTGATCGTGGCGCCGCAGGCCGGCTGCTGCGGGGCGCTGCGCTATCACATGAATGACCAGGACGGCGGCTTGCAGGACATGCGGCGCAATATCGACGCCTGGTGGCCGTATGTCGAGCGCGGTGACGTCGAGGCGCTCGTGATGACGGCGTCCGGTTGCGGCGTGACGGTCAAGGAGTATGGTCACCTGCTGGCGCACGACCCGGCGTATGCGGCCAAGGCCGGGCGGATCAGCGCCCTGACACGCGACCTGTCGGAGATCCTGCCGGAATTCGAAGAACAGATCGCGGCGCGCGCGCAGCGCAGGCCGGCGCCGCGCGTGGCGTATCACCCGCCATGCACGCTGCAGCATGGCCAGCAAATCCGCGGCAAGGTCGAGCGCGTGCTGCATGCGGCCGGCGTGGACGTGGTGCTGTGCGCCGACAATCACCTGTGTTGCGGCTCGGCCGGCGCCTATTCGGTGCTGCAACCCGAGATCGCACAGGCACTACGCGAGCGCAAGCTGGGCAGCCTGGCTGCGACTGGCGCTATGGAGATCGTCTCGGCCAATATCGGTTGCCAGACGCACCTGCAGGCGGGGACCGACAAGCCGGTGACGCATTGGATCGAACTGCTGGAGCGCGTTCTTGTGTAAAGGGTGGCCGCGCGCATGCCTTCGGCGCCCATGGTAGGATCGCGCCAAACCCAGCAATCAACAGGAACGATCTTGAGCTTCACCTTTCAACTCGTGCGCGATGACGAGGGCGCGCCTTCCGCTGTCGTCTTCGAAGACAGCAGCAGCCCCGGGCTGGTCCCGGTATGGGAAGCCGCCGGCGTCTACGACGCACTCTACAACAGCGATGGCCGCATCGCCCGTGACGTCTCGCGTGCGCTGGCCTACGGCCTCGACCAATTGAACGACGACGCCTCGCTCGGCAACCTGCTGCCGCCCGGCGTGTCGATGGGGGAGGCAATCCGCTTCCTCGAGAACGTCAACCGCGGCTGCATCATTCACGGCGTGGCGCACATCCAGACCCGCTGACGGCGAATCTGTGCCGCATCGGCGACGCCCCTATGGTCATCCGGCCCAAGGGCTTGTACCATGTGGTAGTTCCGCTCGACAACGAAAGACCGATATGACCTTCCCATTTTTCTCCCGTTCGCTGTTCATGGGCCTGTTCGCCGCCGCCTGCGTGGCCCCGGCCCACGCCGAAAGCTTCGCCTCGTCGGCCTCCAGCGCCGGCTCGGCCTCGTCGGCCAGCATTTCCGATTCGATCAGCGATTCCAGCACCAGCTCCAGCGGCGAAGACAAAGTGGCGGCGGGCGATTACCGCGTCATCCACATCGCCCAGGCGCCGAACAAGCCGGACACCACCCGCCTGACCCTGCGCGCCGCTGGCGCGGACCAGGGCAAGTCCTTCGACCTCGACGTGCCGAACCGCGCGCTGGCCCAGCGCCAGGTGATCGCAGGTGAAATGGTCCGCGTGAATGAGCGCGTCTACGGCTACGAATTCGCCTACGCCGATACCCAGCGTCCGTTCTTCCTCGCGCTGCAGGACGACTGGTACCACGACCTGGCGTCGCGCAAAGTCACCATCTGATGCTGCTGCACCGGGCCGTCGCCGCGGTCACGCTGGCGCTCGGCCTCGGTACGGCCAGCGCTGCCTGGGCCGGCCTGCCGACCTTCTGCGAACGCGCCAGCGATATCACCGCTTCTGAACAGGACCGCGTGCTGCGCTTTGCCGGCGTGGTGCGGCAGGAACTCGAACGCTCGGGCGGCAAGGTCGCCTTGATCTCGCGCGCTGGCACCGACCTGAGCCGCTTCAACCTGCTGTATTCGCACGCCGGCGTCGCGTTGCGCAATGATGCGGGCCGGGGGGGCGCCTGGACTGTGCGCCAGCTGTATTACGCCTGCGACGACGCGCGTCCGCACCTGTTCGACCAGGGTCTCTCGGGCTTCGCGCTCGGGGCCGATGCGCCGGCCAAAGGTCACGTCTCGCTGCTGTTCCTGCCGGATGAGGAAGGCGCGCAGCTCGAGCGCGCCGCACGTGACAAGCGCCTCGCGCTGGCGCTGCTGGCCGGCGAGTACAGCGCCAATGCCTATGCCTACGCTACCCGCTATCAGAACTGCAATCAGTGGGTGGCCGAGCTGCTGGCCGGCGCCTGGGGCGCGGTTGGCGCAGAAGGTGGACGAGTGCGCGAACAGGCGCAGGATTGGCTGCGCGCGCAGGGTTACGTTCCCGGCCCGGTCAGGGTGCCCGGTCACATGCTGATGTTCGCCGCGCAGTTCGTGCCGCTGGTGCATGTCGACGATCACCCGGTCGAGGACCTCCATGCGCTGTCACTGCAGGTGAGCCTGCCGACGTCGATCGAGGCGTTCGTGCGGCAGCGCCTGCCGCAGACCCGGCGCGTGGAAATCTGCCACGACGCCGGCCGCATCGTGGTGCGGCGGGGCTGGAAACCCCTCGGGGCGGCTTGCGAGCCCGGGCCGGATGACGAAGTAGTGTCTCTTATCCAATAGCCGTTTCCGTGTAGTTAACGATGTAGATGCTGGCATTTTCCTTGTGCTGAGGGACACTGTTGGCTCGTCTCATGCAGATTTCATGAGAATGCAACAACATGCTACAAGCATGGACTGTCAATACATCCAAGGTTAGCATTCTTGAAACTTTGGCCGAGGACAATTGTTCCTCGCCAAGTGAGAGAAGCAGGTACCGCTAAGCGGTGCCTGCAGATTCCCCACCTGTTGGAGAGGAATGCTAACCATGCACCACCGTGCCGAGATCGATGGCTTACGAGCCATTGCCGTGCTTCCCGTCATCCTGTTCCACGCCGGCTACTCGGCATTCAGCGGCGGCTTCGTCGGCGTCGACATCTTCTTCGTCATCAGCGGCTACCTGATCACTTCCATCATCCTGTCCGAGATGGAGCAGGGCAAGTTCAGCATCGTGAATTTCTACGAGCGGCGCGCCAGGCGTATTCTTCCCGCCCTGTTCTTTGTGATGGCCGTGACGCTGCCGTTCGCCTGGATGTGGCTGATTCCTTCCGAGTTCAAGGATTTTTCGAAGAGCATCGTGGCGGTGATGCTGTTCTCGTCGAACATCCTGTTCTGGCAGACCAGCGGGTATTTCGACACGGCGGTCGAGAGTAAACCACTGTTGCATACCTGGAGTCTCGCCGTCGAGGAGCAGTATTACGTGCTGTTCCCGATCTTCCTGCTGTTCGCATGGCGTCTTGGCCGGCGCAATCTGGCGGCGCTGGTGCTCCTGCTGGTGGTCGGGAGCCTCATGCTGGCCCAGTTCACCACGGCCGCCGAGCCGGATGCATCGTTCTATCTGCTGCCGACGCGCGGCTGGGAGCTGGGCATCGGCGCGCTGGCCGCGATCTACATGGGCAAGAACGGGGGCGTCGATATCGCCAAAACCTGGTCCGAATGCCTCGGCATGCTGGGCTTCGTCCTGATCGCCGCCAGCATGTTCCTGTACGACGAACACACGCCGTTCCCGAGCGTGTACACGCTGGCCCCGACGCTCGGCACGGCGCTGATCATCCTGTACTGCCGGCCTGCCACGCTGGTCGGGTGGCTCCTGACCCGCAGGGCCACGGTGGGCATCGGCCTGGTCAGCTACAGCGCCTATCTGTGGCACCAGCCTCTGTTTGCGCTGGCGCGGCAACGTAGCGCGCACGAGCCGGGGCTGCCCATGTTCACGGTCCTCGCCTTGCTCTCGCTGGTGCTCGGATACTTCAGCTGGCGCTTTGTGGAGGCGCCATTCCGGGATCGCACGCGCATCGGCAAGAACGGGGTGTTCGCCTTGTCGGCGGTCGGCATCGTCGTCTTCCTGTGCATTGGCCTGGCGGGCTATCAGACCAATGGATTCCGCGAGCGCGAAAAATGGGACGGGATCGAGCATGCATTCGCCACCCAGAACGAGCTCGGGAGCGGCAACCGGTTCTGCAAGGCGAACCGGGTGGACTCGCCATTCGGGCCACAGGTGTGCGTGATCGGCGACCGTTCACAGCGGCCCGACGGCGTGTTGTGGGGCGACTCGTATGCCGGTGCGTTGATGCATGGCTTGAACCAGGAGTTAAGCCGCGCGGGCCGCGCCTTTTATGTCGTGCTCAGCGACGGATGCATTCCGGTCGAAGGTGCATGGCGCACACGCAAGCAGGCCGAATTCGATTGCGGTGAAACGCGCCACCGTCGCTTCGTCGACGCCGTGTTGCGCGACGAGTCCATCCAGACCGTGGTCTGGACCGGTGCCTTCTCGGCCTTGCTGGCCAGTCGGCCGCATGAGGAATACGTCATCGACGGCGTACCGGCCGAACACGCGGCCACGAAGCGCCGGATCCTCGGTACGCTCGAAAAACTGGAAGATGCGGGGAAAAAAGTCGTGTTCATTGGCGACGTGCCGAAGTTTCCTTCCTACGTCGCCGACTACGCCATTCGCCGCTTCGCCGCCACCGGCGGGGATGTCGAGGCGACAGTGCAGAAAGTGAGCAGGCCGCAGCTGTCGCGACGCATCAACCAGGCCGACGTGCTGGCCGAGGCGCGCGAGCATGCGAAAGTCATCGATGGCTTGCAGCTGTTCTGCGATGCGCAGACGTGTTCTTCGCACGATGCCGGCGGGCGCCTTCTGTTCATCGACAACAACCATATCTCGCATGCGGGTTCCGAGCGCCTGGCCAGGGAGGTGGTCCGGCAACTGAATTCGCCGTGGGAAGAGGATGGGCGTGCACTCAGGCCGAGGATCTCGCGGCAAGGGTGACGCGATCCCGTGTCACGCCGCCAGCAGTTTCTCGATATCGCACTTTAATTCCTCCGGCTTGGTCGCCGGCGCATAGCGCTTGATCACTGCGCCGTCGCGGCCCACCAGGAACTTGGTGAAGTTCCACTTGATCGACTCGGTCCCCAGCACGCCCGGCGCCTCGCCTTTCAAAAAGCGAAACAGCGGATGGGCGTCGTCGCCGTTGACGTCGACCTTGGCGAACATCGGGAAGGTGACGCCGTAATTCTTCTCGCAGAACGCGCCAATCTCGGCCTCGCTGCCGGGTTCCTGGCGGCCGAACTGGTTGCAGGGAAAGCCCAGCACCACCAGGCCCTGTTCGGCATACTGCCGCTGCAATTCCTCCAGGCCCTGGTATTGCGGCGTGAAGCCGCAGGCGCTGGCGGTGTTGACGATCAACAGTGCCTTGCCACGATAGCGGTCCAGGTCGACCGGTTGGCCGTCGAGGCCGGTGGCCTTGAATTCGTAGGCATTCATCGTTACGCTCCATTGGAAAATTGCCGGATATATGTCGTTGCCCGGAGACTGTTGCTTTTGTTGTGTCTTAGCATTTCTTAACATATTGTAGACCTGCAGCGTGCGACAATCACGCTCGTTCACATCGTCAGTCTTTTCGGGTCTTCATGCCACGCCTTCGTTCTTCCGTCCTGCTGCTCGCGCCGATCGTCGCGGGCACGCTGCTCGCCCCTGTCCACGCCCAGACCCAGCCGGCGCCTGCTGCAGTCACATCGACGCCGGTCACCGAAACGCCGGCGCCCGAGGCCAACGTGCCGGTCGCATCGACCGTCGCGGTCAGCGCCGCACGCTCGTCGAACCGCATCGACCGCCAGGCCTATGACGTCAAAAGCGATTCGGCCTCGACCAATGACACCATCGCCGACACACTGAACAAGGTGCCGTCGGTCGCGGTCGACCCGGACGGCAACGTGACGCTGCGCGGCCGCAGCAATGTGCAGATCCTGATCGACGGCAAGCCGTCGGCCATGATGCAGGGTGAGAACCGCGCCGCCGCGCTGGGCGCGCTGCCGGCGGCCGACCTCGAATCGGTCGAAGTGATCAACAATCCCGGCGCGCAGTTCGGCAACGAGGGCGGCGGCGGGCCGATCATCAACCTGGTGATGCGGCGCGAACGCACGCCCGGCAGCTTCGGCGTGGTCAACGCCAATGCCGGTACCGAAGGGCGCTTCAACGCCTCGACCTTCGGCAGCTATACCGGCGGACGCCTGAGCGTGCAGGGTGCGCTGTTCGGCCGCCGCGACAGCCGCGGCTCGACCGGTGAGACCACGCGCGACCGCATCGACCCGGCCACTGGCGCCACCGCGAGCAGCGTGCAGACCTCGCAGAGCGACAGCGATACCGAAGCGGCCGGCTTCAACGGCTCGATGAACTACAACCTGGGCGAGAAGGACGTGGTGTCGGTCAAGGCCAGCTTCACCGCCAATAACCAGGACGCCGAATCGGCCGAGCGCTATCGCGGCCTTGACGCAAACGGCGCGGTCGAGAGCGAATACCTGCGCACGAGCGCGCGCAAGACCGACAACACCAGCTACAGCCTGAGCGCGGGGCTGGACCACAAGGGCACGCGCGCGGGCGAGATCTTCAAGACCGACCTGCGCCTGTCGGGCACCAAAGGCGAGGGCGACGTCCGTTTCGCCAACGACTATGCGGTGCGTCCGATCAATGCGCCCGAGCCGCTCACGCGCCAGGACAACCTGAACGAAACGCGCCTCATCGACTTCACCGGCGACTACGAGCTGCCGGGCGAGTCGGGCGTGCTCAAGCTGGGCTACAAGGCGGCCCGCAACAGCAGCGTGATCGATACCCGCTTCTTCAATATCGATCCAGCCACGCTGTTCGATACCCTGAACCCGGCGCGCACCAACCGCTTCGAACTGGTCGACACCACGCTGGCGCTGTACGGCACCTACCAGATGCGTCTGGGCGAAAAGTGGGGCGTGCTGGGCGGGCTGCGCACCGAGTACACCGATCTCGACATGGACCAGGTCACCACCGGCATCAAGGCCGGCAACCATTACCTCGAAGCGATCCCGAGCGCCTTCCTGACCTACGACCTGTCCGACAAGACCGCGCTGCGCCTGAGCTATGCGCACCGCATCCGCCGGCCCGGCGCGTCCGACCTGAACCCGTTCGTGATCTACCGCGACGAATTGAACGTCTCGTCGGGTAATCCCGACCTCAAACCGACTGCGTCCGATTCGCTCGAACTGGGCGTCGAGACCAAGTTCGGAAACGTCGAAACGAATGTGCGCCTGTACGCGCGCCGCGACAGCGACCTGATCTCGGAGCGCCGCTTCTTCATCTCGGATACGGTGCTGCTGACCACGCGCGAGAACGCCGGCAGCAGCCGCTCGGGCGGCCTGGAATTCACCTTCAGCGGCCGCGCCACGCCCAAGCTGAGCATCAATGCCAGCGGCAACCTGGGCTACTCGGAGCAGTCGGTGCTGGGCAATGCGAATGACGACAAGCGCACCGCGACCTCGCTGTCCGGCCGCGCGCGGTTGAGCTACCAGTTCGATCCCGCCAACAGCCTGCAACTGGTGCTCAATGCCCAGGGCAAGACGCTGTTCGGCGAAGGCTACCGCCAGCCGGTCCGCACCGCCGACCTGAACTACCGCCGCAACCTGAGCCAGGCCCTCAGCCTGGTGGTCAACATCAACGACCTGTTCGATTCGCAGAAGTCCGAATCGATCACCGAGACCGACCGCCTGCGCGAATACAGCATCCGCCGCCAGGACGGGCGTCTGGTGTATGTCGGCCTGTCGTACCGCTTCGGCACTTTTGGCGCCGGACGCGGTGCGCGCAATCCTGGTGGCCCGGGCGGTCCTGGCGGCTTTGGTCCGCCGGGCGGCGGCATGGGGCCGGGACGGTAAATACGGTCGCTATGCCGGATGAATAATTCATCCGGGGTAGGATTGCTGTCATGTTGCTGTGCCAGAATATGGGACTTTCTCAACTCCCTGACCTGCCATGCTCCGTCTGACGCTGATCGCGCTGTCCCTTGCTGCATTACCCGCCGCCGCACAAACCGGTAGCCAGCCGGCGCAAGATGCGCCGGTGCTCAGCACCGACACGATGCAGAAGGTCCAGGTCAAGGCCGACGCCAACGCCTATGATGCGCGCCGTGACGACACCGCCAGCCGGATCGTGGTCTCGACCGAAGAAATCAAGCGTTATGGCGATACCTCGGTGCTCGACGTGTTCAAGCGCCTGCCCGGCATCACGGTGGCTGGTGGCGGCGGCCGTGGCGGCGGCGAGATCCGCATGCGCGGCCTGGGCAGCGGC
>Ga0265780_10004452_pt1 | contig 18021 bp, 26 predicted proteins | sample P1T30metagenome_FD_192432 | JGI IMG/M metagenome (GOLD analysis project Ga0265780, IMG submission 192432) | Plant litter microbial communities from East Loma Ridge, Irvine, California - P1 T30 | ecosystem: Environmental > Terrestrial > Plant litter > Unclassified | place: USA: California...
AAGTAATAATCGAGAGGACTCTTAAACTTGTAACCGTTACTATTACTACTGCCCGTCCCGGTATCATTATCGGTAAAGGTGGTCAGGAAGTAGACAAGTTAAAAGAAGAACTTAAGAAAATTACTGACAAAGAGGTTCAAATCAACATCTTTGAAATTAAAAGGCCAGAGCTTGATGCTTACTTAGTAGGTACAAGTATTGCCCGCCAAATTGAAAGCCGTATCTCTTACAGGAGGGCTATTAAAATGGCTATTGCCGCTGCTATTCGTATGAATGCTGAAGGTATTAAGGTAATGATCTCAGGCCGTTTGAACGGTGCCGAAATGGCACGTTCTGAAATGTTCAAAGAAGGTAGGATTCCTCTATCAACTTTCAGGGCGGACATTGATTATGCACTTGCCGAGGCTCACACTACTTATGGTAGGATGGGTATTAAGGTGTGGATAATGAAAGGTGAAGTTTATGGAAAAAGAGATCTTTCTCCGTTAGTAGGTATGGATAAAAAACAATCTAAATCTGCAGGATCTCAAGACCGTAATGACAGGCCACAAGGCGGAAGGCCGGGTGGTAGGCCAAACGGTGATAGACCTAACAACCAACAACGCAAAAGAAAGTAATTATTTTAAACTAAAGAAAAATGTTACAGCCTAAAAGAACAAAATACCGTAAGGTACAGAAGGGTAAGATGAAAGGGGTGTCTCAAAGAGGTCACGAACTTTCAAACGGTATGTTTGGTATAAAATCTTTAGATTCGTCTTTTATCACTTCCCGCCAAATCGAGGCTGCCCGTATCGCGGCAACCCGTTTTATGAAAAGGGAGGGTCAATTGTGGATTAAAATTTTCCCGGATAAACCTATAACCAAAAAACCTCTTGAGGTACGTATGGGTAAAGGTAAAGGTGCAGTTGAATTCTGGGCTGCCGTTGTTAAACCAGGACGAATTATGTTTGAAGTAGGAGGAGTTCCTTTGTCTGTAGCTAAAGAGGCATTACGCCTGGCTGCACAAAAGCTTCCTGTAAAAACTAAGTTTATTGTTGCCAGAGATTTCGAAGCATAATCCAAATTTATTATGAAACAATCAGACATTAAAGATCTATCTGCAGCTGAGTTACAAGGTAAACTTGGTGAGTTACAGAAAACATATGCCGACCTAAAATCAGCTCATGCCATTACTCCAATAGAGAATCCTCTACAGATAAGATCCCTAAGAAGGTCTATCGCACGAGTGGCCACTGAGCTAAGCAAAAGAGAGTTACAATAATTGTAGTCTGCTGAAAGATGGAAGAAAAAAGAAATTTAAGAAAAGAGCGTATAGGTGTTGTTACTAGTAACAAAATGGAGAAATCAATTGTGGTTTCTCAAACTACTAAAGTAAAACACCCATTATATGGTAAGTTCGTACTAAAAACTAAGAAGTTTGTAGCACACGACGAAAAAAACGACTGTAACGTAGGTGATACGGTAAAGATCATGGAAACACGACCTTTAAGTAAAACAAAATGTTGGAGGTTAGTTGAAATCATTGAAAGAGCGAAGTAATTATGGTACAACAGGAATCTAGACTAAAAGTAGCAGATAACACGGGAGCTAAAGAAGTTTTAACTATCCGTGTATTAGGAGGAACGAAAAGACGTTATGCCTCTGTTGGAGATAAAATTGTGGTATCTATTAAAGATGCAACACCTAACGGTAACGTTAAAAAAGGTGCTGTTTCTACCGCAGTTGTTGTACGTACCAAAAAAGAAGTGAGAAGAGCCGACGGTTCATACATCAGGTTTGACGATAACGCTTGCGTATTGTTAAATGCTGCTGGTGAAATGAGGGGAACTCGTGTTTTTGGTCCTGTAGCAAGGGAACTTCGTGAAAAACAATTCATGAAAATTGTATCATTAGCACCTGAAGTGCTTTAATTGTTAAAAAGATGATAAAGCTAAAAATAAAATCAGGAGACACTGTAAGGGTAATTGCCGGCGACCATAAAGGTAGCGAAGGTAAAGTACTACGTGTGCTTCGTGAAAAAAACAAAGCGGTCGTAGAAGGCGTTAATATGGTGTCTAAACACACTAAACCAAGCGCTAAAAACCCTCAGGGTGGTATCGTTAAGAAAGAGGCTCCTATCCATATTTCTAACATTGCACTTGTGGACCTTAAATCTAAGGAAACTACAAAAACAGGTGTTAGGAAAGAAGGAGATAAGAACGTGAGATTTTCTAAAAAATCTAATCAAGTATTATAGAGATGGCTTATATACCAAGACTAAAAGAAGAATATAACAGCAGGGTTATCTCTGCTCTTAAAGAAGAGTTCGGTTACAAAAATGTAATGCAGGTTCCTAAACTTGAAAAAATCATTTTGAGCCGTGGCGTTGGTGCAGCTGTATCTGATAAAAAACTTATCGATTATGCTGTAGACGAGTTAACAAAAATTACCGGACAAAAAGCGGTTTCTACCATATCTAAAAAGGACGTTGCGTCTTTCAAACTTAGAAAAGGTATGCCAATTGGTGCTAAAGTAACACTTCGTGGTGAGAGGATGTATGAATTTCTAGACAGGCTGGTAACCTCTGCGTTGCCACGTGTAAGGGATTTTAGCGGAATTAAAGCTACAGGTTTTGACGGAAGAGGTAACTATAACCTGGGTGTAACGGAGCAAATCATTTTCCCTGAAATTGATATTGATAAAGTTAACAAAATATCAGGAATGGATATTACCTTTGTAACATCTGCACAAACAGATAAAGAAGCAAAATCACTATTAGCAGAATTAGGTTTACCTTTTAAAAAGAATTAAGTTATGGCTAAAGAATCAATGAAAGCCCGCGAGGTAAAAAGGCAGGCGATGGTAGAAAAATATGCTGAGAAAAGGAAGGCTTTATTAGAAGCCGGAGATTACGAAGGATTACAAAAGCTACCTAAAAATGCTTCACCAGTACGTTTACACAACCGTTGTAAGCTTACAGGCAGGCCAAGAGGATATATGCGCCAGTTTGGTATTTCACGTGTTACTTTCCGTGAAATGGCAAATAACGGTCTTATCCCGGGTGTTAAGAAAGCCAGCTGGTAAAATAAAAGAATTATAAATTGGTTTCAGGTTCGGTCTTAAGAGTTATGACCGAAAACCGTAACCGCAAATTAATACAAATGTATACAGATCCTATTGCCGATTTTCTTACAAGGATTAGAAATGCTGTAAGGGCTAACCACAAAGTGGTTGAAATTCCTGCATCAAACCTTAAAAAAGAGATCACTAAGATTTTATTCGATCAGGGATATATCTTAAGCTACAAATTTGATGACAATGCTGTACAAGGCACCATCAAAATCGCTCTTAAGTATGATAAAGATACTAAAGAGAGTGTAATTAAAGATATCCAAAGAATTAGTAAACCGGGTTTACGTAAATATGCAGGTGCATCTAACCTACCAAGGATCCTTAACGGATTAGGTATTGCTATCGTTTCTACATCAAAAGGATTGATGACAGGAAAACAGGCAAAACAACAAAATGTTGGTGGAGAGGTAATTTGCTACGTATACTAATAACAAAGACTTAGTACCATGTCAAGAATAGGTAAAAATCCAGTAGCAATACCAGCCGGCGTAACTGTAGAAGTTAACGGTAACATTGTTACTGTAAAAGGTAAAAAAGGTCAATTGACTCAGGAATTTTCAGATGTATCTGTAAAAATCGAGGATGGCCAGGTTTTAGTAGAGAGATTTTCTGATCATAAAGACGAAAGATCTAAACACGGTTTATACAGGTCTCTTATCAATAACATGATAATTGGCGTATCTGAAGGATTTACAAAACAATTAGAGCTTGTAGGTGTAGGTTACAGGGCGTCTAACCAGGGTCAAAAACTGGATATGGCACTTGGATTTTCTCACAATATAGTTTTAGAAGTTGTATCTGAAGTTACTGTAGAAACTATATCGGAAAAAGGAAAGAATCCTATAATAAAATTAACATCGTTTGATAAACAACTTTTAGGTCAGGTTGCGGCAAAAATTAGAGGTTTCCGCAAGCCAGAGCCTTACAAAGGAAAAGGTGTTAAATTTGTAGGTGAAGTATTAAGGAGAAAAGCAGGTAAATCAGCTTAATAATTAAAAGATCATGTCATTAAACAAATCTGAAAGAAGACAAAGAATTAAGTTCAGGATCAGAAAGATTGTAAGCGGAACTGCAACTCAGCCAAGACTTTCTGTTTTCAGGAGCAATAAAGAAATCTATGCGCAAATCATAGATGACGTAAACGGTGTAACTTTGGCCTCTGCTTCATCAAGAGAAGCAGGCATCACTAAAGGTACTAACATAGAAACAGCTGCTTCGGTTGGTAAACTTATCGCTGAAAAAGCTTTACAGGCAGGTATAGAATCTATCACTTTTGACAGAGGTGGATACCTTTACCATGGACGTGTTAAATCATTAGCTGAAGGCGCAAGAGAAGCCGGGCTTAAATTCTAAGAAAAATTATGTATCATAATTATAAAAACGTAGAACTTGTAAAACCAAGCGGTCTTGAACTTAAAGATCGTTTGGTAAGTGTAAATCGTGTTACTAAAGTTACAAAAGGTGGTAGGGCTTTCGGCTTTTCTGCAATTGTAGTTGTAGGAGATGAGAACGGTGTAGTAGGTCATGGACTTGGTAAATCTAAAGATGTATCTGAAGCTATTGCTAAAGCAGTAGAAGATGCTAAGAAAAACCTTGTAAAGATCCCTCTATCAGGACAGTCTGTACCGCATGAGCAAAAAGGTAAATTTGGTGGTGCACGTGTACTGCTAATGCCGGCTTCTCACGGTACCGGTGTAATTGCTGGTGGTGCTGTACGTTCTGTACTAGAGTCTGTAGGTATACATGATGTATTATCTAAGTCTCAGGGTTCATCTAACCCTCACAACGTTGTTAAAGCTACTTTTGATGCCCTTCTTCAAATGAGGAGCGCTGCAACTGTTGCAAAACAAAGAGGTGTTTCTTTAGAAAAAGTATTTAAAGGTTAATCCAAAGGAAATCATGGGAAAAATTAAAGTAAAACAAGTTAAGAGTAAAATCAACTGCCCACAAACGCAAAAGCTGACTCTTGAGTCTTTAGGCCTTCGCAAAATGGGTCAGGTTGTTGAGCACGATGCAACTCCAGCGATCCTTGGAATGGTAAACAAAGTTAAACACTTAGTTTCTGTAGAAGAAGCTAACTAACAATAACAGGAAATGGATTTAAGTAACTTACAACCTGCTGAAGGTTCGGTTCACAATAAAAACAAAAGAGTAGGTAGGGGCGAGGGTTCTGGCAAAGGCGGTACATCTGCACGTGGCCATAAAGGAGCTAAATCTCGTTCTGGTTACTCTAAGAAAATAGGTTTTGAAGGTGGCCAGATGCCACTTCAAAGACGTGTTCCTAAGTTTGGTTTTAAAAACATCAACCGTAAAGAATACGAAGGAATAAACCTAGATACACTTCAGGCTCTTGTAGATAACGGCATCGTTACAGATACTGTAGATTTTGCAGTGTTTGTAGAAAATCGCCTAGCTACGAAAAATGAACAAGTTAAGATTTTAGGAAGAGGAGAGCTAAAGGCAAAACTAAAAGTAACTGCCCACAAATTTACTGCTACTGCTAAAGCTGCTATCGAAGCTGCTGGTGGAGAGGCTGTGAGTTTAAGTTTATAATCCCTATAGCCTTATGAAGAAATTTTTAGAAGCATTTGTCAATGTCTGGAAAATAGAAGAACTAAAAAACAGAATTTTAGTTACTTTAGGTTTATTGCTTGTGTACCGTTTTGGTGCACACGTTACCCTTCCTGGTATTGATGCTACAGGGCTAACAAATTTATCTAAACAAACCCAAGGTGGTATAGGCTGGCTTATCGATGTATTTACAGGTGGTGCGTTCTCGCAAGCATCTGTATTTGCATTGGGTATTATGCCCTACATTTCTGCTTCTATCGTGGTACAATTAATGGGTATTGCGGTGCCTTACCTGCAAAAATTGCAGAAAGAAGGAGAGAGTGGAAGGAAAAAGTTAAACCAAATTACCCGTTGGCTAACTATTGCCATAACACTGGTACAAGGTCCCGGTTATATTTATAATCTTTACAGGACTTTGCCAAGTGAGGCGTTCCTATTACCATCTGACTCGTTTCCATTTTTATTCTCATCTGTAGTAATACTTACAACCGGTACCATATTTGCTATGTGGCTGGGTGAAAAAATTACAGATAAGGGTATTGGTAACGGTATATCATTATTAATCCTTGTAGGTATTATCGCAAGAATGCCACAAGCGTTTATACAGGAGTTTACTTCTGTTGTAACAGAAAACAACGGAGGCCCATTACAACTGCTTCTTGAAATTGTAGTTTGGTTATTTATTATTATTGCATGTATCTTAATGATCATGGCGGTACGAAAAATACCTGTGCAATACGCAAGGCGCACCGCTTCTGGCGAATTTGAGCAGGACATGTTTGGCGGCAACAGGCAATGGATACCTTTAAAGCTTAATGCTTCGGGAGTCATGCCAATTATCTTTGCACAGGCAATTATGTTTATTCCTGCTGCACTGGCAGGGCTTTCTAAGTCTGATGCGGCCCAAACCATCACAACAAGTTTTCAAAACGTGTTTGGTTTAGCCTACAATGTGGTTTTTGCGTTATTAATTATAATTTTTACGTACTTTTACACCGCGATTACGGTGCCTACTAACAAAATGGCTGATGACCTTAAGAGGAGCGGCGGATTTATACCGGGTGTTAGGCCTGGTGTAGAGACAGGCGATTACCTTGATAGGATCATGTCATTAATAACGTTCCCTGGTTCTTTATTCTTAGCGCTTATTGCTGTGTTCCCGGCGGTTGTGGTAAGTTTTGGGGTTCAATCTCAGTGGGCGTTGTTTTATGGTGGTACATCACTGTTAATTATGGTTGGGGTTGCAATCGATACTATCCAGCAGATAAATTCTTATTTACTGAATAGGCATTACGACGGTTTGATGAAAAGTGGTAAGAATAGAAAGGCAGTAGCTTAACAATTTTTATGGCAAAACAATCAGCAATAGAACAAGACGGATCAATAATTGAGGCATTATCCAATGCCATGTTTCGTGTAGAATTAGAGAACGGGCATGTGGTAATTGCTCATATTTCAGGAAAAATGCGTATGCATTACATCAAGCTTTTGCCTGGTGATAAAGTAAAACTGGAAATGAGCCCTTATGATTTGTCTAAAGCAAGAATTACTTATAGATACTAATAGCTATTAATAATGAAAGTAAGAGCATCAGTTAAAAAAAGAAGTGCCGAGTGCAAAATAGTGCGCAGGAAAGGCAGATTATATGTTATTAACAAAAAGAATCCTAGATTTAAACAAAGACAAGGATAATTATGGCAAGAATTGCAGGGGTAGACATACCTAAAAACAAACGAGGAGTTATTGCTTTAACCTATATTTTTGGTATTGGTAGTAGCAGAGCTAAAGAAATTTTAGAGAAAGCTCAGGTTAGCGAAGATAAAAAAGTTCAGGAATGGAACGATGACGAGATCAGCGCTATTCGTGAAGCTGTTTCTTACTTCAAGATAGAAGGTGAGCTTCGTTCAGAAATATCATTAAACATCAAACGTTTAATGGATATAGGCTGCTACAGGGGCATACGCCACAGAGCTGGTCTTCCACTTAGGGGCCAACGCACCAAGAACAACTCAAGGACAAGAAAAGGTAAGAGAAAAACTGTTGCTAACAAGAAAAAAGCAACTAAATAATAAGTAGCAATGGCTAAAGCGAATACAAAAAAACGTAAAGTTATAGTAGAATCTACTGGCGAGGCTCACATTAGCGCAACCTTTAATAACATAATCATTTCTTTAACCAACAAGAAAGGTGAAGTTATTTCATGGTCTTCAGCAGGTAAAATGGGCTTTAGGGGTTCTAAAAAGAACACTCCTTATGCAGCTCAGATGGCAGCCGAAGATTGCAGCAAAGTAGCTATTGAAGCTGGTTTGAAGAAAGTAAAAGTTTACGTTAAAGGCCCGGGTAACGGCAGGGAATCTGCTATCAGGTCTTTACACAATGGAGGAATTGAAGTTACAGAGATCATCGATGTAACACCGATGCCACACAATGGCTGTCGCCCTCCAAAGAGAAGAAGAGTTTAATTTATAGTATAATTCGAATAGGAGTAAGGGTTATCGGAGGATACTAAGACCTGAATTCATAATCCCCTATTCATTAATTTTTAGAAATGGCAAGATATACTGGTCCACAAACAAAAATCGCCCGTAAATTTGGTGAGGCGATCTTCGGAGATGATAAATCTTTCGATAAAAGAAATTACCCTCCTGGGCAACATGGTTTAGCCAAAAAAAGGGGTAAAAAATCTGAATATGCTGTTCAGTTAATGGAAAAGCAAAAAGCTAAGTACTCTTACGGTATTCTTGAAAAACAATTCAGGAACCTGTATGAAAAAGCCGCTGCCACTAAAGGTGTTACCGGTGAAGTACTTTTACAGCTTTGTGAGGCAAGATTAGACAACGTGGTATTTAGGATGGGTATTGCACCTTCTCGTAGGGCTGCAAGGCAAATCGTGGGCCACAGGCATATTACAGTAAACGGCGAGTTAGTAAATATCCCGTCTTACCACCTTAAGCCCGGCGATAAAGTGGCTGTTCGTGAAAAATCAAAATCTATTGATGTTATAGAGCAATCTTTATCAAATTCATCTCGTGTTTATGAGTGGATTACCTGGAATAACGATACTAAAGAAGGTACTTTTGTAAGTGTACCTGCTAGGATCCAGATACCGGAAAATATCAAAGAACAACTAATCGTTGAGTTGTATAACAAATAATAATTGACATTAGTCGAAATATGGCAATATTTAATTTTCAGAAGCCCGATAAAGTTATCATGATCGATTCTACGGATTTTCAGGGGAAATTTGAGTTCCGTCCCCTGGAACCCGGATATGGATTGACCGTTGGTAACGCACTTAGAAGAGTTTTGCTTTCTTCATTAGAAGGTTATGCAATTACTTCAGTTCGCATTGAAGGAGTAGACCATGAGTTCTCCACAATACCGGGGGTTGTTGAAGATGTTACAGAAATAATCCTGAACCTTAAACAGGTTCGTTTTAAACGCCAGATAGAAGATATCGACAACGAAAGTGTATCTGTATCTTTTACAGGAAAAGACCAGCTTACAGCAGGTGATTTCCAAAAGTTTATTTCAGGATTCCAGGTGTTAAACCCGGATCTTGTTATCTGCAACATGGACAGCAAAATCAACGTTAACCTTGAACTTACCATTGAGAAAGGTAGGGGTTACGTTCCTGCAGAAGAGAACAAGAAGCAAAACGCAGCTATAGGGACTATTTTTACAGATTCTATCTTTACACCTGTAAAGAATGTAAAATACACAATAGAAAACTTCCGTGTGGAGCAAAAAACAGATTACGAAAAACTGGTTTTTGAAATCATTACAGATGGTTCTATTCATCCTAAAGAAGCGCTTACTGAGGCAGCAAAAACACTGATACACCACTTTATGCTGTTCTCTGATGAAAGAATAACACTTGAGGCCGATGAAATTGCACAAACAGAATCTTATGACGAGGAGTCGCTTCATATGAGGCAGCTTCTTAAAACCAAACTGGTTGACATGGATCTTTCTGTAAGGGCATTAAATTGTTTAAAAGCGGCTGAAGTTGATACATTAGGAGATCTGGTATCGTTTAATAAAAACGACTTAATGAAATTCCGTAATTTTGGTAAAAAATCATTGACTGAGCTTGATGAACTTGTTGCCTCTAAGAACTTACACTTTGGAATGGATTTAACGAAATACAAATTAGATAAAGAATAATCCGTACCGCAAAGGTTTAGGTTTAAATTACAATCAGCAATGAGACACGGAAAAAAAGTAAATCATTTAAGCAGGCAGTCTGGGCATAGGAAACTAATGCTGGCTAACATGGCCTGTTCTCTTATAGAGCACAAGCGTATTAATACGACTGTGGCTAAAGCTAAAGCGCTTAAACAATATATTGAGCCTTTAGTTACAAAATCTAAAGAAGACACTACGCACAACAGGCGTATTGTATTCGCTAACCTTCGCGATAAATATGCGGTTACTGAACTTTTTAGGGAAGTAGCAGCTAAAGTTGGCGATCGTCCGGGTGGTTACACCCGTATCATTAAGCTTGGTAACCGTTTAGGTGACAATGCTGATATGGCGATGATTGAACTTGTAGATTTTAACGAACTGTACAACGCTACTAAAAAAGAAGCTAAGAAAACTACCCGTCGTAGCCGTACTGCTAAGAAAGCTGATGCTGCTACTGTGGCGGAAGCTCCTGCAGCTACTGAAGCGCCGGCTGTTGATACAGACGAAAATAAAGAAGCTACTGAATAATCATGAAAAAATGATTTTTCAATACTAAAAAAAGGATAAACTGTATAGTTTGTCCTTTTTTTTTGCAAACCTTAATCGTTTTAGGCTAAGGTAAATGCAAAAATACCCTTGTGTTTTTAGTATCACGATTTTTTAAAGTAAATTTGCAACGCACAACAACAAACATATAAATGAAATACACTAACAGGAACAAGGCAATACTCCTTTTGGCAGATGGTACTATTTTTTATGGCAAATCTATAGGCATAGAGGGTACCGTTTTTGGAGAGGTTTGTTTTAATACAGGTATGACAGGCTATCAGGAAATTTTTACTGACCCTTCATACTTCGGCCAGATTATGGTAGCTTCTAACGCTCATATTGGAAATTACGGTACTAATGAAGAAGAAGTTGAAGCCGATAAGATAATGATATCGGGCCTGGTTTGTAAGAATTTTAGTTTTAACCACTCAAGAGTAAATTCTACTGAGAGTCTTAAACAATATTTCGAGGAGCAAAATCTTGTAGCAATATCGGATGTTGATACAAGAGCTTTAGTGAGCTACATCAGGGAAAATGGCGCTATGAACGCTGCTATATGTACAGAAGAGTGCGATATTGACGAGCTTAAAACACGCCTTGCTGCTGTGCCGGATATGAAAGGCCTTGAGCTTTCATCTAAAGTGTCTACCAAAGAGCCTTACTTTATAGGTAATCCGGATGCTAAATATAAAATATCGGCTCTTGATCTTGGTATTAAAAAGAACATCCTTCGCAACATGGCTAAAAGGGACTGCTACATTAAAGTGTTTCCATACGATGCAACTTATGATGATCTTAAAAGCTTTAACCCTGACGGATATTTTCTTTCTAACGGTCCCGGTGACCCGGATCCGCTTATAGTAGCTCAGGAAACGGCACGTCAAATCTTAGATAAAAATGAGCCTGTTTTTGGAATATGCCTCGGACACCAAGTATTGGCACTTGCTAATGGCATCCCAACTTATAAAATGTTTAACGGCCACAGGGGTATTAACCACCCGGTTAAAAACCTCCTTACAGGCGAAGGCGAAATTACATCGCAAAACCACGGTTTTGCCGTAGAAAGAGAAGCGCTTGAAAAACACCCTGATTTTGAAATTACACATGTTCATGTTAACGATGGTACCGTTGCAGGTATGCGCATGAAAAACAAAAACTGTTTCTCTGTGCAATACCATCCGGAAGCCAGCCCCGGCCCACATGATGCCTCTTACCTTTTCGATCAGTTTATTACAAACATAGAAAAAGGTAAACACAGCAATTAAATTACAGAAGAAAAAAAATAAACCAAAAAAACGATTATGAGCATAATTATTAAAGTACACGCCAGGCAAATTCTGGATTCTCGCGGAAACCCTACAGTTGAAGTTGATGTTATTACAGAAAACGGCGTTTTAGGCAGGGCTGCAGTACCATCTGGTGCTTCTACAGGAGAGCATGAAGCTGTTGAGCTTCGTGACGGTGGAAAAGCTTACATGGGCAAAGGTGTTTTAAAAGCTGTTGAAAATGTAAATACTACATTAGCTGCCGAGATAGTGGGTATGTCGGTTTTCGAACAGAATGCTATTGATAAAGCAATGATTGATCTTGATGGTACACCTAACAAATCTAAGTTGGGTGCTAATGCCATTCTTGGTGTGTCTTTAGCGGTAGCTAAAGCTGCAGCTAACGAGCTTGGTATGCCACTTTATCGTTATGTAGGTGGTGTGTCTGGTAATACACTTCCTGTACCGATGATGAACATCATTAACGGTGGATCGCACTCTGACGCGCCTATCGCATTCCAGGAATTTATGATCTTCCCTGTAAAAGCTACAAGCTTTACGCATGCTATGCAAATAGGTACAGAGGTTTTTCATAACCTTAAAAAAGTATTGCATGACCGTGGCCTTAGTACAGCTGTGGGCGACGAAGGTGGTTTTGCTCCTAACTTAGCCGGTGGTACAGAGGATGCTCTTGATACTATTAAACTTGCTGTTGAAAAAGCGGGCTATACTTTTGGCGGCGATGTTAAGATAGCTCTTGACTGTGCTGCTTCTGAATTTTTTGTAGACGGTAAATACGACTATACTAAATTTGAAGGCGAAACAGGCAAAATAAGGACATCTAAAGAGCAGGCTGAATACCTTGCAGAACTTGCATCTAAATACCCAATTATCTCTATTGAAGACGGTATGCAGGAAAATGACTGGGATGGCTGGAAATACCTTACTGAGCTTATTGGCGATAAAACGCAATTAGTGGGTGACGATTTATTTGTTACTAACGTTGAGCGTCTTGCTAAAGGTATTGATTTAGGTATTGCTAACTCTATACTTATAAAAGTTAACCAGATTGGTACGCTTACTGAGACTATTTCTGCTGTAAACATGGCGCATAACGCCGGTTATACATCGGTAATGTCTCACCGTTCAGGTGAAACTGAAGATAACACTATTGCCGATCTTGCTGTGGCGCTTAATTGTGGCCAAATAAAAACAGGTTCTGCTTCTCGTAGCGACCGTATGGCAAAATACAACCAATTGCTTAGGATTGAAGAAGAACTTGGCGAAATTGCTTACTTCCCTGGTGAAAAAGCATTCAAGATCAAAAAATAATTATCCTGATATTTCAGGTATAAGGCTGTCCAATTCGGGCAGCCTTTTTTTGTTGGTGGGAGTTTACAATTGTTGAATTGCCCTAATTGGCAATTTAACATATCAATTTATTATCGAATTCTAAATAATAGGCTTCAAATTCTAAACAGTACATTATATATATGTTGGTATAACCTATTTTTGTAATGATTAAGAAACTCTTTATGAAGCTTTTAAAATGGTTGCCGGTTTTGGTTGTATTTATGTGTTGGCCGGCCTTATCGCAAAATAAAGTGCTGGACAGCCTAAATAATAAATTTGACAATGCAACATCAGTTAAAGTAAAGGCAGAGCTGTTAAATTTAATAGCCGGAGAGTATGAAAGCGATCCTGCTAAAATGATGCAACATGCTAAAAAAGGCCTTGCATTTGCGCAAAAAAATAATTTTAAAGTAGATGAGGCAGATGCATGGCTCAATATAGGTAATGCTAATGTGCTACTCAGTAAATATACCGATGCTTTAAAAAGCTTTACCCAATCTCAGGATATTTATGAAGGTATATTAAAAGTGCCGTCAAATAAAAATAACAAAGACATGATTGGAGGGTTGGCCAATGCTTACGGCAGTATTGGAGTGGTTTGCTCTGAGCAAAATAACTATCCCAAAGCACTGGAATATTATTTTAAAGCCTTAAAGCTATACACCGGCATCAATCAGCAGCATGTAGTTGCCTTTATCAACAACAATATTGGAATAGTTTACGAATCGCAAAAAGAGTATGATAAGGCGTTACAGTATTTTACTAAAGCGCTTATCATTCAGGAAAAATTGGGGGATGAAACTGCAGCAGTTACGATAACCAATATCGGCAATATTTATTTTCAAAAAGCCAATGAACGAAAGGCTTTAGAACTTTATAAAGAAGCTGAAAAACAATTAATCGCATTCAATAATAAACGAGGCCTTGCTAATTTATATAATAATTTTGGCGATTTTTATAAGAGGCAAAATAACCTTGTAGAAGCTGAACGCTATTATCTGGATGCACTGAATATCATCAGGTCTACAGGAGAGAAGTTTGGAGAATCGGTATCTTTATCAAATCTCGGAGTACTTTACAGCGAGCAAAAGAAAAGTGAGGCGGTTAAGTTTCTTACCCAATCCATTAATATAGCAAAAGAAATAGGTGTTTTAGAGCAGGTTGAACAGTCTGAAAAAGCATTGAGTGAATATTACGAAAAAGCAGGTAACCCTATAGCGGCCTTAGAACACTATAAAAAATTCACCGAAGCTAAAGATAAAATAGTTAACGGGGAAAACGTTAAAAGTCTTATTCGTGAAGAAATTAATTACGAGTTTGAGCGCAAAGCCAGCCTGCAACGGCTTGAGGATGAAAAGAAACAGGCTTTATATACCGAAGAATCTAAAAGGCATAAACAACAAATGCTCTTTTTAGGGATTTTTGTTTTGTTGATTTTTGGTATTACCTTTTCGATTTTCAGCAGGCTTCAGCTTAAAAAGCGATTAACGCTACAGCGCGATCTTGCTGAATATGAGCAGAAGGCGCTCCACCTGCAAATGAACCCACATTTTGTATTCAATTGTCTTGGGTCTATTTCGAGTTTTATTGTTCAAAATGGTACCGATTCTGCTATAAAATATCTTTCCAAATTTAGTAAGCTAATGCGGCTTACATTGGAGTACTCTAAGGAATCACTTATTCCTATCGATCGCGAAATAGAAGGGCTTCAAAACTATTTAGAGCTTGAACAGCTTCGGTTTAACCGTGTTTTTGAATTTAGTATAACGAAAGATCCTAACATAGAAGATGATATGGGCATCCCTCCTTTATTGTTACAGCCTTTTGTAGAAAATGCAATAATACATGGCATAGTACCTAAAAAGGAGAATGGAACTATAAGTATTGATTTTTCGCTTGATGGCGAAAAACTTACATGTACAGTTACTGATAACGGAATAGGAATAGACCAATCAAGAAAAAATAAAGAAAAGTCGGTTACAGTGCATAAGTCTATGGCGCTTGAAATTACACGGAAAAGGCTGGAAGTTATACAGGCTGTGACGTCTAAAACAGCACAGGTAGAAATAAAAGAGATTAAAGATGCACAAGGACGTGTATCAGGAACCCGAATTGTACTAAATTTGCCAATACAATACGCTACTAATTAACATGATAACAGCTTTACTTATAGATGATGACAGCAACCTAAGAGCTGGTATGAAAGGCCTTTTAGAAATGTATGCACCTAACATTAAGATACTGGGAGAGGCAGATAGTGTAAAAGCCGGGATTACTGCCATTGCAGAACATAAGCCTGACGTTGTTTTTTTAGATATTCAATTAGGTGATGGTACCGGGTTTGATATTTTAGAGCAACTAACACAAAAGCATGGTAAACTTACCAGTCATGTGGTTTTTATAACCGCGCATGAAGAATACGCAGTGAAGGCATTTCGTTTTAGTGCGTTGGATTATTTATTAAAGCCGGTGGACCCCGAAGATTTGCGTAAGGTAGTTGAGAAGATAACTAAGGTACTCGCCAATAATGATAGCTATGCGCATATTGACCTGCTTTTAGAGAACATAAGGAAGAAGGTTGATAAATTTAAGCGTATAGCGCTTTCAACATCAGACGGTATTCATCTTTTTGAAGTTAGTGATATTATTCGTTTAGAGTCTCAGGATAACTATACAAAATTTTACATAAAAGATAATAAGCCGGTGCTTATAGCCAAGACACTTAAGGAGTATGAAGATTTACTTTCAGAACAGGGTTTTGAGCGTATACACCAGTCGCACCTTATAAATTTGGCCTATTTAAGGTCGTACATAAAAAAAGACGGCGGTTATGCAGTAATGGCAGACAATAGTCATTTGCCGATATCTCAGAGAAAGCGCGAGAGGTTGCAGGATTTATTACGATCATTGTAGCGAATTCTAAACGGGAGCTGCCAAATACTAATCCGTTTAACATTTATACCATATAATTACATAGATTTGAAGTTTTTTAATCAGGAGGATATCACTATGAAAATTACAATACTTTGCTTCTCTTTACTGTTTACTGCATTGGTGGGAGCACAGGTTATAAATATCCCTGATGCCGCTTTTAAAACTGCATTGCTTTCAGCTAATACTAATAACGATGTTGCCAGGAATAATAATGGCGACTCTATTATTATAGATGTTAATGGCGACGGCAGTATTCAGCAAAGTGAGGCATTAATGGTTTTTAAACTAAAAGTAGAAAATGAGGGTATCTCGTCGTTAGAAGGGGTTCAGTATTTTTATAATCTTCACGAGTTGGAATGCAACGAGAACCAGCTAACAGCTTTAAATGTTGCCGGCCTAATTTACCTTGGTTCAGTTGAATGTGCTGATAATCAAATTGTAGAGTTAGATTTTTCTGCCAACCCAATGCTTACGGAGCTAATTTGTAAAGATAACAACCTTACACACATAAATCTTAAAAATGGCGCTGCACATTCATCCGGCACCATGGGTGTAAATGAGTGGGGTAATAATCCCGGGCTTGAGTTTGTTTGCATAGATGATTTTGAGGCTTCGGCAATTACCACGATACTTGCAGCAAGTGGCCTTGCAAATGTAAATGCTAACCAGTATTGTAGTTTTACCCCCGGAGGAGGATATAACACAATTACAGGAACAATTATTTTTGACAGTAACAATGATGGTTGTGATACTGCCGATATGCCACAAAGTTTTATTAAAGTAAAATCTACTAATGGTGTACAATCGTGCACAACATTTACAGGTTTAACGGCAGGCTACGATATTTATACCCCTGCAGGAGTTTATGCTATAGAACCGCAATTTGAAAATGATTTTTTTACAGCCACACCAGCGTCGGCTACATCTATATTTACAGGTTTAGGCACAACAGACATCAAAAACTTTTGTGTTACAGCAAATAGCTATGCAGCCGATGTAGAGGTTGTTATGGTGCCTGTTATACCGGCAACATCTGGTGGTACTGCTGTTTACAAAATGGTTTATAAAAACAAAGGTTCCCTACAGGTTTCGGGAGCGGTTAGCTGTACATGGAATACCCAGTTGTTTGGCAGTGTTTATACTGTACCCCTGGCTGATTATGCAGGGTTATCTGCCTATTCCTGGAATTTTGCCGACCTTAAGCCATTTGAGAACAGGGAAATAATAATTTACCTTGATGTGAATGGATCTACAGATAATCCGCCGGTTAATACAGGCGACGTAATCAATTTTACTGCGCTTGCAGCAGTTAATAACACCGATGTTTTGCCGGGCGATAACAGCTTTACCTACAACCAAACGGTTCCGGTTACCGTAAACCCAAATAATGTTATGTGTTTAGAAGGCAATACACAGCCTGTTACAGCCATTGGTGATTATCTGCACTATGGCGTTAACTTTAAAAATACAGGTACGGGAACAGCTCAAAACATTGTAATTACACACGATTTAAATCCTGACTATTTTGATATTGACACGCTTGAGTTATTAAATAGTTCTGAGGAAGTAACCGCTACAACTACAAATAACACGATAACTTTTTTACTAAGAAGTGTTAACTTAGCAGCAGATGGCGGAGGTAATATCTTGTTTAAAGTTAAAACAAAATCAAGCCTGTTATCAGGTGCATCGGTTTCAACTCAGGCAAGGATATTTTATGATTATAAAGTTCCTGTTGAAACAAACGAAACGAGCACTGTATTCGGGGTGTTAAGCACGGGGAATTTTAAAATGGATGATTCTGTTGTGATATACCCTAACCCAACAAATGGCTTTATAAAAGTAGATGCAGAAAGCAATTTGCAGTCGATAGAGCTTTACGATTTACAGGGCAGGCTGCTGCAAACTGAGATTTTGAGTGACGTTTCAACCACAGTAGATATTTCAAACAGGGCTGCAGGAATATATTTCTTAAAAATTACAACTGCCAAAGGGGTAAAGGTTGAAAAGATCTTAAAAAAATAATATTAGAAAAATCTAAAAAAGCCGC
>Ga0265780_10004453_pt1 | contig 18020 bp, 14 predicted proteins | sample P1T30metagenome_FD_192432 | JGI IMG/M metagenome (GOLD analysis project Ga0265780, IMG submission 192432) | Plant litter microbial communities from East Loma Ridge, Irvine, California - P1 T30 | ecosystem: Environmental > Terrestrial > Plant litter > Unclassified | place: USA: California...
CGGGCAATCAGGGTCGCCAGGTCCTGCTCCAGGCGCAGCAGGGTGGCCTCGTCGAGTGTCCCCAGCGCGCTCGGCAACACGCCGGCGGCCGGGCCGGGAACCCGGCGCAGCACTTCCTGGCCGGCTGGCAGGATGCGCAGGGCGACGTTGCGCCGGTCAGCCCCTTCCCGCGCCGCCGCCACATAGCCGCGCTCGACCAGGCCGCGCACCAGGTTGCTGGCAGTGGACTGGTGGATGTCCATGGCGCGGCCAAGGCTGGTGGCGCCGATACCGGGCTGGCTTTCGATCACCGACAGCGCCCACACCTGGGCCCCGCCCAGGCCTGCGTCGCGCTCGAGCTGGCGGAAATGGGTCTTGACGGCATTGAAGACGATGCGGAACTGGCGCAATACGCGCTGGGGCGGCGCGTCAGCGGGCACGAGCGCAGGCGCGGGAAGGGATTCTTTGGGTTCGGACGGCATGGGCGAGATGATAATGCAACAGCCCGCATTACGGGGCCGGGCAGAGCGGTTTTTCTTGGCGTCGAGATTCCCCCCAAAAGCCCCGTTCTGCGCTAGCATCGATTCATGCGAAGCGCATCCGCCAGCCCAGCTGTCCCGGGACGCGGCCTGTCCCGGGCCGCGCTGGGCACCTGTCTGCTCGGCCTTGTGCTCACGTCGCTGCTGTGTGGCGCGGTGCGCAAGATGGAATACGACCGCGCCCAGGCCGAATTCGACCAGCGCGCCGTGGTGCGGGTCGCAGCCGTCACGCGCGCCTTCGCCGAGGCCACCGATGCCGCGCGCGCCGTCAACCTGTTTTTCCGCGCCTCGAGCGACATCACGCGCGAAGAGTTCGACGCCTTCGCCCAGCCGCTGGTGGCGCGCCACGGCTATCTGCAGGCACTGGTGTACCAGCGCTTCGTCAGCCATGCCGAGCGTCCCGCCTTTGAAGCCGCGCGGCGCGCTTTCTGGCCCGGCTTCGAGATTCGCGAGCGGGCAGCCAACGGCGGCAGCCTGCTGGTGCGCGCCAGCCGGCGCGATCGCTACCTGGTCAACGACTACGTAGCGCCGATCGTCGGCAATGAAGTGACATTCGGCTACAACGCCTGGTCGTATGCGCCGCAGCGTGTGTATACCCAGCGTGCGATCGATACCGGCGAGCCCGCCGGCAGCCCGATCATCGACCTGCTGCAGGGCGGTGGCTCCCGTCACGGTGTACTGATCACCCTTCCGGTGTACCGGCCCGGCACCCGTCCACTCGAGATCGCGGCCCGGCGCGCGTCCGCGCTCGGCGCCACCGAGGTGGTGATCGACGTCGCCCTGCTGGTGGGCGGCACCCTCGAATCGGTGCGCCTGCTCGACGACGATAATTTCGCACTGTCGCTGCGCGGCCCCAATGCCCTGGGCAACCTGGTCACCGCCTACCAGCACGGCAGCCTGGCCGCGCCTGAGGGCTGGTGGGAGCGCCTGCTGGACGGCATGAGCCTGCGCCACGTGGAAAAATTCGAGATCGCCGGCAGCCCCTGGCAGGTGGTGGTCGAAGAACAGCCGCCGGCGCTGGGCAGCCACATGGCCGAAGTCGTGGCCATGGTGCTGGGGCTGGTTTTGAGTTTCGCCGCCGCCGGCCTGGTGCAGCAGCGGGTGGCGCGCACGCGCCGCATCGAGGCACTGGTCGAGCAGCGCACTGCGGCGCTCGAGCGCGCCACCGGCTCGCTGCGGCTGTATGAACGCGCGATGGAGGCCAGCGCCAATCCGATCCTGCTGGTCGATGCGCAGCAGCCGGGCTACCCGATCGAATACGCCAACCCCGCCTGCGAGCGCACCTTCGGCTATCCGGCGCGCGAACTGGCCGGCCAGCCACTCAAGCTGCTCGCTGGCCTGGACGTGGACCAGCCGGCGCTGGAAGAACTGCGCCGCGCCCTGCACCAGCAGCGCGAGGAACACGCCCTGGTGACGGCCCACACCCGCGACGGAGTGGAGCTGATCGGCGACGTCTACGTGGCGCCGGTTCGCCGCGCCGACGGCCAGGCCGGGCATTTCGTGATCACTGTCTACGACGTCACCACCTCCAAGCGCTACGAGGCCGAGCTCGAGCGCCATGCCCATTACGACACGCTTACCGGGCTGGCCAACCGCGCCTTGCTGGCCGACCGCATCGAGCGCGCCACCGCCAATGCCGGCGCCAAGCCGGTGTGGACCGTGCTGCTCGACTTCGACCATTTCAAGCTGATCAACGACACCCTCGGCCGGCGCGCCGGCGACGACGCGCTGCGCATGCTGGCGGCCCGCATCAAGGCTGCGCTGCGGCCGGCGGACACCGCAGCCCGGGTCGGCGGCGACGATTTCGTGCTGGTGCTGGTCGGCGTGGCCGACGAACGCCAGGCGCTGGCCCGCATCCAGCAGGTGCGCGAGGCGGTGGGCGAACCGATCCACCTGGCCGGCCAGCGCCTGGTGCTCAGCTGCAGCGCCGGCGTGGCCGCGTTCCCGGCCGACGGGCTGGACGCCGATACCCTGGTCAAGCACGCCGAGATCGCGATGTACCGTGCCAAGTCCACTGGCCGCAACGGCGTGCAGTTCTATGCGCCACACATGAACGCCCAGGCCTTCGACCGCCTGGCCCTGGAGAGCGCACTGCGCCACGCGCTGCAAGAGGACCAGTTCGAGCTGCACTTCCAGCCGCAGGTCGACCTGGCCAGCGGCTGCGTAGTCGGCAACGAGGCGCTGATCCGCTGGCGCCATCCGCTGCTGGGCACGGTGCGCCCGGACCGTTTCATCGCCCTGGCCGAGGAAACCGGCCTGATCGTGCCGATCGGCGCCTGGGTGTTGCGCACCGCCTGTCGCCAGAACCAACGCTGGCAGCACGCGGGCCTCGGGCCGCTGCGCATCGCCGTCAACCTGTCGGCGCGCCAGTTCGCCGAGCCCGACCTGGTCGACACCGTGGCCAAGGTGCTGGCCGAGACCGGCCTGCCGCCGGCTTCACTCGAGATCGAGCTCACCGAGAGCATGATGGTGGCCGACGCCGACGCCGCCATCCGTACCATGGAATGCCTCAAGCGCATGGGCGTCAAGCTGTCCATCGACGACTTCGGCACCGGCTACTCGAGCCTGCAATACCTCAAGCGCCTGCCGGTGGACGTGCTCAAGATCGACCGCTCCTTCGTGCAGGACATCGTGGGCAACCCCGACGGCGCGGCCCTGGTCGACGCCATCATCTCGCTGGCCCATGGCCTGCGCATGCAGGTGATCGCCGAAGGGGTGGAGACGATCGAGCAGCTCGACTGGCTGCGCGGCTGCGGCTGCGACGAGGTGCAGGGCCACGTCTACAGCCGCCCACAACCGGCCCTGCGTGTCGAGGCGCTGCTGCGCGCCGGGCGGGTGGAGCCGGCGACCAGCCTCGCTTGAGGTCTTCGGGACACGTCGCATCCCGTGCCGTGCCGTGCAGCGGTCGCGGTCGGCTATACTTGCCCCACATTGTTACTTTGATCAGGGCAGGAAGAGCGCGTGGACCAGAAACAGGACAACGAGAACACGGAAACCGCGAACGAGGCGCCAACCGTGCAGCAACGCATCAAACAACTGGCTCAGCGCCTGTTCGCCGGCGCCTCGACCCGGGCCGGCGCCCTGAAAAGCGGCGCGCACAAGCGCCTGCACGGTCGCCCGCTGCCGGTCAAGCTGGCCCTGATCTCGCTGTGGAGCCTGGCCGCCGGCCTGATGGCGATCCTGGCCTGGCTCATGATCCTGGTCCCGCTCACCCCGGGCATCGACGACCTGGAGCAGGTGAGCCGCTCGCGCCCGACCGTGATCCTGGACGCCGGCGGCAAGCCGCTCGGCACCTTCGAGAAGGGCCTGCAAGAACGCGTCAAGCTGTCGCAAATCTCGCCGCACGTGGTCGAGGCCCTGATCTCGACCGAGGACCACCGCTTCTACCAGCACCACGGCGTCGACTTCAAGCGCGTGGCCGGCGCGCTGTGGGCCAGCGTCAAGGGCGACCCGCAGGGCGGCTCGACCATCACCCAGCAGCTGGCGCGCAATATGTTCCCGCAAGAGATCGGCCGCGCGCGCAGCGTGAACCGCAAGATGAAGGAACTGATCACCGCGATCAAGATCGAGAACACCTATAGCAAGACCCAGATCCTGGAAGCCTACCTGAACACGGTGCCTTTCCTGTACAACGCCTACGGCATCGAAATGGCGGCGCGGACCTACTTCGGCAAGCCGGCGCTCAAGCTCGACGTGCTGGAGGCCGCCACCCTGGTCGGCATGCTCAAGGGCACGCACTATTACAACCCCGTAGCGAACCCTGAACGCTCGCTGGCGCGCCGCAACGTGGTGCTGGGCCAGATGCGCAAGCACGGCGCCTTCGACGACAAGCGCTATGCGCAGCTGGTCAAGCGGCCGCTGCGCCTGCGCTTCGCGCGCCTGCCCGACCGCAGCGGCAAGGACAACCACTTCACCCACCACGTGCGCAAGTGGCTGCTCGACTGGGCCGACGAGAACGACTACAACCTGCAGCTCGACGGCCTGGTGGTGCGCACCACGCTCGACCCGGAACTGCAGGCCGCCGCCGAGCGCGCGGTGCGGCGCCAGGCCGACATCCTGCAGGCGATCGCCGATGTGGAATGGGCCAACCCCAACTTGCCGCGTTCGACCGCTACCGCCACCTATACGGCGATGCGCCCGAACATCGATCCGTTCTCTTACTACTGGATCACCAACGCACGCGCGCTGGACGCCTTCGTGCGCGAGAGCGGCGCCTACCGCAGCGCGGTCGAGGAGGGCGAGGAACCGGCGGCGGCGCTCAAGCGCCTGAAGGCCGACCGCGCCTTCATGAATGAACTCAAGAGCACCAAGTCGCGCCTGGAGGCCGGCTTCGTCGCGGTCGACCCAGGCAGCGGCGCGGTAAAGGCCTGGGTCGGCAGCCGCGACTTCGAGCGCGACCAGTACGACCACGTGGCCCAGGCCGCGCGCCAGCCGGGATCGACCTTCAAGCCCTTCGTGTACGGCGCGGCGCTCGAGCGCGGCATCCCGCCTGACCAGGCCTACCGCGACGTGGTACTGGAATTCAAGGGCGACAACGGCAGCGTCTGGAAACCCACCGACATGGACGGCAACAGCGGGCGCTCGATGCCGATGCGCGACGGCCTGGTGTTCTCGAAGAACACGATCACCGCCCAGGTGAGCCAGGAAGTCGGCATCGCCCCGATCGTGCGCCTGGCCCAGGGCCTGGGCATCCGCCAGAGCCGGCTGGAAGCCGTGCCGTCGCTGGCCCTGGGCACCAGCCCCGTCACCCTGCTCGAGATGGTGAGCAGCTATGCCAGCATCGCGGCCCTGGGCGAGTACCACAAGCCGATGTTCGTGCGCACCATCGAGGACCGCGAGGGCAATGTGATCGCCGATTTCGGCGTCGGCCAGCCGGAACGCGCGATGTCGCGCGAATCGGCCGAGGCCCTGATCGACATGCTGCGCGGCGTCGTCACCCGCGGCACCGGCAATGGCGTGCGCAACCGCTTCGGCATCCGCGGCGACCTGGCGGCCAAGACCGGCACCAGCCAGAACAACCAGGACGGCTGGTTCATCATGATGCACCCGAACCTGGTGGCCGGGGCCTGGGTCGGCTTCAACGACAACCGGGTCACGATCCGCAGCAGCTACTGGGGGCAGGGCGGCCACAATGCGGCGCTGGTGGTGGGCGACTTCTTCCGCGGGGCCTTCGACGGCGGCGCCCTGGACGCCAAGGCCACGCTGCCCGGCTGGCGCGCGCCGGAGCCGCGCCGCTATGTGGTCGAAGAAGAGCCGGAAGAGATCTTCACGGACGAGGCCCAGGAAATCGTGCCGGAGGGCGGCCCCGAGGAGATGCCGGTCGAGCTGCCGGTGGAGCAGCCCATCGAGCCGCTCGAGGCGGCGCCACCGCCTAGCGCGCCGCCGACTGGGGTCCCGACGCCGTCGGGCGACCAGCTTCCTGTGACGCTGCCGCCGGAGCTGTAGCAGGCGTCGCGATCAGGGCCGGATCGGCCTTCAGCAGCGGATAGGGATTGATCGCGCCGCCGGTGTCGTACACGCCATAGTGCAGGTGCGGCGGCGTGCCCTTGGCGTTGCCCGTATTGCCGACATAGCCCAGCACCCGGCCAGCCTCGATGCGCATGCCGGGTTCGACGTCCGAGTAGCTGTCAAGGTGCGCATAGTAGTGACGCTGGCCGCCAGGGCCCAGCACCCATACCACCAGGCCGCCGAGGCGGTTGGTGCCCACCTGGCTGACGATGCCTTCGGTGCTGGACAGCACCGGCGTACCGCGCCTGGCGAAGATGTCGATGCCCTCGTGCTTGCGGCCTTCGCTGCGCGCGCCGCCCCAGGTGTCGCGCAGCGCGCGCGGACGCACACCCTCGACCGGTACCGGCAGGGCCTCGGGCTTGGGCATGGCGGCCAGGCGCATGGTGTACATGGCGCGCTCGATATAAGGTTCGAGCAGTCCGTAGCCGAGGACGAGGAAGATGGCAACCAGCAGGCTGCGCACGAAGATTCGCATGACGATTCCGGTGAGCTGTGGTGATTTTGAACAGATGGGGACAGCAGACCGTATTCCTAGGGCACACGCCCTCATGTTGACGAAAACCGCCGGTTGTGGAAACTACGCAATAGCCGATGGACGTAAATTGTTTCCCAATATAAACTTCTGCGATTACCGCAGACATGAGGAGTACGCGATGGACAGGAATGCAAAAGGGGAGATGGTCGGCAGCAGGACGCCGGCCCAGCGCGAGAACGACCGCCGTTTCAAGGAGCTGGCGCTCGGGCAGATCGCCGACAGCGGCGAGAACTGGCCGATCCACAGCCTGGCCGTCATGAAGCGCACTGCGCTCGCGCGAGTGCTGTACCTGAACGACCTGTACAAGGAAATCATCGACGTGCCGGGAGTGATCTGCGAGTTCGGCGTCCAGTGGGGCGCGAGCCTGTCGGTGCTGCTGAACCTGCGCAATATGTACGAACCCTTCAATGTCGAGCGCATGATCTATGGCTTCGATACGTTTGCCGGCTTCGCCTCGGTCCATGAGAAGGACGGTCCGGCCTCGAAAGTGGGCGACTACGCCTCGGTCGACAATTACGACGCCACGCTGGCCGAGATCCTGGAATACCACGAGTCGATCGCGGCATTCCAGAACCAGCGCAAGTTTGAGCTGATCAAGGGCGATGCCACGCTGACCATCGACACCTGGCTCGAGGACAATCCCGGCGCGACCATCGCACTGGCGATCTTCGACATGGATGTGTACGTGCCGACCAAGGCGGTGCTGGAAAAGATCAAGCCGCGCCTGACGCGCCGCTCGGTGCTCGTGTTCGACGAATTCACGCACAGGAAGTTTCCAGGCGAGGTGCAGGCGGTCAGGGAAGTGTTTGACGTGATGGACGTCGACTTCACCCGCAGCGTGCACCAGAGCCATGTCGCGATCATGAAATTCCGCTGATGGCAGACCAGGCCGCCGGTCGCTGTGGCGACTGGCGGCCGTTACGGTCGATCAGAGGATCGGCGAGCCGCCCGTGACCGCGATGCGCGCGCCCGAGATATAGCTGGCCTCATCGGAGGCGAGCATCACGAACACCGGCGCCACTTCCTTCGGCTGGCCGGCGCGCTTCATCGGCACCTGGCTGCCGAAGTTTTCGACTTCTTCCGGCGGCATGGTCGACGGGATCAGCGGCGTCCAGATCGGGCCCGGCGCCACCGAGTTCACGCGGATGCCTTTTTCGGCCAGCAGCTGGGCCAGGCCGGCGCTGAAGTTCGCGATCGCGCCCTTGGTGGTGGCGTAGGCCAGCAGGGTGGGCTTGGGATTGTCCGAGTTGATCGAGGTGGTGTTGATGATCGAGGAACCGGGCGCCATGTGCTTCACCGCCGCCTTGCAGAGGTGGAACATGGCAGTGATGTTCACCTTGAAGGTGTAGTCCCACTCGTCGTCCGGGATCTCGTCGATCGAGTCGTGCGACATCTGGAAGGCGGCATTGTTGACCAGCACGTCGATGCGGCCGAACTCGGCCACCGCCTTGTCGACGATGGCGCGGCAGTGGGCGCTGTCGGCGATGTCGCCCGGCACCAGGATGGCGCGGCGGCCGGCTTCCTCGACCAGGCGCGCCGTCTCCTTGGCGTCGTCGTGCTCGTTGAGGTAGGAAATGAGGACATCGGCGCCCTCGCGCGCGAATGCCAGCGCGACCGCGCGGCCGATGCCGCTGTCCCCGCCGGTGATCACGGTGGCCTTGTCCTGCAGGCGGCCGGAGCCGCGGTAGCTGGTTTCGCCGTGGTCGGCTTGCGGGGTCAGTTCGGATTCGTGGCCGGGCGGTTGCTGCTGTTGCTTCGGAATGTCCATTCTGTGCTCCATGTCTGGGTCAAGAGGGTGGGGAATGCGCGGCGCAGGGTGGGGCCATGCCGCGGCATGCGGCAATGGCGCTGGGGCACCCAGGCGCCGCAATGGGGCGCGCGGACCGGCCGGCGGCTGGTCCGCGCGATTGATTGCAAGGCGGTTCAGCGGCCGAGGTGTGCGCGCACCGCGCTGGCGCTCACGCCAACCTGGTCGATGGCGCGCTGCAGCTCTTCGCGGGTCACGCCAAGCGCTTCGGTCCAGTAGCGCACCTCGTGCTCTTCGTGCATATTGATGCGGGAACGGTCCTGCTGGCCGCGTTTATTCAAGTCATCCGACATGATCTGCTCCTGGTAAGACGATGAGTCACAGGGTGACAGCCTCGGGCGCCAGGTTCCGTTAGCTGCCACACGCTAGGGCGAGATCGGGGCCGGCAAGCCAATCGGCAAGCGCGCCGGCATGCCAGGCGGCGCGTTTTGAGGTAGGCTTGCGGTATTCGAATAGCAATAATCAGGAGACCCCATGGCCGCCCCCTACGCTAGCTCCCAACCCGAACGCAGCACCATCGACGCCACCCAGGGCCTGGTCGCCCTCGACTTCGGCGCCAACTGGTGCGGCTACTGCCGCGCCGCCGAGCCGCTGATCGACCAGGCGCTGGCAGCCCATCCAGACGCGCAGCACATCAAGGTCGAGGACGGTCCCGGCCGGCCGCTGGGCCGCTCGTTCCGAATCAAGCTGTGGCCGACCGTGGTCATCCTCAAGGATGGGCAAGAGGTAGCGCGCGTGGTGCGGCCAGTCGATGCCGACGCGGTGCGCCAGGCGCTGGCCCAGGCGGGTGCATGAGCGACGCCGTACCGGTTTCACCGGCGAGCGCCAACAAGCCCCGCACTGTCCTGTTCGCAAGCCTGATCGGCACCACGATCGAGTTCTACGATTTCTACATCTATGCCACCGCCGCCGTGCTGGTGTTTCCGCGCCTGTTCTTCCCGACCGCGGACCCTGGCGCGGCGGTGCTGCAGTCGCTGGCCACCTTCGCCATCGCCTTTTTCGCGCGGCCGGTCGGCTCGGCCGTGTTCGGCCACTTCGGCGACCGCATCGGGCGCAAGGCAACGCTGGTCGCGGCCCTGCTCACGATGGGCATCTCGACCATCCTGATCGGCATGCTGCCCACCTACGCCCAGATCGGCGTGGCGGCGCCGCTGCTGCTGGCGCTGTGCCGCTTCGGCCAGGGCCTGGGCCTGGGCGGCGAATGGGGCGGGGCGGTGCTGCTCGCCACCGAGAACGCGCCGCCGGGCAAGCGCGCCTGGTACGGCATGTTCCCGCAGCTGGGCGCGCCGATCGGCTTTTTCCTGTCGGGTGGCGTATTCCTGCTGCTGGGCGAGCTGATGAGCGACGAGGCCTTCTTCGCCTGGGGCTGGCGGATTCCCTTCCTGGCCAGCGCGCTGCTGGTGGCGGTAGGCCTGTACATCCGCCTGAAGATCACCGAGACGCCCGATTTCCAGAAGGTGCTGGACAATAAGGCGCGGGTCAAGGTGCCGATGGTGGCCGTGCTGCGCGACCACCGCCGCGCGCTGGTGCTGGGCACCCTGACCGCGCTGTCGACCTTCGTCATCTTCTACCTGATGACGGTGTTCGCCCTGAGCTGGGGCACGGCGCAGCTGGGCTACACGCGCCAGGAATTCCTGGTGCTGCAGCTGTTCGCGGTGGTGTTCTTCGCGCTCACCATTCCGCCATCGGCGCTGCTGGCGGACAGCCGCGGGCGGCGCAGCGCCATGATGCTGGTGAGCGGCGCAATCGCCATCTTCGGCCTGCTGTATGGGCCGCTGTTCGGCGCCGGCGGCTGGGTCGCGGTCACGCTCTTCATGGTGCTCGGCATGTGCCTGGTCGGCTTTACCTATGGCCCGCTCGGCACCTTGCTGGCCGAGATGTTCCCGCCCGAGGTGCGCTACACCGGCGCCTCGCTCACCTTCAACTTGGCCGGCATCCTCGGCGCCTCGGTGGCGCCGTATATCGCGCTGTGGCTGGCCACCAACCATGGCCTCGAGTACGTCGGCTATTACCTGAGCGGCGCGGCGCTCATCAGCCTGGCCGCCCTGGCGTTAGCCAAGGGCCTGGTGCCGTCGACCTCCAGGTGAACGTGCGCAGATTCGGGCGCCTCGACGCGCGGGTTCCAGCGCCCGCGGACGAGGCCTTCCTCGAGGCGCTGTATCTCGACTGCCGTCCCGATCTTGGCGCACTGCCGGTTCCGCGCAGCGTCATCGAAGGCATCGCACGCCATCAGCGCGCCCTGCAGGTCGAGGATTACGCGCTTCGCTTTCCCGCGCTGGAAACCTGGCTGGTGCTTGACCACAAGCGCCCGGTAGCGCGCGTCGTGCTGGCCGGGGAGGCCAACGGCCTGCGCGTGGTCGACCTGTCGGTGGCGCTGGCGGCGCGGCGCAAGGGCATCGCCGGCTGCATCCTGCGCGCACTGCAGGACGAATGCGCGCGCATCACCCTGCGCGTGCGCACTGGGAACCTGGCCGCACGCCGCTTGTACGAGGGACTGGGCTTCACGCTCCTGCGCGCCGACGACGACACCATGGAACTCGGATGGCGCCAAAAGAGAGAGCATCCAAATTGAGCTTTGGCGCGTATGTGCGAGACTTACCTGGAGATCCGCCATGGCCGCACCCGCCCCCACATCGCACCACACCGCCGCAAACGACAGCAGCACAACCGCTCCCGCCAGCAAGCCCGGCACCGTCCTCTTCGCCAGCCTGATCGGCACCACGATCGAGTTCTTCGACTTCTATATCTATGCCACCGCCGCGGTGCTGGTGTTCCCGCAGCTGTTCTTCCCGGCCAGCGACCCTGGTGCCGCGACCCTGCAGTCGCTGGCGACCTTCTCCATCGCCTTCCTGGCGCGTCCGATCGGCTCGGCCCTGTTCGGGCACTTCGGCGACCGCATCGGCCGCAAGTCGACCCTGGTCGCGGCGCTGCTCACGATGGGCGTCTCGACCGTCGTCATCGGCCTCTTGCCCACCTACGCCCAGGTCGGCGTGGCGGCGCCGCTGCTGCTGGCGCTGTGCCGCTTCGGCCAGGGCCTGGGGCTCGGCGGGGAATGGGGCGGGGCGGTGCTGCTCGCCACCGAGAACGCGCCGCCCGGCAAGCGCGCCTGGTACGGCATGTTCCCGCAACTGGGGGCGCCGATCGGCTTCTTCCTGTCCGGCGCCACCTTCCTGCTGTTGGGGGAGGTGATGAGCGACGAAGCCTTCTTCAGCTGGGGCTGGCGCGTGCCCTTCCTGGCCAGCGCCCTGCTGGTCGCGGTCGGGCTCTATATACGCCTGAAGATCACCGAGACGCCCGACTTCCAGCGGGTGCAGGCCCGGGGCGCCCAGGTGAAGATGCCGATGGTGACGGTGCTGCGCGAGCATGGCCGCACGATGCTGCTGGGCGCCCTGGCGGCCATGGGCGGCTTCGCCTTCTTCTACCTGATGACGGTGTTCGCGCTCACCTGGGGCACGACCCGGATGGGCTTTACGCGCCAGCAGTTCCTGCTGCTGCAGCTGTTCGCGATCGTGTTCTTTGCCCTGACCATTCCCCTGTCGGCGCTGCTGGCCGACCGCCTCGGACGGCGCGTCGCGCTGATGCTGGTGAGCGTGGCAATCGGCAGCTTCGGCCTGCTCTACGGACCGCTGTTCGGCGCCGCCGCCTGGCTGCCGGTGGGGATTTTCATGGTGCTCGGGATGTCGCTGGTGGGCTTCGTGTATGGGCCGCTCGGCACCTTCCTGGCCGAGCTGTTCCCGGCCGAGGTGCGCTATACCGGCGCCTCGCTGACCTTCAACCTGGCGAGCATCCTGGGAGCCTCGGTGGCGCCCTATATCGCGCTGTGGCTGGGCACCCGGTATGGCCTCGCGTACGTCGGCTACTACCTGAGCGCTGCCTCGGTGCTCAGCCTGGCCGCGCTGGTGCTGCTCGGCCGCGGGCGGCGGCCGGCCACCGCTTAGAAAGAATAGACCATCGTCAGCGAGGTCTGGGTATCGGTGTTCTTCTTGTCGTCCGGGACGTTGCTGTCGTTGCGGACGCTGAAGCCAGCCTTCATCTGCATGCTGCCGTTGATCTTGGTGCTCAGCGAAGTCTCGGCCACCGAGTGGGTGTTGCCGGTACCTTTCTCGACGCTGACGGTCTGGGCGAAGAAGGCCGATGGGCTGACCTGCCAGCGGAACTGGGCCGCGCTGCGCACCGTCATGCCTTTTTCTTCTTCCTCGTTGTCGCGCACGCCGACCGAATAACCCGGACCGATCTCGACGTCGAGCGTCTTGTCGGGCGCGGTGTACCAGCGCGAGCCATAACCGATGCCGACGGTGGAGTAGCGCGAATAGGCGCCGAACCTGTCGTTGGTGTGGGAAGCGAGCACGAAGGCGCGGCGGCCGTCGCCCAGCAGCTTGAGCGAGGCCTTGGCCGACGTGGCCCAGCGCTGGGCCGAGCGACTCTTCACGGGCTCGCCGAATTCGTCTTCGTACTCGTCTTCCTTGAAGTAGCCGCTGGCGATGAATTCATGGCTCCAGCGCGTCGTCTCGTGGCGGGCGTCGATCTTGCCCGTCACCGAGGTGCCGTTGGTATTGCCCGAGGTCGTGATCGCGCCCAGTTCGGCGGACGTGAACCAGCCGCCATCCGGAATCGACGGCATCGCGACCGCGAGCGGCGCATGGACATCGCCGATTTGGGGAAGATCGGGAGCGGCGAGCGCCGCACCCGGGATGCTGGCCAAGGCCAGCGCCAGGATCGAAAGTGGTTTCATCAGCATCTAGCGGCCGCATGGGCTGGGCCATAACGCGTGGCGTGCCCAGGGCGACCGGCCCATCGTTCGTGGATCGTGCGCGACCGTGGTGGTAGCCGCGAGTTGGCGGACATTGTAACGCAAAGACAGTCTGAAGCGATGCAATCAGGCACGAACCGGGCGCTGTTTAGTAAGGCGCTGTCATCGTTAGATGTGGATGAGTATTGAACTGCTGAGCTAATTCGCGGTCCAACCCCGGTCGTCATCGATCGGGAGTGCACGATGAAAGCGCCGGGGTTTGCAGAACTGTTTGCCCAATTGTCGCTGTTAAACCAGCAGCAACGCACGCAGGTGCTGGCTGCCCTGCATCCGGCAGCTGGCCTGGACCGGATAGTCGCCCTCATCGACGAGATCCGCTCAACCACCCGGCGCTGCCCGGATTGTGCGTGTGAGCGCTGTCACCGGCATGGCCAGGCCAACGATCTACAACGCTTTCGCTGTTGCGCCTGCGGCCGCACCTTCAACGATCTCACCGGCACGCCACTGGCGCGGCTCAGGCACAAGGGCAAGTGGCTCGATTACCTTGATACCGTGCTGGACTCGCGGGCGGTGCGTGCCGCCGCCAAGCGCGTCGATGTGCATCGCAATACCGCGTTTCGCTGGCGCCATCGCTTTCTTGACCGGGTCAAGGATGACCGGCCGGCGAGGCTCAGCGGCATCGTCGAGGCCGACGAGATGTTCCTGCTCGAATCGCAGAAGGGGTCACGCACGCTCGATCGCCAGCCCCGCAAGCGCGGCGGCAGGGCTGCCCTGCGCGGCATCTCCCATCACCTCGACTGCATTCTGGTGGCGCGCGATCGCAGCGGCCAGACCATCGATGCCGTTACCGGCCGCGGCGCCCTCAAGGCTGCTCAGCTGACCAAATACTTGCTGCCCAAACTTGATCCGCAGGCGCTGCTGGTCACCGACGCCAACACCGCCTATCCGGCGTTCGCCAAGGCCCATGGCATCGCGCACCAGGCCGTCAATCTCAGCGCCGGCGAGCGGGTCCGCACCGGCGTAGAGGGCGCCATCCATGTTCAAAACGTCAACGCCTACCACCGGCGATTCAAGGAATGGCTGGCGCGCTTCCATGGCGTGGCGTCGCGACGGCTGCCCAATTACCTCGGCTGGCATTGGGCGCTTGATGGCAACAGAGTCAGTTCTGTCGAGCAATTGCTCCGCAGCGCATTCGGAGTCATCAACAGCTAACGGTGACAGCGCCTTTAGTAAAGCGCGACGCGAACGACCGGTCGGTTTTCCGACCATTCAGGTGCCGACGTAGACAATCTTGAAAGCGAACAGCGCCGCGATCACCCATACCACCGGCTTGACCTCGCGCGCGCGCCCGGTCAGCAGCTTGAGCACCGCATAGCTGATGAAGCCGAAGGCGATGCCCTCGGCGATCGAATAGGTGAACGGCATGCCCAGGGCGGTGACGGCGGCCGGGATGCTCTCGGTGCTGTCGCCCCACTCGACGTCGCCCAGGTCGGACAGCATCAGGCAGGCCACGAACAGCAGCGCCGGCGCGGTGGCGTAGGCCGGCACCACGGCTGCCAGCGGGGCGATGAACAGGCAGGCCAGGAACAGCGCCGCAACGGTCAGGGCGGTGAGGCCAGTGCGTCCGCCGGCTTGCACGCCGGAGGCGCTTTCCAGGTAGGCGGTAGTGCTGGACGTGCCCAGCACGCTGCCGGCGACGATGGCGCCGCTGTCGGCAAGCAGGGCTTTATTCAGTCGATCCATCTTGCCCTCGACCAGCAGGCCGGCGCGACGCGCCACACCCATCAGGGTGCCGGTCGCGTCGAACAATTCGACCAAAAAGAACACCAGCACCACATTGAGGATGCCGGCGGCGAGGGCGCCTGGAATGTCGAGCTGGAACAGGGTCGGCTCGATCGACGGCGGCAACGAAAACAGGCCCTGGTAGGTGTTGCCGCCGAAGAAGAAGCTGAGCACCGTCACCAGCACGATGCCGATCAGGATCGCGCCGCGCACGCGCAGGCGGTCCAATGCCACGATCGCGAAGAAGCCCACGATCGCCATGATCGCGGCCGGTTGGTGCAGGTCGCCGGCCTTGACCAGCGTGGCTTCGTTGGCCACCACGATCCCGGCGTTCTTGAGGGCGATCAGGGCCAGGAACATGCCCAGGCCGACCGTGATCGCGACCCGCATCGAACGCGGGATGCCGTCCACGATCATGGCGCGCAAGCCCACCATGGTGACCAGGATGAACAGGCAGCCCGAGATGAATACGGCGCCCAGCGCCGCCTGCCACGGGATGCCCATGCCGAGCACCACGGCGTAGGCGAAATAGGCGTTCAGGCCCATGCCGGGCGCCATCGCGATCGGGTAGTTGGCGTACAGGCCCATGATAGCGGTGCCGCCGGCGGCCACCAGGCAGGTGGCGACGAACACCGATTCCTTCGGCATGCCGGCGTCGCCCAGGATCGAGGGGTTGACGAAGATGATGTAGACCATCGTCAGGAAGGTCGTCAGTCCAGCCATCATCTCGGTGCGGATGTTGGTCTTGTTTTCGCTGAGTTTGAAGAGTTTTTCGAGCATGGGGGACTTTCGGGCGGTGTTTTTGCCCGAAGCATAACACCGGGGCACGGCGCCTGCAGCGGCCGGCGCTACGCCGGTGCGCGCGGCGGTGTTACCATGCCGGCTCGAACCTCCATCTACCCAGTCCACACTATGCCGAAGAACAAGCGCCCCGTACCCCGCACCTCGAACAACACGCGCGAACCCGACACCGATGCCCAGGCCCGCCTGATGGCCGACATGGCCCTCGAGATCGCCGAGCGCGAGGACGAAGCGGTGCAGGGCGACGAGCAGGCCGAGGCGCTGGCCAGCCTGGTGCGCAAGGCGATCCGCAAGAAGCACGACGAGGTGCTGTACGAAGCGATCGAGCTGGCGCGCTATACCGACCCGCTGGCCTGCCGCCTGCTGCGCGCGCGGGTGGAAGAAGAAGCGGCCACCCTGCGCATCCGGCGCGAGGACGGCCCCGAATACGAGATCGACGCCTTCCTGGTGCCGCTGTTCGTGCGCAGCACCGGCGGCCTGGATGCGCGCGACAACTTCCAGGACCAGGCGGCCTTCGAGGCCCTCGCCGCGAGCTTCCAGGATCACGGCCTGGATGGCAAGGGCGCGAAAGTGGTGCTGCTGCAGCATGCCTATGACCTGGCCGAGATCGACCACATCGCCTACGGCACGCTGCACCAGATGCTGCGCGAGGCCGCCGCCTCGCTGCTGGACAAGAAGCTGCAGCCGGCGCCGACCATCGAAGCGAGCATGCGCGGCTGGACCGGCGAGCCGGTGGCGCCCGACGAAACCGCGCTCGAACTGCGCTTCCTGCTCGGCTTCTCGCTCAAGCGCGCCGACGATCCATTCTACCGGGTGCCGGCCGACGAAGCAGGCAGCGATGCGTATTTCGCGGCGCGCATGGAGCGCTACCGTGGCTGGAGCGAGGCCGTGAGCCCGCTGGTGGCGCGCGTCCTTGCGCGCGACCCGGAGCGCCTGGAGCTGAACTTCCTCTACCAGGACCTGTTCTACGGCGCCAAGGAGCAGGGCGTGGCCGAACTGGCGATGCTGGGCGTGCTGGCCGAGGCCAAGCGCCTGCTGGCGGCCAAGGACCTGGCGCCGGATGCGGTGCACGCCGCAGTGGCGCCGCTCGACATGGGCGAGCATGTGGTCTTGCGCGCCAATCTGTATGCGCTCGACGGCGGCCTGCCATGGGGCAGCGTCGAAAAGCCGGTCGACCTGGCGGCCGACCTGGGCGCCGAGGTGGACGAATTGTGCGATGCACTATTGTCGCTGGGACTTGAAGGCGTGTCGATCGCAGCGGGTTTCAGCACCGATGGCCACGCGGAAGGCGCTGAGCCGTATCACCCCGCCTGACCTGCGTTCCTGCGTCACGCATATCGCCCCGCATCCCCGCATGACGGCTGCGAGGGCGGTAAACAGGCGATTTCGGCCCCCAAATTTCAGTGCACACAGTAAAGTTTTTGCCGTTTTTTCGTAGTGGATTTTCCTGTGTTGGTGTAGGACGCCCCTTACAGAAAGTTGCCTGTCAGACGGGCTCTCCCTATGAAGCTCAGCAGTGAGACGGCAATGTTTTGTTACATCCACCGCAATGTTGCTCTGCACAACTGAAAATATTGGGAAAATTGCATGATACGATTCCTCCGTCCGACCGGCTTCCCGTGCTCCGCCACGGCTTTGTGAGAGAGAGACGAACCGGCCCGGTTTTACTTGCCAACAATTAAGAACGCCGCCAAGGCGAAAGGAAATCGACATGCCGACCCTGATCGTGTTTTGCCACCTCCGCTGGGATTTCGTGTTCCAACGCCCACAGCACCTGATGACCCGCCTGGCCGAACACTACAACGTTCTCTTCGTCGAAGAACCGATGCATACCGAGGGCGAGGCGCGCCTGGAAAAAACCGAAGTCGCACCGAACATCACCGTCTGCCGTCCGCACACGCCGATCCACCAGTTCGGCTTCCACGACGACCAGCTGCCGACCCTGCAAGTGCTGCTGGCCGACCTGGTGCCGCAGGACGAAGCGCCGATCGTCTGGTTCTACACCCCGATGGCGCTGCCGCTGCTGCAGGTCTTCAAGCCGTCCAAGGTGATCTATGACTGCATGGACGAACTGGCCATGTTCAAGAATGCGCCGAAACAGCTGCTGCAGCGCGAAAGCGCACTGCTGAACATCGCCGACGTGGTCTTCACCGGCGGCCCGAGCCTGTACCAGTCGAAACGCGACCGCCACGCCAACGCCCACTGCTTCTCGAGCAGCGTCGACGCCAAGCACTTCCGCCAGGCCCTGGACCGCGACATCTCGCACCCGGACCAGGCCCACATCGCGCATCCGCGCCTGGGCTTCTACGGCGTGATCGA
>Ga0265780_10004454_pt1 | contig 18020 bp, 13 predicted proteins | sample P1T30metagenome_FD_192432 | JGI IMG/M metagenome (GOLD analysis project Ga0265780, IMG submission 192432) | Plant litter microbial communities from East Loma Ridge, Irvine, California - P1 T30 | ecosystem: Environmental > Terrestrial > Plant litter > Unclassified | place: USA: California...
TTGTTTCATTATTTGAGTTTGCTATAAATATAATTTTATGCTTTCAAATTTGTATACCGTGTTTTAACGGTATTTATATGGTAAAAGCACTCAAAGTTTACCGTATATAGCCCCTAAAAGGTTAAAAGTCATTACTGCAAATTAGCCCTAACGAAAACAGCCATTAATTAACAGATAATAGTGTTGTGGCTGTATTTAAGTAAAAGGCAAACCGAAGGTAAGGTTAAGGTTAAATAACGGTGTTGTGTTTAGCTTATTTACATGCTGACAATAAAAGATGCAGGCAAGGGATAGTTGCCATTACATAATTGTTCTTAAGATTTTGTTTAGTAATAGTAGTTAATTTTCAAATGCAAAAAGCCCTTCGCGATGAAGGGCTTTTTTTATTTTTTAAGGAAGTTGAAACATTAACCGATCATCGGCGCTGCTTTGAGCACAGCTAATAGTTATTTCTTGAACAACTTAAATATATCGCTGCCAAAAACAAATACCATTAATGTTACTAAAACTACAAAACCTACAATTTGGGCTTTCTCCAGAAATTTATCGCTCAGTGGTTTGCCCTTGATCATCTCAATAATTAAGAACAAAGCATGGCCACCATCTAAAGCGGGGATAGGTAACAAGTTCATTAATGCCAGGGCCATGGAGAGTAAACCCACCAGGCTCCAGAAGCGTAGCCAATCTATTTGGCTGCCAAATAGCCTGGCAATACCTATAGGGCTCGATAATGCTTTTTGAGGCTTTACATCGCCTGTAAATACTTTGCCTAAACCTTTAGCATTATCGCTAAACGTACCCCAGGCTTTTGATGCACCTACAGGCAAAGAGCCAAAGAAACCAAATCTTAAAGTTTTTTCTTCGGGAAGGTCAAACCTAGGCACAAAACCTAATTGTCCTAACGAATCTACTTTTGCCGCAATATGCTTTACATCGCTATTGTGTTTTACATCTAATTGTATAGCCTTATTCTTGCTTTTAAGTAAGACCTTATGTAATTCGTCAAAAAAGGCAACTTTTTCATTGTTTATACCCACTATGCTATCGCCGCGCTGTAAGCCCGCTGTGGCAGCATTGCTCTTGGGTTTAACCGACTCTATAGAAAACTTGGTACGTGGTATGCGGTTAATAAACTGCTCAATACCTAAGTCCGATACATCATTCAATATATTGGATGGTACAGGTACATCTAGTTTTTGGTTATTGCGTTGTACGGTAAGTACGCTGTTGCCCATGAGTACCTTTGAACTAATAAGGTCTTCAAAGCGTTCTACCTTTTGGCCGTTCACTGCGGTTACCTGGTCGCCGGCGCGTAAGCCAATGTTTTCGCCAATGGTACCCGGTACTATACCGTATTTAAGATTGTCGTTAGGAATGTAAGTTTCGCCATATTTAATGGTGAGTACCCAAAATATAAGAATACCTAAAATAATGTTTACAAAGATGCCGCCCAGCATTACAATTAAACGCTGCCAAGCCGGTTTAGAGCGGAACTCCCAAGGCTGCGGCGGACCAGCCATTTGCTCGGTATCCATTGATTCATCAATCATACCGGCAATTTTTACATAGCCGCCCAAAGGCAGCCAGCCCATTCCATATTCAACGCCTTTATAGTTAAATTTAAAAAGGCTTACGTTCCAGGCGTCAAAGAACAGGTAAAATTTTTCTACTTTAATTCCGAAGGCACGGGCGGCTATAAAGTGGCCAAACTCGTGTAAAATTACTAAAATTGAAAGGCCCAGTATTAACTGGCCTACCATGATCACTATGTCCATTCTTTGTATTACGTTCTATACGCTTAATGCCTTTAACGGCATTTGTGCAATTAAATTTTGTGCTAAGATGCGGGTTTCTTTATCAGTATTCAAATAATCATCTAAAGATGGCTGTTTAATGGCGGGCATTTGCTGCATGCATTGTTCAATAACCTGGCTCATCCCCAGGAAACTTACAGTGTCGTTTAAAAAGCCTGCTACGGCCACCTCGTTTGCTGCATTAACAATGCAGGGCATGTTACCGGCTACTTTTAAAGCCTCAAAAGCCAGCGCCAGGTTACGAAAAGTATGGGTGTCGGCTTTTTCGAAGGTGAGGGTAGGGTAGGCCGTAAAATCGAAACGTTTGTAGTTGTTTTTTATCCGCCCAGGGTAGCCTAAGGCATACTGTATGGGTAGTTTCATATCGGGCAAACCCATTTGCGCTTTCATAGAGCCGTCCTGAAACTGCACCAATGAATGTACAATAGATTGTGGATGCACGATCACTTCTATCTGTTCCAGTTGCAGATCGAACAGCCACTTCGCTTCAATAACTTCAAGCCCCTTGTTCATCAGCGAAGCCGAATCAATAGTGATCTTGGCGCCCATTACCCAATTAGGATGTTTGAGTGCCTGGTGCCGGGTAACAGTTTCTAAAAAGCTTTGGTCTTTACCACGAAAAGGACCGCCCGATGCGGTAAGGATAATTTTTTCGATAGGGTTATGTTCCTCACCGGCCAGGCATTGAAAAATTGCCGAGTGTTCCGAATCTACCGGCAGGAGCTTTACATTATGTTGCTTGGCCAGGGCGGTGATTAGCTCGCCTGCAACTACCAGGGTTTCTTTATTGGCCAGGGCAATATCTTTACCCGCCTTAACGGCGTTAATGGTAGGTTCTAGCCCGGCAAAGCCTACCATAGCGGTAAGTACAATATCAATCTCGGGCAGGGTAACAATGCTTTTAACTTCATCGTAACCGGCCAATACCTGCGTTTTGGTATGCGATAGGGCTTCTTTTACCTGCTGATAAAGGCTTTCATCGCAAATAACGGCGTAAGTCGGTGCAAATTTGAGTGCTTGTTCAATCAACAGATCGGCATTGCGGTGAGCGGTAAGCACGTGGGCCTTAAAGCGTTCCGGGTTTTCGGCAATAACTTCAAGGGTTTGGGTGCCAATACTACCGGTAGAACCGAGGATGGCTATATGCTTTACAGGGAAATCAGATACAATATGCATTTATACAGGGCTATTAGCATGTACGTAACTTCTTAAAAAAAGGTTTGTACTGCTAATAACAAATTAAATTTATGGTTAAATAATATAATCTCCAAGTGCATCCGCAATCTTACGATCATTAGATAGCCGGGGCACCTTATTTTGCCCGCCAAGTTTTCCTTGCGAGCGCATAAAGTTAATAAAACTATCGGGCTGCAAACTTCTGACTATCAAAGGGCGCAAAATGTTACCGGTAATAAGGTCCTGATAGTAAATATTTTTTTGCTGTAAGGCATTGTCCACTTTTTGGGCAAAGCTGTTCATGTTGGCCGGAGCCTTGCCAAACTCTACAAACCATTCATGGTAGGGCAAGCCTCCCTCAGTGGGGTTAACTTGCGGGGCAACGGTAAACTCCACCACATCAAGGCCTTCTTGCTTGGCTACGCTCATTAACGCGTGTTCTACTTCTTCGCCAATTACATGCTCGCCAAAGGCCGATATATAGTGTTTAATGCGGCCGGTCACCACAATTTTATGCGGCTTTAGCGAGGTAAACTTAATGGTGTCGCCCAAACTATATCCCCATAAACCGGCATTGGTGTTGAGGATGAGCGCATAGTTTTTGTTCATTTCCACTTCGCCCAAACTTAAACGGGTAGGGTTTTCATTAAAAAATTCATCGGTAGAGATGAACTCATAAAATATGCCTGAATTGGCCAATAGCAGCAAGCCTTTATCCTTTTGCGAATCCTGAAAGGCGATGAACCCTTCCGAGGCGGGGTAAGTCTCTATAGTGTCAATACCAAACCCAATGCTCTCTTCAATGCGGGCACGGTAGGGCTCGTAGTTAACACCGCCGTACACAAACAGCTTAAAGTTTGGGAATATGTCTTTGATCTTTTTACCGTCTGCCTTGGCCGCTAACCTATCGAAATACATTTGGCACCAGGGCGGTATGCCGGAGATAAGGCGCAGGTCCTGGTTATGGGTTTCTTCCACAATGGCATCTACCTTTTGTTCCCAATCGTCAATGCAGTTTACTTCGTAACTGGGCAATCGGTTTTTTTGCAGGTAAGCAGGCACGTGATGTGCTACAATGCCCGATAAGCGTCCGGTAGCAATACCCGCCTTCTCTGTCATTACGGGGCTGCCTTGCAAAAATATCATTTTACCATCTACAAAATCGGCTTTGCCGGTTTCATGAATATAGCTCAATAAGGCGTTACGTGCAGCCTTGATATGCTCGGGCATACTTTCTTTAGAGATGGGGATATACTTAACGCCCGAGGTAGTGCCCGATGTTTTGGCAAGATACGCCGGTTTGCCCGGCCATAGTACGTCGGGTTCGCCGTGGGTTACACGGTCAATATAGGGGCGCAGGTCCTCATAATCACGTATGGGTACGTTGAGCTTAAAATCTTCGTAAGTGTGTATGTTTTGAAAGTGGTGATCTTTACCAAAAGCAGTACCTGCGGCCTGTTTAATTAGTTGCTGCAGGGTTTTATGCTGCAAGGTAACGGCATTTTTCCGTAGGTTATCAATATCGCGGTTTACCCAGGCGGCAAATAGTTTACTTAAAATAGCTTTTAAACCCATGTGTTACAAGGTTTCTGAAACATCATCGTCCAGGTCTTTATGGCTGTATACCAGCTTGCGGTACGATGTCATGATCATAACCTGAACCAGCGGGAATGAAAGCGCGAACCAAAAGATTGCCGCAATTTTAGCCACATAACTACTGCTGTCTACATCAAATAACAAGGTGATAAATAAGTTAATAATAATAAGCAGCAGCGCTATAAAGCCAACCACAATTAGTATAAGGCCCAATACTTTAAAGAAATTGTTCCAAGTAATGTAAAAGCTTTGTTTGAGCGACTCAATAGGCCCCGAATCTTCATCTACAATAAAGCAAAGGCAAAATACGGAACGGATGAGCAGGTAACCAATGGCTACAATTTCAACTTTATCTAATATAGTGCCTAAAAGCGGATACGCATTTACCCGAAGATTTAGAAAGATGATAGTGCCTATTAAAACCGTATACAACACGCCTATAGTAACAAACGAGAGCGCCATTTTTAGCGATGGCAAAATATCGCGAAACTCAAACTCATAATACTCCCTATCCATTAGGGTGAGGATGAGTTTATAAAAGCTGAGCACCAGGTACGATTGTACCAGCATCATGAAAAATACGAAAGCAACCTGGCTGTACTGGTTATCATAAACAACAATAAAGCCGGTAAAAAAGCTGATCACCTCGTAAAAAATCAGGGAGATCACCGAATATACGATCAGCGATATATAATTTTTCTTGATAACATCCCATGCTGTCTTGATAGTTTCGGCAATGGAAAACGGGTGATACATAGATGATTATGATTTTTTTAGTACAATGCGCTTCCAGTAATCCTGCATAAAACCTAAACCATAAGCTATAAGTTGAATAAAGGCAGCGCCTATGCTCAAAAATGCAACTTTTAACGATTTGTTTTTGAACAAAGCATGAAAAAATATTAACAAAGTAAATAGCACTAATATGGCGTTACCCAATACAGCTATTGGCCACTGCAAAAGGTTAGCTATTAAGGTAAATAATACGCCCAATGTAAACACAGCCGGGAAAAAATGAACCGCTTTTAATTCGGCAGGAAAGAACTTGGCTATATTGATGCGGGCCCTGCCAAAAAAGTGCAGCTGTTTGTAAAACTGCAGATAACTGGTGCGGCGTTTATGGTAAACCTTGGCTTCGGGTATTAACCCTATTTTAAAACCCAGGGAATGTATGCGAATACTGTACTCAATATCCTCGCCCAGGCGGGTAATAATAAAGCCGCCGGCCTTTTGCCATGCCTGCCGCGATAAGCCCATATTAAAACTGCGCGGATGAAACTGGCCTATTCCTTTTTTGTTGCCCCGAATACCGCCTGTGGTAAAAGGCGAGGTCATGCTGTAGCTAATAGCTTTTTGCATGGGCGTAAAACTTGGATGGGCGTCATCAGGGCCGCCATAGCAATCCAGGTAATCGGAGGTTAATCGGTTATTAACTATCTCCAAGTAATTTTCGGGCACCAATACATCCGAATCAAAAATTACAAAGTAATCGCCTTTGGCACGTTCAAAACCAAAGTTGCGGCTAAAGCCCTGACCTTCGTTGGGCTTAAAGTAGTAATGTACATCGAGCCGGTGGCTAAAGGCAGCTACAATGTCTTTCGCATCCTTAACCGAACCATCCTCAATTACTAAAACCTCAAACTGATTGTACGTTTGCTTCGTAAGGCTCTCCAGCAGTTCTTTAATTTCCTGCGGGCGGTTATAGAGTGGAATGATGATAGAAAAAAACATGAAGCAGATGTGCAGATTTTCAGTTTGCAAATATGCAGATGATTAGCGGTTGTGCAATACGCAAAATTAAAATGTTGATAATGCGCTACCAGGAGAGTTAAATAAGCACAAACGCCGGCTAAGCTTTATACTTAACCGGCGTTTGTGTTCAAAAAAGCACCTGTTGACTTATATATGCACTAATGCTAATTAATTGGCAGGTACCGCCCAAAATAGGGTTGGGTTATTAGTGGCGTAGGTGGTATAGGTAACCTGGCTTTTGTTGTTTGTGCTTACGGTTTTGTTATCTGGCTTGTTTTTGTAATACTCAAGTGGCAGCAATTGTACATACTCCAGCTTCTTGCCCGGGTTTAAGGTTTCGGTGTCGTATTCGCTGTTTACCGGGCATTCAATTTTATACAGGTTTTTAGACATGTAATAGTCCAGGTAATGTGCTTTAGTTTGCGAGTCCTTGTGGTTCCAGTTAGCTTCGGGGTTCAATATCAGCGGTTTGTTGGCAATTAGTCGCTCACGTACTTCTTCCAACCCTAAAAACTGGCCTTTTTCATCGCGTACATAGGCCGCAAAAGTAGGATCAATCCATATCCATTTCTTCAAATCATTAATATAAACCATATTAACCACATGGCAGTCGTTATCTACACCCAGGCTGTCTTTAGGCAGGCAGGTAACAAAACGGGATTTTATACCCATAGAAAGGTAACATTCATTAAGAACAGTAGCCAGTCCGCGGCAGTTTAAGCCACGGTTGTCTTTTTTGCATTCGTTGATCATGCTCAGGGCATTTTTTACCACCGGATTTCCGTGGTTACCATCGTGCGGTACCAGGTTATGTATCCAGTTCATCATATTAATTACCTTAGATACTTGGTTACCTTTACCAGCTATGGAATCGAGGTTGAGCGTTTTGCGCAATGTAACCAAGTTGGGATCGGTAGCCGATTGATAGGTAAAAACAGGAACGGCACGTTTATCTTTAATGTTATAAGCCGCTGCATTTTTCAGGATATAAGGGTAATCACCCACTTTACGCAGAGGCTGTATCAGTGCCTTAAAAGCGGCGTCGTTGCGGATTCCGTCAAAGTCGGCATCTTCTAAAATATGGGCATAATTTAGATAGCCGGCTTTGATGGATTTATCGAGGTATGCCATGGCTTCCTTCTTTTGACCGAGCAGGGCATAAGCGCAGCTTAAATTGTAATAGGCATTGTTTAAATGGCCTGAATAGAATTTCTTGTCTTCTGAGGTGAGTTTTTCGTAACGGCTCACAAAAGCGGTTAGTAACTCATTGTATGTTTTTGTGTCTTTTTTCTCATAAGCCGTGTGCATTAACTGAGATTGCTCCTTGGCAAATGTTTCAAACTCTTTGTTTTCTGCTTGGGCAGTAAAGGTTAAGCACCATAACAGAAGGGGGATGATAAATTTAATCATGATGTGAAGTGATAGATTACTACAATAGATGCAACATATTTTAAAAGGTTGCATCAAACTTCACAAAAAGAAAAATAAAGTTATACGTAGGTGTACTAAACCGTATCCTCTATCTGGTAGTTATTTCGTTCAGGTGCATTTCTCGAAACCAACTCGGCCACAAAGCCGGTTAAAAACAACTGAAATCCAACAATAATGGCTACCAGGGCCAGGTAAAACAAGGGCTGATCGGTTGCATTACGGTACTTTTCGTTGTGGGCAATGTGAATCAGCTTTTCGGCCAGGATCCATATAGCCATTACTAACCCCAAAAAGAAACTCAGTACGCCCATTGATCCAAAAAAGTGCATGGGGCGCTTGCCAAATTTGCCTACAAAGAAGATAGAAAGGAGGTCTAGAAAACCGTTAATAAAACGGCTCATACCAAATTTGGTAGTGCCGTATTTACGGGCGCGGTGTTCAACAACCTGTTCGCCAATTTTAGTAAAACCAGCCCATTTAGCTATAACGGGGATATAACGGTGCATTTCGCCGTATACCTCAATGTTTTTTACTACGGTTTTGCGGTAGGCTTTTAAACCGCAGTTAAAATCGTGCAGGTTATCAATACCCGACATGCTGCGCGTAGCCGCATTAAATAAACGGGTAGGTATAGTTTTGGTTAAAGGATCATACCGTTTGGCTTTCCAGCCCGATATTAGGTCGTATTTTTCTTCTACTATACGACGGTATAGTTCGGGTATCTCGTCCGGACTGTCCTGCAAATCGGCATCCATGGTAATAATAACATTGCCCTGTGCAGCCTCAAAGCCGGTATTCAGCGCAGCCGATTTGCCGTAATTGCGGCGGAACTTGACGCCCTTAATGTTAGGATTTTGAGTGTGTAAACTGCATATTTCCTCCCACGAGCCATCTCTACTGCCATCATCCACTAAAATAACTTCGTAAGTAAAATGATTGGCATCCATTACGCGGCTTATCCATGCGGTAAGTTCGGGTAGAGATTCAACTTCGTTAAATAAGGGTACAACAACTGAAATATCCATGGATAGGCAAAAATATAAAAATTTAATAGAGTAGAGAGAGTCAGGAGTATAGAGTCAAGAATACAGATAGGGAGATGGTGATTAGTCATTAGCCAGATGTCAAGAATATGGAGTCGAAATATAGATGAGCTTAATGTTTTGTTACAAAACCTAAGTCTTGACTCCTGACTCTATGCTCTTGACTCGCTTCCCTACTGCACCCTCTTCCTTATCGTGTTAAGATAAATAGCGGAACCTGCGCCCATCAGTGTGCCTGTGGCCACATCACTGGGGTAATGTAATCCTAAATACATACGCGAGTACGCTACCGATGACGCCCATATTACCGATGGGGCGATAACATACCATTTAGGATAAGCTAATGACAAGGAGGTAGCCGTACTTACCGATGAGGAGGAGTGGCCCGAAGGAAAAGAATAATCGCCGGCTATGTAAACGGGGATGATCCTGAAATTACCGCGGAACGGGCGGGGGCGTTTAACCAGGCGTTTAATGAGCAGTACCGCTGCATAGGAGAATACCGAACTGCTGGCCACGTACAAAGCATTTTGCCGCATTTCTTTATCATGGTTAAGTACGCCGCCTACAAGCAATCCTGCCGGAACCAAGGCATTGCCGTAAATGTTGGTCTTGCTCATAAAATAGTAGAAATCTGAACCGGCAGGCGTTCGGTTACGGGCAAGGCTAACCATAATGCGGTCGTCAATGGTGGTGCCAGCTATAAGTGTGCTTATAGGAACGCGATAGGTAACCGTATCGTTATTGGGCGTTACCACTACGCCGGGTTGGGCCTGCGCAGGTTGTAATAGTAACATAGCCCCAAGGGTACAACTTAAAAACAAGTAGGTTGCGTTACAAATCATTATGAGTAAATAAGCTATAAGCGTAAAGTTGCGTTAAAGTTTGGTAAATAAATAGGGTGCTAACTTAAACATACCGTCTTTTTTTATCACTAGTTAAGGCATATAAATACTTTAAACCCCATGTTGTATATATCAGGTTGTAATTCCTACCTTTAAAAAGCGTTAGTATTTTAGCTTATGCCTGTAACTGTTTAAAACCAAATTGAAATAAATTTATTATTAAGCAGTAATTTGCCCAAACCAAGCGTGTGCCGCCCATGAGTTGTGCCCTGCTTTATGAAACGTTTTTTAACCGCCTATGAACTATCAACAACTGCTGGATAAAGTAAAACAGCAGGTATTATCTTACTTCAAGCTTCGTAACAACGAAGATTTGCTTTACCATAACCGCAAGCATACCGAAGATGTAGTTGCCGCTGCCATACAAATAGCCAACCATTACCAGTTAAACGATCGCGACTTTTTCATTGTAGCGGCATCGGCCTGGTTTCATGATATCGGTTACATGGAAGATACTGCAAACCACGAAGAACGAAGCGCGCGCCTGGCCGAAGAGTTTTTAAAGGCACAGTATGTTGACGAAGATATAATTAGAGAGGTTAACGGCTGCATTATGGCTACCAAAATGCCGCAAAAGCCGGTAGGCTTGCTGCAAAGTATTATTTGTGATGCAGATGTATTTCACTTAGGTACCGGCGACTTTGATGGTAATAACAAGCAACTGCGCAAAGAGTGTAAAGCTGTTTACCATTGCGATTTTAGCAAGCAAGACTGGCGCCACAAAACTATCCAGTTTATGCAGTCGCACCATTACCATACCGATTATGCGCAAATGCTGCTGACCGATCAAAAAGAGAAGAACCTGCAGGAGTTAAAAGATAAAGAAGTGGAATGGCGTGAAAAAAATCAAACGGAAACGCTCGAGCCCTTAGCTGTGCCAGCTATGGCAACACCTGATAAAAACAGTAGTGCAGCCGCCCCTGTGTTTGAAGAGAAGCCCGCCAAGAAAAAAGAAAGGCCCGATAAAGGTATTGAAACCATGTTCAGGGTTAGCTCGAGCAATCATCAGCGCCTGAGCGATATGGCCGATAATAAGGCGCATATCATGATCACGGTTAACTCCATTATCCTATCGGCCATTATTAGTTTATTGCTGCGCCGCCTGGAAGATTACAGTTATTTAATTATCCCCACTTTCATTATACTGGTGGTGAGTTTAACTACCATGGTGTTTGCCATTTTGGCCACCCGCCCATCCATTCCCGAAGGGCGTTTTACCCCACAGGATATTGAAGCTAAAAAAGTGAACCTGTTGTTCTTCGGTAATTTTTACCGCATGAATTTGCCCGATTACATTGCCGGTATGCGCAGCGTAATGGCCGACCGCGAATTTTTGTACGGCAGTTTAATAATCGACCTATACTCGCAAGGTGTAGTATTGGGGCGTAAATATCGTCTCCTGCGTATTTCCTATAATATATTTATGTTTGGTTTAATTGCATCGGTGCTGGCTTTCATAATAGCCGCGGCAATAAACGGCAACGGTAAACATTAAGCAGTAATTATGCAGTTTCAATTTTTTAACCGCGACCTGAGCTGGCTCTCGTTCAACGAACGTGTATTGCAGGAGGCCGATAGGCAAAGTTTGCCTTTGCTTGAAAGGATCAACTTCCTGTCTATCTATTCGTCCAATCTCGACGAATTTTATAGGGTTAGGATGCCGGTTTTGCAGGCGCTGCACAAGATCAATAACCGCAAAAACAAAGCCGATGAGGGGGATATAAAGTTGCACGACCTGCACGCGGCACAAGCGCAAATACAGCAGCAGCAGGAACACTACGGGCAAGTTTTAACACAAAGCATACTGCCGCAGTTAAATGATAAGGGCATTCATCTCGTTTACAATCAGGAGTTCCCGGCGCAAATAGTACAGCCCATTACCGATTACTTTTTAAGCCAGGTGATGGCATTTTTGCAGCCTGTTTACTTAACCGCCGACAGTGGCTTTTTTCCGCAAAACAACAAGCTTTACTTTTTGGTGCAGTTACAAACCGGTGCCGATGAGGAACAATTGGTGGCACTCAATATTCCTTCGGATGAGTTGCCTCGTTTTTTTAGCATACCTGTACAGGACGAATTATTCATTGTTTTTTTAGATGATATTATTCGCTACAATCTTGATAAAGTATTTACCCTGCCGGTTAACGGCTGTTACAGCTTCAAAATAACCCGCGATGCCGAGTTTGATTTTGAAGATGAATACACCGGCGATTTGGCCGAACAGTTAGAAAAGCAATTACGCAAGCGCGATTTTGGCTTGGCTACCCGCTTTTTACATCAACCCGGCTTACCCTTGCCGGCACTGCAAACGCTGAGTAAAATGCTGGGTTTGCGCGATGGTAGTTTGGTAGCCGGCGGAGTGTACCACAACCTTAAAGATTTTGCCGACTTACCCGTAAACAATGCCGATCTTAAAGTTGAAAAGTGGCCCTCCCTGCGCTACAATGCGCTGCCCGAAACACAATCGCTTTTAGACAAGATAGGCCAGCAGGATTACATGCTGCATACGCCTTACCAAAGTTACGATGCTATACTGCGCTTTTTCAATGAAGCCGCCATTCGTGCCGATGTAGAAGAGATCTACGTTTCGCTATACCGCGTAGCCAGCGACTCCAAAATTGTTAATGCGCTTATTAGTGCTGCACATAATGGTAAAAAGGTATCGGTACTGGTAGAACTCAAGGCACGGTTTGACGAGGCTAATAATATAAAATGGGCCAAAAAGCTAAAGGCGGCCGGCGCTCGCCTTATTTATAGTGTTACGGCGCTTAAGGTACATGCTAAAATTGCCTTAGTTAAATTGCGGGCGGGCACTCGTACGCAGTACCGGGGCTTGCTGGCCACCGGTAATTTTAACGAGAATACTGCACGTTTTTACACCGACCATATTTTACTTACCGGCAACCATCAATTGCTGCGCGAAATGGAATTGCTGTTCATTTTTCTTTCTAAAAAGCAAAAAGCAGATAATGCCAAAGTAAAGCCATTTAAAAACCTGCTGGTTGCCCAGTTTAATTTGCAGCAGCGTTTTATAGAAATGATAGATGCCGAGATTAGCAACCAAAGGCAGGGCCTGCCGGCGTTCATCACCATTAAAATGAATAACCTGGAAGAGGAAAAGCTAATCAGTAAGCTTTATGAAGCCTCTAACGCCGGGGTTAAAATCAGGTTAATAGTTCGTAGCATTTGCCGTTTAATACCCGGTGTTGCAGGCCAAAGCGAAAATATAACCGTTACCCGTATTGTTGACCGCTACCTGGAACACGGCCGCGTATTTGTTTTTGGTAATAACGGCAACACGCAGGTTTACATGGGTTCGGCCGATTGGATGAACCGGAATATTTATCACCGTATTGAAGTATGTTTCCCGGTTTACGACGAAGGCATTAAAGAGGAAATACTGCAATTAATAGACCTTCAAATCCGTGATAATGCGCAAGCCGTATATCTCGACACACAATTAAACAACATTCCTGTTAAACAAGATACACCGGTAGTAAGATCTCAACAGGAAATTTATCAACTCTTACAGCAAAAGGGCCAAAGCCTTTAAACCGGTAAACATTTATCATAATGAAGAAATTTAATTTTATATACATAGCGGTTTTGATAAGCATGATGAGTTTTTCTTGTGCGCAAAGCCAGCAAGCACATAAAAGTCCTAAAGGTTATAATTTAAACCAGCCTGCTAAATATAAAATGCCCGATGATCTGCTCGAGATCTCGGGTATCAGTTTTTCTAAGGGAAACCCGGCCACCTTTTATGCCATACAAGATGAGGAGGGTAAACTGTTTTATGGCAAACTGGGGGCCGATAGGGTAAGCCATACTAAATTTGGCAAGCATGGCGATTATGAAGATGTATCCATCTCTGGTAATATAGTTACGGTACTTAAAAGCAATGGTAAATTATACACATTTCCATTAAGTCAAATTGCAGAACCCGAGTTAACCAACGTTCAGGAACAGCAAGATTTGCTGCCAGCAGGTGAATACGAAAGTATGTTTGCCGACGAAGCTGCACGTAAACTGTACGTGCTTTGCAAAAACTGCGATGACGAGAAAACCACTAAAAGCAGCAGCGGTTATATTTTTAACATAATGCCTAATGGCGCTATGCAAGCCGCTGGTAATTTTAAAATAGAAGTTAAGCAAATTAAAAAGATTACCGGCGATACAAAGATCAATTTTCGCCCCTCGGCTATGGCTAAAAACCCGGTAACCAAGGAGTGGTACATCGTTTCGTCGGTAAACGGTTTACTGGTAGTGGCCGATGCAAACTGGAACGTGACCGCCGCTTACCAATTAGATCATAAACTATTTTTGCAGCCCGAGGGCTTAGCCTTTGATAAGCAGGGTAATATGTACATTAGTAACGAAGGTGATGAGTTTAGCCGTGGCAATGTTTTAAAATTTACATACACAGGTTCAAAATGATGGCCGTTTGTCATAACTTTACATTTAATTAATTTAGCCGTAACAATTAAATAAGCTTTCATTCTTAAAGGGGATACAAAGCAGTTCATGCAAACAACATCTTTTTACATTAATAAACACCTGGCTAATCTCGACCTGGTAGAAAATACTTTATCATTCAAACCCTTTACCCGTCAACTCGAAAAGCGGCAGCAGGAAGAGAGTACCGTAAAGTCGCGCTTTTATAGCTTTGTGCTCAATCACTTTAAGTTAGATTGTGAGCATAACGCACAAAACGGTGCTGCTTCTATTCATGATGAATACACGCTTGAACTAATATATAGCACGTTATCGCCTGTATTACAGAGTGAGCAGGAATGTTTTTGGGCTCTAAGCACGCCGGTGCCTAATCATATCTTATACAGCACCGATGCATTTTACAGTTTAATAACCAGTAAAGACGTTAACGAAGCGGCTTCGCACTTATTAACCAACAACGAAACTTTTGTAAACCAGCAACGAGAGTTTATTTACCGTTTAATTTTAAAACGGTTGTATGGTTTTACTTCGGTTTTTAGCAGTAACGAGTATTATTCCTATCTCAACCCCGATACCGGCTTAAACCGCTACTACCATATTCATGTAGATACTACATTTATTGATATTGAAGTATTAGGCCACCTGCCCGATCTGGAATTTGAAACCATTGAGAATTACCTGCACGATGATGAAGGTGTAAAAGTATTGGCAGAAATACTCCCCTTAAGCCTCTTCAAACTCGAAGGCTTTTCGGTAATAACCTTAGAAGATGTTACTGCTCACCGGGCTATTGAAGATATACGCGAGGCAATCGCCGATCCTGTCGACGATCAAAAGGAACTCTATAAAAGAGTTATAGCATCTCTCAAAACGCTTACCAACAATAGCGATGTACGTTTTGGCCTGCTGCCGTTCTTAAAACTGAACGACGAGCCTGCCTACGATGTTAACTCCTGTTCGCAAAGTGTGTTAATGAAATCGGCCCAAAAGTATGGTATAGCCGAAGAAACTTATCTTGCTTTAGTAAACAGGTACGAAAAAGAACCCAAGGCCGTGTTCTTTAGCTCACTATCAGAAACAAGACAAAAAAAGTTTTTCTTTTTAAAAGCGCTGAGTGAGGCAGGCATTAAATCGTACGCGGTTATACCGGTGTTTTATAACAAACACATTGCCGGTATTATGGAGGTTTACTCTGAAAGCGAACTGGTATTTTATGAGAACCTACTTTCACGCCTGGAGTACGCCATTCCGTTAATTGCGCAGCTGCTACAAAACAGTATTACGCATTTTAATGCCTGTATAGATAGTGTGATCAGGGAGAAATTCACTTCGCTGCAACCTGCCGTACAATGGAAATTTAATGAAACCGCATGGGAAGAGGTAAGAAACCCCAACAACCGGCGTAAACGGGCCGAACTTAATCCAATAACATTTAAAGATGTATACCCGCTTTACGGAGCTATAGATATTCGCAACTCTACCATTGAACGCAACATTGCCTTACAGCATGATTTGCGGCGGGTAATGAAACTGCTGCTTAAAATACTGGTTAAGTTAAATGAGTTGCATCCTAATAACCATTGGCCGGTATTAATAGATAAGACCAGCAAGTGGCTGGATGTGATTAACGAAAATGTGAACACCAGCGACGAGATACTTATTAACGAGTATTTAGAAGCCGAAGCGGGCGTAGCCTTGTCTAATTTCAGGAACGATCACCCGGATGTAGGTGAGGTGGTTGATCATTTTCTGGAAATGATCTCGAAAGACTGTGAAGGGCCTGCCTTTACCCAGCGTAACCGTTTAGAAACTGCTATGCAGATGATTAATGCGGCAATAAATAATTATTTTGAAAAGGCGCAGCACCAGTTACAGGAAATATACCCCTGCTACTTTGAAAAATTCAGGACCGATGGTGTGGAGTACGATATTTACGTTGGTCAGGCTATAGCGCCCAAAACTCCTTTTGTAAATGATTATTTAAAGCAAATGCGTTTGTGGCAGCTTACTTCCATGGTTGAGGTAGCCCGCCTTACACACCATTTGTTAGAAAAAATGCCTGCTTCTTTACGTACTACGCAGCTAATCTTTATTCACAGTATGAATATTGATATAAGCTTCCGTAACGATGAGCGCCGCTTTGATGTGGAGGGTGCCTACAACATCAGGTACGAGGTTATTAAAAAGCGAATTGATAAGGTAATGCTGCTGGATGGCAGCGAACGCTTAACACAACCCGGCAAAATAGCCTTGGTATACTTTACCGAGCCCGAAGCCGAAGAGCAAATTACTTATATTAAGCAGCTACAGTCTCAAAACATGCTCCTGCCCGAAATTGAGCGCCTGGATTTAGAAGAACTACAGGGCGTAGTTGGTTTAAAAGCACTTAGGGTAAGTATTAATTTTGAAGAGTAACCAAAAAGCCCTCACCCAAAAGGCGAAGGCTTTTTTATGAGACTATGTTGGCCGTGTGCTAAAGCTTAATAAGCAGCGGTTTGATAATTTGCTTGTTCTAAAGCAGCCACTCTGGCTTGCCGGGTCATCCGCTTGCGAAACATCATCTTCTGAAGTTTATTGGTTAAATAAGCCGATCCGGAGCCAACAACCATACCGCATAAAACGTCGGTAGGGTAATGTGCGCCGCGATACATGCGCGAGTAGGCTGTGGCTCCCGCAAAAGCAAAACTTGGTGCAATAACATACCATTTTGGGTAAGCCATGCTTACCGAAGTAGCTACCGAAAATGCAGTAGAGGTGTGGCCCGATGGAAAAGAGTAATCTGTTGGGGAGGTATTTCCTTGCAGCAATACTTTATCGCCCCAGGTTACAAACGGACGCTGACGCTGTATGCTGTTTTTCATGATCATGGTAATAGCTGTATTGCCTACCAGGGCAATGCCGGTATTAAAGGCAACCTGCTTTAATTTTTGGTCGTGGTTGGCTATACCAATAGCCATTAAAGTAAGCGGAGTAGCCGCCGATATGTAGACGGCATTATTGGAAACAAACTTCCATGCAGGGTTTTCAACGCCGGTATTTGGATTAAACTTGTTTAACAAGCTAATATCCATGTTTTGTGATTTAACCAATGATGCCTGTATTACCAGCATCAGCACAAATAGTTTAAACTTCATTTATATTTAAGTATAGGGGTTACTAAGTAAATTACTTTTCGATAACGGCTTACTTTAAATAATGAAAGGGTGAGGTTATTGGTATACTAATTACGGATAATATAATAATTCGTTTAATATAAACGTCTGATTTATAAAAGTACTAAAAAAAGGCGATTTTCAAAAATATAAGACCTCAAATTTTAAAGCTGACAAATAATTGACAGGTATCTATTTATTGAGGGTAAATAATTGTTTAAGCCAATTTTTCCTGTTTACGGTGTTGCTGCTGCGTTTGTTTGCGTAAAAGATTAATTACCACATATGCGCCTATTAAAGCAGGGAAAAACAACAGGAAAGAGCGTTGTAGCAACGTAAATATAGACAGCATGGCAGGCGGTACAATTTTACCAAACAAAACCGAAATGCTTACTTCGGCAAAACCGCTGCCCCCGGGGCTGGGCGCAAAATAGATCATAAATTGGATAAGGATCTGTATAGAAATTACTTGTACCAGGCTGGCATTAACCCCTAAACCCAACAAAATAACATATTGCATGCAATACTTATTCATGTAAAGCAATGTGGTAATTACCAAACTCAGCGGAAACAAGAAAGGATGCTGCTTGATGATGATACTACATGTTTGCTGGTACTTGGCAATGTTTTCATATGAGTTATTAGCCCAGGCATCCAGCTTCTCTTTACGTTTTGGAAAGATGCCCGACAGGCCAT
>Ga0265780_10004455_pt1 | contig 18017 bp, 13 predicted proteins | sample P1T30metagenome_FD_192432 | JGI IMG/M metagenome (GOLD analysis project Ga0265780, IMG submission 192432) | Plant litter microbial communities from East Loma Ridge, Irvine, California - P1 T30 | ecosystem: Environmental > Terrestrial > Plant litter > Unclassified | place: USA: California...
CTAGCTTGACCTGCTCAATATCTAGTGACTGATATACATCTTCCACAACTTGATACGAAAGGCTCTGGCTTGCTCCGACTTGACTCTGGGACACCTCCGGCATCGATACTCGATTTCTGTTGACGAGAGTTTGAACATCTGAGCTCCTGTCTCACGCGGCGCTACGACACTGTCCAGGATAGGAGGCGAGCCGCACTTGCGCAAATCTCGTCAGCTTTGTAGTCGAGAGTTCAAGTGCAGTTCTGAACTTACATTCTGTTTGATCCAGCTTCTCAATTGTGCGTTGGTCCAATGCATAGCTGTCGCTCCGTCCCCGCCGTTCTCATTCGATACCGGGACTTGCACACGCAACATCTCCGCGAACCGTAAAGTGTTCTTGCTCGGTCCAACGTCGGCAAGGCTTGGATTGACACAAGCTATAACGACAGTCTTGGAAGGGCGAGTGCTCGCTGGATCGAACACATGTTTCAAGACTCTTGTGATCGCACTCTGCCTGAACGGCATGTGTGGCACTTTCTGGCCTGCATTACCATCGCCCGACAAGGCGACAGCATCTGCTTGAGCTTTACCACGAATGCAGTCCTTCAATACTGAAAGGCTTATGTTGATCTGTCGCGTCTCGCGCATGCGATCGGCGCCGTGAGCCACAACATCGCGAGCACCTTCAGATCCTGCGAGGTCGACCAGATACAGCAGACCGGCCGAACCGCTGTTGATGTCGCGGACCCAGATACGGCATATAGCGTGTGATCGTGACGAAGCGGGGTTCTTGAGGGTTGACGCCGTCTGTCGGAAGGAAGTTGCTCGCTCGAGCAGAGCTCTCACGTCTTCAACATTGTGTACCGCATGTTCCTCAGCACCTTTGAGTTGCGTGACACCATCGGCATCGTCCAGTAAGGATATGGGTTTGCGTTCGTTTAAGAGATCGAAAGCAGCGTTGCCAGCAAGATCGATGATCGTCACGTAGATTTGCTTTTCCCCGTCCAGAGTTCCGCTCATGAGTGTCTCTACCACGAGCTCCTCTAGCCTGCTGACTGTGAAGGTCTTACCGGATCCTGTCTGACCGTATGCAAACAGAGTACCGATACCGCCACTCCACGCGAAAGGAATCAAATCTGCGACAAGATCTTTGTAGATCTGTTCGGTTGTCGAATCGGAGTCGAAAAGCCGATCCACTTGGTAGTCGGTGGACTATTGCCAGATATCGTCAGTATGATTGTGATACGTTATCCGTGCGAAAACTACATACTCGCAATCTTGGAATGCCACTTGGATGGTTGTACAGATCGTGAATGTCTACCACGCTTTTCTGGTTTGAACGAGGGAGTACAGCAGAGGGGAATTCCTCATCCTCAGCAAGAGGTCTGATTCTGGCACCAACGATCATAGTTGAACTTGGCGACCCTTCGGACACTCGTGGCTTGGGGCAAGGGTCCAGCGCTTGAACGAGTGAATGGTACCTGGAAACATTCTCCAGATAGAAGCTCTCCATGATGTCGATGATGTCGTTGGAGAAATTATCCGGTCTGTGTAGTAGAAGTGATCAGTCCACCATACAATATCTTTTGATGTTTGTTTCAAACGCGGAGTTCAAGTCAGCAAACAACGCGGTCAGTTCCGTGGAAACCGCATCCCCGCGCTAGCGTCCAGGCAACCACTTTTTCGTTTTCTTTTGGCGGCCAAGTGTAACTCCACTTAGACCTGCAATGCGTCGTATTTCCTCCCGTGATATAAGGATTTCGCATGAGATTCGCAGGTTTGAAATACCTCAGTTTCTTTGTTTTATTTGTCTTGTAAGATGGTGGGCCAAGAAAATCGCAGGTTTCTCACATACTGAACCCACTAGTTAGGAGAAGCCGTTTAACGTGTCTTGATAATATTCTTAGCGCACTGTACGAACGTCACACCGTCGCTCGTTCCATTGTCCACTGTTGTCGACCTCTTCTATGGTCCGTCTGGTCGGCCATCAACACATCCTCAGAGTGAATTATCTCGCCCTCTTCTAGCCTCCATTCTCGACACAGAGTTGCAGCCCTGGGGGTATCGTTGGTATCACTATTGACGTCTCCTCTTATCGGTGCTTGTGAGTGCAAGCATCAATTCCCCCTACATCAACGGCGTCTTCTCCTGCGCATCGATGTGCTCTGTGCGACTGTCATCCTCGAAGTCAAGCACCTTCGTCGTCGTCCTTCCACGCAGCATCCGCATATGCCAGAGGTCCATAGAAGAGCACACTATGAAAGTGAGTTTTTGCATTGCACCGTAAAGTGAAGAAACTTACACAACGCCCAATCCACCGAAGATCAACCTCTTCAAGTTGATGTGTCCAAACGGTCCTTCAGGAGTGCCAATTGCCCACGAGAAGTTGAGCCAGATGAAAAACCCCGTCGCCAGAGCAGACTTGATCATTTCCAGACGTCGTTCCTGGAGGCTGGTGGTCAGGGCCTTCCACCGCACGGCTGCGGTGAAGATGATACCGCCACATGCGCCTGCGGCTAGAGTGTACGTGCTGCGCACTGTGTCAGTGATGTTTGGAGGCGATGAGTGTGGCGAAGCTTACGTGAAATAATACCAGATTTCTGGATGCGACCATTAGAGGTATCCGCTGCACACGAGTTGGATCATGCAAGGCAGTGCCACGAGGCTTTGAACAATGTCTACATAGCGCAGGATAGTCCTGCCAAGCGGCTGCTTCGTGGTGGTAAGCATATTTATGGGTCGATCGAGAATGAAAGTCGCGTGCATCAGATAGTCGGCACGCAATGTCTATTGCATCATACAGAATACTTACCTATTGGTGGCTTGATGCCTGATGGTACAAATCTTGCTGCCTGGCATGCGGTTTGGGCACCGCGTACACGAGATGGAGCACCGACAACCACGAAGGGGATGGCTCGAGTTGCCGAAATTCGAGCGTGTGTATCAGAAGAGATGGGCCAGTTTTCATTTTGACGTTGCAAGACCCGAGTACAGCAGGCTGCTTTGATCCAATCACTATCATCCTGGGGAGGCTGTGCAAGGCACTCTGGAAAATCCGTCAGGTCGCCCATGAATGTTGAAACTCACCATGAGGGAAGTCAAGGAGCAGACGCGTGTATAAGAAGCATGGAAGTGCTTGTATGCAGGTATGCAACGAAATGAAAATGTCTATTGAAGAAATTAAACCTTACCTTGCCCAGATCTGATGAGCGTGGTAAGGCTGACCGCGTGTTTGCCCAACTAGGTAGTCAGGTACAAAGACATGCATTGACTAGGACGAAGGATCCTACTCGCATCGTACAGCTTGACGAGCAACTGCTGCATCTGGGTCGATAGTGCGAATACCGTGAAGATGCAACATTCGTACGACCGCACGCACCCATTGTAAGCATGCACCTCCGAAGGATTTGGTGGAGGTATGCTTGCGCCCCACTCGGTGCCGACTCCCGCTGCTGACCATACCAATCAATGTGTAGTGCGATCAACTGCGTCGATACTTGCCCACCCTCGTGTCCGTAACCATAGATAAGTACGGATACTCACGTTCTAACATATCCTTCGTCACAGTAACTATGAGATTTGTTGAACTCCATGATAACGTGGTCTAAAGATACAGCAGATCTGGTCGAGATGACTTATCTACTTCGCGAAATGATTGCATCCCGCGGACCCCGTTCGTCACTGCATACAGGCTGTGTCAGCATGACGCGGTGTTCGATGAACACATGCGTTTCCCGCAACGCTGTGCCGCAGGCTTACTTACCAATTCACGTTGCCAAGATTCGCGGGATGACACCTAGTTTATCCGCCAGAAGGCAGAAGATCCGCTTCCTGGGCGCGCGGTGGCATTAGTAGTGAGGATTCGCATCTCAATGGTGCATCAAAAGGATCTGCAAGAACCGCCTTATCCGTTTACCAATTGTAATATATCTACCAGACATGGTGTTAGAGGTGTCATTGTCTTCGAGAACAAAACTTGCAGAGACTTGATGTAAAATGCCGGCATGATCCTCCAAGTCTTACAAATAAACCTAGATAGACGTAAGTTCTTTCCAACACCATCATATACTCGTTAATCTGAACATTTAGTCCAACAAACCTCGTCCACAAACCAAGATCGCAAAAGAGAAGCGTTCAGCGACCAACAACCACCAACGACCAACCACCACCAATCTCAACCCTTTTCAAATCCAACAACTACACCTTGAAACCACGCCCCCAGACACAACAGACACAAAAGCGCCAGGACCACTATCTCCACCCATATCCCATGACAGCCAATGTCCCGCACCTCCTCCCCCATCACATACGCCTCGCGCCTATCCAAAATAATGTACTCCCTAACACCACTCGCGCTATGGTTGATCCTCGGGCTGATTATATACCTACTGGTATGGAAAATGCTTGCGTCTCAAGTCCAAGCTCGGGAGGAGGAGAGAGAGAAAGGCACTGATCAAAGTGCGCAGTAACATACACGAGGTATTAAAGGTGCGCCTGGAGTAACGATCGAGGATTGCGTCGAGCTGGTAGAGAGGAAAGAGAAAGCAGTGAGTTGGTGGAGTAGAGATAGAGAGTGTGGAGGGTAGCTACTAAGCAAGAAGGGCGGGGTGGGGATGATGCGTGCGGGCGCGACGTGTTAAGAGACATCATGATACTCCCCCTGAAGAAAGACATCGTATCGTATCGTATCGTATCGTATCGTATCGTATCGTATCGTATCGTATCGTATCGTAGTGTAGATACTTCGCGCTACCAACGAGCCTGCCCTGTTAAGGTTCACGATATTGTCATACCACTTTCACGTTTTTTCACACTACTTTCACGGCATTTCAGACATGCAAGTGCCGGTGCGTGCGTGCTTGTGTCGGTAGCTACATATGTATACTGTCCTGCTTTGTTCACCTCGGGCGCACACTGGAGGATTCTCGAAGTAGCGTTGCGGACTAGTGATGGACTTCATCAACGCATCCATCTCCACGTCAGACCGTCCATTCTATTCACGCTTGCTTTGTATATCCGATTTCAGCAGAGATTGATGTTGGTGTCTTACCCACCCCTCCCTTCTTACTCGCTTCCGAAATCCTCGCCGCACGTGGGAAGGATCTGAACACCGAGGCGCTCGATTCTAGTTCTCGCCGGCCGGTAAGCGAAGATAGTGAGAAAAGGGGATAGAGGGAATATGCTGAACAAGTCACCACAAGTTAGGATTATGATCCGCAGTGAGATTTGAAAAAAGGGACACAAAGCACCACGCTTGAAAAAGAAAACGACAGCAGTTTTGACATTCGACAAGATATGGACCAGGATAAAACGCCGCGCGATGCTAATGTGAATCTACAATTCACTCCTCTCCTCACGATCTCTTTTGCCCATGCGGAATCCCACCTCCGTCCGCCGGTCGTCTGTCAAGCGCCCCCACTCCAGCAGCAGCCTGAACATGTAAACCTCCATATCTTCTTTGCGCAGCACTTTCTCCGTCCACACTTTGCCATCGCGCGCGATTTTCTCCGCCTCTTTCGGTTTGCCCTCCATCATGCGCTTATTCCTGTCTTCGACGCCGTACCCGCCAAAGTACGCGAGCGAGCTGAAGAGGTCGTGAAGGCGTAGGTCGACGGGGACGAAGTGCTTCCACGCGGTGAGGCGGCCTTCGTACCATTCGCGAAAGAGCGCAGATTTGAAGACGACGGAGTTGGAGCGCAGGAAGGGGATGAAACGCGGGGAGAAGCCGGGGCCGTCGGCGTCGAAGAGGTAGCGGTAGCGCCAGTGGGTGCGGATGTCGATGTCGGCGGCGAGCCAGAATTCTTTTCTTTGGTCGATGCAGTCTTGACCGGCGCAGCTGACTATCTCGTCGACGAAGCGAGCGTCTAGTTTTGTGGCTAAGTACTTTTTGATGTCACGGGTTCGCTTCATGGCGTATTCGAGGTTGCCGCTGTGGTCGCCTTTGGGGAGCATGATGGGATGACGGGAAGTCTCGTTGTTGACGAGATGGACTAGTCGTTGGCGGAGCATGCCCTTCCACGTTCCAGCTGTTGTAACACCTTCAGTGGTCATACCGCGCCAGAACAAAATGTCTTCTTTATCGTGGAAATGAGGGTCCGGAAACTTCTCGTCAAAGTCGTACTTTGTCCTGTCCAGGTAGTTCCAAGGTGAAGGGTAGCGAATATCAATGTATCCGGGTGCGCGGCTCTGGCTGAATATGGGTACAACGTCGTGAGTGCCCATCATGGTGGAGGGACTGAGGTGCATGCCGTGAAGATTCGCAATGTCCGGCTGATGGCAAGGATCAGCAGCCAAAGTCCAATTCGCAACGAAAGCGCCCATAGAGTGAGGTTCTATACATTTAGAACAGAATCCCTTGGTCTGCCAGTGTCTCTCTTTCCTCGCGCGGGAGTCGGGCGGGCAAGCAATGGAACCATAGGTTTGAAAGGTCGGTGGTCGAGCATCTTCGAAGAATTGCGGATCAGTTCGGACGTCCTCGATGCTTGGCCATTTCTTCGCACGCTCGCTGCTGAAGTCCTGGGAGGGTTTCGAGGGATCTGGCTTGGGGTACGGCTGCGGGTTTTCGAGCGCGTTGCGGAGATGATCGTAGGGTACGGCTACGCGGCATTCGTCGTGGAGGTTCATGGCAAGGTCCATGTCGGGAAGAAACTCGGCGAATTGCTGGATCATGATCACGGCCCCTTCAATCACCCATCGGTGCTCTTCAGGAACCTCGGAAATTGCTTCCGCTTTGCCATCCCTTATCCGAATACCACCGACGTCAGTGTTGGTAGCCAGAACAGTTGCGGTGCGAAGTCGCAGATCATCAGGGTTGAAGGAGGAGAATGGCGCCAAATCTTCTTCGATGTTGTCGTAGTCGTCGATGACAATTGAATTCCGTTGGACTGCGAAGCGGTGCCACTTGTCAAAGTTCGGTGGTGGGTCTCTTTTGTAGCGTCGGCGGTAATGCGCAGCTGCTTCGGCCAGACTCTTGCTGCGATGCGCTTGCGACTCCCAGGTCTCGTGCTGGACTGCAGCCAGCTCAATCAGGGTCGCGATTGGATGGTTCGAAGAAGGCGGCTGGTGACGATAAACGACAACACCGATTGAGAAGGCGATGAGGAGGACGATGAAGGCTGCAGACTGGTTCCTGCCCAGACGCACAGGTACTGAAGAGCGGATGCGGGTCTCGATGTTGGTATCGGTGACTAGATGGAGGATGAGTGCAATGGTGAGCAGTGAAAGACATAGAGCAAGTCCAAGTGTAGACTTTGGTGGAAAAGAATAGGACACGCCGGTCGCAAGTGCCCGAAGTACGCCGATGTATGCAGAAGAAAAGGCGGCAATAAGCACCGCACTCATAACGCCGTATGACCGAGCCTGAGCAGTTAGCAGGTGCATGTGTGAGAGGCGATGAGAGACGTACCGATTTTAGGAAACATAACGTCATAAAGGGTATCATCAACGATAAACGCAAAAGACCAAGAAGAAATTCCGAAGGAAACGAGAGCATCCATTCGCGGTGCTCGGGCATGGCAGGGTATACGACCATGCCGGCTACAACAAGTACAAGAGAGGATGCCTAGGACATGTTAGTTCGTGATGTGGTGGTTGGGGGCGATGCGTACAATAAATGTCAAGCCAACCAGCATGTGGTTGGAGGTGCCGTCCTGGAGATAGATGGTCCAGTCGTCGGCGGGAGAGATGCCATCGTCTACCAAGCGGTAAATGGCCTGTACAAGAAACGAGTCTAAGAGAAAGCCGATGAATTGGAGCGTGGGGATGGTCGCAGCGGTCGAGTTTGCGACGGGGCAGATGTAGGTGGAATGCAGTGCGCTCGTCTTGACAATAACAAGGAAGGTGCTGATGGAGAGCAGGGTGGCGGGGATGATGTATCGCGAGGAGCTGTCGTAGACAAAGTTGACGACGCGGTCGAGCTGGGTACGCGGGCGTGAGTCAGCACTCCAGGCGGGGTACTGGCGCTGGCTGGGGTGGCGGAGGTGGTGGTAGAGGGCAAGCACGAGGGGGAGGAAGGGCTGGGGGTGTTAGTATAGCTATAGCTACGGCATGTGCCGGTAGAGGTGGCGCACCATTGCAGAGGGGCCGCTGCACTCGACGTCGTTGATGACGCGGAAGTAGATGGCGATGCGACCGCAGAGTGCGAACAGCAGCACGCCCAACACGGCGCCCACGGCCTTGACGCTCCATGCTCTCCTCGGCGACGGCGCTCCGGCCTCGGTCCAGATCTCTTCTCCGCGTCTGCTCTGCGCGTCTCCGAGCGGTATCGCTACATAGCGAGGCGGCAGGTGCGGTTGCGCGGTGCGGTATCCCCAGGCTTCGATTGCGACGACGGCGAGGCCCGTCAGCAGCAGCACGACGGCGGCCGTGTGCAGCGGCTTGTCAAAGGCGAACGAGTGGTCGACGGGCGGCGCGGTACTCAAGTAACCAGATGCTAGGACGAGGCCGCTGTTCCTGTCCTGTCAGCAATTGCTCTCTGCACTCTCACGATATCTGGGGCACTCGACTGCGGTGGGCGCGTACCAAGGGAAGATGGGGGCCTTCCTGTCCATGACGGCCGCATTCTCTTCGGCCGCGTCTTAGAGCTGCGAGTTGGCGCAGCAGTGGCAGCGAGAGCGAGCGACGTTTGACATGGCCTGGGAAGCGTGAGCTCGAGAGACTTGGGGCCTCTCCACCAGCGCTCGGCCACAGCCAACGTTAGCCACCAGCGCCAGCCCGGTAAGAGGCTGTGCAAGCCCTCCCGCGAGGACCAAAGGGCCGTTTGGCGACCAGTGCGACAATCCATTTACGACGTCAACTCCTCGCTGCTGCACTGCGATACGAAACCGCCCAGCCTCACTGATCAACCGCATTGTTTACGCGGCGCTGTTTGTGCACATGATCAGGGCGGACCAGCCTTGCATGCCAAATGTCCGCTATTGTCCATGGAGCCGTGTTCCTGAGCATCGCGTCCCCGGCCTATCCGTATGACACACTACTCGGCTGTCACGGCAGCGAATAAGCACGGGTGCCGTCGCTGCAACTCCAAAACTTGAAAACAGTTACGAAACACCAAGCGCTGGTGCTCTCTGATCTCAAGTCACCACTGTCATCCGGGTACTAGGTAATGTGCACCTGGTGGCTGGCTGGTTCTTCGTCACGTGACTCTTGCACGTGTTCCTGCAGATCGAATCCAAACGGCAGGTGCATGGGGCTAGCTTAGATTATGTGTCTCAACAATCAGACATTCTCCGTCGTAGACACGCAGGTACGCTATTACAAGCAGGATACAAGAGCAATAAGGTCACCACCGCCTATCCCCCATTTGCCTGGAGTCCCTACGACATCGCCTTCTTTCACAGAAACTGGTGCTTGCTGGATGACCTCACAAAGCCTTGCCGAACCATGCTAGGGCCAAAGTCAAGGACGTTCAGAGTGCTTGGTGTACTATTTAAAGATATTTTATGTGATGGATGCGACCAAGTAAGGGTATTTTATAATTCCCATGTCTGAGCTAACAACTCGCAGATACTCTACGGTGCAAGGTTCTGCTGTCGAGAATGCCCAAATTTTGACTACTGCTTCATGTGCAAATTATCTCTAGCACACTTACATGACCATGACCATTGGGACTACACAGATCATCTCGGGGAACACCACATTATACCTCAACAGGGGCCGGACATGAAGCCAGCTATGTCTAATTAATCAGCTCTTTTGATTCCGTCCGCCCAGCTCGGCATGATGCCGCCACACACATCGACATACGCATCCCACCTCGTCAGGCCGTCTCTCTGCTCCAGACTCCACTCATCAGCGTCCCATCTCCTTGTTACACCATTCGTCGTCCAGAACATGGTCCATTGGTCTCCAGGCAAATTCCATGTTCCAGCCGATCTTTCCTGATACCACTTATTCACAGGGTTACTCGTCCTACTCCGCCACACAACACCCTCCGGAAAACCAGTTCTTGTCAAGGCTGCCCAAACAATATCTGACACACCACCAGACCCTTGCGAAGATGTCAAGACCGCAAATTTGTCCAAGTACGGCACCCAATACGGAGAGTCTGGAGTATCAGAAGCTCGAGATGGTATCTTCGTACCCCGTAGCGAAGCTGGCGTCTCCCATGTGCATATCGCCCCGCCTTCATAGTCACCTGCAATAATTATGCCGGCAACGCGACCACGAATGCGATCGAGATAGTCTTTCGCATGCAGCTTTCGGCGGAAAGAATCGTTGATCAGCTCCTCCAGCTTGGGAAAGTTGACACGTGGATCTTCGGCAAGCTCAATGCTGCGTTTCGACGCAGAAGGCGGTCGCCAAGGTCCAGAATCACGAGGATCTGGTATCATGGTGACTGGTATGCCCTTTTTCAGAAACGTCGGTGGGTTTGGCGACACTGAACCGAGGAATCGACTGGCTGGTGAAGTTGGCAGTGATGACGATATCATCGGCTTGTCGGTGAGCAGGTTGTGAAGTAGAGGGTTCTTGGATGGCGTGGTACGGTCGTCGTCCGGGATGGCCTTTCTCGCTGCTTCGGTTGGAGTAAGTATCAGACCTGAAGAAGTGGGTGGCAGAATCTTCAAAGCACGCTGGACGACGTCGAGATTCTTCAAGTGACGCATCGGTGCTGGATTAGTGAGTTGTTCTTTCAAGTCGCCGGGCATAATAGCCACTTCGTCTTCAAGGAACTTGGAGAAGGGGTTCCCAGTGCCCAGCGACACTGCTGGCCCTGAACTCGCCTCGCTACTAGCCACAGCAGACAGCTGCTGAAGCTCAAACTTGATGTCGCGATACTCCGTGTCGAGGTTGACAAAGACATGGGCCCCATCCGCCCTGTTCACAGAAGGTATTCCGCCCAAAGGATCCAGAACAATGATACGATCCAGAATCGGTCGCTCAGCGTCACCCAGATCTTCGTTGCCACTGTAGGCTTCGGATACCTCGGATACTCCGCGATCAGCGTGCGCCGCAATTCCAGCAAACTCCCGGATCAGTGCTAGAACAACATCGTCGGCTTCGACAGCAACCTTCTTCAAGTCACTGTCATAAGCGATTGGCAGAAGCACTGGAATGACGCCATCGTCAATAGGAGGGTAAAGTAAAAAACCATTCTTGACTTCAACAACGCCTCGCACCTGGACTGTGCTCGGAAGGGTATTCTGCTCTTTGGTCTTGCCCAATGCATGCTCGATGAGTAGAGCTCCGGGCTCATTGTATTCTTCCAACGTCGCCACGAATCGCGCGGCTTGCTCTCTCAACATCTTCTCGTATGCACCGTCGATCTGCGGTAGATCTTCTGAGTCGTACTCCGCGCAGTCAAGCACGACGGCTGTGCTTAGTCCAAGCTGTGCCATTTGACTCAGGGTCAACGCAATGCCACCGAGTGTCCGATCATCCAGGTTTTGTGGCTGCCTCAATTTTACCAATGCCAGATGCAATGGCTCTTCCTTGTCTTCCTCCTCATATTTCTCCTCCGGCAGAGGGTCGCGCGTGAATACGGTGGGTTGGTAGAGATTTCCCAAATTCACACCTGTTCTGGTTGTACCGAAATCTTTGCGGGGGACTTCGCTTGAGCCTTGTATTTTCGGGGCGATGCTTCCTTCACCCTTCTTTGGCTTGGGTGCATCAAACTGCTTCAAGAAGTTGCGCGCATCGCGCTTGCCCGGCGATTCTTTGAGTAGACGGGTCAATTGTTCGCGATCGGCACGTTGGCGCTCTTTCGCGGAGCTCGACGCCTTGCGCGTGTGTAATGCATTTCTGCGTGTGCTAGTCGATATGCGTACTATGGGAGCATAGCTCGTGTTATCGAACTTGGAAAGCTGCCCGCTATTAGTTTCCTAGCACCCCGCGGCATCGCACACGCTATACTAACGGTCTTTGTACCCTTCCCCAAACCCCTCGCGGGGGCTTTGCAGCAGATAAACATGCTTCATGCTATCGCAGAGACGTGGAGAACATTGGGGGAAGTATGTAGTAATGCGCAGTCACGAGGTATGAGTGCTGAGTGTGAATTAATTCGCGCGCACATGTTTTTCTGTGACTCGAAGCTCGACAAAGCAGGTGGGCAGCTAACGTTTAACGTCATTCGCACTAGCCGACATCGGCCCGTGCCTTAGAGCCCCATTATTCCCATTGCCGGATACAAGCTCATGACATCGATGCGGGTGTTGACGGCAGCTAAAGGTATATAGGTTCGAAGGACATCGACTTGGCACGACATTTGAAGCTGAAGTAGCACGACTCTTACATTTCTCACGACACTCTAAACACAAAGTCATCATGGCTCCACAACTTGCTTGGCTCGGCCTCGGCAACATGGGAAGAGCAAGTATAGCCGGTAGATGCTCATGACATGTAGAGCTGATCTTTGCAGGGCATGTGTAAGAACTTGGTAGAAAAGGGTAACCTCGACAAGCCTCTTATTATCTACAACCGCACCAAGAAGCGCTCCGATGACCTGTCAGCCAAAATTGCCTCAGATGTCGGCAGCGGCAAGACCAAAGTCGTCGACACCATCAACGCCGCGACTAAGGAAGCCGACATAATCTTCATGTGTCTCGGCGACGACACCGCTGTCAACTCTACAGTCGACACAATCTTACAGGAAGACATCAAAGGCAAATTAATCGTCGATTGCTCCACCGTCCACCCCGACACCACCAACGCCCTGGAGAAGCGCATCGCCGAAAGAGGCGCCGCATTCGTCGGCATGCCCGTCTTCGGCGCACCCGCAATGGCAGACAACGGCCAACTCGTCTGCGTCATCGCCGGGACCGCGGCGGCAGTTGCCAAAGTCAAGCCCTACACCAAGGGCGTCATGGGCCGCGCAGACATCGAGTATCCAAACCAACCTGCCGGCAACGCCACGCTGCTGAAAGTCATCGGCAACACCTTCATCCTCAACATGGTCAGCCAGCTGTCCGAGGGCCACGTGCTAGCTGAGAAATCCGGGCTTGGTGTGGACAATCTGCATTCGTTCATAGAGACGATGTTCCCTGGCCCATATACAGCGTACTCGCAGCGCATGCTGGCGGGCGATTATTATCAGAGGGAGGAGCCACTGTTTCATATCGATCTTGCAAAGAAAGATGCGAGGCATGCGAGGGATTTGGCGGATCGGAGTGGGGCGAGTGTGAAGATGTTGGGGTTGGCGCAGGAGAGGCTGGAGGGGGTGAAGGAGGAGATTGGGGATAAGGGGGATATTCCGAGTGTTTATGGGGTGGTGAGGAAGGAAAGTGGGCTGGAGTTTAAGAATAAGGGATGAGGGATTTGTGTGGGGAATGGTCGGTTTGATGGTACTCACAGTTATGGATTTACCCACAGTACGAAGTACAACTTGAATGTACCAAGGCCAATGGAGCTTAAGCTTGCAACATAGGAACCCACAACGGGCATCCTGCAAAGGATTTACAACACGTGATGGGGAATGCATCGATCTCTTGTTGTACTACAGAAGCATTCCAGAATTTTCGGAAAGATTATACTTCCCGTGCATCGCCAAGATCTCTCCATCTCACCACCGTCGTCGACCACGCAAGGAAGCTCCTCTAGAACGGAAACTCCGCCGACGCACGGCACGACTCGCGCTCACAAACCGCAAACCACACATGTGCAACCTTTCTCCCAAAACACCCCGGAATCCTGGCAAATCACGCGCGCACGCCGATCAGTTCACCCCGCGTCGGCAGAGTCCCCACCAAAACGACATCATCCGGCGCACCGCATTGGCCAATCCCCAGGTTTTTTACCCCAGCTTTGGGGTACCCCGACGTTTCTGACGTATGCGAGATGGGATGATGGGGCTTGGGTTGCAACGGTGGTCTGGAGCCAGGGGATGGGAGTGGAGGTACATAATGTGGAGGCAGGGACGCTGGTGAAGTAACGTCAAGACTTCTCTGTGGACATTTGCAGCACGCTTCACATATCCTCTTTGGGTATAACCTACATCTTGATGCGAAGACGACTATCACACGGCTTTAGTGGATATATCTTTTGTGAACATTAAAGATGGGGTTTCTCAGTAGATTGCGCCAGCGCGATGACAAGCGCACGCGCGCCGCCGAACTCACGCTGCGCGAATCCATATACCCGCTCATGCTCGTCACCGTTCTGTTCTTCCTCTGGGTAAGCATACACCAAGCTATCAAGTTTACACCACCAAGCCATGACTAACTTGCGCATAGGGCTTCTCATACGGCCTCATCGACACGCTCAACAAACACTTCCAAGAAACCCTTGGAATCACGCGCTCGCGGTCCTCGGGGCTACAGGCAGCGTACTTTGGCGCGTATCCGCTTGCTTCGCTGGGTCATGCGAACTGGGTCTTGAGGAATTGGGGCTACAAGGCGTGCTTCATTTGGGGGTTGTGTTTGTATGGCGTTGGCGCGCTGCTCGCGTGGCCGTGCCTTGTGTATCGCTCCTTTGGGGGTTTCTGCGCGGCGACTTTTGTGGTCGGAAATGGGCTTGGATCGCTGGAGACGGCGGCAAATCCTTACCTCGGTGAGTTTTGACCGCATTGCAAGTGTTTTAGAATGTGGGCTAATTGCGCGTAGCTGTCTGTGGACCTCCAAGGTACTCTGAAATCCGTATCAACATTGCGCAAGCGTTCAATGGTATCGGGACGGTAGTTGCGCCAGTTCTGGGCTCATATGTCTTCTTTAAGAATACCGGTACGGATGAGAAGTCGCTGGAGAGTGTGCAATGGGTGTATCTTGCGATTGCATGCTTCGTCTTTGCCCTCGCTGTCGTTTACTTCTTCAGCCCGATTCCAGAAATTACTGGTAAGTATCAAACTACAAATTTTCAAAGACCATTAACTGATACCTGTGTTAGATGCGGACATGGCTTTCCAAGCAGAAACAACACACGCTGGAACCGACGTGAAGCCCTTCCGGAAACAATGGCGACTCTTCCACGCCACATTCGCGCAATTCTGCTACACTGGAGCGCAAGTAGCCATCGCCGGAGCGTTCATCAACTACGTCACAGAAACCCGAGTCTTCAACGGCGTTGCATCTGGCTCAGATACCGGCGCACGCTTCCTAGCCGGCGCACAAGGCACATTCACATTAGGACGATTCGTCGGCAGCGCGTTGATGAAATTCGTCAAGCCGCGCTGGGTCTTCTTCGTCTTCATGACCATGTGCATCATCTTCATCATCCCATCCATCACTGAGCGCGGCAACACCGGTGTGAGCATGCTCTACGTCGTGCTCTTCTTCGAGTCCATCATCTTCCCCACCATCGTCGCGCTAGGAATGCGCGGTCTGGGAAAGTACTCCAAGCGCGGCTCGGGCTTCATCGTCGCTGGTGTGGCTGGCGGTGCCGTCGTGCCTCCACTCCTATTCGTCGCGTCGGACTCGCAAGGAAAACCGGATCCGGTGACGGGACACGCGCCGACGGCTATTGCGATGGCGGTACCGATGGCGTTCTTCATCGCCGCTTGGAGTTACCCGATTTGCGTCAATTTTGTGCCGGCGTATCGCAACGTGGCGGATAGCTTCTCGACGACGGAAATCGGCATTTCGAATGCGCATGCGAATGATCCCGAGAATCTGGGTGGTGTTAAGAGCAAGGAGTCGTCGCCGGCGAGGGTGGAGACTGTGGAGGGGACGGAGAAGATTTGAGGAGTTCAAGTGTAAACGTGACATGATACCAGTTGTCAGATACAAGGATATGCCTGGTATCGGTATAGTAGTCTGGATTGATGATCGTTGGTCATACATCTCCGCGAAACGTCACGGCATTATCCCAGCAATCGCCCGAACGTGTCTTCAAGACTTTTTTGTGTTGCGGCATTGCTTTTGAATCGCAGTCTTTCGAGAACGGGTTGATTCCTTGTTAGATTCTATCCATTTACGCTTCGTGATGCAGTTTCGGCTTAACGCGTTACTATAGTCCGTCCCGTCTGACTTAACTGGAACGCAGAGCGGTATGAGGCTGATGTGGCTGGATGAACAAGCAGTTGTGGTACAATCAATCAGTGCAGCAACCGAGTGCGTCAGTCTTAGGGCGATTTGATCATTATGAAGGCTGGTGCATCTACCTTATATTTATAGTTAGAATAAGTAAGTAGAAGTCATTTTACGAATACTTGACATTTATTATAAGCGCCTGCGTAACTACGCCTATACTACTACAGCGACATGTTCTTCTCGCCCACATAATCAAAAATCCAATCTCTTCGCATCCACCTCTTCACTTGTTGCGTCTTGTTTATGAGGACTACTGCAATGTTAGGAACAGGACACCGCACATAGGTTTTGAACTACGTACGACTTAGCAAGGGTTGGAGCAGCCCCAAGCATTGAACTGGCCGTACCACTGGCAAGCACCATCGCGGCACTAGAAATAACAAGTTAGCATTCTATCTAAACACAATGAGTAGTACATGGTGATCTGAGGGGGTGAATTACAGCTCCGGCGAATCCGCAATTACCGCAGTCTCGCTTGAAGATGACGTGGGCCATATCAGCTCCACGCTTTGCCTGAGCAGCCACAGCGTTGGCCTCGGCGTTAGCGTTGGCGTCAGGAACAGCGCCAGCGGTTGCGACACCGATCGCAAGGGCGAGGGTAGCAAAGACGTTGGAGAAGTACATCTTGTTGGTGGGTGAGATGGGTTAGGAATGTACTATGGTATCAGGCAAAAGTAGTGTACATAGCCCAGGCGTAACAGGGGCCTCAGCACTGGAAATTGCAGCATGCCTAATGTCAAATAGGTCGCGATTATGAGCGAGTGCAGTCAGAGTTAAGAGTTAGCTAATCAGGAGTTGCTAGGTTTTATAAGCGAGACTTAGCAACACTCTATTAGCTTAGCTAATACTAGCGCAATGCTAGTCTTCCTATTAAAAGAAGATATGCGTATAAGAATATATAACGAGCAGAATAACATAACTATTTAATTAATTAATCTAATATATTATTCTATCTAATAATTAAGAGTCTTACTGCCTCTATAAAGCTATTAACTATATTATTAAACTATAACTAATAAGATATAATAGTTATTCTGTTAGATATAGAGAGCTAGATCTTATAGTACTATTAACTTAAAATAAAATACTAATCTTAAGATATCTAGTCTCTAGCAGACTTAGAAAGAACCTAATACTCTCTTATTAGACTAACTCTTCTAATACTTCTAGATATCTTCTAATTTAAACTTATAATAAGCATAAATAACGTATTAATAGTATTATTATATATAGCTTATGCTAGATAAAAAAACTATTGCGCTCTAACCTAAAACTTAGCAGAGACTTTATACGCTATATAGACTCTTATAATACTAATATAAATATTAGAACTTTTAGAGAAGAGGTTAGAAGTATATAAAGAAGATTGCAAAGATTATAAGCTTTACTTAGAATTATATAAGATATATAAAAGAGACTATTAGAAGGAAAGAAATAAGATCTTTAAGATAGTTAAATATATTCTTATAATAGTAATCTTATACCTATAGCTTAGCTGCTATTTAGAATATAGAATATTATAAGAATAAATAACTACTTTCTAAGATACTATTAGAGTAAATATAAATAAAGAACGCGCATAAGTATAAGAAAGATACTACGCTGCACTTAAGCTAATACGCTTTTCTATAAGCTAAAAAGCGTAGCTAAGCAAATATAATTAGGCTGCAACTTAAGCTAAAACTCTTAAAGTAGCTAAGATTATGCAAATATAAGCTATAATAGACGATTTTCTAGGCTTAGTATTAAAAGTAGTATTAACTTAGACTATAGTATTCTATAAGCTAGAATATAATAAGAAAGCTATTAATAGAAAAAGAATAATAAAACTCTTCTATAATTATATAAGTCTCTATAATCTATTAAAAGAAAAGCTAAAAAGTATATTCTTAGTAGTAAAGGCTTTATATATAGTAGATAGTAAATCTAACTTAGCTATATAAAAAGATATCTTTAGTATTAAGATAAGAGCGCTATTTATAAATAATAACTAAAGCAGAAAAAACTTAAAGCTAATAAATAAGTAAAAGAATAGATAATCTATAGAGAGAAGTATAGTATTAGCTAAAAGTATATATTCTG
>Ga0265780_10004456_pt1 | contig 18012 bp, 15 predicted proteins | sample P1T30metagenome_FD_192432 | JGI IMG/M metagenome (GOLD analysis project Ga0265780, IMG submission 192432) | Plant litter microbial communities from East Loma Ridge, Irvine, California - P1 T30 | ecosystem: Environmental > Terrestrial > Plant litter > Unclassified | place: USA: California...
TGGTAGTGGCGTCGACCACCTCACTATACTCAATGAAAGAGACCTCAAGATTCAGCTTCCGTGCAACGAGCGTCAGTTCTCACTACAGATCCCGTGTATTACGGAGCGGCTCGAGAGGGGCACACTACTGGAACTCATGTCTCCAGAGGACATTCCAGAGAAGCCGGCGGATAACCTGGGCATGGCTGCGTACTATGTGCGCATTGTCAGTATCTGGCGACGTGTTCTTCGGTGAGTGTAGCTAGGATTAGCTCGGGAGTCTTGATTGCTGACTTGGATTAGGTTTGTGAAACACATGGACGAAGAACAACCGCCGTGGCTTCCAGAATCAGGATTCGCCGTCCTCATTGAGGACATACAGTCGTGGAAACAAAGCCTGCCATCCTGGCTAGACTTCTCCGCGGACAACATCTACATTCGGCGCGAGACACATCAGCTAGGTGCCCTCCTACTCATCCACTGCATGTACCATCACGTTATGTGCGACGTCCACAGGATCGCTCTCCCTGACCTGTTCAAAAACCAAGAGCCGTTCGTCTTCCCTACTGATCGACAGGCGTTCGTAAGTCATCTGCAAGATGTCTGCTTTGAGCATGCGCAGCGTATGTCGGTCCTAGTCTCACACATACTCCAACACGGGGTCAAACACTTTGCGGACTCCATACTGCCGTCATTCGTTTACAACAGTAGTCGCATCATGCTCTACTACATCGCTCGGATTCTGGATGTATCAAAGCCTGACGCAGGAACTGTCATTGGTCGTACAGTCGAGCTAGTGCAGTACAACAACCAGGCGTTGCGGGAGATGGCGTTCATGTACCCGCTTGCTGAATCGTTATGTATCACCTCCGAGCGCTGGTTGGAGACTGTACGCGACAGTCTAGCTCGTGGTCACTCTGCTGACTACATTGCGCCTCAGGATCCATCAGAGAATGAAGCGCGGCGCATTGTCGGCGCGCCTGCACCGATGGCTGGCACTCCTAGACAGCGAAATGCGGCCATCTCAGTTATTCCTCCTGTCGAGGAGATACTGTCAGCAACTTCACCCTCGACTCTTCGCACGGCTACTACTCGCTATCCTTTCTCAGCGCCTACCACGGGTCACGGTTCTTCTACTGTAACATCAGGCCAGGCCATGACAACACCATCTGAGAATGCGGTAGGGACCATGTACTCCTCCCCCAGCGCGCCAACTGCTTTCGAGCAGCCCATGTTCAACCTCGACGACCTCCAGAATTTCTTCGGATGGGAAGCAAGTGATGACGAGAATGCGCAGTCTACTGGGTTCGAGGGCTTTGGTCCGCTAGGCTGGGCAAATAATTTCTCCATCATGTAAGTGAATATTGTATTTGAAAGTTACCTGCTGGGCGTTTGGGCACGGTCTTTCTCATGGTATACCTCCTCTCTTCCGCTAGCATCGACGCGGTAGGTCCCAAATCGTCTCGGTTCATTACTAGACTGTTGCCTCTTTAGGAGCAAAATCAACTTTTTAAATGCACCTAGATCATACTGTATCTGGCGATAGTGGGTAGCTAACCCAGTAACATCGTGATTCGAGCGGTAAGGTGCCGCTTATCCGCGTAGCATGATCCAGCAATGATGCAACGAACGAACACCAACATACATAGTAACCGCCAAGCTCAGAAGCCGGGTATGTGGTACTTTGCCGCCCTACCAAGACTCTTGGTAAAGGCTATCATACGTACGAGACTCAGCCAGACCGGCTCACACCACCACAGCACGCACCTCAACATGGCCGACAACGCCTCTTTCACCGGCGCATCCAGCGCAAAACAAGCTGCCCTCAATAGCTTCGTACAATCAACCTGGCGCTATTGGCGCTATCTCTACATACCCGGGACCTTCCTCTACATGCTTGGTTTCCTCAGTCTCGCGTATGCGGTGCATCTGGATCGAGCGCGCCCGCACGAACGCTGCAAAACCCAGAGGGTAACTTCGTTACTATTCTACGTACTAAGACATCAGCTATCACTCTACGGTATCCTGGTCTGTACGATGTGGTATGCGCTCAAGGACGAGCGCCCTGGATCGGGAATCGTCCGCCCTGATGCCCACAAAAATGCTGCGGGATCTTTGAAGGGTTACGATTTCGCATTGGATGATGGTTCCGGATATTTCGCGGAAGTGCACGCAGTCGCAGCAAACAATCCGTATGCTATCCGGCTTATCAGGTCTGCTATCACTGTCACAGCTTCGGCTTTGGGCGTCGTCGCCCTGGTGACCCGATATAACTATCTAGACAGCGAGTGCCCATTTCAACGGAAATGCTACGTAGTGAGCATTGTATGCATTGCCATCGCTTTTTCGAGGTCTTTTTGGTATTTCCTCGAGTACGTTCGCAAGATTCGGACATACATAAGGGATAAACGTGGACTGGACCGGAGGATGAATCCGAGCTAAGGGTGGGTTGAATGGGGCACGCGAAGAGGGTAGGTGCGAGAGTGTTGTGGAGTATCTAATACTTTATTCATTGGAACTTCATAAATGTTACTTGCCCTGCAAGCCCATATGCCACTCTTCACGTAACGAGTGCTCAGCTACTGAGAAGATGTCCAGCCATGCTTCGCTTCCGGTAGCCATGCCACGTCCGTATACATGTTTATCATGGATACTGTTCTGGACAATATCCGTTTTCGTCCAATATGTGCAGGCGACTTTTCCATCTGGCGATATGGCGTCTATCATGAGGACTTTGTTCTGCTCTTGCAGGACTGGAAATTCTGCTTGGAACCAAAGGCCTCCCTTGTTGACATAGCCTGGAGTATCTGTGCCTGGCCCAATACTGGCGTCCATGACTGTCGCAAATACTTTGCATAGCGAAGCGAAGGCTTTGGACATGTTGGTGTAATACTGTGTCCGCCAGGTCTCGTTGTTCATGATACAGCGTAGTGGATTGGTAGTTCGGGCTTCGCTGTTGTAGTAGTTTTTTGGCCAGACATCCTGTGCTTGTTTAGCAGAAGCCAGAGACTATGCAGCGAATGTGCAAATACCCAGATCGTTGTCATAGGAGACTCCCCATTTGGTCTCGTTTTCGCGTAACGGCGCGCCGTCTCGCTCAACCCGCGCGTGTAGAATAGACAGAGGTTAGGTTCTGGTCGCAATGTCGCTTCCGTTTGGAACAACTCGATGGTGTATTTGTCGACGGAATCCCAGGTCGCTTCTGAGCTGTGGGGTTGTGTGCATTCATCTTCCTTGAGCTCTAGCGGGGCAGCTTTGATGATGAGAAAGAGTTGGTAGAGTGTTATGACAAAGGAAATGAGCTTCATGACGATGTTGATGTGTGACGGATTGTGTGTGAGATTTCCCATGCAGCAGGGTGGAGCTGTATCTAACGTAGGCGTAAGCGGCCCCCAACGCCTATCTATGGACGAGGCTGAGCGTCAGGCGTGCATACTCGGCGCCTGCGCCCTGGCGTCAAGTTTGCGCCTTTTGTGAGCTTGAACATCGAGGATACTTTCGCACCTCACACGACCAATCTCACCTCTTCAGTGATCTGGTATGCCTCCGATGCACGTATTTCGACAGCACCTAGATACCTGGGTAGCAAGGCTTACTCGGATCAATCGTGGACCGCGCAATACCCAGCCAGCGATTTCGCCAAGAACAACATCTCAACGGTGTGTCATGCATATTTCACCTTGAATCACGAACAGATAGCAAAGTGAAACACTTTGGCTACAGAAATGGTAAATGGTGGGTGGTGGTGGGGAGAAGACAATAGGTGGCAAATTGCAACATGGTGGTATCGAAGCGCCTGCACAGCCCTGCCCAGGCGCTAACTCGGGTGCTCGGGACAGAGCCAGCCCGCCCTCGCATTCGTCCTAATACTGAAGGCGCGTCAAGCACTGTGTCTGTAGATACCAGACTCGACGCGACAACGCTGGTTACATAAAAGCAATCACTATCAGCCTAGACAAAACGCGGCACAGTCGCGTTGCTTGGACCTGCCGGCCACCTTTCCCAGCTACCAAACGCTGGCACGCATCGATACCATCAAACTCCCAACCTGCAGCACATTGAGAGGACGGTCGCGCGAACCCCTTAAATGGAAACGCTGAAGAGTATACACGATACTCCTCGATAGTCACAAATCCCAGTCCCAGACACACCGCGGTAACCTTCCAGTTTCCCTTTTCAGGAGTCGCGAACACAGGCGCGGATGCCTCGTCCCAGCTTCCAGACCCGACCTATTTTAGCGGGTCTGAAGAGACGTCTATTCCTGCGAAGAGGGAGATGTTGAGCCTGCAGAGGTAGAGGTACGAAGTCAGTATATGTCTCACATGCACTTCGTACAGTCAGAACTTACCTAGGTCGCGGGCGATATTACCCACACTCCTTCGTCGCCCATGTCCGGCTTGCTGTGTCACGTTGAGAGAGTCTGAGGAAGCAGCAATTTCAGTGCCATCAGTGCTGCGCCTCATATCAGGCGAGTCACTGTGGATCAGAAGCATGTCCTTCTCGACGACATCTAAGACATCAAGTAATTCGCATTTGGATTGACTCTTGTTTCGCATTTCCTGGACCATCTAGCAAACGATCGTCAGCCTTCACTACGTGACGGTAGTATATATGCACTGACCTTTGTCACAGGCGGGTTAGGCTCTGCGGATAGTTTCCCCAACTTCTCTTCGCAGTTGATACGAAAGAAGCATGGACTCCCAGTACCAGATTCACATTTCCGCTCATGCCTGAAGACCTTAAGGTCCTCGTGACCACCAAAGTACCAGCACACGAACTCCAAAAACACACATCCAAGTGCCCAGACATCGCATTGGAGGCTGATGATACCCTGCGGTAGTCGACACTCGGGTGATTGATACGACTCTGAGCAAGGCATGATTATCTTGTTTCTCACAGAAATACCTTCTTTGTCGCTGAAGTGCGCGGTTCCGAAGTCAGATAGTTGCAAAGTGCCAAAGTTCGGGGTTGACGATTCAGTAGAAGATGTATGGGGAAACCAAAGAATGTTGTTCGGCTTTATGTCTCCATGCCGGCCAAGCAGAATCTTGGACTCCCGCTGCCCGACGGATCCAACCGATTGTGAGCGACTTGGCACATCTTCAGTCTCTGATACTGCGGAAGTGATCGTGGAAAGTACAAACGTTCCCGAGTAGGTTGGGTATTTGTGCATGTAAGAGACCGCCCCAGCTAGACCGCAACATTGTTGTCGCAGCCAGGTAGCTAGTGCCGCATCGTTACAAAACGATCGAGGGTCTTTTGCCCAAAACTGATCAAGGTCCATTTCGGCCCAAGGAAGAATCAAGAAAATGTGCTCATCTTGCTCGTAGGTCGCCAGTAGTGATATCACATGATCGTGAGCATGTCGCGGCTTTTTGAAACTCTGGAGCACCTTTAATTCCTTCACGCCCCCTGGGCTGTTTTTCAACATCTGTTTTACCGCAACCACATTATTGGGAGCCTAGACAAGATTAACTTAGTTATAACACATAATGTCGATGTTCATTTACCTTCGTTCTATCGAAGTTGTGATGATGGGGATGGATCTTAGCTTTGTATACTCGCCCGAACCCACCTTCACGACCCGTATCCTCCCAAGATGTGAACGGAATGACTAGATTCTTCGGCGCTTTGAGGTGTGAAAATTTCCTGCCGTCTAGCCCCCAGAAAAAGGGTGCAAGAACCCACCACTGGCATTTGAGGAATCGACTTCTGTCGCGTGGCCATATGAGGCACTTGCGTGGCAAGTTGCGCCGCCGTCCCAAGATATCATTCCCAGGGCCAAGGGGAAGGTCGGCATCCGAGACTTGTTGGTCAACGAAAGACCATATTCTACTCGGCTGACCTATGAACAAAAGGACTGCGAAAATCTGTTTGTAACATGCTCTTTCAGGTGGCACTCTAGTGCCATCATAGGAATGCCGCGCCTGCTCGTTCTGTACACCCTCTTCCTCCAAAGGCAAATCGATCCTAACATCAACTGACAACCGAAAGGTACGCCGCCAAATCTTCGTCGGAAGATATACTGCCTTTCTTGACAGTTCACGATCCACTGACGTCTGCGTCACAAGATTGTCTAAATTCCGTATCGAAAGGAAATCCTGATTATTGCGAGGCGCGCGTGTTAAGGCTGCTAGAAGCTGATCATATAGTCGAGATGGATCGAACACGGGAGGTCGACGTTCCGCTCTCTCACGATCTGGTGAGGTGGCATGAGTGGCAGAGCGAGTCCTCAGTAAAGTCGTCTCGTCCTCAGAATCTCTCGGGATTATGGCGGAGAGAAGGGCACTTTCCGAATGACCCCTTCTGTGACGACCCACGCCTCGAATCAGATCGCTGAGACGATGACTTTTGCGCTTATGGTGAGATAATGCCGGGGGTCTGTTCTCTTCGCCCATCTTGGCTGCTGCTGCTGCCCGATTAGAACCGCGCTCATCAGGTGTGTAACGTTCCTCAGAATCGCGCTGTGTAATCTTTTGTAAGCCACTTTTCGTCAAGCACTGTGCTATACCTAATTGATTCACATTAAAGATACTTCCTCAACCCGAGCAACGGTCAATTCCACGAATGAATTACGAAAGACTGTTTGTGAAATATACCTTCGTGCGGCATATCTGTTGTCAAGACATGGATCCTCTGCACTTCCAGCTGGCTAGCCGGATCGCGCTGTGACATGACCTCGGGACGCTTTGCTACTCGCTTATCCTAGCTGCGAACCACCAACAGCGGTAGATTGGCTGTGGTGTATGGCTTGGATGGCTGGAGGACCTCCAGCCTAGACCCCACAATTGCCGCACGGGACGCACTTCGTGCCGCTTACCAGCCGCCCACGCATTCTGCCTTCCCGCTGCCTCTTTTTAAATCCCACAACACCCACTTACACGCTGCCGTCGCACACCCAGTCCAGCCACAATATTGCGCATGCGCGCCCGATCACCGACGCGCGCATATAGCAATCTATGCCCGTCTGAATATCTTATCTATGACCTCCAATTCGCTGAACAGAGCCTCATTGCTTACAGCACCGGTGAGAGAATACCTAGGTAGCTGTCATCATGCCAGGATCCCTGCAGCCCCCGACTGGGGTCGTTGTCCCTCTGCGAATTCGTAGAAGCGGGATCAATTGCCAGCAGATCAATACCCAGGAGGTGAAGAGCCGCAAAAGCTGATTCGAAGTTCTGTCGCTGCTTAAATGGTTGCGTTGGGGCCTGAAATTCGTGTCTCCACAACCCCGATACTACCTAGATGGTTACGCCTGACTTCACATCAGCCTACCAACTAGCAGCACATCAAATCGAAAACGGTCTGAACAGGAAATATGTTTGCAGACGGCAAAGAGGAGACTGAAAGCAAGCGCAAAGATGCACAAGAAACGGCGATGACGAACTTCGAGCAAGGACTCTCTTCAGACCCGTGCAACTGTGCGACACTATTGTACCAGGCTATGAATGTGTCTTTGAGAGTCAGCAAGTTTGACAAAACAGACGGCGCACAATTCCTCCCCCAAGACGCCTTCGAACGCATTTGGTCGGCAATCGAAGCAGATGAGGACAGCGGAAACCAACAGATGCTCAAGCTCATGGATATCCAACCGAATGAGTCTAGCGAAGACGACAGAAGACTCGCGGAGTACATTTTGAAGGATGCGAAGAAGATATTCCTTATCGCAATCTGGATGAACCTTAAGCGACTCCAAGCCGCAATGGAACTCTTCCGAGCTGCACAATTCTGTGATGAGGACCTGCCAATTGAAGAGTGGTCAGGGCAAAGATTCATGTCAACATCGGAGAATCACAAATTCGTACAAATGGAGGAATCTCAAGGCGCTAGCTCGAGGCGCATATGGGATATGCGTTCCATCACTGAATTTCAAAGCGACCAGTGGCTGTTTTTGGCTCCGAAAATCTCGACAAAAGTCGAAACTTGCAATTTTGACAACGATTGCCCGATTCCCTTCATCGCCAAGAGCACGAAACAATGCAGCGGCGCACATGGCGTTGTGAACAAGTACACCATTCACCATGCGCACTTCGAGAATGCACTCCGTCCGGTAGACTCACCTCTTTGTCATCTCAACGCGGTTCAAGCTAACTGACTGTCCTAGAACGAGAGTGCGCCTTACGCGGTCGCCGTGAAGACATTCAGGAAAGGCACCAACGTTGCCGCTGATGTGAGACGAGAAGTGGACGCGTTAGCAAGGATGAACCAGCTCGAAGAGGATCATATCGTTCTTTTCATGACGTCATTTCAAGGTGGTACGCAAGAGAGCCCAGAATACTACGTCTTGTTCGAATGGGCAGATGGTGGAAACCTCAGCGACTTTTGGAAACACTACGACCTGGACCGAACGGCCTCACTCATGAAGTGGGTAATGGAGCAGTTGTGTGGACTTGCAAAAGCCCTCTCAAGAGCGCACAATCTTGAGAACGGCGCTTCCTACCGTCACGGCGATATAAAACCAGGCAATATTCTCTGGTTCCGGGGGAGCGCCGAGAGTGGCGAATACGGTATTCTCAAGATTGGCGATTGGGGCGAGGCAAAGATTCACGAGGACATTACTGCTTTGCGCCACGGGGATACAACTGCTAAGTACGGTTCGCGAAGATATGAACCTCCAGAGACCGGCCTGCAGTCGCTGCTACCGGAAGGCTCTCGGCACGTCCGTTCTCGGCTATATGACGTGTGGGGCATGGGCTGCATCATGCTCGAATTCACCATCTGGCTTTTATACGGCCTTGAAGAGCTTAGCACGTTCAACAAGAGTAATCTAGGACACTTCGGTATTTCATATATGTTTTACGAGATCAGTGGCGAAAGGGCCGTGAAGATACATCGGGCTGTCGAACGCTGGATGAAGCACATGGCAAACGACCCCTCGTGTAGCCCAGGTGTAACGGCCCTCGGAGATCTTCTACAAATTGTTCGCACAGGTCTTTTGGTCGTCAAGCTTCCCAAAGATGTCGATCCGAAACCGCAAGCCGACGTCGAGTTGCCTCCGAACAAGGACAATGATAGTCCACTCATCAGCGTCACCAAGCCAAACTCCACGAGTTCGGTCGCGAATCATGCACCGATAGAACAGGGGACTAGATTCCGTGCCACTGACCTTGAGAGGAGTCTGCGTCGAATAACTGAGAATGGATCCGCTGAACGCTACTGGCGCCGAGATCAAAACCCAAGGCCGCCACCAGTAGAAACTGCCGGTTCGGCTGATCTACTGGCGCCTCCCACTAGGCGCAAATCCCACGCGACTGGCCTTCGCGTCTCTCCACACGAAGTGACCGACTATGCGCACCCATCTTTGGATCCAGAGGAGTGGGAGTTTGTACCCGATAACGAATTTGTTACGAAGCTAAGTTCCCAGCTGCGAAATGCCACAAATGTGGTTTCGCCTGAAGCTCCGCTGTCGGCGCAATCGTGTGACGTTTGCAAAGATCTCGAGGCGCGACTGCCAGATACAGATTTTGCAATTACTTATGAGACTCAAACACTCCGACAGAACGCACAAGATGAGCGCTGTAATCTGTGCCGCCTGATATGGCAGACCTGTGGGGACAAGATACGCGGACAAAGTGAGAGGGTACAGTTCCAAAGGATGGGTTCTACTCTGCGTATGACAGGCACGAAGCAGCCGGTACTTACCGTACTACGGAGCGACGGTAAGCCACCGCTCTGACGTTCGGATGACCATCCTGTGCTCACTGTTATTACCGGAATAGATACTAGGACCCGTGCGCTTGATGTTCAGATCGGTCTCCCTGAGCTTCCAGAGGCAGGTACGGATCTGCATTTTGGTTTAATACGAGGTTGGCTTGATGATTGCGATACCACACACTTCAAGCCTATGTGTAGATCTTCCACGAACACAAAGCTGACCCTAAATGCAAGTCCCAAACTACCGACCCGTCTAATTCACGTCGGAAGGAATGGTGAAGATGTTGTCAGGCTCCAAGAGACACGAACTGAGAGCAACGGTGATTGGATAGCACTTTCTTATCGTTGGGGCGACTTTCCTCCGTTCTCTACCACTCGAAAAAACCTTGCTAGGCATATTGCAGGAATGACTTTGGCAACGTTACCCCGTACGTTCCAAGATGCTATCAAGGTGACTCGCGCTCTTGGAAAACACTATCTCTGGATAGACTCGATTTGCATCATACAAGGCGAAGACAGCGATTTCAGTTTCGAGTCAAAAAGAATGGAAGATGTATACAGCGGTGCATACTGCGTGTTAGCCGCCAGCTGCGCTACTGATCAGAGATCGGGGTTCTTACTACCTCGGGTGGGAAGGAAATATGTTGCTCTAAACTCTACTACAGACGGCAAAGGAGGCGCAATTTATGTTTGCAGTATGATTGAGGATTTCAGAGGTCATGTATTACAAGGTGCCCTACACAAGCGCGGATGGGTGTTGCAAGAGCATGCCTTAGCCCGACGCACAGTATTCTTCACCGAGCATCAAACGTATTGGGAATGCGGTCACGGCGTCCGATGCGAAACTATGGTGAAAATGAGAAAGTAAGTGCTGTATATTGGCTTTGCTTATTGCAAGCCGTTAGCTGGAGCGGGGCTGACAATGTGAACAGCGAGTCTGCTGCTTTACTTGGGGATCCAGACTTCCCCAAGATTCTCGATCCAGCAACGTACGGTGAACGCATTATGAGATTCCAGAAACTGTATAAACAGTATTCTCGACTGGATCTTTCATCAAATTACGACAGACCCACCGCTATAGACGGCTTACAGCAGCGTCTCATCAGGACGATGGGTGTATATGGAGGATTCGGCGTCTTTCATGATCCCAATAAGAGCAGCCTCCTTCACCGTAGTCTCTTATGGCATCGTGGAGCGGACATAGAACGACTGAAACCAATCGCGTTCCCAAGCGATGGAGAACTCGTCCCATCTTGGTCATGGATGTCAGTCTCTGGTGGAATTGACTACTTTACTTTGGAATGGCGCCAATATGATTGGCAAAAGATACGAGACCCATGGCCCCATTCGTCAAGCAAAACTCCTCACGAGTTCGATGGCCTGTCGCGAGCTTTCGATCTCTCAAACGCCAGACCGAATGAGTACGACCTTGTGTGCGACGACCCCAGAAATGACGATCCTTCGGAGCCAATGGCCATTGTGTTGGGCATCGAAAAGGGACCAAAAGCGGATCAATTCAAGAAGCATTATGTGCTCGTAGTCAAATCTATCACGACTTCCAGCGCAAGTGGCCGTCCATCGTACAAAAGAATCGGAGCAGGTTATATACTGGGCAAATATCTGAGAGGAGACCCAGAACCGTGTTGGCTGATATGATTGGTAGTCGCGGCAGTCGCGGCTTTTGGTCCGCCAACGCAGAGTATCTAGTGCGAAGAGGGATAGATGAGAGCAGTTTGCACGTATGACTTACTGGCTCTATACACTGAAAGGGCCATTGTCTAAGCTACAGCTGGCGCTAATGACGTTCTGATATGCAGAACTCTCCAACGCTGAGACCAAACAGTACTGCAATGCACATTGTTGTACAACATGTGATGGCCTTGCACCGCAGAGAGCTTTCCCCGTTCATCTGGCCGACAGGTACGTCGTGAAATGGAGGCTCTCGAATCGCTATGCCGACCCATTAGCGAGTATGCACCACCAATCTCGCCGCGTATCAGGCGACGCTGATGCGGGGTCGATTGGGCTGTGTAAAAGGCTGACACAGGCTACCCCTCCACCTTTCTAACAGCATCATCTGCCCTGCCGCACTTGTCGCATACTTGACCCCCTACACTTTCATTTCCTACTTCCACTTAGAGGAAGTAACACGTTACGGCCTCCCAACCACATTATTCAACACAGAGCAGTCTGTGCACATGGCTTCTGCAAGGTGCATGACCACCAATTGCCCAAACTGGGCCGCAACGGGAGAGAGCTTATGTCACGAGTGCATGGACAACCAGGATGGCCACCAGTCAGTTTGCCCTTACATATCAGGTGTTCAAGATGTGATGTACGCGTGTTATTGAGCGTGGGTGTCTCGTTTACGCTGCTGACTTTAACGTAGCATATCGCATGACTATTGGATGCACACCACTTGTTCCACGATATCTCCGAACTTTCGACCTCTGTTCTTGCTATCAATGGACAGCCACTCGAACGGCCTGACATGTCGCTCCTCGCTTGGGAAATCAAACTCGCAGCCGCTTCCACGATAAACTTTACCTGATCCTACACCGATACGTCGATAGTTGTTGGAACCATCTTGTAACCTAGCGAGGATCAAGAAGTTATGATAGAGGTATCTGCGGTGATAGATGGAGTAAAGACTCAGAAGTGTGACCGGCTCCTCTCGTTCTTGATCTTGAGCGTCGCCATACGTTCTGCTTCGTAACTGTTCTGAACTGCCTGGGGTTTCGTTTGCATTGTAGTTCGGTACAGATGCATCAATAGAGAATTCACATGTGGCCCTCTTATCTTTGTTTGGCGAGTACATCGCCGTCGATTCAGATTGTATAGGCTTCGGGATCCTGAGAAGACCGCCGCAAAATAGCTGCTACAGTGTGGCCTTCGATAGTCAATGAGCGTTCTAAAGCTCTATATTGATTGCCGCCACCAGTATCGTAGTAGATGCTGACCACAGTTGCATGCTTAATTCGAGAGCCGGGATATGAGTGGCGCGCAAATCGAAAGTTGACAGCACCAGACGACGAGGCCCAGGACCAACTCGGGGCAAACCAGGTCGAAGATCTCAGAACTGGGCCCATGTCTCGTTGCCAGACTAGATCGTACAGCACGGTTTCTTTCCATCCACCTGCAAGAAACGTATATCCTGTCGCCGCCCCAAATTTGTTCGCTAGACCACTCAGAGCTGGGAATCTGTCCTTCTGGAACTTCAGCTTGCGGGTCGAGTACTCTTCAATCGTCTGGCTCCAACTTTTAGAGAATGTTACGGCTTCGTTCGTCGTCGTAGTTCCAGCAGATGTAGGTGACAGTGGGTGTACTGGGATTGGATTACTGTGACACTCGCACGACTTTGATGCTCTACAGGTCCATTGTAGCTCTGCTCCAGTAAAGGCTATCAGCCTTCGTGAGAGTAACTTCTCCTGAAGACCCCACGCCCGTGTATCTAGTGGATCGATGTCTTTCGACCGTCCTGTCTTGGCATGAATCCCTCGAGTGATCTTTCTCCTTGCTTTGAATACTACGTCCATGAGGCCTCCCTTGAGTCCGCTAAAGAGTTCCAATTCTTCGTGTGTTGAGTCCCGTTTCTGAAACAAAGAGGAGTGCGGGTCTGTCGACAAAGAGGCTGCTATGGTAATAGCAGCTCCTTCGTAAATTTGCCCCATTCTTGCAGCTTGCTCTTCCCAATCTGTGGGGCTGTCTTGAATTATGCATAGAGTATCAATCCAGAGATATTGAATATTAAGACTCTGCGCCAGTGCGGCTGCGTCCTGGAAAGCTATAGGGAGCCTGTGTCCATCGAATCCGAGCTTCATCTCTGCATAGTTTCCGGTCGTAGTCATGGCGAACCCCCCACTACCCCAAGAATACGACAATGTGGCATAAAGGCCTTCTGTATCAGCTGCGGGCTCGACTATACGGTATCGAGGCTCAGATATATCGACGACTCGTTTTGGGAGGCAGCTTGCTACCTCACACTCCTCCTCATGGTCGGTGAGACAAGTGTAGAAATTCTCCCTCAGAAAATTCACTGACGCTAAGAGACTTGATTCTCTTGGAACGTCGTCGCCTACTGTTGGATAAGTGTGCCCTCTGTTTGCTACGTGGTGGTAGTTTAGCAACGACAATTCACAGAGGAACTCTTAGGCAAACTTACTTGGACATGGATAGATCTCTATGACCTGGTAAGAGTCTTTTCCATCTGACGCGTGCAGCTCTACTGGAGAGTCAGGATAAAGCAGAAGTTTGACCGGCATTTCTGTAGCCACATAGTCCAACAGTTGAAAGCTCTGCCGAACAGCATCACAGAAAATACATCCCCCATCGGCCGATTTGCTGAAGTCATCGTAAGAACGATCGGGTAGAACGGTAGGCCTTTGATGATGAAGGTTTCGGTGGCTGTCCTTGTCGAAGAACCCGAAACTCGTGCAGGTCGAACAACGCACGTCTGCGATTTTGTTGTCGAGCCCTGAGTCCATATCGCGTAGTTAGATACGGTTCTGTATGAGATGATTTCGTTCGTGAGAAGCGCTTATGAAAAGTGAGGGGTGTAGATGGAGGACATACTACTGCACAGCCTCCCTGCTGTTTCCACACCGGGATGCGCGCTAATCCTGGCAAATAGTAGACACGCCACCAACCCCAGAAAAGGTCTAGGGTGCTCACACCCATTGACTGTGTATAAATGACTCGTTACGCCCTCCCCAGCGCCCCTAGCACTCGTGAGTTTCACGGCGTAGGGAAATTTGAAGGCTGAGACTGCGCAAACCAGTCACCGGAACTCGATAGCCTCATCTCTGCCAGGCGGCCACCGCACGACAACCACGACAGCAGCGGTGCGTCCTTCTAGCCTCGTTAGTGAAGCCATCTTGCATGGCATCGTGCCTTAGGAAAATTCGATGCCCAGCGTTCAGGGTATCAGTCGGCCCTGCTACGCGACTGACGCTGTGCGGTGAGTAGGAAAGCGGCATCTGATCGGCTGGCGGCAGGTGCTGCGCTGGCGGGCAGCTACGAAGAGCAAAAGAAAAACATTCATTTTTACGGCGACTACAACTTGCGGCCAGAAGAGGCTGTTATCCAACACGACCAGCGCGTTATTGAGGCAGGTTCAGCGCAGCGTAGCTCTAATTGATGAGCAGACGGACATATCTATTCCAGCTCTTCAGAGTGCACCCAATCTGGCAACAAGAGAAGGATCGTCTTGCAGTGCTACGTTGCGCATTGTTCAGAATGCGTCCGGCTTCAGCTGCATGCGCAAATCGCACGTTCGTCTTTCGGTACATCCTCTCAAAATTGCCATCTAGTCTCATTCCTATTGGTACGGATGCCTGCAAGCTTCAGCCATTCTACGGGAATGGTAAACTTCCCGTCTTGACCGGTGGGCAAGCGACAATTGGGTAATCACCACAGCCTAGCCAACTGCTTGGCCAAATTGTAGCCAATGCAGCAAGGCACGAAGACACAAACCACAAATTGGAATTCGCCACGCACCCAGATAAAGCCGTTGGAAGCCACAAGGGAGTCTATCGACATGTGCGAGGACACAAGCTATCCACCGTGTCACGCTGAAAGACCGGCAATCCCTTCTTCAGCTTGACCGCTTTTTTCTTTGGATCCACGTTCTGCAACACGAATGGCACACACACCGTTCCAGCCACCGCTTCATAGCCCTCACTCAGGTCATGTATAGACAGCTTTTGTTTACACACCTTGTAATCTCTAGAATGAAGTATCAGCAGGTCGCACGAAAGCCGAAGAGGGTTCAGCTGCCTGTGTTCCCGCAGGGAGATTTCAGAGAATATCACAACCACTCAGTGTGCCACAATTATTTGTGTTCGCAAAAATGTGCGACAGTGGTGGAAGCATTCATTTGTTTTATGATTGCACGCCCGAAGACTGCTCGCAATTTCAGCTCAGGATTGTGTACACCTTCGCCCAATCTTCCAGTACGCATACAAGTCAATGCTCTCACGAATGAGAGAAATCGCAAGTATAATATACCGCATACAAGTCACAGATGCCATCAACACCTCACCTGCCGTAAGATGATCCACGCCATCCAAGGAGAGGTATTCACACCTACCTGCAGAGAAGTATAATAGTAAACAACCTACGAGTCTACATTGTGCTAAGAGTTTTCCAACTGTTGTGTTGGCACTGATGTAGACTACAGGGTGTTTAGTTTTCTCCTGGAATGGTGTAGCTCATTCATCCTATCGTCTAGCTTCCTTCCGCTATTCCACATCCTCCTCAGTGTTGTCCTCCAAGCATCCTGTTTGCACAAACCTCAAACTCTAGTTCAGCCTCCCCATTCACATCGCATTGCGCGATAAACTGTGCGATTACCTTTAGTAGCGAGCTACTTACAACAACCGCAATATCACAGACACGAACGATGCCTATCTCCTATCGACCTCTTCGGTATCTTTCTCATCCCTTCCATTATATCTCCTATCGAATAACGGCAACGAATGTTATACCTTGAAATCTTCTACTACGCCTTACTTGGCTATTCGATCGCACAATCCGAACGATATAAAACCACCAGATTACCCACCCAACTCATCGTCAAACCCCGCAAACCGAAACGTCCTCCCAACCACCTCCTTCCCATCCACAACCAACCTCGCGGCAACAACCTCATAAGCGTCCCCCTCATACACCCTTAATGCATCTTCCCGATCAACCGACCCGCAAGAGAACGCGAACCCAGCAACCACAGAGCCCGGCTCATCGACCAAGGCTTTATACCTCCCTGCCCAAATCCTAATACGCCCGCCTAGCAAGATAGTAGGTCGCAAAGCCGGCAGCTCATCAGCAGGGATGCCAAACAGTCGTGAAAGCCGCTCCGGATCCGCCAATGTACCGTAGAAGAAATAGTGGACAGGGAATTCTGGTAAACGTCGTTCGCTGGCCCTGGCTGCGAGAGTGGGCCGGTGCTGAGGAAGTGTCGGATCACGCCCCAGCAGCGGCAGCACCCCACTATCTTTATGCGCAAGTCCAATCCTTATCTTAGTAAACTTCTGATTCGGACAGTGCTTCTCGATCCAAGCATCAAGAGCGTTCATTAATGATTGAGACAGCCGACAGAAGCTCGCTTCGCCGTCTTCTCCAACGCCATGTTCAAGTCGCGGTACACGAGAGAGACTGATAGCGTTGGCTACATCGCGAGGTGTAGAAAGAGGATGCTCGAGTCGAAAGAGATGAGATGCTTCTACCCGACGACGGGGACGTTTTGGTGGTGTGGTAGAAGAATTCGTAGACCCAAAAGGTTTCGATGGGATATGTGGTAGGTCGAAGTCGCCGCCCAGCTCCTCAAATGCCTGTGTGGCGGCGTCGTCTAGTTCGAGGTAGTCCATGGCTGACGGGGTGATAGCGGAGTGTCTGTGTTTTCGACAATTTGGAAGTTGTTGTGAGATGTAAGATGTCAGGATGGATGATGTTTGAATTAGTAGAAAAAGCGTGAACTAACATTTACATGACAGCAAAGCAGCGAAGAAGGGAGCGCAACTTGAATTGACCCAACTGAACATGCAATGATTTCTCGGACGAAAAGCTCGATCCATGGTACTCTTATGACGCAGAGCAACGGACCACTCATAGTCTCTGTAATCCAAACCTATGGTAATCCTACCAACAGATGGTTTCGAGCTCACCTTTGTCGACAAAGAAAAAAAAAAGACTTTACAATCGCGTGATGGATGCTAGTTGCCTTCTGGGAAATTAGTGGACATACAAGATGGCACGGCTAGTCCGATAGAACTGAGACCTACCTGCGGGGTGTAGTACAAGTATCAAGACTACAATAGATCTGGAGCAGCCTTTTAGTTGTCAGCATCAGATGCGTAGTCGTCAGGCTTGTTTGTTGAACATACTATCCAGACATTTCGACGAGGCCGGGATTGGCGCCGTAGCACATGGACGGAAGACTTGCTCAAGGACCATCATCGATGTCCAGCCAGACATCAGCAAGTACCGTGTGAACACGTCCACCAGACGAAGAGCGAGTATAGTTGGTTCATTAACCGTTTCCATTCCATTAAGCATTACACTAGATAATAATAGTCCCTTTCTTTCCGCAGTGGTAGGCTCCGACCAAGCCCATCATTACCACCTATTTCCAGATCAGCATAGACATGGCATCTGCCATGCCTTTGCCATTTCATGCCCACAACATCATCAAAACCCCCTATGTGCAGACATCCAGCCGCTCAAAAAGTAGAATGCGGAAAGTGTGGCGGCCGGGCGCTGAAGCGAATGTATACAACAACACACAGACACAACTGTGTCGTGGAAAGTCCAAAAGGTAAGCGACCGACTTGGGTATCAAAAAAGGGGTACAATAAACCGCGCGTAATAGCGCTACAAGGTATG
>Ga0265780_10004458_pt1 | contig 18009 bp, 16 predicted proteins | sample P1T30metagenome_FD_192432 | JGI IMG/M metagenome (GOLD analysis project Ga0265780, IMG submission 192432) | Plant litter microbial communities from East Loma Ridge, Irvine, California - P1 T30 | ecosystem: Environmental > Terrestrial > Plant litter > Unclassified | place: USA: California...
TGGACCGGAGTGGCGCGTTTTTTAGCGTTCTACGTAGTACAGGTTTCGGGCCTCTAGCTCATGCTTGGTTAGAGCAGCGGACTCATAATCCGTTGGTGCCGTGTTCGACTCACGGGAGGCCTACCAATTGCACTAGAGGGAAGCTTATATTTTTTATCGTAATAGATTCAACGACTTACGAGAAATCTGACCCTCAAAATGAAGCCGCGAAAGCTCCTTGCTGTCGCGGCTTTTTCTTTCCTGGCGTAAAATCCCGTGTGCAATCAAATTGCACACGGACCTAATTGCACGGGAGGAAACATGGGCGTACGGCAGATAGCGAGTGGGCGGTGGCGACTCCAAATCAGGAAACAAAGCCTTAAAGTCGACGAAGTATTCGACACGAAAGAGGCAGCGCTCGAAGCTGAGGCCAGGCTCTTGGCTACGCGCAAGCAGGACCCGGGCAAGATGAAACTCTCGCAGTTGTGGGCGGAATACCTGGATTCCGACATGTTCGAAGTGAAGGCACCGAAGACGCAGTCTACGGAATTGGGTCGCATCAAACCTGTGCTCGAGAAGTTCGGCGACTGCGCAATAGAGGAGCTGGCTGCGAACGTCAAGCTCGTTAAGGAATATAAGCGGGAGCGCCAGAAGACTATCTCACCGCGGACAAAGAAAAAGATGAGCAACACAAGTGTCCGCCTGGAGATGGCGGCCTACTCTGCGGTCATTGAGTTTGCGGTCGAAGAGGACTACCTCGATGTAAACTTCGTAAATCAGGTGAAACGTCCGCCCAAAGGCGAGCGCAAGCGTAGGGTCTCCCAAGAAGAGCAGGGCAATCTGGCGATTTTTGCGCGTAACAGCGACCCGGCAGTCGCCCAAGCCGCACGGTTCCAGCTCATCATTCGGCATCTGGGGTGCCGGCCTGGTGAGCTGCGCGACCTGCGTGTGCGGGATGTAGCCGTGCTACGCCGCGAAGTGACGTTTTGGGATACGAAGAATGGCACCGACCGTCGCGCCCACGCGACCGAGGAAGCCTTGACGATGATTCAACTGCAGCTCGACTCGCTGCCGGAGGATTCCCCCTACCTGTTCCCGACGTGGTCTCCATATAAGAATAAAAAGTGCTGGGTCCCGTATGTGTATGCCAATGGGGTCAAGCTACTGAGAAGATTGGGTGTTGTCCTGCCCGACTACCATGCGCATGCCGGCCGACGCGAGTTTGTCAGCCGAGCCATCGAGGGTAACGTGCCGCACATGACAATCAAGAAGCAGACCGGTCACAAAAGCACGCAAGCCCTGGAGATATACGACCGCGGCTTATCAACCGCGCCCACGATTCGCGCTGAGTTGGACAGGCTCGCTGCCGACGTTAAGGACGAGGGCCTGCTGGGTGCGCTCAGGGCGCTGGGCCTCACGCCAGAGCAAGAGCGAAAACTCGCTGCCATGCAGGGTAAAGACATGACTGGCAGCCAGAGTTGGGTCGCCTTGCAAGGCGTCGATGGCAGCTTTACCGACCCATTTAACAAGTGAGCTTATATGCTTGAAACGATTGATGAGATGGTGCTCGAACCAATTGGTACTACGATGGCGGACAAGCTGTCGAGCACGTTCACCGGCTCCAGTCCGTACACGGGCTCGCTGCCATTCGACTTTGAGCTGGTGGTTCGCTGCGATGTGTTCGACGATGACTTCGTCGTCACTGTTCGGCAGGGTAGCGACGTGGTCGCGCGGATAAGCTCGCCGTTCGGGTTCGCGCGCGAAGCCGCCTTGTGCGAAGCCATTGGCTTCATCTTGGGCATGCCGCCTTGGAAAACACTTGCAAAAGCGACCGGAGACTTAGCGAACTACGGGTACCGGTTTATCTCATTCCCGACGGGCTCAATCCGCGGTCATACTGAGACCGTTTCCATTATGGCGGACAGCATTTCGGAACTGGATGCAGCGCTGAAGCTAGATAGTGACCCCGAGTGCATCTACGACCTGCTCGACGGCGGCGCCGACCCGATGCGACACCACATCAAGTACGGGCGGCCGTTCGAAGTTGCGCGAATCAAGGCTCACATCCGCGACGACTATGCAGAGGTAGTCGCGTACATGCGAGCCTGCGGAGCGCACTAAACCCATAATTCCGCGCTGGTGGGTGCGCCCGTATAGGGTGGAGGAACTCGACCCAGCGCAGAATCTTCCTCCCGAATTGTTCCGCAAACTCAGCGTAGTAGAACGCGTACCGCTCGAGCAAGGCATTCCTGCAAACGATGATGAGCCTGTACTTCACCAACAAGGTGGAGCCACACTCAGGTACGGATGAAGCGAAATCGCTCCCGCCCATGGAAGCGCTAGTCTTCGGCATGATGTGTCTGAACGGCACTTACAACAGCCGTGCTTTCAGCAACCGCCTCTTCTCGCACAGGACCTTCGATACACGCGAGTGCGATGTCTTCAGTGAAGTTGGCATCCTGAACCTGATAGGGCGCGGCTACCTGAAGCCGGCCTCCAAGAAAGCTGAGCAAGCACTTGAAGTTGAAAAGAAAACGCGGGTTTGGGGCCTTGGAGAAGTGCCGCTCGTAGTCACGGCCAAGGGGGCTAAGCGTATCGGTTTTCTTGTAGCCAACCTGACCGGCGAAGATGTCAAAGACGCCATCAAGAGACTCCAGGCGGAGTCCAAAGAGGCCGCCAAGCGCTGGACAGCCAACTGACCTGTTCGCGTTAGCTAGGCGGCGGATTGACACGCCCGCACACGCCGCCGCCCGGCGCTACTGGCCCGGTTGTTTGCTCGCCGCGTGAAGGCTGTACAGCGTCGAGCGCGACACGCAGAAGTGGCTGGCAATGTCGGAAACAGACATTTCCCGGTCCCGCATCATGGCTAAGGCCGCGCGCCGCTGCTTAGGGTCCAGCAGGCTTGGACGACCGCCTTTCCGGCCGCGTGCCCGCGCAGCCGCTAAGCCGGCCAATGTTCGCTCTCGGACGAGCTCGCGCTCAAACTCAGCGAGGGCAGCAAACATGTGAAAGACCAGCTTCCCCGCTGGGCCACCGGTGTCGACTGACTCTTTCAACGACTTGAACTTCACCCCGCGTGTCTCCAGCTCGTTGACGATTCGGATGAGGTCTTGCAGATTCCTGCCCAGACGGTCCAGGCGCCATACGACGAGGGTGTCGCCGTCACGCAGGGCCTTCATGCAATGAACGAGTTCCGGCCGGTCAGCCGTCTTGCCGCTCGCCTTGTCGGCGTAGATGGTGACTACGTCCGCCGCCACCAGCGCATCTTGTTGCAGGTCGAGCGAGGGATGATTGGGCAGGCGTCCAGAAACGCATCGTTTTGTGGAGCTAAGTGAGAGCTCTGTGGCCTGCAATCGTCTTGCACTTGTACTGTTTACGCTGGATGCCGTGTAAAGGTTTCTGCTCTCAACCAAGCTTAGCAGGTGTGACCCACCTTGTTTCATGCAACCAGCTGGGCAGCGTGACTTACAGGAACCTCTTCGTAACATCTTGCAATTTTTTATAAAAAAGCGGTAAAGTATATGTGAGGAAACCATGTAATCTATGTCGGGGAAAATTTTGAAAATAAAACTGCCTGCTCGGTATCTGATTAACACTTCAGTTTTAAAAAATCCCATAATTCAGTTACTTAAGCGAGGACGTGAAGTATCAGGTTCGCTTATCAAATGGGCCGGCGATGGTGGAAGTGGTCATGCGTTTGTTTCAGATGGTAGTTCTGACCCTTCGTTTTACTTGCTAAGTAAACGGCCTAAATCGACAATAAACATCCCTACCCGAAACGCACTTATTTTTGACTACGAAAAAAGTCGTGTAAGTGACTATCTTGACCTTTCGGCATATCGTTGGCTCGATGAATTAATAGCTGGCACTGATAATTTATCCCTTGACAGACGTGTCAAGGTTTTGGAGTCTTGGCGCGGAGCGTTCCACTTTGTGGAGGGTTCAGATAATCCCCCAATAGTTGGGCTGAGACGACCCCAACTCGGTGCTTTGCACGGAATTCAAGCGCATTGGTCCGTATCTGACAGCGTAGCGACCGTAGTTATGCCAACTGGAACCGGGAAAACAGAAACCATGTTGGCAATTACAGTGCTTGCACAGGCGCCGCGAGTTTTGGTTGTAGTGCCAACTGACGCTTTGCGAACGCAATTGGCAGAGAAGTTTTGGTCCCTAGGTATTCTAAAGTCTGAGCATAGCAAGATATTATCTCCAGAATCTAAATATCCTATTGTTGGAATGCTTTGCCATACGCCTAAGACTGTAGAGGAGGTAATTCAGGTTGTAGAGCCTTGTAACATAATTGTCACTACGAGTAGTATTGCTGCTCGATGCGATGATGCTGTCAGAAAAAAAATGACCGAGATGTTCCCGTATCTTTACATCGATGAGGCTCATCATACGGAAGCACCAACTTGGAAAAGTTTCAAGGATGAATTTTCTGATAGTCGTATAGTGCAGTTCACTGCCACACCATTTCGCGAAGATGAGAAATACATTGATGGAAAAATCGTATTTAGGTATCCATTGTCTAAAGCTCAGGATGAAGAATTTTTTCGACCTATTTCATTCTGTTCTGTAGTTGAATTTAATCCGCAGCGTTCGGATGAAGCGATAGCGGCCAAAGCAATTGAGGTCCTTCGGGAGGATGTGACAAAAAAACACATCTTAATGGCCCGGACTAAAGATATTCATCGTGCTTTGTTTGTTTATAAGATATATGAAAACTATCCGGAATTTTCCCCGGTAATGTTGCATAGTCAGATGCCAGAAACGCAGAAGACAGCCGCCAAGCAGAAACTATTTTCCGGCGAAGCTAAGATTGTCGTTTGTGTAGATATGCTCGGGGAAGGATTTGACCTTCCCGAACTAAAAATCGCCGCGTTTCACGATATTCGGAAATCATTGGCGGTTACGCTTCAACTCGCTGGACGATTCACTCGTTCACGGTCGGACTTAGGTAACGCAACGTTCATTGCAAATACCGCGGAAATTTCAGTTCGCGAAGAGCTGCAAAAACTATATTCGCAGGACCCAGATTGGAATAGTTTACTCCCGCCGTTGAGTGATGGTGCTATTGATGAGCAGGTTGCTCATCAAGAGTATCTTGAAGGTTTCACGAAATTGCCGAGCAAGTTCCCTCTGCGAGAAATTAGTCCGGCCGCGAGCACTGTAATTTATAAAACGAAGTGCAAAAAATGGACGCCACACGCATTTAGTGACGGGCTTCATGGTGCTGACTCGTATGACGAAGTGCACGTTAGTGTTAATGACCGTGAGAATATGCTAGTAGCCATTGTGGGGCGTAGTTCAACCACAGCATGGTGCGAGTTAGAAAACATACGGGATTGGACATGGTCGTTGTTCGTCATATTATGGGACGAGAAACAGAAACTCTTGTTCATTCATGGCTCCAATAATCAAAGTGAGTTTAAATCTCTAGCTATAGCTGTTGGAGGGGAAGATGTTGAATTAATTCGCGGCGCGAATTTATTCAGGTGCTTTGATGGTTTTACTCGGCTTATGCTTACAAGTGTTGGCCTATCTGAGCAGTTGGGAAGGCAGGTTCGTTATACAGCTAGAATGGGGGGCGATGTTGGTACTGGAATGACAGATGCCCAGAAACGTAATTCTGGGAAAGCATTGCTTTTTGGCGCAGGATACGAACGTGGCTTCAAGTCGACTATTGGGGCATCTAAGAAAGGTCGAGTATGGTCCTTTCAGCGCTGCAACCTTCAATCATTTGCGAATTGGTGTAAATCCATTGGAAGGAAAATCTTAGATGAAACGATTAATCCTAATGAGGTTTTGAAAGGTACCCTTGAGCCTCAATTGATTGATGCGCCACCCGTAGTTATGCCAATATTGGTCGACTGGCCCGAGGAACTGTACAGGAATCTGGAGAGTGCATTTAGTTGTGATTTCGATGGAGACGGGCTTATTCCAATGCATTTGGTCTCGATAGAGTTGCATCGACCAGCTAAGTCAGGTGTACTCAAGTTTAATGTCGTTTGTGAGGATGATTTTTCTTCTTTTGAATTAAGGCTTTCGAAGACTGACGAAAAATTTGATTATGAAATAATTCATGCGGCCGGCTCTAAGTTATCAGTTGTGTACCGTGGCGCAAGGATGTCCGCGGAGAAGTTCTTTGATTATTATCCGCCAGTATTCTGGTTTGCCGACGGCTCCTATTTGGACGGCAACCATTATGTCGAGCTGAAGGGTCACTTCCCGCTTTATGATAAAAGCAAAATAGAGGTTTGGGATTGGGCTGGGGTTGATATAACTAAAGAATCTCAGTACATTGAAAAGCGAAAAGATTCAGTGCAGCGTCGTGTTATTGAGAACTTATTGTTAGACAAGAGTTGGGAGATTGTGATTGATGACGACGATGCGGGCGAATCTGCTGACGTTGTTGCAATACGTGAGGTCGACTCTGGAGGTGTCAGCGAAATAGAAGTTTGTTTTTACCACTGTAAGTTCTCTGCAAAAAACTATGCTGGAGCACGTGTTGATGACTTGTATGTCGTTTGCGGACAATCGCAGAAGAGCATTGGCTGGCTCTACAATAGTGACAAGAAAACGGATTTATTCCAGCATTTGCTAAAGCGTGACCCTAGGAGAAAGGATAAAGTTGAATATAGCCGGTTCGAACGAGGGACTAGGGCGTTGCTGACTAAATTTAAAGAAATGAGTCGCGTTCGTAAAGTAAATTTGAAAGTCTATGCGGTACAACCTGGTGTAAAAGCTTCGGGAATAAGCGCTGCGCAATCAGATATTCTTGCTGCGACTGAAAATTATCTTATGGAAACCTGCAAGGTGCCTTTTTGTCTGATAGCAAGTGCTTGAGGACTGCGGAGACGTCACGTTAAGGTCGAATGGTCGAATATCCACTGAAGCTGGATAATCTTGTTAAGTCAAGCGCAAGGCCTGCGGTGTTCCGCCCGAGCCCGAACATGCCGGGAATCGTGAACGAAGACATCCTGCCTGGCATGTCGTGGTCTAGCAAGGCGCCTGGCAATTTGTCCTAGTTCATCGGCTACATGCCCAAGTTGAAGGTTTTACCGTGCGCCAAGAGCTACGAAGGCAAGGAGTAGGACGGCGCCGTGGCCGCGTTCGTCAAGGGCTATCGCGGCGTCATCTACTGCCCATGAATAAAGCGGCAGCAGTGAACGCCAAAGATTCAACCCGTGTGTGCTTCAGGTCAGCCCTGGTCTGCTCACTTGAGGCGATGGAATGAAGGTGATGGCCAGGGCCTGGGGGGCTGAGCGACGCCGTCAGGTCCGATATAGGGTCGTCTGGCCGACTGATTGGGACGGTTGTACGGCACCGCAGGGCGCGCAGCTGCACTGCTGATGGGCGGCACCTCGTTCTTGTTGCCGGCGGCGTCAGCCGAAACTGCGCTTATCAGGGCGAGGCCCATTTCGTGCCTCGTTATGCTGCTGATTGCGTCAGCACCAAGCCATCGAGTTGGTCTAGGACACGCTTGAGTTCTGTATAACGCTTCACGAGCTTGGTAGGGTACATCACCATGCCATGCATAGGTGGGTCGTCGTCTTCTGCTTGAAGCATCAGGTATATCCCCACCAGCATGAGTCTATTGTCGAGGGTACTGACGGTATGTATGGGATTTGGGTCATTCGACCGAAGAAGGCGCGCCACTTCGGCGAGCGTCGCTCCAATGGTGAGCTCGCCCAGCGGCAGGGCCAGAATCCGGCGTGCCAGGAACTCCGGCGTCGGCACAGGCCGTTGAATGTCCGGCGGCGGCGATAGCCTACGTTTACGGGGGGAGTTGGTTATAACCAGCTTAAGATGAGACATACCAAGTTTTCCTTTCGTCATAGTTGACCGCATGGAGAGGGTTCCATGAGTCAATACAAAGGCCGCTTGATAGCAGGAAAACTTGGCTGTTGCAGTGCTGCTCGCTTAGAGCCACCTCGTAGGCGGTGCACGTTGTAAGCGAGGAGTTCAATCAGCATAGAGCAAAAGTTGCAGTGTGTCAATGGCGTGACTTCCAGACATCGTAATGCATTGCGTCGCTGGGTTCCGGGGCAAATTCTGAGACTTTATCCGACGTTAGCTTGCGGCTTCGTCGAAAAGTTACCGGACAGAGAGGATTTCTCCCAAGCGGCGAGCACAACCTTTAACTTGCTTCCGTCATCGGTGAATTGGTACCTACTAACCCGGCAGCAGGCAGGCACCCGGTCATCCTTGAGCTTTTCTAAAGCGCGGATAAGGCTAGCTTTAAAGTTGCTCATGCTCGTCGATTCGTAGCCAGAAATGTCATACAAAGACTTGACCGAAAGCCACGCTGCAGCAGAGTGTCCTCCATAGAAACTTGCAAGCCAGCCTGTCACGCCATCATAGCCAACTGCTTCTTTATCGACCGCAGTCCAAGCTCCGGGACCAAAAAGCTCAGCCAAGGATTCTGTCACCCGAAGCAGCATCACGTCACTGCCTTTCAAGACTCGGCTGGTCGAGCCGTCCTCGAAGCTTACCGTGAGCAGTTTGGGGACCTCCAGGTTCCACCCTTTGTGTCTAATGCGAATCTGGGCAAAGCTTAACCTCAATAGACTGGCCCGAATGGCCTTATGAGGGTTCAGGCCGTAAGCCAGCCCCGTCCGCTTCGCAAATTCGTAAAATGAGGTCTTTACATAGTGATTGGACGCTTCAGGAGAAAGAGGCCTTTCACGGTAGTAGTCAAGACAAGTTGCATAAATATGCCGGTCGAACTGGCATAATTCGTAGCCACTCAAGGTGAGCGTCAGGTTTGATAGAGATGCAATTTCTTTGTTTGCCACCAGCGCAGTTTGGTCTCCTTCTAAAACGTTTTCGCTGTTGGCCTGCACACGTCGGCCGGTTGAGAACAGTGCGGTCCTCAAAAAGGTGTTGGGGAGCGCCAGGGCCATAGTTGACCAGCTTGGGAGATAGACGTCTTCACCGCGTCGAGTTGCCTGGCGGCGGCGCGCCTTCCGGACCTCTTCCACGGTAGCGTTGGATGGCAGCACGGCGACTGGGGGCTCAGCGATAGCAAGTTTTTCCTTGCGTTCGATGTTGTCGGCAATATTGGTCAGCTTTTCAGCAGCGCTCAACACCAGTTCCTGATGGCCAGGCGCTGCGGTCATTGCACCTTCAGCGGCTCGGTTCGCGAGTTCGCGCAGCTCCGCGGCCCTCTTAAGATTCAGGTTTGGTGCCGGTTGTTTTCGTTCCATGACACATACACGTTGGTTGATATGTGTGAATATAGATAAGAGTTCCGGGCATGATGTCGTTGAGAGGAAACGTATTCGAAAAAATCTGCAAAAAGTCGCAGTATCTACGAGCCGAATATTTTTTCATGGCCCCACTCGCAAACTTGACCGCCACATCATTTTCACTTGACATCTGCATCGCCCTTACTTGACGTCCACATTTTCATTACTTGACCTGTGCAGCGGCGAGCGCACTCAACGGGGTAATAATGACCGTTAATCCAAGCCTATTTTCATGAACGGAAGCCGCTCATAGTAGTAATAGAATTAGTAGTATGGGTAACTCAGTTGCCAGACTTGGATGAGATGTGGCGCCACTCAATCCTTGAACTTTCGGGCGCTCTACCCGTGTGCATAGCCCCTTTGCACTCTTGAGTTGGGGCAGACCGCTTCGCGGTCGGGCAGCCAGGGCGGCCAGTATGCTGTCCCGCAGGTTTCATTCTTCCGCCTGGTTTCGCGTCTCATCTGTAAGTCGCAGGTGAGCTCCCCTTTTGTCCGGGAGCGGTTCGGGTCGGGTGCTGCGGTTTCGGTCGGGTTAGGACGGGTCCAGAGCCAAGCGGTCGCCGTGGCTAATCTTCTGAAGGAAAAAGAGGTGGGGAAGTTGGCCGTGGTAGCCGCGCCGCCGGGCTTCTTGGCACAGCGCCCATGACTGCGCCCGCACGCCGCTGAACCCTGGTTGCGTGGCGATGCGCTCGAGCGTTTCCTCTAGGGCTTTCTCGTACTTAAGGTTCGCTTGATGGGCCAGCAGGGCATACAGTTCCGCTATTTCCTCCCGCGGCCGTCGCCACGTCCAGCTTGTGCGGCCTTGCGTGCTGTGCCGAACGAGCTCATACCCCAACCAGCATAGCCGTGGTTTCTCATCGACGAGCCGAAGCTTCTCAGACTCAAGCCCGGCTCCGTCAGTCGCCAGTAGCAGCCATTGAACATTGACCGCGCCTTCCGGCCAGTACATCGCTAGGATGGCGTTTGCAAGACCTTTCGACTTCCGGGCCAGGCGCTGCGCCGGCGAGCATCCAATCCCGTACAGGACGTGGAATTTGTTCGCCAGGGTTTCGGCCTTGGCTGCGCTGACCGTCCCAAGGACGTATCGGCGGTAACCTTTTGGGACGCTGTCCAGGATGCGGCTGAGCGCGGCTGTTTTGCTACGTGCGATGGGTGTAGATGGTGGCATGAGAGGTCCTTTCAAAGTGATACCTCGTATAGCCAAAATCCGCGCGAATAAGATGTGATTGGGTTTGGCGTGGATGAGACGTAATGATGTTCCGTGCGAAGCACGAAATTCACGCTATACGAAGATGTGGAAACACGTGTTTGCAAGGGAAGATGCCCGGCGAAAGCCGGCATGACTCGCGTGCACGGCGCTCCGCTCGGTGAGCCTTCAGAGCATTGAAGAGGACTCAGCGAGCGGACCGCCAAACTGCAAAACACACACATGTCGAAAGACACGCGAAGGGACGCCAACCCTTCGTACACCGCCTTAGCTGCATGCCGGGTAACACTGGCTGGTGCGGCTGAAATGGGCGCTAGGGGGCGACAGCCTCCTTTCGACCCAATCCGAGACCTGGCACCAGGTCGCGAGGTTGGGCGACACGGAAACGGGAGGCGCGGCAACGCGCACGAACCCTGTTTACTTCGAAGCGGTGAAAATCCGCACTGGGGGGCGTTCGGAACACGAACGGCGTTACCCGGGCTCGGCAGGTGGGCTGATGAGGTCGCAGAAATGCGACAGGGGCATGAGGGGAAACCTGGACTGCTCGGCACCACGCGGAAATGCGTGGGTCTCTGGATAGCTTAAGCCTGTAATTGGGGGTGGGAGTCCCTCATCTGAGTAAAGACCCTTGGATATGCGCCTACGGGCGTGATGAGTCGGTGATAGGTCGGGCGGGTAAGCCGATGCTCTGGAACATCGTAGGCCGAAAGTGGCGCAAGCCATGAAGCGTATGCGATGCCTGGACCTGGAGACTCCATATCTTAAATCGTGGGTTTGACGTTGTGAAATAACGTGGGAATCTCTGACGGCCACTTGACCGGGTTGGCACCTGGGACGGCGCAAGAGAGGGAGCGGCGGATAGTAGAGTCTGAGCGAACTTCGAGGCTTAATCAGCCGAGCGGGGAGTAAATCGGAAAACCGATACTCGAAAACTGCTAGCGGTGGAAATTGTGTGTGTGCCAGTATTGGGAAGGGCTTGGCGGCCCATTGTAGTGAAGTGCCGACCTCCCCGCTTGGCGGCGGAGAGGTCGACCTCTGACCCTGGCCGGTCAGATAGCGAAAAAGGAAAGCTTCGAGCCTGAATTTCTATCATAAGGCCGGGCATCGAACTCGATTCCCGGCCTCTTTTTCACTGCGTTATACCGCCGTTCGGGCGTCAGGCACATTTATGAAACGTAACCGATGACTTGCTAGCTATGCCTCAATACTTTGTATCGTCCGCGCCCTCACCAGTATTATCATCCAGAACATAATCGATAGTCTCACGTATATCTTTTGTTGCATTTACAATCCGGATGCGTTTATATGCACGGATGCCCATTCGTCGTATAGGCGAAGCTAATAAAGCGTTCAGAAAACTGTGGGTAGATGATTCCACATCCTGAAAATCGATAAGGAGTGCCTTCCCTTCTTCGACGGAAGGAAAAATATACTTATCTCGATGTTTGATTGCATCTTCCTTGTTATCCGCGAAACGGCCAAAATAATTGTAGACGTGAAGATAGTATCGGTTTTCGATATTCGCATCAGTTCTTGCTTTTACCTCAGACCGAGCTTGTGCGCGGAAATCATTCATCATTGCGTCAAGGGCAAAATCCGAGCCTCTATCCAGACGAATTGTTACCAAGGCAAATGTTCCTGGCCATTCTGAATCCAATGTCTTGGATGTAGTATCGGTCGGGGAGATATGAAGCAAGCCATTGCCTGATACTAAATACATTTCAGCGTGTAAACGCCTAATGATATTGGATGATAGAAATAGTCCCATGCCAGCGTTGTTTCGATTCGTATATGGGTCTTGTCGTCCAAATGTACCCGATATTTCTGGTTGAATCGAAAGGCGCAACGCTTCCTCATAACTTCCCAATCCTGGGTAGGTTTGCGACAGATGTTGTTTTACGCCTACGCCAATATCGGCTACGATGAAATGCAGCTCATTTATCTTTTCATACCAAGTAAATTGCAACAGGCCGGGAGTAGGATATCTATGACTTTTCCAGTAAAAATCGGATTGTCCATGCTCCCGTAGGTTATAGAGTAATTCCGAGAGCACGTAACGCAAGGTTTTTTGGTATTCAACCCCGAATTTAGAAGTAAATTCATCAACGGAATGTAGCGCCTTTTGAAAGTCATCAGAATTTCGGATGGCAAAAAGAGGCTTATGTTCATTGAAGGGAAAATTGGCGGTAGGGTCAATAGAGACCGTAAACCAATTGTGAGCGCCAAGCATACGCCAGACCCGGCTGCCGTTAGGCTCACCAATGTGTTTGAATTTAAAAGAAATAGTACAATTTTGTTGCTTCAATCGCAAACAGTACAATATCAAAAGGGTCGTCGCCTGATAGTTCGCACTATCGCAACTTGTAAAATCAATTTCTACGGGAATGTCTTTTAAAGACCAGTCAAATACGCTCAGAACTTGGTCAAAGTGTTTGGAGCCGGCATGATTAAAAGTTAATGCCGCTGGAACCTTTATTACTTTGCGCGATTCTTGGCGAATTTTTTTGCGAACTCCGTAGAGTTGGTCGCGAATTGACTTGGTCATGTTATAGCTTTTTCCATTCCGAAAAGTTGAAGTAGTTTATTACATTTTTCATCCTCTAAGAAGTCCATCAGCATGGACAGGAGGTGAATTACTACGACTGGGTCCCCGCCATCGTCGGCGTTATCAGATAGGCTTCGAAGGCGCAACTCTGGGTTGCGCCGCAAAGGTTACTTTAGTTCCGAGAACTTCAATACTGTGAGCTGGTCGCTCCATGCACGGATTTGTTTCGTAAGGCTTCGTAAAGCTGCGCGGGCCCAGCAGGATGTCGCGCAGGCCATCGCGAATGCGTTCCGAGCCCAGTGCCTGGGTGCTCATTGTCTGATGAGCGTCGAGCGCATCCATAATCGTGTGCAAGACAGCATCCTTGAGGTCTGGCGAATTGGCGAATTGTTCTTTGCTGTTACTGGCTGCTTGGCGCATCAGGTCTCGTTTTCAACAACTTGCCCTTGAGGACGCCGTTGACGTACACGAGTTGGTCATCTTGGTCTTTGCGTCGAACTCGGCCAGCACCGCCGGCTTGGTGGCCTCCAGCACGCAGTCCAGTCGGCGCAGTACGGTGAAGGGGAGGATGACGCGGCCGTATTCGGACTGCTTATAGTTGCCACGAATAAGGTCGGCGACAGACCAGATGAAAGACGAGAGTGCTTAATGATTCATGTGCTACCTGGTCAATGTTGTTTGCGTAAAACAAACATCGTATCACCGCTGGGCTAGCCCTTGGTAGTGGGCTGCGAACTTACAACGAAAGGTATGTCAGACAGAAGGAATAGGTAACTTGAAGCTCAAGACCGACTTCGTGCTTGATGGACCAATAGTGGTGATACAATTTGTACTGTAGTGTCACCTCATGCATCTATGCAGGTTGCGCTGCACGTTACCATGCGGCCAAATGGCGCAAAGGCGAGCAATCGCGTGAGCGTTAGCGGCGGTGTCACCGGCATGTTCGACTCGCAAGAGGAGCTCAGCCAAGACGCTTCCGACGGTGTCGATTTTGGTACTTCGTCTTCTTCCCCTGAAGAAGTTGGGAAGGCGAATAAGGAACGTGCAGGGCGGCGAGGCGCGGGCGCAGGTGCGCTGCGAAAGCAGAAGCGCGAAGGTGTTGCCTGGTTCGGCGCCGGTACGTTGAAAGCGTTGGTGGGTGCGATAGTTCTGGTTGGTGCCCAACAATTTTCGGCTAGTATCGACTTAAGGGTAATGCAAATGAGTATGATTCGCATTTCAGCTGCGGCTGGTCGGGTGAACGGTGTGCCTCATGCATCTATGCAGGTTGCGCTGCACGTTACCATGCGGCAAAATGGCGCAAAGGCGAGCAATCGCGTGAGCGTTAGCGGCGGTGTCACCGGCATGTTCGACTCGCAAGAGGAGCTCAGCCAAGACGCTTCCGACGGTGGCTTCAACCGCTGGCCAGGGGATTTCAACACCAGCGGCACACCTGGATAATGGCGACGGCTTTCGATTCCGCGCTCTCTTATAAAGCACTGAGTAATGCTTGGGCAAAGCTTTATTCGAAGACTAAGCCTATATCACGTAATACCATCGGCGTCGATGACAAGTCAATAAACGATTTTCAAATCGACCCGAAGGGAAATTTGGTTCGCTTGCACAAGCTGCTAAGCTCTGGTGAATTTAAATTTTCTTCTCTCAAGCCGTATCTTATTCCTAAAACCAATGGAAAAAAACGGCTAATCTGTGTGCCAACTGTTGGCGATAGAATTGTCCAGGGCGCAGTACTGGATTTCTTGTCTACGAAGTACGCTAATGTACTTGCAAACTCTGTCAGTTTCGGTTTCATTAAGGGTGTAGGGGTTTCTCAAGCTGCTAAACGAGCTCGGGAGCTTCGTAACAAGCATCCTTATGTATTTAAGACTGACATCACTTCATTTTTTGATTCCATTCCTCGCGAACAGCTGACGGCGGCCATCAAACGTGTCGTTCGCGATAGGTCACTTCATCCGCTTCTGTTTGAAGTATTGAGTTGCGAAGTTGCGTATAACCAACAAAATTTAGATGACATCGATGCGTTAGGTATCAAACCTGGTCGAGGCCTGCGGCAGGGGATGCCACTTTCTCCATTTCTTTCTAACGTACTTTTAGTCAAATTTGACCGTAGACTTGATAAGGCTGCATTAAAGGCCGTTCGCTATGCCGATGATTTGATTTTTCTTTGCGCAGATGAAACTGAATGTCGTCGCGCGGCTCGGTTTTGCAAAGAAGAGTTCGCTAAAATTGGTTTGTCAATTCCAGAAATTGGTCCTGGCTCTAAATCTCAAATATATAGACCTGGTGAAAGTGCCGAATTCTTGGGGCTAGAATTGGCTCTGGATAACGGTAATTACGTTCTGCGCGCTTCCAAAAATCAGATTGACCGTATGCGGCAAGCAATCTTAGACCTTAGTAACATGCGTGATGTCGTAAGTCGAGGCATCAGCCTTCGAACGATTAACCAAATTTTGGCTTCAAAACGCGACGGGTTTTTAGGCGCGTATGTTGATTGCGATAATCATCAGGAGGTAGAGCACGCTTTACGTCAGGCTGAAGTTCGAGCTCTGAAAATTCTTTTCGGGCAAGGCTTGGGAATCAATATCAAAAAAATCGGCGCTGTGGGGCGAGCGTTTCTCGGAATTGCAGATTGAATAGGCATGACGTGAGCTGAAAAACGGCAATCCGTTGCTCAACGCATTCAAGCGCTAGGCCAAACATTCGCTCAAGGACCGGAAGCCCACGTTCTGGTTTCCGGCCCCCTGGAAACGTGAACATATGAAGGCCTTTGACAACCTGCCGTCGCTGGGGTTCGTCCACCGTCCCGTGTTCGTCAAGTTCGAGGACGAGGACGGCCACCCAGTCACGCGGCGCGACGCGCGCCAGAAGCTGCGGGAAGCCGTCTGGCAGCAGGCACTGCAAACCCTGCCAGACGCCGAGCGCGCGAAGGGGCCGGCCAGGATTGTCGCCGCCTTCGACAACAAGTCGAGCACCTGGTTGCGATGGAAGACATGCTGCACCAGTATGCGGCGCAGGGCAGGTAGGAATCGACAGCGGCAAGACGGCGCAGTTCATCAATACTGACCGGCGCCTGGACAAGACCGGTGTTGCCACTTTCTTCGTCCAGATGGCACTCGGTGTCATGGGCAGCTACATCGAGGGCGGTCCCTCCGCCGCCGTCAACCTGCGAGACCCGGCTGGGGCCAGCATCGTCTACATCAGTCTGCCGACCGAGGAACGGCGCAACGCGCAGGAAGGCCGGGACGTCTTCAAGCATCAGGTCAAGCCCGCTATCGACGCTGAGAACTACAAGCCGCCAACGGTGGGCGCAGTTCTCGGTGACAAGGACGCCGCGGACAGCGAGTCCGCCGCAAGGCCTTGTCAGCTATGGCAAGGAGAGGGGCAGACAATGCAAAACGTCATCCGGTTGGGCGATGCTACGTCGCACGGCGGCAAGGTGGTCAGCAGCAGTGCCACACACTTCAAAGTTCACGGCATGCCGGTTGCGTGTGTCGGCGACGCCTGCAGTTGCCCCATCGCTGGACACACGAACTGCACGATTACGACCGGGTCCCCGCACCACGTCGTCAAGGGCAAGAAAATAGCCTTCGATGGCGACGAGCTCAGTTGTGGTGCAAAGCTCATCTCAAGCTTCAAGCACTTCAGTACGACAGGTTAGTGGTGAAAGGAGGGCTGCCAGGGGAGCAGGCGGGTCTACGCCAGTGCGAAGCGAATGCGAACAAAGACCCGGGTGGCTACCATGCCGACCCGGGTTTTGCTAGCGGCAGAGCCGCGCCATTTGTGGACCTCTGAGAGGCGGCTTCCAGTCGATGCGGCACGTATGCGCAAGTTGCAGGCTTGCGAATGACGAGCGCATCAGAGGCGAGACTGCGGCCGGCCGACCACAATTTAGAGAAAGCCCAGGAAGTCACAAGGTTGCCACGTAACAGTATAGCGCGACTAAGCGTGCATGAAATACGAGGCCCGACATACCTTCGTCCACGCTAGCCAGAACGTGGTAACTGCCCGTACACTGGTGACTTATGTTTCCGATGAGAAAATATTTATGGTGCATCTTGTAGCTGGTACTGAATTCAAGGGGAAGGACCGTCAAGGTTTCTTTGCGGGAAGGGACAACGTAGTTGCAGCCACAGCGTTGGCGAACCAGGCCGCGCTGACGGAACAGGCGCGCAAGCTCGTGCTCGAATATAAGTTCGCCGGAAAAGCAGTGCGAGAGTGGATTAGAGCGCCGGACCTGCCAACCGACGAACCGTTAGGTAGCGTGCGAACATTCACTCAGAATATGTTGGCATTCAACAAGCTGGGCATTATGTTGTTGAAGAATGGGCAGGAGCATGGTCTAGTGAACGACACCTATGGCACTGTAGTCGACAGCAAGCTGCTTGTCCGGCGAATCCCCGAGCTGAAGAAGCTGGGTATCGACCTAACGGGCCTCGCGCTCTATTACTAAAGCCGAGCTGGGGCAGTCGCATCAGCCGTTGCAGCTCTCTTTGCGCGCAGTATGCGTCATGCGAGTGGCGGTTCGGGCCGCCCGGGAAGGTAAGCAGCTTTTGATGGACGCTCAAAGTTCGATACCTCGTCGCTCTCCATTGACGGCGGGTGATGTACGGGCCAGTGGTAGCGCGTGTGGGCAACAAGCCGGCCTAAACCTATGCGGCGCTGAAGGCAACGGCAGGCCGTGCTGGCGTCGCACCGAGCCTTCCACCTGGCTGCCCACCCTGCAGGTAATGAGGACCACGGTTGAGCGTTGCGCATTAGCAGGGTACTGCGAGGATTCCTCCATGTGCAATCGATTTGCACATGCGGCCAATCAAGATGCTGTGTGCAGTGCTGTGTGCAAATGGTTTTAGTATAAGATGTTGATTTCAATGGATATTTCTTAAAATATTTATTTCTAAATGGACTCATAATCCGTTGGTGCCGTGTTCGACTCACGGGAGGCCTACCAAATCAGATAATCAAGGGGTTACGGCATACCGTAGCCCCTTTTTATTGCCGATCACAGCCGCCCAGTCAAAACCCGCCCC
>Ga0265780_10004459_pt1 | contig 18008 bp, 13 predicted proteins | sample P1T30metagenome_FD_192432 | JGI IMG/M metagenome (GOLD analysis project Ga0265780, IMG submission 192432) | Plant litter microbial communities from East Loma Ridge, Irvine, California - P1 T30 | ecosystem: Environmental > Terrestrial > Plant litter > Unclassified | place: USA: California...
CAGGGCGGCGTCGGCCCGAAGCCGGAGGAGGCGCTCGACACGAACATCGGCACGATCGTCGCGGGCGAGTGGCTGCCGCAGGGCAAGCTCGCCATCGACCTCGACGGCTCGTGGCTGAGCGGCACGTGGCTCGAGACGGGCACGAACCCCTGGCCCGAGTGGAACGACGTGATGGGGCAGGCCGCGATGCCGACGCAGGACGGCGACGCCCCCGGCGCCACGAGCATGTCCGGCGGCTGGACCCTCGCGGCCGGCGCGAACACGAAGAACCCCGACATGGCCTTCGAGTTCATCGCCGACGCCCTCGACAAGGAGGGGTCGCAGTCGTACGACATCGCGGCCAGCCAGATCGCGGTGCGCAGCGACGTCGCGGAGGACCCGGAGTACGTGTCGAGCAACCCGACCTTCGAGTTCTTCTCGTCGATCGTGCCCGTGACGCACTTCCGTCCCGCCACCACCGACTACAGCCGCATCTCGAACGAGATCACCGTCGCGATGGAGGCCGTCATGACCGGGCAGCAGAGCCCCGAGGAGGCGGCCGCCGCCTTCGACGAGCAGCTCGTCGGCATCGTCGGCGAGGACGCGACGCAGAAGGCGAAGGACTAGCCGGATGGCGACCATCGCCCCCGCCCCGGTCGGCCGTGGGAGCGGTCGGCCGGGGGGCCCGGGGCCGGGACCGGGAGGTGAGGAGCCCGGTCGCCGGGCCGGCGCCTCCAAGGCTCGTGCCCTGCGCACCGGCGCGCGCACCCTGCCGCTCGTGCCGGCCATGGTGCTGCTCGCGCTGTTCCTGCTCGGGCCCGTCGTGTCGAGCCTCTACGGCTCGTTCACGAACGCCTCGTTGACCGGCTACGCGGCCGGCGGGGCCGAGTTCGTCGGGTTCCAGAACTACACCGACCTCTTCGTCGACCGCGACTTCCCGAAGTCGGTGCTGCTGACGCTCGCCTTCGTCTTCTTCTCGGCCGTGATCGGCCAGAACGTCGTCGGCCTCGGGCTCGCCCTGCTCATGCGGAACGGCACGAAGGTCGTCCGGTCGGTCGTCGGCACGTTCGTCATCGCCGCCTGGGTGCTGCCCGAGATCGTCGCCGCGTTCGCGGCGTACGCGTTCTTCAACGACTCGGGCACGCTCAACACGGTGCTGTCGTGGTTCGGCGTCACCGGGGCGAACTGGCTCTACGAGCTGCCGATGCTCTCGGTGGTGCTGGCCAACATCTGGCGCGGTGCCGCCTTCTCGATGCTCGTGTACTCGGCGGCCGTGCAGGAGGTGCCGCCCGAGATCACGGAGTCGGCGGAGGTCGACGGCGCCACCGGCTGGCAGCGGCTCGTCTACATCACGCTGCCGGTCATCCGCCGCAGCATCTCGACGAACCTCATGCTGACGACCCTGCAGACGCTGTCGGTGTTCACCCTCATCTACGTGATGACGGGAGGCGGGCCGGGCACGAACAGCACGACGCTGCCGATCCTCGCCTACCAGGAGGCCTTCCAGTTCTCGCAGCTCGGCTTCGGCACCGCGATCGCGACGATCATGCTGCTCGTCGGCGCCGTCTTCTCGATCATCTACATCAGGGCCCTCAAGCCGGAGGTCGACTGACCATGGCCATGACCTCACCCAGCGGCCGCACCATGAAGGCCGTCTCGAACGTCGTGCTGCTCGTCATCGCGATCTGCTTCGCCGTGCCCCTCGTCTGGCTGCTGCTCGCGTCGGTCGACCCGTCGGCCACCCTCTCGGCGAAGGTGCCGTCGCGGTTCACGCTCGACAACTTCACCGCGGTGCTGACCCCCGAGATCTCGTTCGTGCCGCTGTTCAACAGCCTCGTCGTGTCGGGCGGCTGCGCGCTCGTGACGGTCGTCGTCGCCATCCTCGCGGCGTACCCGTTGTCGCGGTACCGGATGCGGATCAACAAGCCGTTCCTCTACGGCATCCTCTTCGGGACGGGGCTGCCCATCACCGCCATGATGGTGCCGGTCTACAGCCTCTTCGTCTCGTTGAACCTCATCGACTCCGTCGGCGGGACGGTCTTCTTCCTCGCCGCGACGAGCCTGCCGATGGCGATCTGGATGGCGAAGAACTTCATGGACTCGGTGCCCATCTCGCTCGAGGAGGCCGCCTGGACCGACGGGGCGTCGATGTTCTCGACGCTGACGCGCATCGTCGTGCCGCTCATGCGGCCCGGCATCGCGGTGGTGTTCATCTTCGTGTTCATCCAGGCCTGGGGGAACTTCTTCGTGCCCTTCGTGCTGCTGCTCAGCCCCGACAAGCAGCCCGCCGCCGTCAGCATCTTCAACTTCTTCGGGCAGTACGGGTCGGTCGCCTACGGCCAGCTCGCCGCGTTCTCGATCGTCTACTCGGTGCCCGTCATCGCGCTCTACGTGCTCGTCTCGCGGACGCTGGGCGGCTCGAACGCCCTGGCCGGCGCCGTGAAGGGGTGATGCGGCCGGTCCTCCCCACCCCCTGCCCTGCCCGTCCCGTCCACCGGGGCGACCCCATCGCCGCGCGTCCGCGCGCGCCCGTCAGGAGACTGATCCCATGCACGACAACATCGCCCTCGTCGAGGCCCGCATCGACCGATTCGTCCGCGACCGCATCACGCCGGCCGTCTACCGGCGCAGCGTCCCGCTGACCCTCGAGGCGTGGGAGGCGCCGGGCGAGCCGGTGCCGTTCGCCGAGGCCGTCGCGCAGCCGTTCACGCCCTTCGTGCCCGGCCAGGCGTGGAGCAGGCCGTGGGGCACGACCTGGTTCCACGTCACGGGCGTCGTGCCCGACGACTTCGGCGTCGACGGCGCCACCTCGCTCGAGCTCGTCGTCGACCTCGGCTTCACGATCCGCCAGGCGGGCTTCCAGGCCGAGGGGCTCGTGTGGCGCCCCGACGGCACGATCGTCAAGGCGCTCGAGCCCTACAACGGCTACGTGCCGCTCACCACGATCGGGGCGGGCACGGCGCCCGGGACGACGATCGACCTCTACGTCGAGGCCGCGTCGAACCCCGACATCGGCGGCGACGACTTCCACGGCGTGACGCCGCTGGGCGACCTCGCCACGGCGGGCACCGACCCGATCTACTCCCTCCGGCGCATCGACCTCGCCGAGCGCGACGACGTCGTCGCCGAGCTCGACCGCGACGTCTGGACCCTCGTGGGCCTCATGCGCACGCTCGACCCCGGCACGCCGCGACGGCACGAGGTGCTGCGCGCCCTCGAGCGCATGTGCGACGTCGTCGACCACGACGACGTGGCCGGCACGGCGGCCCTCGGCCGCGCCGAGCTCGCCGCCGTCCTCGCGTCGCCGGCCGCGGCCAGCGCCCACCGCGTCGTGGCGACCGGCCATGCGCACATCGACTCGGCCTGGCTCTGGCCGGTCCGCGAGACGCAGCGCAAGGTCGCCCGCACCTTCTCGAACGTCGTCGCGCTGCTCGACGACGACCCCGACTTCGTCTTCGCGGCGTCGAGCGCCCAGCAGTACGCCTGGCTCAAGGAGAAGTACCCCGAGCTGTTCGAGCGCGTCAAGGCCGCCGTGGCCTCGGGCCGGTTCGCCCCGGTGGGCGGCATGTGGGTCGAGTCCGACACGAACATGCCCGGCGGCGAGGCGCTCGCGCGGCAGTTCGTCGCGGGCAAGGGCTTCTTCCTGCGCGAGTTCGGCATCGACAACGACGAGGTCTGGCTGCCCGACTCGTTCGGCTACACCGGCGCCATGCCGCAGATCGCCCGGGCCGCCGGCGCGAGCTCGTTCTTCACCCAGAAGGAGTCGTGGAACGAGACCAACCGACTGCCGCACCACACCTTCCTCTGGGAGGGCATCGACGGCTCCCGCGTCTTCACGCACTTCCCGCCCGTCGACACGTACAACTCCGACCTGTCGCCGGCCGAGCTGGCGCACGCCGAGCGCGAGTACCGGGAGAAGGGCGCGTCGAACGTGTCGCTCGTGCCCTTCGGCTGGGGCGACGGCGGCGGCGGGCCGACCCGCGAGATGATGGCGGCCGCGCACCGGGCCGCCGACCTCGAGGGCTCGCCGCGCGTGACCGTCGGCACCCCCGCCTCCTTCTTCGCCGAGGCCCGCGCCGAGCTCGCCGACCCGGCGGTGTGGTCGGGCGAGATGTACCTCGAGTTCCACCGGGGCACGTACACCTCGCAGGCCCGCACCAAGCAGGGCAACCGGCGCAGCGAGCACCTGCTGCGGGAGGCCGAGCTCTGGAGCGCCACGGCGGCCTCGCGCGGGCTGCTCGACTACCCGTACGACGCGCTCGAGCAGATCTGGCACGTCGTGCTGCTGCAGCAGTTCCACGACATCCTCCCCGGGTCGTCGATCGCCTGGGTGCACCAGGAGGCCGAGCGGCACTATGCCCGCGTCGCCCTCGAGCTCGAGGCGATCATCGGCGAGGCGCAGCGCGCCCTCGCCGGGCAGGGCGAGGCGCTCGTCACGTTCAACGCGGCGCCGGTGACGGCCGCGGGGGTGCCCGCCTCCTCGGGCGCGCTCGTCGACGTCGACCGGTCCCTGCCGGAGGCGCGGGGCGCGTCGGTCACGCCGGTCGCCACCGACGGCGGCCACGTCCTCGACAACGGCCTCGTGCGGGTGGCCTTCGACGGCGACGGACTCGTCACGTCGATGGTGGACGCCGTGAGCGGCCGCGACGTCGTCGCGCCCGGCGGGCGGCTCGGGCTGCTGCAGCTCTTCCGCGACACCCCGAACCAGTGGGACGCATGGGACATCGACGCGGCCTACAAGAAGGTGCGCACCGACCTGGTCGAGGCCGACTCGGTCGTCGTCGAGGGCGGCACCCTCGTCGCCACGCGACGCACGGGCGGCTCGACGATCGTCCAGCGGTGGTGGCTCGACGCGGGCGACGCCGAGCTGCACGTCGAGACCGACGTCGACTGGCACGAGAAGCAGAAGCTGCTGAAGCTCGCGTTCCCGCTCGACGTCCACGCCGACCGTGCCGCGTCGGAGGTGCAGTTCGGGCACGTGCAGCGGCCGACCCACCAGAACACCTCGTGGGACTTCGCGCGATTCGAGACCGTCGCCCACCGCTGGGTGCACGTCGCCGAGCCGGGCTTCGGCGTGGCCGTCGCCAACGACGCGACCTACGGCCACGACGTCACGCGGTCGACCCGCGACGGCGACGGCGGCGACGGGGGCACGACCACGCTCGTCCGTCAGTCGCTGCTGCGGGCGCCGACCTTCCCCGACCCGCACGCCGACCAGGGCCGCCACGTGCTCCGGTCGTCGGTGCGGATCGCGCCCGACGTGCTCGAGGCCGCCACGGCGGGCTATCGGCTGAACCTGCCCGTGCGCACGGTGCGGGGAGCCTCGCCCGTCGAGCCCCTCGTGACGTCGTCGTCGCCGGCCGTGCTGATCGAGGCCGTCAAGCTCGCCGAGGACCGCTCCGGCGACCTGGTCGTGCGGCTGTACGAGGCCCGGGGCGCCCGCGCGACGACGACCGTCGTCGTCGTCGACGACGGCTCCGGCTTCGGCGACGCCTGGCGGACGGACCTCATCGAGCGGGAGCTGACGGAGGGGCAGCCCGGCTCCGGTCGCTGGGGCGCCGGCGAGGCGGTCGAGCTCGCCGTGAGGCCGTTCGAGATCGTCACGCTGCGGGTGCGTCGCCGGTAGCGCGTCGGAGCGCAGGGCGGGCGTCGATCCGGGTGCACCGGGTCGGCGTCCGCCGTCGTCGCCCGGCGGGCACGCGTCCGCACGGGCACATGAGCGCGTGTTAGGACGGGCGTGCGGGCGCGCGGGCGCGCGGGTGCACGAGCTAGGGTCCGCGGGGCGCGGTGGCCGCGCACGGCGTCAGCGGACGGCGACGACCGAGGGGTCGGCGGGCGCGCCCGCCATCGCCGCGCCGACGGCCGCGACCGGCGGCGCGTCGGCGGGCAGCAGCACCACGCGCGAGGGCAGGTCGAGCGAGGCGACGAACGGCGAGGTGCGTCCCGCCCGGTCGAGCGACGCACGCACCTGCTCGAGCAGCGGCCCGCCGAGGGCGCTCAGCCCGCCGCCGACGACGATCGTCTCGACGTCGACGGTGAGCACGAGCAGGCGCACGGCGGCGGCCACCCCGTCGGCGAGCACCGTGCGCGCGGCGACCGCGGCCGGGTCGCCGTGGTCGGCCGCCGTGAAGAGGGCCCGCGCGGGGTGGGGCACGTCCGTCGGCCACAGCCGGGCGGCGGCGGTGCCGGACGCGACGGTCTCGAGGCAGCCGCGCTGCCCGCAGGTGCAGAGCACCCCGGCGGGGTCGACCGGCACGTGCCCGATCTCGCCGACGGCCCCGCGGGAGCCGCGGCTGAGCACGCCGTCGACGACGATGCCGGCGGCGAGCCCGGTGCCGAGGTTGAGGTACGCCATCGAGCCGCGCAGCCCGAGGGCGTGCCAGGTGCCGAGCGCGGCGGCGTTGACGTCGTTCTCGACGGCGACGGGCACGCCGACGAGACGGGAGAGCGCGTCGCCGAACGCGACGTCGGCGAACCCGAGGTTGACCGCGTGGCTGACGCGTCCCGTGACGGGGTCGACGACGCCGGGGATGCCCACGCCGACCGAGCGGGGGACGAGGGCCCGGGACGAGCCGGGGGCCGGGGCGCCGAGCACCCGGGCGACGGCGCTCGCCGCGTTGGCCACGACCTCGTCGGCGCCGAAGCCGGAGGGGAGGCGCGTGCGAGCGAGGACGAGGCCGTCGTCGTCGACCGCGACGGCGTCGATCTTCGTGCCGCCGACGTCGAGCCCCACGCGGACGGGCAGGTCGGTCCGCACGGGACGGCCGACGAGGCCTGCCACCGCCGTCACGACGGACTCCCGGAGGCGCCGGAGGCGCGGGGGACGGCGCCGGGGACGCGGTCGACGGGCGTGCACATGTTTGTTAGTAAAGCTTACGAAATCGACCGTCCGCAAGGGTCGTGCCCCGAGAATCCGGGCGCATTTCGGGTATTGACCAGCCGTGTTTCGTCCTCGTAAACTCGGCGCCACCGACCTTGACACCCAGTTTGTAAGGCCGCTTCACTAACGGCAACGCTGCCGGAGCCGCACCGCCCTCCCGAGGGCGACGCGGCACCTCGATCCTCGAGGGCCCGTCCGGCGTCCGCCCGAGACCACGAGGAGGGGACCGTGCCCCGAGCCACCGCCGACCGCACGTCGGCCCCGCCCCGCCCGTCGGGCACGCCCACGACGAAGTCGCTGCCGCAGCACGCCCGCACGCACAACCGGTCGCTCGTGCTGCAGACCCTCTTCCGTCGGGGCTCCATGAGCCGTGCCGACCTGGCCCGCGAGTCGGGGCTCACGCGCCCGACCGTCTCGGGCATCGTGCAGGAGCTCACGGCCGACGGCATCGTCGTCGACCTCGGCCTCCGCGAGGACGCCCGCGTCGGCAAGCCCGCGACCCTCGTGGGGGTCCGCGCCGACGCCTTCCACATCCTCGCCCTCGACCTCTCGAGCGCCGAGCGCTTCGTCGGCGCCGTGGTCGACCTGCGGGGCACCGTCGTCCACCGCACGACCGTCGACATCGACGGCGCGAGCGGCGAGGCGGCCGTCGCCCTGGCCGAGCGCCTCGTCGACGAGCTCGCCGCGAGCACCCGCCAGCCCCTGCTCGGCGTCGGTGTCGGCACCCCGGGCATCGTCGACCACGACGGCGTCGTCCGCACCGCGGTGCACCTCGGCTGGTACGACCTGCCGCTGGCCGCCCGCCTCTCGGCCCACGCGGGCGTGCCGGTGCACGTCGGCAACGACGCCAACCTCGCCGCGCTCGCCGTCCACACCTACGACGACGCGCGCCGCGACGACGGGCGCCGCGACGAGCCGCGCAGCCTCATGGTCGTCACGATCGAGAACGGCGTCGGCGTCGGCCTCGTGCTCGGCGGCGCGCTCGTCGAGGGCGACCAGTTCTCGGCCGGCGAGATCGGGCACGTGACGGTCGACGAGGACGGCGACGTCTGCGCGTGCGGGCGACGCGGGTGCCTCGAGGTGGCGCTGGCGGCCCCGGGTCTGCACGCGCGCCTCCTCGACCACGACGCCGGGTCGCGCGGCGCGGTGCTGCACGAGGCGGGCCGGGCCCTGGGCATCGTGCTCGCCCCCGTGGTCAGCGTGCTCGCCCTCGACGAGGTCGTGCTGTCGGGGCCGCGCGACCTGCTCGACGGGGCGCTGCTGCGGGCGGCGGCCGAGACGGTGCGGGCGCGGACGCTCTCGGCCGTCAGCACCGGCCTGACGATGCGGTACGCCGGCGACGACCGCGACCTGGCCGCCCTCGGCGCCGCGTCGCTCGTCCTCAGCGCCGAGTTGGGCATCTCGTGAGCGAGCCGCGCGAGCCGCGCGAGCCGAGCGAGCCGCGCATGCCGAGCGAGCCGCACGAGCTGCGCGAGCCGCGCGCGACGCCCGACGCGACCGCGACCGGCCGCGCACGACGGGGACGAGCCGGCGCCCCCGCACGGACCACTGGGATCAGAGCCCAGCGGCGGCAGGGGCTCCGGCCCCCGTCGCACCCCCGAGACGACGCCCTGGCAGGCGTCGGCCGGGACCACCACGGCGATGCGGCCACCCCGCGTCGGACACGAGGAGACGAATTGCGAAACTCACGGTACACGGCGGTCGGTGCCCTCGGCCTGGCCGCCGCCCTGGCACTGACGGCCTGCTCGAGCTCCGGCTCGGCGGGCGGCACCGACGACGGCCCCCAGGCCGTCCCGACCTCGTCGGGCGACGGCAAGACGCTGACGGTCTGGGTCATGACCGGCGACTACACCGACGCCACCATCACGGCGATCAACGACGAGTTCACCGAGCAGACCGGGGCGGAGGTCGACGTCCAGATCCAGCAGTGGGACGGCATCACGACGAAGATCAGCACGGCGCTCGCCACGAGCACGCCGCCCGACGTGCTCGACCTCGGCAACACGCAGGTGGCCAGCTACGCGGCCAACGGCGCGCTGCTCGACCTCACCTCGTACGCCGACGACCTGCGCCAGGGGCAGACCTGGCTGGCCGGCCTCGAGGACCCCGCGACGGTCGACGACCGGCTCTACGCCGTGCCCGGCTTCGCAGGCGCCCGCGCCGTCATCTACAACAAGACGATGTGGGCCGAGGCAGGCGTCACCGAGGCGCCGACCACCTACGACGAGCTGACCGCCGACCTCGACGCGGTCGCCGCGGCGAACCCCGAGCAGGACTTCTCGCCGTTCTACCTGCCGGGCGAGTACTGGTACGCCGGCATGCAGTTCGTCTGGGACGCCGGCGGCGAGATCGCCACCGACGACGACGGCACGTGGGCCGGCGGCTTCGAGAGCGACGAGGCACAGCAGGGCCTCGCCGACTTCGCCGAGTTCCAGAACGAGTACTCGACGCCCGCGTCGCAGACGCTCGACACCGACGAGCCGAACCAGGACCAGATCTTCGCCGACGGCAAGACCAGCGCGATCCTGCACACGAACGGCGCGATCGCCCTCATCAAGGAGGCGAACCCGGCCCTGACCGACGACGACTTCGGCACCTTCCCGCTGCCGGGCAAGTCGGGCGAGACGCAGCCCGTGATGCTGGGCGGCTCCGACTGGGGCATCGCGGCGAAGAGCCAGAACGCCGACTTGGCGCTGCAGTGGACCAAGATCGCCACCAGCCCCGACGTGCAGCAGGAGTGGGTCGTCGGCAACGACGGCTGGATCCCCAACAGCGAGGACGCCATCGAGGTGGCGACCGACACCGTCTCCGACATCGAGCGCGGCTTCTTCCAGGCCGCCCTCAACTCGAAGGCGACGCCGTCGAGCGCCGACTGGGCCGCCCTCGAGGGCGACCGCAGCATCAACTCGTTCTTCTCGTCGGTCGTCTCCGGCTCGAAGACGCCGGAGGAGGCCGCGAAGGGCTTCGACTCCACCATCGACGACGCCCTGAACGGCTGACCCGGGGAGGCGGTGGGTGCGTCCCTGGACGCGCGCACCGCCTCCTGCCCCCTCCGTCCTGCACCGCTGGCCCGAAGGAGCCGTCCATGGCCACCACGACCGCGCCTCCCCGCGCCGGAGCGCCCGTCGGCGCCCCGCCCGTCGCCGCCCCGCCCGCCCGCCCACGCCGGAGGCGGCAGCTCGCCCCCCTCTGGCTGATCTCGCCCGCCGGCGTCGTCATCCTCGCCGTCACGGTGGCGCCCATCGTCTTCCTGGTCTTCACCTCGTTCACCGACTACGACCAGCGCAGCCTCTTCACCGGCGCGTACGACTCGGTGGGCCTCGGGCAGTACCAGGCCCTGCTCGCCGACGCCGAGTTCTGGCGGTCGCTGCTGCGCACGGTGCTCTTCACCGCCGCGATGGTCGGCGGCAGCGTCGTCATCGGCATGGGGGTCTCGCACCTGCTGACCCGCTTGTCGGTGGGCATGCGCTACACGGTCACGGTCGTGCTGATCTTCGCCTGGGCGATGCCCAACGTGGCGTCGTCGATCGTCTGGAAGTGGATGTTCCAGCCCGGCTACGGCGTCGTCAACTGGCTGCTCACCCAGGTCGGCGTCTTCGGCGACATGACGAACGTCGACTGGGGCAACGACGCGGGCCTCGCCTACACGAGCATCTGGATGCTCATCGTCTGGCAGGCCGTGCCCTTCATCGCGCTGACGCTCTACGCCGCCGAGACGCAGATCCCGCTCGAGTACAAGGAGGCCGCGCGGCTGGACGGCGCGAGCGAGCTGCGCGTCTACCGGCAGGTGACGCTCGTCTTCCTGCGACCCACGCTGCTGCTCGTGACGATCCTCTCGGTCATCTGGGACTTCAACGTGTTCAACCAGATCTGGCTCGTCTCGGCCGGCGGCCCCGACGGCGCGACCTCGACGCTCGGCGTCTTCACCTACGTGACCGCGTTCGTCGGCTTCGACATCGGGCGCGGCTCGGCCATCTCGGTCGTGACGACGGCGCTGCTGGCGCTCCTCACCGCCTTCTACATCCGCAACCTCGTCCGGTCGGGAGAAGACCTGTGACCACGACAGCCCCCGCCGGCAGCGGCGCCCTCACCGCCCAGACCGAGGCGACCCCGTCCGCGGGCGACGCGGCCACCCTCGCCGGAGGGGTCCCCGCCCGGCCGCCCCGCCGACGCCGTCGGCGCCGCTGGGTCAGCACGATCATCGCGGTCGTGTTCAGCGTCGTCTGGATCTTCCCCGTCTACTGGATGGTCAACACGGCGTTCAAGCCGCGGCCCGAGGTGATGACGAGCACGCCGCTCTTCCTCCCGTCGAGCCCCACGTTCCACAACTTCGTCGTCGCGGCGACGCAGTCGGGGTTCCTCGTCAACCTCCGCAACAGCGCGATCGTCGTGACGGGCGCGGTCGTCTTCTCCATCCTGCTCGGGCTCTTCGCGGCCGCGGCGCTCTCGCGGTTCCGCTTCCGCGGGCGCCGCACGATCATGGTGTTCATCCTGATCGTGCAGATGCTGCCGGCCACGGCGCTGCTCATCCCGCAGTTCCTGATCTTCAACAGCGTCGGGCTGCTCGGCAACTACGGCGGCCTGATCCTCGCCTACGTCGCGACGACCCTGCCCTTCTCGATCTGGGTCATGCGCGGCTTCTTCGTCGCGATCCCGGTCGAGATCGAGGAGGCCGCCCAGCTCGACGGCGCGTCCACCTGGCAGGTGCTGACGCGGGTGCTCTTCCCGCTCGTGCTGCCGGGCGTCATCGCGACGAGCATCTTCGCCTTCATCGCCGCGTGGAACGACTACCTCGTCGCCTACACGTTCATGAAGGACCAGTCGATGTACACGCTGCCCGTCTGGCTCGCGTCCTTCAGCACGCCGAACAGCGGCACGGACTTCGGCGGGCAGATGGCGGCCTCCGTGCTGTTCTCGCTGCCCGTCGTCGTCTTCTTCATGATCATCCAACGCAACCTGGTGACCGGCATGAGCGCCGGCGCCGTGAAGGGCTAGAGCCATGACCGACCCGATGCTGGTGCCCCGCGTCGACGAGCTGACCCGCGCCTCCGGGGCGTTCGTCCTCGACCCCGCCACGCGCGTCTCGGCGCCCGACGAGCTGGCCGGCGAGCTGGCCTGGCTGCAGGGGGCGCTGCGGCCGGCGACCGGCTTGCCGCTCCGCGAGGGGCCGGCCGACGGGTCGGGGATCACCCTCGACCTCGACCCGTCGATCGGGGCCGAGGGCTACCGGCTGGAGGCGCGGCCCGCCGGGGTGCGCATCACCGGCGGCGACCCGGCGGGGGTGTTCTGGGGCATGCAGGTGCTGCGGCAGCTGCTGCCCCCGCAGGTCATGCGCACCGCCCTCGTCGAGGGCGTCGAGTGGACCGTGCCCTCCGTCGACGTGGTCGACTCGCCGCGCTTCGGCTGGCGCGGCACGCACCTCGACGTCGCCCGGCACTTCATGCCGAAGCACGACGTCATGCGCTTCGTCGACCTCATGGCGATGCACCGCCTGAACACGCTGCACTGGCACCTCACGGAGGACCAGGGCTGGCGCATCGAGATCCGCGCGTACCCCCGGCTGACCTCGGTCGGCGGCTGGCGCGCGTCGACGCAGGTCGGCGCCGGGCCGGACGCGACCCAGGACGGTAGGCCGCACGGCGGCTTCTACACGCAGGACGACATCCGTGAGGTCGTCGCCTACGCCGCCGCCCGCCACGTGCGCGTCGTGCCCGAGGTCGACGTGCCCGGGCACTCGATGGCGGCCATCACCGCCTACCCGCACCTCGGCGTCGGCGCGGTCGAGGTCGGCGGCACGCCCGTGCCCGAGCCGCGGCAGATCGCGGTCGGCACCGAGTGGGGCATCTTCGACGACGTGCTCAACACCGAGCAGTCGACGGTCGACTTCTACAAGGACGTGCTGACCGAGGTGATGGAGCTCTTCCCCGGGGAGTTCATCGGCGTCGGGGGCGACGAGTGCCCGAAGACCCAGTGGCGCTCCGACCCGCGCACCCAGGAGCTGATGCGCGAGCGCGGCCTCGCCGACGAGGACGAGCTGCAGGCCTGGTTCATCGGCCAGCTCGACGACCACGTCACCGCGGCCGGTCGGCGCACCTTCGGCTGGGACGAGATCCTCGAGGGGTCGCGGCCCATGTCGTCCGGCACCACGGTCGCGTCGTGGCGCGGCCTCTTCGGCGCGGTCGCCGCCGCACGGCTCGGCTACGACGTCGTCGCCTGCCCCGACGACCAGGTCTACCTCGACTACCGGCAGAGCGAGCTGCCGAACGAGCCGATCCCGGTGTCGATCCCGCTCACGCTCGCCGACGTCTACGACTTCGAGCCCGTGCCCCCGCAGCTGACCGACGAGGAGGCGCGGCACGTCCTGGGCGGACAGGCCAACCTCTGGACCGAGCACATGGACTCGCCCCGCACCGTCGACTTCTTCGCCTTCCCGCGGCTCTGCGCCGTGGCCGACGTGCTCTGGTCGGACGCCCCCCGCGACTTCGACGCGTTCTCGGAGCGCCTCGCCGCCCACCTCGCCCGGCTCGACGCCGCGGGGGTCGAGTACCGTCGCGAGGACGGGCCGCTGCCGTGGCAGGAGCGTCCCGGAGTCCCGGGTCGTCCGTCGACCCGGGAGGAGCGCTCGGCCTACATCGCGGAGATCGTCGCCAACATCGCGGTCGAGTAGGGCGGGGCGACCGCCCCGTCCTGCCCGTCCGTCCTGACATCCCGTCTCGTCCCGTCCCGTCCCCGAGGAGGCACCCCGTGGAGATCATCGTCCTGCCCGACGCCGCCGAGGTCGGCCGCGTCGCCGCCCTCAAGATCGCGCAGGTCGTCGAGCGGCGGCCCGAGGCCGTCCTCGGGCTCGCGACGGGCTCGTCGCCGACCGACATCTACGCGTCGCTGGCGCGCCGGGTGGCGGCCGGTGAGCTCGACTTCTCGCGCGCCTCCGGGTTCGCGCTCGACGAGTACGTGGGGATCCCGCTGGAGCACCCGGAGTCGTACGCGTCGGTCATCCGGCGCGACGTCGTCGAGCCCCTCGGCATGGACCCCGCCCGCGTGCGCGTGCCCGACGGGCGCGCGGCCGACGTCGAGGCCGCAGCGGAGGAGTACGACGCGGCCATCGCGGCGGCGGGCGGCATCGACGTGCAGATCCTCGGGATCGGGGCCAACGGGCACATCGGCTTCAACGAGCCGACCTCCTCGTTCGCCTCGCGCACCCGCATCAAGACGCTCGCCCCGCAGACCCGCGCCGACAACGCGCGCTTCTTCGACGACCCCGACCAGGTGCCGACGCACTGCCTCACGCAGGGGCTCGGCACGATCCTCGACGCCCACGAGGTCGTGCTCGTGGCGCAGGGCGAGCGGAAGGCCGCGGCGGTCGCGGGCATGGTCGAGGGGCCGCTGAGCGCGATGTGCCCGGGCAGCGCGCTGCAGCTGCACCGGCACGCCACGATCGTCGTCGACGAGGCCGCCGCCTCCCGGTTGACGCTCGTCGACTACTACCGCCACACCTACGAGAACAAGCCGGCCTGGCAGCGGTTCGCGTGAGCCGGGGGCCTGCCCCGCGCGGGCTCGTGGTGCTCGGGGTGACGGTCCACGACGGGTCCGGAGGCGCGGCGCGGGTCGCCGACGTCGTCGTGCGAGACGGGGTGGTCGTCGCGGTGGGCGCCGGGGCGGGAGCGGCTGCGCGCGGGGCGGACGGCGTCGAGGTCGTCGACGGACGCGGTCTCGAGCTGCTGCCGGGGTTCGTCGACGTGCACGCCCACGACGACGCGGCGCTGTTCCGCCCCGGGGGAGCGTCACCGAAGACCGCCCAGGGCGTGACGACGACGATCGTCGGCAACTGCGGCCAGGGGGTCGCGCCGTCGCCGCGCGACCCGGCCGACCGGTCGCTCGCGGAGTACTCGCGGCCGGTGCTGGGGGAGTTCCCCGCGCGTCGCTGGGCGTCGTTCGGCGACTACGTCGAGACGCTCCGCACCGAGCCCCTCGACCTGCACGCGGGGACGCTCGTGCCGCACGGGCCGATGCGCGCGGCCGTGCTGGGCGCGGCCCGCCGCCCCGCCGACGCCCGCGAGACGGCGACGATCGCCGGGTCCGTCGGCGACGCCCTCGACGCCGGTGCGCTCGGCGTCTCGCTGGGGCTCATGTACGCGCCCGGCGACGCCGCGGAGCGCCCGGAGCTCGTCGCGCTGGCCCGCGAGGTCGCGGCCCGCGGCCGGCTGCTCGTCGCGCACGTGCGGAACGAGGCCGACGGGCTCGACGACTCGATCGAGGAGCTCGCCTCGCTCGCGCGCGAGACCGGCGCCGCGGTGCACGTCAGCCACCTCAAGGTCACCGGCCCGCGCAACGTCGGGCACATGGGGGCCGTCGTCGACCGGCTCGACGCCCTCCGCGACGAGGGCGTCGACGTCTCGGCCGACGTCTACCCGTACGACGCCGGCAGCACGACGGTCGCCTCGCTCTTCCCGCCCGCGACCGCCGACCGCGGCGTCGACAGCCTGCTGGAGGCGCTGGCCGGCCCCCGCTCCCGGGCGGAGGTGCTGGCCGGGCTCGACCGCCCCTGGCCCGGCACCCTCCTCGAGAACCAGTGGGCGGCGATCGGTCCCTCCCGCATCGTGCTGGCCGGGTTCGCCCGCCCCGAGCACGCGGCGCTCGAGGGCCGGAGCGTCGCCGACATCGCGTCCGAGCTCGGCGGCGACCCCCGTGAGGTGCTCGCGGACCTCGTCCTCGCGGAGCGCGGCGCCCTCACCGTCATCGTCTTCCACACCGACCACGAGGGCATGCGCACCGCCCTCGCCTGGCCGCACGCCCTCGTCGGCTCCGACGGCCTGCCGCGGGAGTCGGGCACGGTGCACCCCCGCCTCTACGGGACGTTCTCGCGCGTGCTCGACGTCTACGCCGGTGCCACGGGCGACGCGGTCAGGGCCGTCACGGGTGCCGGGGAGGGCCTCGGCGGGGCCGTGCTGACCCGCGAGGACGCCGTCCGCCGCATGTCGGTCGGGGCGACGCGACGCTTCGGCCTCGTGCCGCCCGGGCAGCCCGTCGGCGTCGTGCCGGGCGCCGTCGCCGACCTGCAGCTCGTCGACCCCGCGACCTACGCCGACCGGGCCACGTACGCGGCGCCGCGCTCGTCGCCCTCCGGCGTGCGTGGCGTCTGGGTGGCCGGTCGACGCGTCGCCTGAGGAGCCAGTGCTCAACGACGAGAGGGGCGAGGGTCGTCCCAGGCGTAGCCGTACCGTCTCTCGAAGTCGGCCGCGAACCGCTCGGCGAACGCACGTTCTCCGTCGGTGATCGGCTCGGCCGTGCCCGCGGCGATCCGAGCGTGGAGACCGCGAGGGCTCACCTCCCGCTCCAGGGCCGCCAGCCGACGCGTGACCCGACCTCGTCGTGTGAACCATCCCATGGTCTTCTCCCTCTCCTGTGGCGTCGCACGGCCGTCTCCGCCATGGCGGCGACGGCCGCGGTGAGCATCCTGGTCTCCGTCTCGTCAGCAGCATCCTTCAATATGTCACACATGGCCTGGCCTGCGGCTCGCTCGCGGGACGTGGCCGACCGCAGCAGATCCAGTGCACACTCGACGCGCTTCCACCAGGCGTCCCGCTCAGCGGCCCGGCGGGCGACGAGCGTCGAGCCGGTCGCGGCGAGGTACGCGATGACGGCCCCCGTCAGGGCGAAGACCCCGGCCGCCGCGGGGCTGATCCAGAAGTCGCGCCAGAAGCGTTCGTCGAGCACCGGCGGTGCGGTGGTCGTCGGGTGCCCGCTCGAGCCGAGGAGCAGGCCGATCGAGGCTGCCAGCCCGACGGGCAGCAGTCGTGGGAGTGCGTCGAGCACCGGCGGGGCCCGTCTGAGGAGGCGCGTCATGCGGCCACGGTAGGCGGGGGCGGGGGGCTTCGCTGCCGGCGCCGCGGCGGCTGGGGACGCGGGGGCCGCGTCGGCGTCGGTGCAGGGACCACGGGGCGCGGGGCGACCCGGCGGGGGAGGCGAGGGGCGGGCGCTCGGGGGCCGCGCCTCCCCGGGGGTGGGTCGGGGTGCCCCGGGTGCGCCCGGGGGACGACGGGGGTGAGGTCCGGGTGGCGTCGGCGCGCTCACGGCGACTTCTTGGCGGACAGCGAGTTGTGTTGCGGGGACGGCCGCGGTGGCCGACACGAGGAGGCGCGGTGAAGGTCCTGCTGCTGGGCGCGACCGGGGGCGTCGGCTCCCACCTGTTGAGGGCCGGTCTGTCCGCCGGTCATGACGTGACCGTGCTGGTGCGCGACGAGGCCGCCCTCGACGTCCGGGACGGCGCGCGGGTGCTCGTCGGCGACGCCACGTCGGCCGACGACGTGCGCGCGGCGGTCGCGGGACAGGACGCCGTGCTCAACGCCGTCGGGTCGCGGAAGCTGCGGCACCCCGTCGAGGTGCCCGTCGGCGCGGCCCTGCTGCCGGCCATGACCGAGGCCGGGGTCCGGCGCCTGGTGGTCTGCTCGGCCTTCGGGGTGGGGGCCTCGAGGGAGGACGCGGGCACGTTCCAGAAGCTCTTCTTCGACACGGTGCTCGGCAAGGTCTACGAGGCGAAGGAGGAGGCGGACGCCGCGGTGCGCGCCTCCGGCCTCGACTGGACCCTCGTCTACCCGACCCGGCTCACCGACGAGCCCGCGAGCGGCGACGTCGTCGCCGCCGAGCGCCTCGCCGACGGCGCGTCGATCAAGGTCACCCGCGCGGACGTCGCCCGGTTCATGCTCGCGCAGCTCGGCGACGACGCCTGGCTGCGGCGCACGGCGGTGCTCACCGGCCGCTGAGGCGGAGGTGCGGTCAGCCGACGATCGCGAGGGCGTCGATCTCGACGAGCATGGCCTCGTTCGGCAGCTCGACGAAGATCGTCGTGCGGGTCGGGAAGACGCCGTCGGTGACGTTCTGCGTGACGAAGGACTCGTAGGCGGCGTTCATCTCGGCGAAGTCGCTGCGCTGCGTGAGGAAGACCCGCAGCGAGAGGACGTCGTCGAAGGTGCCGCCTGAGCCCTCCACGACCGCCTTGACGTTCTCGAGCGTGCGGAGCGTCTGGGCCGTCAGGTCGCCGCGGTGCAGGTACTCGCCGGTCGCCGGGTCCTGCGGGCCCTGGCCCGACACGGCGAGGAACCCGTTCTTCAGCACGCCCTGCGAGAAGATCGGCATCGGGGTGGGGGCTCCG
>Ga0265780_10004460_pt1 | contig 18008 bp, 17 predicted proteins | sample P1T30metagenome_FD_192432 | JGI IMG/M metagenome (GOLD analysis project Ga0265780, IMG submission 192432) | Plant litter microbial communities from East Loma Ridge, Irvine, California - P1 T30 | ecosystem: Environmental > Terrestrial > Plant litter > Unclassified | place: USA: California...
GATCTCCTGTTTCATTAAAGGAGCCTATAAGAAGAGGCTTCAGCTCATCAGCATCGGCGTTGACACACATTGCGTTTGAGATAATTGTTATCAGCGACGCTTTCACCGAGTAAGATCGAGCATTTGCCAAGTCCTGTGGTATCAAGGTAAGCAAAATGGAAGCAAAATGACTTAGCCTGCATTGTAGACGTACCTCAGGGTGCACAAGTCCATTCCTGGGATCTTGCGCGGCTGAAGGTAACCCGACGTGCGGTATGGCAACTGTCATGTTATTAACTGAAATTTGTATTAGTACTGTATCGAATGTCTGTAAGCATGTCGCTGCTCACCAATACGACCAAACTTCTTGGAGTCTTCTTCGATGTTTGCTTGGCCAACCCAGGTTGTGCTTGCTGGGGTATCGAAGGTCGATTTTTTGTATCCATCGTAGATGAATTGCTCTGAAGAGGCAAATCTGACCATCCAGCAAGATACTTGATCAAGTAGTCACTGCAAGACATGCTCAAACGATATTCCGAGCAGTTTGTGTCGGTCCAAGAAGAAGACTCAATACCTGTTCGCCCTTGGAGTTCGGGATGTAGACCAGCACAGCCTGTGTGGTTATTCAGGAATGACCCCAAAAGTTCTTGCGTATGCCATGGTGGCGAGCGAAGCTGTGGTTGAACTATGTTAGCCATCATCGGAAGCTCCGGCTGGAAGCTGTCTACGTACCCAAGGCGCCTGCGGCTGTAGTGTACAGCAACGAAAGAATAGCCGCAACAACGGACAGGATCCCTATAGTACTGCGACCGGCTTTGAGGATGTCCTTGTAATGGGTCATGAGTTCCTCTGGCTGCCTGCGCAATCATCAGCCCAGGCGGAGACGTATAAGGCAGTGTTGCTCACACTACCCATGATCGCATGGTGATTACTGAGAGTGTGGCCCCATCTTGGCGTGCCGCACGCCTGGAGATGAATTGACCCAAGAATTTAATATACACTGCGGAGAACAGCAACTCAATAGTCTTGGCTAAGATGTTCGAGATTAAGGTCGCCAATGTAGGAGTGAGAAGGCCTCAGCTAGAGATCACGGAGCCCCATCGTGGCTACACAATTACGACGCCCAGATAAAGCCCAGACATAAGTGTAGAGTAGATGCATGCTGCTATCGTTCCCCAGGAAACCAGGTCCCGTCGGGGCTCGAGTGGATTATCCAAGTGTTGGAGATTGTCAGCATGGAGGTGTTCCGCTGTTGGAGTTAGCAGCTGTATCCTGAAGTGGGAAGACAAGTCAATGCCTTCATCATTTGATTCATTGACGTGTGCAGTGCCTTTTAGAGTCAAAGACCTGTATTTTCCTTCCGTTTCAGTCATGGCTTATCAAGCCACAAGATCGGACTGAAAGAAGGTGCAGTAGATAATGAGAAGTAGCGAAGTAGAAACGTGAGGATGATATCTTCAAGTGAGCTACCTAGGTAGTGACGCAGTCTTGTCAGATTCATGGCTAGAGGCAGTAGATGAGATTGAAGGATTCGACGACGCATAAACGGAAGATTGGCCAGGCGCGGCCGGAAACATACATGTCGCATTAGAACACAGCCATGATCGGTCTTGAACTTCGAGCTCCTATATAGTTTCCAGATCTCGCAGATTGCCATACTTGCTTACATTTCTACTTCAGTAAAGCTTATGCAAAGCTTCTTCCTACAGCACGACAGCTACAAGCTATGCCACTCGGTCAACTAGGTATGAATACCAGTAACGACCAGTCTCGATGGAAACCCTCCTCGGGGAATGGATTCAATATACTGGGAGGGCGCCAAATATGGTTGCGCAATGCAGAGTCTGTATATACAACAACACCCAACTCCCCCTTGTACACCGCTCACTTCTGATCCAACATATGTTTGAACTTCTCAATCTGGTCACAATTAGCATTACCATGCCCTTGATCGGCAGACGGTGCAAACTCACCTTTGTGCTCAAATACTTCTCCACCTCCTCGCTCTTGATTCCCCTCTCGCCGCCCGTCTTCCACGCAATCGGCACCATGGCCACCCTCTCCCTGACTACTACCTCCCGCCCCGGGCCCTCCACCGCATGCACCTTGTCGGGATTATTCGTGAGCAGACGAATCCCCCTCTCGCCGCCTAATCCCAAATCCATCAACATGGCCGTCGCAAGCCCGTAACTTCGCGCATCCGCGGGGTGGCGCAGTAAAATATTGGCTTCATAGGTGTCGTTGCCGAGATCTTGCAGATTGTACGCCTTGAGTTTTTCGCCCAGCCCGATGCCCCGCCCTTCTTGGCGCAGGTAGATGATTGCGCCGCCCGAGGGCGAGAGCGCGGGGTCGGCCATCAGGCGCGCGGCTTCGTCGAGTTGCTCACCGCAGTCGCAGCGCGCGGACCAGACGGTCTCACCAGTGTAGCATTCAGAGTGGATGCGGACGAGAGGGAGGTCGGAGGAGGTTATGGACTGGGCGTCGCCGTTTTCGGAAGAGGCGGTGGAGGAGGGGGAGGGCATGCCGTTTGTGTGTTCGGGGATGGCGTCCGGTATGCGTTTGGAGGGCACGCCTTCGGAGCGCTTTATCTGCTCGACGCGCGAGGAGGTGCGCCCGGGGTATAGGCGGCCTACGTATGCGCCGCGGGTCATGCGGTCGAGTTCGGTTTCGCCGGGGCGTTCGGCGTCGAGGGAGCGCGAGCGGATCTTGCCGCCGAAGACGATGGCGAGGTGCTCTTTCGTGTCGACGCTGTTCCTGTACACATGTAGCCACATCTCATGGCCGGTAGTGGTGGGTATCCGCGCGCGCACTTCGCAGGCAACATCGGGCAGCTTCTCTAATAGCTCCGGCCGTTCCGTGCGTGAGGCTGTCGAGGTGTCGACGGGTATGGAGCGTGGTGGGCGCGGATGGGAGGGCGTCGAGGTTCCTGGTGTCGCGGGCGGGGTGAAGGCGGGGCTGATTATCGACGGCAGGGGCTCTTGTGACGCATTCGACGCATTGTTCCGTATCGCATTCTTCCCTATATCTTCGTCTGAGTTGTGGTCGTCGAACGGGTCGCGGCGGTTGGGGTCCGGTGAATACAGCGGCGGCAGTCCCGGTGAGGCATGTGAAGGCAGTGAGGGCATGGCTATCAATGCAGTATGGTCGCTGAAGCAATTGGTCGCGGTGCGGGTCGTCTAGTATGTACAGATGGTGTGCATATCGTTGGGGAAATTGCAGTCATCTGTCGGGTTTTGGGCCGAGGGACGTCAGAGGGGTCTTCGAATGGCGAGATCCGAAGCCGCTGCGGATCCCGCCACTGCCGACAAGGAATGGAAATGGCGGCTGACAGATCCCGCGATACTGTGGTAATCTTCGTCAGCAATCCTGACTGTACTCGGCGCGATGAGACTGCAGCTTGGTCCGTACATCTTCACCGGGTCTGCGAATGTGGTCCTGTGCTGCAGTGCGCCAAGCTTGGTGTCACCAGCGGATGCCGTGATGCGACAGTAATCAACGTGCAACACTGCAGTCATGGTGCGATAAATTGCCTGTTGCGGAACTTGAAAATCGAATACAGAATCTGGCAATTGTTCCACGCAGGAAAACGCCTTTCACTAATCCACGCGACGCTCTCGACCCCAAACCTCGTCTGCGTTCTTCTTGCCCTTGGTCTCGGGCACATACCATGAAATGAAGGCGAAGAAGAAGGCAGAGAGCGCTGCAAAAATGAAGTAGACCTTGCCGTGCAGCTTCGCGCTTGCCAATGGGAAGAATTGCGCGACGATGAAGGTCGCGATCCAATTAGCTGCAAGTGCAATACTCTGCGTCGCATCAGCCGCATCAGACCCCACCAGCTCGCTCGCCAGAATGAAGGGCACCGGCCCAAGTCCAAGACCAAAGCTTGCGACGAACAGCAAAACGGCAACAGCTGAGAGCACGGGGATCGACTTGATGATTCCAATGGCAAGCAGCAGCGAGCTGATGCCCATGCCGGCCAGCGAGTTGAGCAAACAAGTCTTGCGACCCAGCTTGTCGACGAGGGGTGCGCCTCCCGCAGTGACGATGATGTTGACCGCTGAGACGGCGAGATTGAGAAGCGCAGAATTGGACTCGAGCAGGGTTGCCAGGAGAGACACGCCGTACATGACGATGCTGTTGATGCCGCTGAACTGCTGGGCCAGCATGACCATGATGACGGCGATGGCTGCGCTCTTGTACTCTGGATGGCGCAGGACTTGCATGATGCTGAGCTTCTCTTCGTTGCCCGACTGTTTGTTAATCTGTGGGCCGCCCTCGTTGCTCAAGAGTGTCTGCTCTTCCTCTGCCGTGTTGTTAGTAGGGCCCATGGTTGGCAGCTGTATAGAAACTCTTACCATTCACATTCTCAACCCCAGCTGCACCCCAGTCGCTCATCTCGCTGTCAATGTCGGCTCTTTCGCCCCTCAGCTTGCGCAGTGTCTTCTTCGCAAGCGCGATATTGCCCTGCTCCGCAAGGTACTTCGGGCTCTCCACAGACACCAGCAGCCCCAGAGCCTGTCCAAGACCAATCACCCCACCCGCAGCCAAGATGACCCTCCAGTACGAGTCGTGGCTCAGGAAGAATCCGAGCAATTGCGCGACCAGAATGCCGACATTGCACATGATTTGCGTGAATGCGCCAAAGAAGCCCTTCTGCGCCGGTGGGGACATGTCCGAGATGTAGAGCGGCACGATGACCACGGCTGCTCCGGCGCCTACTCCCGACAGCAGTCTTCCCACTGCCATGACTCCAATGTTGGGGCTCAGCGCCTCGAAGACGGGGCCGATGCTGAAGAAGATGGTCGTGATTTGCATCGTCCTAAGCCTGCCATATCTGCTGGCTACCGGCCCTGCCAGCAGCGCGCCCAGCAGACCACCCAATGTAAACATGGACCCCACGACTCCCCATTCACTCGGCGTCATTTGGATGCATTGCGGGAGATGCGAGCTGGAAACAGTGGATTTGATCGACTTCTTCTTGCAGCGGATGACGTCTTCGGGTGCGTTGAGTTCGCCCTGGTGTTGTTAGTGATTGCGTATTCCTTTGGGGAGCTTATGGGGGCGCACCAAGTGGAAGCCGAACAGCAGCGGGCCAAGCGTTGCGACGAAGAGAATATAGACAAAGTACCCCGTGAGGCCCTCGAAGAATGATTGCGAGCACATGGTGACGGTTGGCGGTGCAGGCGAGGGATGGAGCGAAGGTTGCTGGAGTGGTGAGATGGCCTGTCGTGCTGAATGTGTCTATGCCACCATGGAAACGAGGCACGCAATCGTAACAGCACAGACTGAGCGCAATGCAAGCTTATTAGAAGTGTGCGCTCAGCGGGGCAGAATAGTCCCAGTATTCACTTCTTCATGAGGGGTATTCTGTGTATCTGTCGTGTTCAGAGCGCGGGGCGGCGTCATGGCGGAGGGAATTGAAGCTTGGAACCGCAACACGATAGCTGGCCTCGGAACCGAAACCACGCCTCGCACAACTAATCCTGACATGACCTTCACTCCTCGTAGCCTCGTACATGCCATAGCGACTTCCCCATTCCCCATTCCACTCTTCAACTTTGATACTCACACCACGCTTCCAGAACTCCGTGCACCGTGCACCGTGCACCGGAGAATGCTCGTCGGCCGCACTTCAGGTAGAGCGGCCGAATGTGGAGACGGCAACTAGGCCATGGAGCGAAAGCGTGGACGCGAGATGAATCCTCCATCTGCAGACCCACCATCAGCAACACCCGTCGCCCGAGCCAATCTGCCTGGCAGCGTTGCGGCAGCTTTCAACGGTCGGTACTTTCCATGCTTTGTCCCAGCCCCATATTCCGTCGTCTGCGTCTGCGTCTGCGTCTGCGTCTGCGTCGCGTGTGCTGTCATGTCTCGCCCCTTTGCTACGCGTCTGCATCAGCCTCGTGGCCACGTTCTCCCTTGGGATTGCGCTCGCATCCGACATGCATGACTGCCTGTTCTTGTGATTGTCGTACCAAGCACGTTCTTGGTCCAAGTTGCCCATCTTCATCCTCGGCGCTTTGCTCTTCGCCCGTCTTCATCGCCTGTCATTCCCATCATCGCAACATCATTTGTGCTGCATCATACTAACCTGCATCTCTTCAGACCCGGCAGACTCGAAGCAGGCCATGTTCACAGGGTACAACAACAAGAAACGGGTCAACGAGCGCTACAAGATTGTGGGCTTCATTAGCAGTGGTACCTATGGCCGCGTCTACAAAGCCCAAGGCAAAAATGGCCGCACCGGCGAATTTGCCATCAAAAAGTAAGTCTACGGTCCAGGCGCTCAACCGTCATGCTGACGGATGCAGATTCAAGCCGGACAAGGAGGGTGAGCTGCAGTACTCGGGCATCTCCCAGTCCGCCATTCGAGAGATGGCGCTCTGCACCGAGCTTGCACATCCCAACGTCGTGCATACCGTGGAGATAATACTCGAAGAAAAGTGCATCTTCATTGTCTTCGAGTATGCCGAACATGACCTGCTCCAGATCATCCATCATCACAACCAGCCACAACGTCAAGCCATCCCAGCACGGACCATCAAATCAATCCTGTACCAGCTTTTGCAGGGCCTCGTCTACCTCCACCGGAACTGGGTCATGCACCGCGATCTCAAGCCTGCGAACATCATGGTTACCAGCGCTGGCAAGGTAAAGATTGGTGACCTTGGCTTAGCGCGTCTCTTCTACAAGCCGCTGCAATCCCTGTTTTCTGGCGACAAGGTCGTCGTAACTATCTGGTATCGCGCCCCTGAACTGTTACTCGGCAGTCGACATTACACGCCAGCGGTCGATTTGTGGGCCGTGGGATGTATCTTCGCCGAATTGCTGTCGCTTCGGCCCATTTTTAAGGGTGAGGAAGCGAAGATGGACAGCAAGAAGACAGTACCTTTCCAGCGCAATCAGATGCAAAAGATTGTCGAGATCATGGGCATGCCTAGCAAAGACCGATGGCCGCTGCTGACTGCAATGCCCGAGTATCCCCAGCTTTCGTCCCTTACAGCCGGAAACGCTGCACGGTATGCTCGACCACAGGGCGGAGACGGTCTGGATCGATGGTACAACCAAACACTCATCAACAACCAATACCCCGCCGGCCCTGGACCGGAAACCCCGGGTGCAGACGGTCTCGCGTTGCTCAAGCAGTTACTCGAGTACGACCCACAGAAGCGGCTGACCGCGGAAAAGGCGCTTGAGCACAGGTACTTTACCGAACACAGCAAGCCGTCAGACAACTGCTTCGAGGACTCCAAGATCAAGTACCCCGTTCGCAGGGTCAGCCAGGAGGACAACGATATTCGTACTTCAAGTCTACCGGGAACCAAGAGGAGCGGACTGCCTGACGATTCCTTGATGGGCCGGCCGGCAAAGCGACTGAAGGAGGGCTGAGTAGGCCCTCCGCCACCCAACTTTGGCCCGTTGCAATATCGAGGCTGGGATCCTACGCCAATCAATGAATTTCTATCGCGAGAAGACCTGTTGCGATCTGTGGAGGAAGGACAACGCCAGCGAGAGCAATCGGTTCGTTGGCAAGGGGGAGCAACTCTGCCTGCACAAATGGGTCGTGTTTCTGTACAAGGAAACCCTCACGGAATCTCATTCATAGACATGCCGCCGCCTTCGCAAATAAGCCAGCTGCCTTTGATGCCGGGACGCGAGAATTTAGACCGTCGAATTCAGGAACGAGATGGTTACTTAGAGGAATCACGTCGTCGTCATCGTGAAGAAACACAGCGCCAGCTAGAGTATGCAAATCGTCGACGAGAAGAAGAGGCTCGTCAGCTAGAGGAAGAAATTCGTCGGCGCGGAGGAATGTAGCACTGGTCAACATGTCTTGGCTCAGTGCCACGCAGGTCTGCCAAACGGTCGCACATTTCCCGGATGGACGCCTCACAGGCCGGGCGCACGTGGATGATAGTTCGCCCATGGGCCTTGACAGATGTAACGCGTAGTGTAGAGTATATCGTAATTCCCATGACGGCAAGTAGACTGCTCTTCCCTGATTCATGTTCGAGACTTCCTTCCACTTCCACTTCACCCTCGACAGTCCAAGTTCTCCGAGACAAAGGTGTACCATTTTGCTTGCAGTCCGCCTAGACGTATCGATGTATGCTTAGCTCTGCTTTGATACGGCTTACAACCGCCGAGCCTATGACGAACGCTGGAAATCCTGTCAACCCGCGGGAGATTGTTGGTAAGGGTCTGTCGTACTTTCATCTCACTAAAACAAACGGAAGGGGCAACGCAAACCATCAGCCTATTGCGGAGCGGCGTAACGTTGTACCCGCATTGGTCGAGGGTGCACGGTGAAGCAGTTCGCGCTGGACCCCCAGGACGAGACACGCCTTGGAGCCTGATGCAATCAACGAGGACGCCCGTGATGGGTCTTGTGACAGGCTTTGCGATGCCCCGCGGCGTCATCTACAGTGAATTCTCGGCCTGAAGCGCCTTCGTTCGTTTGTTTGCAAGCGGGGCAGCAGGCGCAGACGGTCAACACCACGCCACCATAACACTACCCCAGCACACGGGCCACGCGCTATAAACACACGCCGCCCTCACACTTCTTCCTTCTCTATACTCTACCTTGGGCCACTGCCACTCTTTTGTCAACGTCTGTCACTCTCTTACAACCTCCGACCTACGACCTCGGTGCACAACATCGCTAGATCAACTGCAATCTCCTTCACCTGTATCTCAAGCAGAGCCGTTCCCTAACAACCACCAACACCTACTAATCCTCGCCCACATCAACAAACCAACATGAAATTCGCCGCCTTTCTCGTGGCTCTCGCAGCTGCCACGGCCGTTGCCGCTCCCACGGTCGACGTCAAGCCGCGCGACCTCATCGACGACGACGCTCCTCACCAGGACCACCCGGACTTCATTAGCGCCGTCATGCGCGCCCACTGGTACTGGCGTAGGCTTCATTGCGCTCAGGACCTCGTCTGGGACCCTGAGCTTGCCAAGCAGGCTCGTGCCGACGTCGCGAAGTGCCCTGACAAGCCCACTCATGTAAGCTTGCCGTCCCACAATCATACCGAATACACACTGACCGTAGTAGGAGCGCCCCGGCAGCAACCTCTCGTCTTGTACACCTGCCCCCAAGGGTCACGATGAGTGGGTCGCCTTCGCCCGTAGCGCCTCGCACGGCTGGCACGAGGAGGAGACGCAGTACCCTTACGACAACCCGCACTTCTCCGATGCTTGGGGCCATTTCTCTCAGATGGTCTGGCGCAACTCTTCATCTATCGGCTGTGCTGTTGGACACTGCAATGATGTTAAGGGCCAGAACCCTGTCCAGTGGCCTGGCCGCTTCTACTGCTGTAAGTCGTCTTGATGCTCGCCAAGGGTTCTGCTGACGTGGGTAGACTACAACTGGTATGGTAACAATGTCGCTGAGGGCCAGTTCCGTGAGCAGGTCTGGGGTCCCGTGTGCCACGACCCTTCTGTCGGTGAGGTCCAGGCTCGTCAGGAGAAAGGCTTCGACTGGACTGCACGCACCCAGTAGGCTTTCGCAGTCGACGAAGCGGAGTCTCTTCGGCCAACGCTCCTTGCTCGTCGCCCCGGATGATCGCACTTGTCTGCAGTGTCATCGATGACTTTCATTCTTGCTCTCATGCATACTGCGACCCTGGCGGCTGCTCTTGACTTTCATGGCTCCTCACGATCTTCGATATCCTGTATCACCTCCATCGGCCTGGGCTGGGAATAGCATGGGCCGGACATCTCTTGATTAACTTCTCTGTATACAACACCTGGATGGCATCCTCTTGGTCGCACCACGACGGGAGCTTTTACGGCCGTCTCTTGTCTTAGCGACTGATACTAGTTCGGGATGAACAAACCAATTACCTTTTCAAATCGCTTCTTTCTTCTTTCTGCAACTGCGTAAATCTTTTCGCTTTGAGTGCTGTAGTCTGGCATCGCTTTTGCCGCTCATCTCCTGCATGATGTCGTCTCTGGTGGTAAGAAAATTGAATGTTCATTCCCACGCGCGACAAGAGCACGTCGCTCTACGGCACTCTGCCATCCACGTCGTATTTCATTGCATCGTATCCATTTCTGCATTCTAGTCGATTACATACTGCGCTATCACCCCATTCACCGCCTTTCTAGTCGCGCAGAACGTTTCCGGCATATCTCGTTGTCTACCTCTGAGCCAAACAATTGTCTATTAGCCCCAAAGAACCTCAACACCTGACAGCAAGACCAAGATCAGGCAAACATAATGGCGTCTTAAATCAGGAACATGCAGCACCGCTTCTACGCCATAGCTTCTACCATGACATATTCGCGCGATTACAACCCCAGCCCCATTACATACGTCAACGCGTCACAGTCCGTCCTTTCTCCCACGACCAGAGCAACATGATCTCCATCCTACTCAACACTATTCCCTGCATCCTTGTCAGCCTCGCCTTTGCCACCGCTGCGGCCTTGATAGCATGGATGATCGCGTCTGGTCGGTGCTATAGGGCGTTTGCGGAGACACGCTTTGAACAGAGAAAGCGAGGAACGAGGCGAGAAAGATGGGATGGGACTGATGAGAGGAAAGAGTGTTTTCTCTTGGGTACTTTTGCGTATCCTCTTCGAATGTCTTCTATCCACGCCACACCCATAGACGCCCAATTCCGCGACATGTCTCTAATCGCGCAAAACAATGCCCACTTGTCTAACAGTAAGACATGCAACAATGCTCACTACATTAAAACCCCGTTTTTCCTCGCAATTCTCCCTCCGCATACATACAGCCATGTCCTCTCCCCTCACCGCCCTCCACATCGCCTCCGCAACCACCCTCATCTACGCCACAACCCTCCTCTGCATCTCCCTGTACAACAAACACGCCACGCCCCGCACCCCCATCCAAACTCTTCAACGAAAAGTCGACGAAGCTTTCCCCGGGCAAACGGCGCGCGTCGAGGTTAAGCGCATTCTGACGACTCGCGGACAGTATTGGATTGCGGAGATATGCGATGGCGATGGCGGGGTAATGGAGAGGTCGCCGATGTGTGGGAGTGAGGGACGGGCGGTGGGGGAGTTGGGAAGGTTGGTTGGGGTTGATGGATGAGGTGGGTTGTTCATCGGCATACGTGGAGTTGGAACTTGAGGTGAGCGAGCCATCGTGGGATGAGCTATGCTGGGTTTGGAGGTTTGGGGTTGGGATTGAGGGGCGGAAGTGGGTTGGGCAAGTGCTGAGTGTGCGGCATCGGAGGTTGTTTGAGCGTGTGAAGTTGCGTATTTACTAGAATGTGGGTTTACTCTCATCATTTGAGAAGATGGACTTGTACGGGAAAGGAAAAACATCACTACAGATATAAATATACCAAGGCTATACTTGGACTTTTCTTGTCTGTCACATCCATCCACAGACGTACACGTACAATCTCAACATACAACTCCATCCAGCACTATGACCGCACCCATGGCTTCAAAAGATTTCGCAGCTGTCGGCATCCATGTGTACCCTACTCTGCCGACGGGTGACAACAACCATTGGCTGGCACACATGCGTGCGACACGTGACGGACGTGAAATCATCCACTCGATGTCATCGCCGCATAAGAGCGAAGCCGAGGCGCCGGAGATCCTGCGGCCATTGATCCACAAGCAAGTGAACAAATCAGCCTGGCACTCGCACTTCGGTTTGTGAGACGTTGTGTCTCGCTCCTTTGTTAGCATCTATCTCTTGAAGTGAGACAAGCAAACATACATGCATCGCAGCGCTATAATAAGAAATCACTCTCTGAAATTCCGACATCTCTCATCCTGCGAGTAACAATTCACTCTTATCCGAAATGCCCCCAACACCAGAGCTCACATGGCTCACCACCCTCCGCGTCCTTTTCATCGGTCTCGTAACCTGGGAAGCTCTCCAACCGTCTCCCTTTGTTCCAATCACGACCAACATCAAGCGTAACGCGCGACGTCTCTACCCCAATCGACGTGCTGAGCTTGTGGAGTTGCACGCTACCAAGGCAGATCGACAGTTCTGGGTCGCTGGCATAATCGATGGCGAAGAGCAATTGCTCGTCACGACGGGTCAGTGCGAGAGTAGAGCCAAGGCGTTACGGAGGTTGAATGACATATTGGAGAGGAAGATTCGTGATGAAGCTTTGGAAGCAGCGGGAAGGATTTTGTGTAAGCTTTGAGGAGATCGTTGGTGGAATGTCGATTTGTGGAGTGGGTCGATATTTTACGTCTTTGCTCATCGAGAGGGATGTATGATCAACGTGGCAAAGGATGTCGAGACGGATATGCGTATTACTAAACAACATGAGCCATGCTACATACATGTACTTTCAGCAGCGGTGTGTCGTTTTAAGACTCTTGAGATCAAATGGCAAGCAACATGTTGTAAAGTCAATGTGCTTTGGTGGTTCTACGATTCCACATACTTCAAAATTAATAAGTTTTCGTTACCTGCATCACCTTTAGCTGCCAGTCAGTATGCCAATTCTCTTTCTCTCCTTTTATCGCATACATCATTATCTCTAGTTGGCTTGTTTCTCAGCTGCATTGGTAATTTCAGATCGAGACAATGTTGTGCACTATTGCACAACTACTCTGCCTGGCCTTGCTGTGATACACCTGACTCTATCCAACACCCTCCCTTGATGTCTAAGCTTGCCATCGGCGCCTAGGACTTGTTGGCTTTGTCTGCCCGCCCACGTCACAACTTCGCTTGTTGCTTCACATTATACGCATAATATTGCCCCGAAAAGATACAGTCCCAAAATTGAAGTGTATTCGCCGATCAATACACCGTCCTGATTCACGGCGAGAATGTGGAGTATGCGGAGGAAAAACGTGTGGCCATGGATTGCATGTTTTGTTTTGCAACACCCAGTTCCAAGCTAGATTCTTTGACGAGTAGTCCGATCAGAAGATGGTGTCATGAGACTTGCGCTCTGTAAAGCCATTACTCGTATAGTCGCTCTCTCTCCAGTCTAATAAAAGCCAATTCTCGGGGATGGATTTCATGGGGTTGCGGGAGCATGCTGCCGCCCAGATCGACTGTCCTGCATGGAAGTCTGGCCGAATTGCACTAGTTACTGACTACCGTTGTAACGGCGCAAGGGATCGGCAATAAATCCGAACTAGAAGCCGGCTCTAATCACGCCGAAAAGCTTGTCTTCTCGGAAATATGGGATTCCTGTCATCGTCGAGCTTGTTGCAACATTTCATCGCCGAACCAACATACTCATTCCTGATCTGAATTGGTGCCTTGCATACAGAGTGCGAATGCGGCTGTAGTGCGAGACTCAAGATTGGGGTAGTGCGACATATTCTTGGAGTTTTGCTGTGCAAACACCTTGTGATCTCATGAAAGATCGACAAGTGAGTAGTATTCTCGAGCGTCAGAGAAAAGTCGACTGCAGACCCCGTTTTGGAAAGGGCATTATCCACACTTGCCTCTTGCGTCAAAACAAGCCCTTAAGCAACGACCCGCATGGTTTTGATTTGACCGATCCATCGTGAATGACTCGCAGGCGTCGTTGCATTCTCTGCAGGGTTACTTCGCTTCGTTGGTGGTCAATTGCAGCAAGTAGGAGTTGCGTTATTTCCTAATGACAACCTGTATTGTGAGGTCACACATATGGTAGATGGATAATATTTTATGACACTGAATCAAACTAATGGAACCTAAAGTTGACACTCCCGTGAACCATTGTCAAAACTCTATAGACCTATTGTATGCGAACTCTACGAGGCCTTTGATCACAAGGCCTAGTCGGCGATTTCTTGCCACATCATGTTCAACGGATCCTTGTCCTGGGCGGGTTACTCTCACCCAGAGAAAATTAAGGTTCAAGTTTGGCATGGGTCTCGCTGTTGCCGCGCGCATCGAGATTTGGTATTGTGATCGTTTAGAGACCCTGGCGTCGAGGAGAGGCATCTCTTACACGTTGACTTGATTATGGAGATAGGTGTGGTGATCATAACATAAGCCACAACGAGAACGCTGAACCCTGAGCGCTTCAATAAGCTGGCTGAAGTGCAGCAACATACGAGACGCTCCATCGCTGCAGCAGAACCCGAAGCAAGGTAACAGTCGTGCGCGTCGCAGAGAATATCTCCTTGCGCTTGTCTTTTTAGGCGCTGAAGGACCTCAGAGCAGCTATCCTTGGGCTGTATGAAAGCATGGGTGAAGGAGGCGTGATGGTATGTGGAACATAGATTCTACTACCATCTACAAGATGGCCCGACCTTGTATAACCGTAAAACCGCCGTGGGAGAACTTACTGTCTACATTGGTTCTAAGTGAACGAACCAGAGTTCAGCATTGTGAAACAAGATCAGTGAGAAGAGAGGTTAGCGCACTACATGATCAATCGATCAATCGTGCCTACGGCTGACATACCTTAGGCGCTAATATGGCCCCGATTGACCTAGTCCTTGAGAAGGTCCTTTTATGCAGCTACCTTGCAGTTCAGGACCATTACGCACATCCAGTAGTTTGGTCGGCCATCCAGCATGTCCAATCTACGACTTCAAAAGAGCCGCTAATGCGAGGGTTGCCAAACATGTGGCGTGATACAGGTAATTGTTTTCACTTGATGTTCCATATGAAGCACTGCGCGCAAGGGACGACGAAGTGAAAAAATGTCATGGCCATAACGGAACGATATATACACAAAATCAAGAAGAATCCAAAAGTATCGCCGACAAATATATACTCAAATCACATAGTATGAGATCCCAGCTCGCACTAAAGAGATGTCCAGTCCCTTGTAAAACCCAGTCTCTCCAGACACTTAAGCTCCGATCTTGCTGATTAGGAACTGGGGTGCCTCGCCCGCAGCCTCATCGCCGTAGGACAAGTGAGCAGCGGTGATGATAAGAGTGCCAGTGCAGACCATGTCGCCTGTGGCACAGAAGATCTTGGTCCTATCAGTTGGGTAGTTGGGGATCTCGCCACGGTTTTGCATGTTCTTGGTGTAGCCAAAAAGAACGGTGCCAACAATCTGGTCCTTAACGGCGCCCTGTTGGTCACCAACGGCGGCAGCAGCGAGAGCAGCACCCTGACTGATGGGATGTTAATGACTGACAAAAGGATAGTAGTGAGGCTGTGACTTACGAGTAACCTCCAGCAACGACCTTGGCGTCGGGGCACTTCGTGTTGGCCATCTGCAAGAGACGACCCATCTCGGCAATAGCCTGTGGAGTGGAGCCGCGAGACATGAGGTTGCCTGGGACAGTTGCATCGTATGGGCCACCAACACCTTGGACCCAGACTTGGTCGGCACCGTACTTGCGCTCAAGAGCCCTGCCGAGAGGTGCGCCCAGAGTGCCCTGAGTCGCGTTAGTCATGTGGAGTCTGGAGTGGAGAATGAACAGGCCAGGATCGCCGTCTCCATCGACTTCGGTCCGAGATGGAAATAGACAAATCGTGGCATGCAAATTCATGACTTACCAGATTGCCCTGCTCTGTGGTGCCACGCGCAAAGACGAGAATTGCCTTGGGGCAGCTACCGGCAGCTCCTTGTTCGAGCTCATTCTGCGAACCCAATTGGCGAATAACAAGAGCATCACGAGCGACGAGAGCCTCGATTTCAGCATCGGTGGGCTCTGGTGCTGCGAAAGGGGCTGCAGCAGCCAAAGAAGCGAAAAGGGAGGCTGTGAAGAACTTCATGTTGAGATTTGGTAGGAGTGGTGGTAAAGGTTGATATAGTTGGCAAGCTGAAGAGCGAAATTTGTGCTGCGAAAGAGATCAAGTGATTGTAGTTGTTGTTGAAATCCTGAGATGCCCTTCAACTTCGTCCGGAAGCCTGAGATACTTATACTTGGAGCATCTTACACATCGACCGGTCCCTTCTTGGATCGTGGGTGGTGGTTCATGCAGCAGTCTAGATCAAAACTTTGTTTCTTCCGAACACCAACGTCTACAGGGTCCCTCCCTCTTATCGCATTCAAGCTCTTGCATATTGACATCATCTTCACTTCTCAATAGGCCAATACATGGTCAGTGAGTTAACGCAGGTCCATGCGGTCCCGAACATGGCATGCAGGCTTGGTCCATGCATACCCGTTTCAGTCCCTCAACGGGACCCTTTTCTGCCAAGGAATGATGCGCAATGGGCATTTCCTATTCGTGCTCTCGATAAGCCGGATGTTTGCCGAAGGTATTGCTTGGCTTGTGGGCGCACTCAGCGGGCTCAAGAAGGATGCATGGTCTAAGCCGAGACATCAGGTGTGTGGCCCACGCTGCCTGAACCAACCGTTGAAATTGCTTCTTCTTCGTGACCGTGTTTTCAATCCACCCTCGGCAGCAAATCAACGCTATGCATCACGATTGGCCGGTACGAGTTCCGTAATTTGAGCGGCTTGGATATGGCCATGCCATAGGGCGAATCTGAGTCGCCTTGACCCTGCGGTTGAGGGGTAGTTTGCTTTTTCTCCGCGAAGAAGTACAAACTCCTGCCCGTCTCAAGCGTTTCTCACGCCCAAACCGGCTCAGGTAACACATTATCGTTATTACCCCTATGTAACGTGTGCAAGGTCGCTTGAGTGATCTTGACTGGTACGCTTTGGATGATCGCTCCTGATTTCGCCTGATAGCATACCTAGGTACCTAACACTTTCAGTGGGTCTGGTGGAGTGCGACCAAAACGATTGTGAACAAATAAAGTGGAGTCATTTCACTAAAGAAGCTTGTCATGCGTACTCTAGGCGTTTTGGTCTCCTTCCATCCTCGGTAACATTTTTGTGGTTTCAGAGTTGATTCGTCGTCCGATCCTTGTATTCGCGGCATTGCCATCTCGTCGGCACTTGGATGCAGGACCAAGAGTCCTGGATGTCGACTTTACCGACCTGGTAGTGTCGATCTTGTGGCTTAGCTCGCACGTTGGCCAGCATTTGTACAGAGCATAGGGGATAACCCAGTACTCGACTCGCATGCATCCGCAAAAGGCAGGTTAATCGCCTCTACCCCGCGCCTTCATCTCGTACTGTCCATTTTCAGCAACTAACATGGAAGATGACATTTCTGAGCAAGAAAAGGGATCACATACAAGATTCCATGTTGCAGACGTCTTGGCCTCGGCTCAGAGGAGTTTCGTCGTCCGGAATCTGTCAAGGATGTCATGCAGCCACGTTTCCAACGCGCTAGCGTCAGCTACGTCAAGGCGTCTCCCGCGCGCTTAGGTACCCCACAAAAGTAATACTTGTGGCTGGGTTCTCAACTATTTTTTCCCTGCAATAACGGCCAGCTTGCGCTGCACGGCTGATGCCAAGACTTCTCAAACGGTATATGCATATGCCCTTACCAGCCTGGAACGCGCCTACCTACCCAGGAAGTCCCGGCAAAAGTCCATGATGAACGGCAGAGTCATGTAAAACTCCCTGAGATGATCCCTCTTATCTCCTCGGAACATTCATCCGCTCATCAGCAGATCGCGGTGTCTGTTAGATTGGGCTATATCTCCGAGCCTTCGAACAGCTGAGCTTGAGACGGCTTTTACAAGTCTGGGCACCCATCGTTATTCACATCTTGAATAGAGAGTTTCGATAGGATGCCTCGGTACAGGAAGCTGACAACACCTCACCATTGGAAGGCTCGATCATCCAGCACTCTGGTCGCCTCGTCCTTCCAATCTGGACATAGCGACACCAAGCCAGGTTGCCAGTGGTTTCCAATGGACCCTTGAAACAGGTGCGTACGACGACAACTTTCGTTAGTAGAATGTCAAGCGACTGAGACCATGTATGCCTCGTGATTGAAACCACGCGCACCATCATCATCTCCTTCTCAATGGCATTGCTGTTTCTGGAATCATCAAGCAGCAGACAGTTGCCTCACAATTCTCTGACTAGAACTAGTAAGTCTGCTAAATCAATGACGAACCGCCTGATAGAAACAGGGTCATGCGGTAGTGACAGGGGTCGCTGTTATTGCAGTTCTTACCTGGTTTCCCCGCGAGATCGGGGATTATATCGTAGCACTTATATGGGTCTATCGACTAAAAACATACGACGACGGGAGGCCTCAACACGCCCAGGCCGACGACCCATCGTACCGGTAAAAC
>Ga0265780_10004461_pt1 | contig 18007 bp, 14 predicted proteins | sample P1T30metagenome_FD_192432 | JGI IMG/M metagenome (GOLD analysis project Ga0265780, IMG submission 192432) | Plant litter microbial communities from East Loma Ridge, Irvine, California - P1 T30 | ecosystem: Environmental > Terrestrial > Plant litter > Unclassified | place: USA: California...
GGCCACGCTGGCCTGAGCAAGAACTTCGTCGGCGCCTGGAAGGCGGTCGAGACCATCGAGTCGCTGGCCACCTTCCTGTTCGCCGCGGTGTCGGTGCAGCGCCCGGCCGGCATGTCGCTGGCCCAGTTCCTGCAAGTGGGCATGGCGCTGCGCGAGCGCGCCGGCATCGACACGCTGGAGCGCGGCCTGAAGCTGCCGGCCACCAGCAAGTCGCAGGAACAGCTGCGCAACTACGCGATGCAGGCACTGCGCCGCACCCAGCAGCGCCTGCTGCTGCAGGTGATCGAGCGTGCCGGCAGCGGCGATGCGCTGGCGGCCGTCGACGCCGTGGCGACCGAGCGTGGCCTGACCGGCTATGCAGCGGTCACCGACCTCGAGCAGGCGATGCTGGACGTCTGGGCGCTGTCGGAAGGCTCGAACCCCGAGCGCCTGGCGGCATAAGCGATGAGCGCACCCGACCAGGCTGTATTGCCGGACGCGGTGCGCGCGCTGGCCGAGGCCGATTTCGGCACGGTCGCGCAGCGCTTCGCGGACGCGGGGTTTACCGTCGGGACGCCTGCCAAGGGCATCCTGACGGTGAGGGGTGGCGCTGGTACGCGGCCGGCAGTGTTGCTGTCGGTCGGCGTGCATGGCGACGAAACCGGGCCGATCGAAATGGCCGCGTACGTGATCGAGGCGCTGTCGCGTGAGGCGCAAGCCTTGGCGGTGGACCTGATGCTCTGCGTCGGCAACATCGACGCCATCGCCGCCGGCAAGCGTTTCATCGACGCCGATTTGAACCGCATGTTCAAGGCAGACCGCGGTGCGCTGGCCGGCACCTTCGAGAGCGCGCGTGCGGACGAGATCATCGCCGCCACCGATGCGTTCTTCGAAGCTGCCGGTCCGGTACGCTGGCACCTGGATCTGCACACCGCGATCCGCGCCTCGCACTATCCGATGTTCGCGATCGTGCCGGATTTGATCGCCGAGGAGCGCAAGGCGGCTTTGATCACGTGGCTGGGCGAGGCGGCGATCCAGGCCGTCATCATGAACCCGAAATCGGCCGGTACCTACAGCTACTATTCGTGCGAACACCACGGCGCCGCCGGCAGCACGGTGGAACTGGGGCGGGTCGGCACGCTGGGGCAGAACGACATGGCCCAGTTTGCCGATGCGTCGGCCGCACTGGATGCGTTATTGCGTGGCGTGGCGGCGCCTGCCGCCAAGGCCGCGCCGCACGTGTTCAAGGTGGCGCAGGAAGTGGTGAAACTGTCGGATGCGTTCACCATGGGCTTTTCGAAAGAGACGCCGAACTTCGCCTCGCTCAAGCGCGGCGAGGTCATCGCCACCGATGGGGAGACGGTGTACACCGTGTTCCATGAAGAGGAGCTGGTGGTGTTTCCGAATCCTGATGTGCGGGTGGGATTGCGCGCCGGCCTGATGGTGGTGCGCATCAGTTAAGACCAAAGCCGCGAGAGATCGCGGCTTTTTTTATATTGTTGCCGCTTCTCGTACGGTGGGCACTCCGTGCCCACGCGGAACGATGATCATCGTTGGCGCCGGATGCTGGCATGCATGCCGCGTCTCGCCGGCGTTTCCCAAGCGCCCAGTTGGCTCGACATCCATCGTTGACGCTGCGGGGCGAATATTCGCCGCCGCTGGCAAAAGGACGAACACGTAACCGCGTGGGCACGGAGTGCCCACCCTACGTCAGCATCCCGTCCGTAATCCCTTTATCCACTTACCCATCCCCCAAAACCCCGTCCCCGTCGCATGTGGGCTGGTGCATAATCGTGCACGTTGACAAGATTCGGTCTCCACCGTTTCAACAGGAGACACAATGATTCCCACCAACGCTTCCACCACCCTGCGCAATGTCGCCAGCCTGAGCGGCCTCAGCCTGCTGGCCGCCGGCGCGCCCCTGATGATGGGCCTGGGCCTGTTCGCGCAGCTGGCGCCGCCCGGCACGGCCGTCGCCGGCATGCTCTTGCTGGTGGCCGCGCAAATGGCCTACCTGTGGTTCGCGGCCATACTCGCAGGCCAGGCCATCCACCGCCATGCCCTGGCCCTGCAAGTGCAGGCGCTGATCCATATCGTGTATGCGCTGCTGGTGGTGCCGGCCTGCGTGGCCGTGGTCTACATCATGTCCAGCATGAACGGTGACGCCGCCGCCCAGGACGGCTTGCGCGCCATGCTCGCCTCCGGCCGCACGCACGCCGGCCTGTGCATCACCGCCCTGGCCCTGCCGACGGCATCCATGCTGCTGGCTGCCTGGCGCCTGCACCACCTGGCTGCGGCGCGTGCTTTGTCCGCCTTCATCGACGGCAGCCTGCTGCGCCGCACGGTGGTGATCGCGTCCGACACCCTGGACAGCCGCGAAGCCGTGCACGACCTGCTGCTGCGCCACCTGGAGCGCCTGGCCGACCGCAGCCTGCCCAGCCTGGGCCGGCCCATGTACGGCAGCCACCCGCGTATCACCACGCGCGATGCGGGCGGGCGCCTGGTGCACGAATTGGTGTGGCGCGATTGCCCGAACCTGGTGGAAGTGAGCCTGCTGCAGGACGGCGCCGGCAAGCGCGAGATCGCGGTGCGCTGCCGCCTGCGCGGCGGCGGGTACCGGCTGTCGCTGTCGGTCACGCCGGTCGATGCGCTGGTCCAGATGCAGCACATCGACGCCCACCTGCTGGCGCCGCTGCGCGCACGCCTGGCGGAAGCGGCGGCCGAGCGCCAGCGCGACGCCCTGCGCCAACGCGCCGCCGAGGCCCAGCTGCGCATCCTGCAGGCCCAGATCGAGCCGCACTTCCTGTTCAATACACTGGCCAATTTGCGCCAGCTGTACCGGCTTGATGCCGCCGGCGGCGAGCAGATGCTCGACCACCTGATCGGCTACCTGCGCAGCACGATGGACGAACTGCGCGCCGACGTCTCCAGCGTGCGGCGCGAGTTCGACCTGGCCAGCCACTACCTGGCGCTGATGAAGATCCGCATGGGCGAGCGTCTGGCCTATACCTTCACGGTGCCGGACGCGCTGCTGGAACATCCGGTACCGCCGGCGATGCTGATCTCGCTGGTCGAAAACGCCATCAAGCACGGCCTGCCGGATGCCGCGCATGGCCAGATCACGCTGACGGCCAGCGTCAGCGAGGGCCAGCTGCGCCTGGGCGTAGCCGACAACGGCGCCGGCCTGTCCAGCGTCGGCGGCAGCGGTGTCGGCCTGTCGAACATCCGGCGCCGCCTGGAAGCCCTGTACGGCAACCGCGCCTGGCTGGAGGTCGGCTCGCCGGAACAGGGCGGCTTCGCCGCCACCATCGTGCTCCCCCTGATTGAAGAGAACCCCGCATGCCCACCGCACTGATTGCCGAAGACGAACCGCTGTTGCTGAACGAGCTGCGCGCGGCCCTGCACGACCTCTGGCCCGAACTCGAGATCGTGGCCGAAGCGGGCGACGGCGCCGCGGCGCTGGCAGCCTTGCGCACGCATGCGCCGGACGTCGCTTTTCTGGATATCTCGATGCCCAAGGCCAGCGGCCTGGAGGTGGCGCGCGTCAAGCCGGCGCAGACGGCGCTGGTCTTCCTCACCGCCTACGGCCAGCATGCGCTCGATGCGTTTGAGCTCGGCGCGGTCGACTACCTGCTCAAGCCGCTCGACCGCGGGCGTTTGCTGGCAACCATCGCACGCCTGCAGCAGCGCGCGCCGGCCTCGGTGCCCGTAGCGGTGCCTTCGGTTCCCGAGTCCGCGCCGCGCTACCTGTCCTGGATCCAGGCCTCGGTCGGCACGGTGCTGCGCGTGATCACGGTCGACGAAGTCGTGTACTTTCAGTCCGACGCCAAGTACACGCGGGTGGTCACGCCGCAGCTGGAAGCGCTGATCCGCATGCCGATCAAGGAGTTGACGGCCCAGCTCGACCCTGAGGAATTCGTGCAGGTCAGCCGCGGCGCCATCGTCAACCGGCGCCGCATCGAGGCGGTGCACCGGCGCGAGGGGCAGATGCAGGTCTACCTGAAAGGGCGGGCGGAGGTGGTGGCGGTGTCGAGCGGCTACCAGGGGCAGGCGGCCTTCCGCCAGATGTAGCGCCGGGCGAATTCCGCGGATTGGCGTGTTCATTCCCGGAATCGCCCCATCGGTCGCAAGTGCCTTGTGAAGATGGTTGCTTGATGGAAAGATGAGTGCGTGCTGCATGCATCACCCAACGAACCAGACAAGGACACCACTTCATGAAACCAACCCGCTTCCTGATTTCCAGCCTGTGCGCCGCCGTGCTCGGCCTGGCCAGCCTCGCTTCCCATGCCGCCGTCGCGGTGGCGGTGGGCGACGGCAACTACACCCATACCGTGACTGCCTACGCCGACCTCGAAGAAGCCAAGGCGGTGGCGCTGAAAAAGTGCGCGCAGGAGGCGAATAACTGCCAACTCAGCGTGTGGGGCAGGAATGCCGGCGCGGTCGCACTGGCGAAAGGCAAGGGCGGCATGTTCACGGCGATGGCGGATACGCCCGAAGCGGCGCGCAACGAGGCCATGGCCGGCTGCCGCAAATCGTACAAGGGCTGCGAGTTCAGCGCGCTGTACTGGGAGCCGGGCGGACCGTGGGCGGCCTGGGCCTACGCGCAGGACGAGCGGGGCGAGGTGGTGGGGAATTATGTCGTCACCGAATACGGGACCGAAGCCGGCGCGAAGAAAGAAGCGGTCGCGGGTTGCGAAGAGCAGCAGAAGGCCTTGCCGAAGAAAGCCTGCACCGTACTGGCGCAGCGCGGCCTGTGGGCCGTGGCGTCCGTGCGCGCGAAGGACTACCTGGCGGTCTACACCGGACAGGGCAAGGACGATGCCGTCGCCACCGCCATGGCGAACTGCCGCAAGAATGCGCCCGATCCGGCGCGCTGCAAGCTCGAGAACGTGTTCGCCAATCCTGGGGAACAGGCGCAACCGAAGTCCTTCGACAAGGTGTATGCCGCCACCGTGCAGGCCAGGCAGCGCCGTGCCGAGGCGCGCCAGGCGGACAATGTGCGCACCTCGGCCGTGCGCCAGTTGACCTGCCAGAACAGCTGCGTCAACGGCAGCTGCGTGCGCACCTTCCCGGACGGGCGCAAGGAACGCTGGCAGGCGCCGCGCGTGTTCGATTCGCTGACCAATGACTGGAAGTGGGAAACCAACAGCTGCGGCGGCTGATCGGCGAAAACTCCCTTGCACCTGCACAATTGAACAGGCTCCGATAGACTTTGTGCTTTGCACAAGACCGGAGCCGTTCATGAGCAGCATGCTGTTTTCCCCCTACACACTCGGACCGCTGGCGCTGTCGAACCGCATCGCCATCGCCCCGATGTGCCAATACTCGGCCGACGAGGGCCTGGCCACCGACTGGCACATGATCCACCTCGGCCAGCTGGCCCTGTCCGGCGCCGCGCTCCTGATCATTGAAGCCACCGCCGTCACGCCCGAGGGCCGCATTTCGCCCGACGACCTGGGCCTGTGGTCCGATGCCCACCTCGATGCCCTGCAGCCGGTCATCGCCGCCATCCGCCGCCATTCGCCGATCAAGATCGCGGTGCAGCTGGCGCACGCCGGCCGCAAGGCGTCGAGCGCGGCGCCCTGGCTGGGTGGCGCCAACATCAAACCCGACGAAGAACGCGGCTGGCAGACGGTGGCGCCATCGGCCGTGCCGCACGCCGAGGGCGAAACCGTGCCGCTGGCGCTGGACCGCGATGGCCTGCAGCGCATCAAGGGGGGCTTCGTCGATGCGGCCCGCCGTGCCGCTGCCCTCGGCCTGGACGGCATCGAGCTGCACGGCGCCCACGGCTACTTGCTGCACGAATTCCTGTCGCCGCTGTCGAACCGGCGCGAGGACGAATATGGCGGTTCGCTGGAAAACCGCATGCGCTATCCGCTGGAAGTGCTGGAGGCGGTGCAGGCGGCCGTGCCCGAGACCATGGCAGTCGGTATGCGCATTTCGGCTACCGACTGGGTTGAGGGCGGCTGGAACCTGGAAGAGAGCGTGGTCTTCGCCAAGGCGCTCGAAGTGCGCGGCTGCCACTTCATCCACGTGTCGAGCGGCGGGCTGTCGCCGCAGCAGAAGATCCCGGTCGGCGCCGGCTACCAGATTGCGTTTGCCGAACGGATCAAGCGCGAAACGAGCATGCCGACGGTCGGCGTGGGCCTGATCACCGAGCCGCAGCAGGCCGAGCACATCCTGCAGTCGGGCCAGGCCGACATGGTAGCGCTGGCGCGCGCCATGCTCTACAACCCGCGCTGGCCCTGGCACGCCGCCGCCGAGCTGGGCGCCCAGGTGGCCGCGCCGCAGCAGTACTGGCGCTCGCAGCCGCACCAGTTCAAGAACCTGTTCGGCGACACGCGGCTCGGGCAACGCTGATCCGCGTCTTTGCACGTTTCGACCCGGCAAACGTGCAGTCTGTCGCAGCATGCGCGACAGGGGGGTGGGCATTATCTAGAGTGACAACATCGGCGCTGCGGCGCTCCATCACAACAGAAAGGTCCCACCATGCGTACGTTGCTCGCCATTGCCTGTGCAGCCGCCCTCACTGCCACCCTGGGTGGCTGCATCATCGTTGCCGGCCCTCCGGGCAGCGATTACACCGTCCACACGCCGTTCAGCGGCAAGACGGTCGAGGGCGACGGCGTTGCGACGCGCGACGTGCGCAGCGTGGCGGCCCTGACCGGCCTGAACGTGGGCGGGTCGATGATCGTCGAGGTGCGGGTCGGCGCGGCGCCGTCGCTGGTGGTCGAGGGCGACAGCAACCTGGTGCGCCTGGTGCAGACCGAGACGCGCGGCTCGACCCTGCACATCGGCACCGAAGGCCGCCTGCGCAGCACCACGCCCTTGAAGGTCATCTACACCACGCCGCGCCTGACCGAGCTGCGCGCCGGCGGCTCCGGGCAGGTAACCGTACGCGATTTGAAGGGCGATCCGCTGGAGGTGCGCCAGGGCGGCTCGGGCGTGACGCGCCTGGTTGGCGACGTCGCCGAACTCGAAGCCAGCGTGGCCGGCTCGGGCAAGATCGAAGCGAGCGCACTGCGCGCCGGCAGCGCGCGCATGGGCGTAAGCGGTTCCGGGCGCCTGAGCGTGGGCGAGGTGCGCGGCGAGTATGCGCGCGCCTCGGTCAGCGGCTCGGGCAGCGTGGAAGCGAGTGGCGCCGTGCAGCGCCTGAACGTGAGCGTGAGCGGCTCGGGCAGCGTCGACCTGATGAACCTCAGCAGCGAGCAGGGAGAGTTGCGCAGCAGCGGCTCGGGCGGCATTTCGGCCACGGTGCGCCAGTCGGTGGTGGCGCAGGCCAGCGGCTCGGGACCGATCCGCGTGTACGGGCAGCCGGCGCAACGCACGGTCAGCGGTCGTGGCGTGCAGGTGATGTAAGCGGACAGGGTGTCTCGGAAACGTATCCGATGGCCTGCGGCCTGACCCGTACGGTGGGCACTCCGCGCCCACCGTACGGGTCAGGTTTCGACCGTGCTCTCGCTTACAACAAGTGATCCAGCAACTCCGGCCCGAACACTTCGCGGTGCAGGCGCGCAGGCGGCACGCCGGCATCGAGCAGCGCCAGCCACTGGGCCTGCATGAATGTCAAGGGACCGCACACCCACACCTCGGCTGCATCGACGTCCCACTGCGGCAGGCGCGCTACCTCCATGCGCCCGGCCAGCACGCCGGCTTCGCCGTTCACTTCCTCGTAAAACGTCGCCACCTGCAGATTCGGCATGATCGCCTGCGCCGCCGCCACGTCCGCCTGCAGCGGATGATGCCGCGCATCGCGCGCCGCATGGGCGAAGATCACGCGGCGCCCTGGATTCACCAGCGCGATGCGGTTCAGGCTTGATACCATCGGCGTGATGCCGACGCCGGCCGACAGCAGCACGATCGGCGCATCCGACTCGGTATCCGGCGTGAACTCGCCGAACGGGTGCGTCACCTGCAGCACGCTGCCGACCTGCACGTTGGCGTGGATCCAGTTCGACACTTCGCCGGCCGGCGAGGTAGCCAGCGCATCCTCGCGCTTGACCGAGATGCGCATGCTCTCCTTTCCAAACGCGTCGGACAGGCTGTACTGGCGCAGCTGGTGGCGACCGCCCGGCAGGTCGACGGCGACGCTGACGTACTGGCCGGCCTGGAAGGGCGGCAGCGCTTGGCCATCGTCGGCCACGAAGCGGATCGACAGCACGTTGTCGCTCTCGCGCTGTACTTCGGTCACGCGCATCGGGCGGGTCTGGCCCGGCTCGATGCCGGCGGTGCTGTACATCCCGGCTTCGGCGGCGATCAACAGGTTCGCCAGCGAGTTGTAGGCTTCGGCCCAGGCGGCCAGCAGCGGCGGCGTGGCGGCCTCGCCCAGGGTGGAAGAGATGGAAGCCAGCAGGTGGCGGCCGACGATCGGGTAGTGCTCGGCGCGGATGCCGACCGAGACGTGCTTGTGCACGATGCGCTTGACTACCGGCCCCAGCGCTTCCGGCGTGCCGATGTTCGCGGCGTAGGCGAACACGGCCGAGGCCAGCGATTGCTGCTGCGCGCCACGTGCCTGGTTGCCCATGTTGAACAGGCGCGTCAGTTCCGGGTGCTCGCCCAGCATGTTCTTGTAGAACAGGCTGGTGATGGCGAGGCCGTGCTCGCGCAGGACCGGGACGCTGGCATCGATGTAGGGGCGGGAAGCGGCGGAGATCATGTTGTTTCCTTATTCATGCAAATGAAATGCATATTTAAAGTTGAAAAAAATGCCGGCACGCAGGCCGGCGGTGTGGCCGGGATCAGGCGTTGCCGGCGGCGCCACTCCAGAACATCTTGTGCATCCGCACGATCTGCTCGCCGGTGCCGCCTTCGGTCATGCGCGCCAGGGTGTAGCGGTCCATCTCGGCGTAGAAGGCGCGCATGCCGGCTTGCAAGGCGCCGCGCAGCTGGCAGTCCAGGCTGAGGCCGCACTTGGTGCCTTCGCAGTCGACCAGTTCCTCGTCGCCTTCGAGTTCGCGCAGCACTTGCCCGACGGTGAGCAGCTGCGGGTCGGCGGCCAGGCGCAGGCCGCCGTTGCGGCCGCGCATGGCGCGCACCCAGCCGGCTCGGGCCAGGTGGCCCACGACCTTCACCAGGTGGTTCAGCGGGATGTCGAACTGCGTGGCGATCTCCGCCACCGTCACCGGGTGCGGGCGTTCGCCGGCGCGCTCGAGGTAAATCAGCACGCGCAGGCCGATGTCGGAAAAGCGGGTCAGACGCATCAGATGCCGTTCGGAAAGTAACCCGGATATTCTAGGCTGATAAATACGCATCTGCAATGCATATTTTCTGAAAACTATTTTCTCAACAACCCTGGAACAGTCCTATAATCGCGAACTTTGGCTGTCGGCATGTGCTCAGCCGTTTTCATTATTCAGATCGCGCTCTTCGCGTGACCAAAGGACATTTTGTGAATCTGACACTGGGCCAGAAGCTGTTTCGCACCAAACCGGCTGAGCGCGCACACGAGGACAGCCAGGCCCACGGCGGCGCCGGCCTGAACCGCACACTGGGCTTGTTCCCGCTGACCATGATCGGCGTCGGCGCCACCGTCGGCACCGGCATTTTCTTCACCATGGTCGAAGCGGTGCCGAAAGCCGGCCCGGCCGTCATCCTGTCGTTCCTGATCGCGGCGCTCACCGCCGGCCTGACCGCGCTCTGCTACGCCGAATTGGCGGGCCGCGTGCCGGCCTCGGGCTCGTCCTATTCCTTTGCCTACGCCACCGTCGGCGAATTCGCCGCCTTCATCGTGGCGGCCTGCCTGCTGCTGGAATACGGCCTGGCGGGGAGCGCGGTGGCGATCGGCTGGTCTGACTACCTGAACAATTTCTTGCAGAACGCCTTCGGCTGGGAGATACCGGCTTCGCTGCGTTCGCCGATGTTCGTGTCCGACCACAGCAACCTGACCGTCCACTCCGGTAACTTCAACCTGCCGCCGGTGCTGCTGGTGATCATGTGCTGCATCCTGCTGATACGCGGCACCAAGGAATCGGCGACCACGAACGCCGTCATGGTGGTGATCAAGCTGGCGATCCTGGCTTTCTTTGCCGCGATTGCCTTCACCGGCTTCGACGCCAACAACTTCACGCCTTTCTTCAATACCGACAACAGCAAGGGCTTTGCCGGCATGGCCGGTGTGACCGCTGCCGCCGGCACCGTGTTCTTCTCCTTCATCGGCCTGGACACCATCGCCACCGCCGGTGAGGAAGTGAAGGACCCGCGCCGCAACGTGCCGATCGGTATCCTGGCGGCCCTGATCATCGTTACCGTGTTTTATTTGCTGGTAGCCATGGCTGCGATGGGCGCCCAGCCGGCCCACCTGTTCGAAGGCCAGCAGGCCGGGCTGTCGGTGATCCTGCAGAACGTGACGGGCCAGGCCTGGCCGGCGCTGGTGCTGTCGGCCGGCGCGGTGATTTCCGTGTTCTCGGTGACCCTGGTGACGATCTACGGCCAGACCCGCATCCTGTACGCCATCAGCCGCGACGGTTTGATCCCGAAGACCTTCCAGAAGGTGAATCCGCGCACCGGTGCGCCGGTGTCGAACACGCTGATCGTCTGCCTGGTGGTGGGCCTGGTGGCCGGCCTGGTCGACGCCACCTTCCTGTGGGACATGGTCAGCATGGGCACGCTGACCGCCTTTATCGTGGTGTCGATCGCGGTGCCGGTGATCCGCGCCAAGCAGGGCCCGGGCGCCGAGCACGGCTTCAAGGTGCCGTTCGGCCCTTACGTGATCCCTGGCCTGTCGATTCTGGCCTGCCTCTACATCATGAAGGACTTGCCAGTGGCAACCTACCGCGTGTTCATCATCTGGATGGTGGCGGCAGTGGCGACCTATTTCCTGTACAGCGTGCGGCATAGCCGGCTCAACCGGAAGAACTAAGCTCCTTGCATAAAAAAACGCCGCGCCAGACGCGGCGTTTTTTTTGCCCATAGGAATGATGAATATGACGAACATTGTGAAATAAGTGTTAGTCTGCAACATTCTGCACGGCTGCCGTTGACATTGTCCGTCTCGCCCGGGTTGAGAACACATCACCAGGACGCGTATGAACGACACCCACACTACGACCAGCGACGCGCCTGCGCTCCTGCCTTTCCAGCGCTATGCGGCGCTCACGGCACTGGCCATTGCGGTACTGACCCTGGCGCTGATGCCGATCGCGGCCGACAAGTGGCCGGCGATTCCCGCCTTCCTGCCGGCCTACCAGAGCACCATCATCGTCGCCTACACGGTGGCTGCCTACCTGCTCTACGGCTACTTCAAGCAGACGCGCACCCATGCCGTGCTCTACCTGTGGAGCGGCTCGGTCTACACGGGGCTGATCCTGCTGGCCCAGTTCCTGTCGGTGCCGGGCGCCTTTGTGCCTGGCGAGCGCCTGCTCGGCGGTGGGCAGACCACCAGCTGGCTGTGGTTCTACTGGCACCTGGGCGCGACCGGCATGCTGTTCTGCTATGCCCTGGCCGAGCTGCGCGCGCCGGGCCGCCGCGTGGATGACACCCGCGCCGCTTTCCTGCGCGCCCTGGGCTGGACCGGCGCCATCGTCGGCGTCACGCTGGCGTCGGTGACCGTGTTCGAGGCGGCGCTGCCGATCGTCGATATCAACGGCGACTTCAACCGCATCACCCACAGCGGCTACGCACCCTTCATCCAGGCCGTGATCATGGCGGCGCTGATCATGATGTGGCGCGCCACCCGTTTCCGCACACCGATTGCAGCCTGGATCGGTGTGGCCATGGTGGCGCTCGCCTTTGACAATGCCATCACCATGGCGGGCGGCACGCGCCTGTCGGTCGGCTGGTACGTTGGCCGCCTGAATGCCCTGTTCGCCGCGCTGGTGATGCTGGGCCTGTATCTGAAAGAAATCAACCGCGTGTACCTGCGCGCCACCGAGCACGCGCAATTGCTGGCCCAGGCGCATGAACGCCTGGAAAGCGAGCACGCGCGCCTGCTGAGCATGTTCGAGCAGGCTCCGGGTTTTGTCGCCATGCTCGGCAGCGACGAGTGTCACCTGCAGATCGTGAACGCGGCCTTCCGCCGCCTGGTGGGCCCGCGCGAGCTGGTCGGCAGGCCGATCCGCAAGGCGCTTCCGGAACTTGCAGGGCAGGGCTGGTTCGAGCTGATCGAGCAGGTCTGCGACAGCCGCAAGCCGCATGTGGAAAGCGGCATGAAACTGCAGTTGCAGCGCGCTGGTGGGGCCGTCGAGGAAGTCATCATCGACGTGCTGTTCCAGCCCAACCTGGGGCCGGACGGAGAACTGGCCGGCGTCTTCATCCAGGGCCAGGACGTGACCGAGGAACACCTGGCGCGCATCGAACTCGAGCGCCACCAGAGCCACCTGGAAAGCCTGGTCCAGAAACGCACGCGCTCGCTGGAAGACACCCAGAGCGCGCTCATGAACGCGCAAAAAATGGAGGCGATCGGCAAGCTGACCGGCGGCGTGGCCCACGATTTCAACAACGTGCTGCACATCATCAACGGCAACCTCGACCTGATCAAGATGTTCAGCGCCGCCAACGCCAAGGTGACCGAGCGCTGCCAGTCGGCGCAGACGGCGGTGCGGCGCGGCGCCAAGCTGTCGTCGCAATTGCTGGCCTTTGCCCGCAAGCAGCCGCTGCAGCCCATCCCCGTGCGCCTGGCCGACGTGTTCGATGGCATCGATGTGCTGCTCAAGCGCGCACTGGGCGAGCGGGTCGAGGTCGGCTTCGACTTCGCCCCGGACTTGTGGAACGTCGAGGCCGATCCGCAACAGCTGGAAAACGTGATCCTGAACCTGGTGCTGAACGCCAGCGACGCCATGCCCGAGGGTGGTAGCTTCGTGGTGTCCGGCGTCAATAGCCCGGGCGAAAAAGGCGATGCCGGCTTCGTGCGCCTGTCTTTCCGCGACAGCGGCACCGGCATGAGCGAAGACGTCAAGGCGCGCGCCTTCGAGCCTTTCTTCTCGACCAAGGGTGTGGGCAAGGGCAGCGGCCTGGGCCTGAGCATGGCCTATGGTTTCGTCAAGCAGAGCGGCGGCCACATCGACATCGAAAGCGCGCCCGGCCAGGGCACCACGGTGCATATCCTGCTGCCGCGTACGGGACAGGCGGCCAACGGGCGCAAGCAGGAGCAGGCCGGGGCGGTGACGGGCGGCAGCGAGACGATCCTCGTGGTCGACGACGAAGCCGAGATCCGCGCCAACGTCGCCGCCATGCTGGGCCAGCTTGGCTACCGCGTGCTGGAAGCGGCCAGTGCCGATGCCGCCGCGCCCGTGCTCGACGCCGAGCCGCATATCGACTTGCTGTTCACCGACGTCATCATGCCGGGCACGATGAGCAGTACCGACCTGGCCGCGCATGCGCGCCTGCGCCATTCCGGCATCCGCGTCCTGTTCACCTCGGGCTACACCGAAAACGCCGTGATCCGCAACGACCGCCTGGGCGAAGGCGTGACCCTGCTCAGCAAACCGTATGCGCGCGAAGAGCTGGCGGCGGCGGTGCGCAACATGCTGTCGGACGATGCGCCGCAGGCTGCGCTCGCGGGCGCCTAATCGGCCAGCGGACGCACATGGGTCAGCAGGCTGACCAGGGTCTTGCCCGGCTCTTCCCAGGGCACCATGTGCGCCGAGCGCTCGAACCATACGGCCTGTTTCGATGGCGCTTTTACCTGCGCCAGCCAGTCCAGCGTCGGCTGGGTGGGCGTGGTGTAGTCGTGGCGGCCGAGGAACATCACCACCGGGATCGGGAAGGTCTTGACCTGTGAAAAGTCGACCTGCACGAATTCCGGCAGCAGGCGCCCGAGCGTAAACAGGCTGCCGGCGTCGATTGCCTTCACCTGCGCCGCGTCGTAGTCGGGCGAGAGCAGCGGGCCGTTGAAGTAATACGTGGAGTTGCCGCGGAACGCGCTCAGGCCGCCGTAATGCTGGGGCCATTTGCGCGCGACGATGATGCGTTCGCGCGTGATGGGCGCCGTGCCGGGGTAGGGCGCGATCGACGCCAGCTCCTTCAGTGCTTCTGCGTTCTTGTGCAGCTGCGCCTGCTCTACGGCGTACTCGTAGCTGATGCGCTCGTTTTCGCGGGTATTGATCACCTGGCCGATGCCGACGTAGGCGTGGAACAAATCGGGCCGCTTCAGCGCCGCACCCATGCCGACAATCGTCCCCCAGCTGTGCCCCACCAGAATTAGCTTGCGCTTGCCGTAGCGCTTGCGCACGTGCTCGGCCACTTCGATGGCGTCGTCGACGTAGCGTTCGATGCGGATGGTCGGCGCCACCTTGTCCGGCGCGGTTTCCAGGTAAGTCTTGCCGGCGCCGCGCTGGTCCCAGTGCACCACGGTGAAGTATTCCTCGATCGGGCGCTGGAATTCCCACATGGTCGGCACGATGGGCGCGGCCGGGCCGCCGTGTACGAACAGGATGATGGGATTGCTCCGGTCCTGGCCGCGCACGTTGAGCCATTGGTCGATGCCGCCGATGGTGGTCTTGTACGATTCCTCGATGCCGGCCGGGGCAACGATGCGCTGCAGGTCGGCGATGGCGGCGCGGGCGCTGGCAAGTTGCTTCTCGGCTCCGCTGTCCTGGGCCAGGGCAGGGGGCAGGTTGAGCAGGGCGACGCAGAACAGCAGGGCGTTCTTCATAGGGCCTCGCAGGCAAACGGTCGAGCGCACAGCATACGCCGGTGCTGGACGCGGGCGGGCACGCTTGCGACGAGCGGAGGGATGGCGGGGACGAACGGTGCATTGTGCTTGCATCGCATCAATGCATGGGAAATCTTCTCCGATAAATTGGGCTGCCCGACCTGAACCCGAATGCACTGAACCTGACCCAGGGAATCCGCATGCCCAAACGCTATCTCATCTTGCTCGGCGCACAGACCACGGCTGGCGGCACGGTCAAGACCGCGTCTTCCTTCATGTCCTATAACGGCCTGCCTTATGCGCTCGAAGGCGACCTGGTCGATTGTCCAGCCTGCGGACACGAGGGCACCATCCAGTGCGTCGCGCCACGCCTGGATGCCCGTTACAACGGCAGGCAATATGCCCTGGAACACGACTTGTGCCTGTGCGGCTGTAGCCCGCCGCCGCGCCTGATTGCGAACCAGCAGCACAACTGCCAGCTCGTGGACGGCGCCGATTCAAGCGGCAGTTCGCTGGACGCCGTGCTCTCCCACATGCAGGCGAGCGCCGCCAAGACCGAGGCCACGCCGCTGCAGTTGGTCCGCGCATCCGATGAGCAGCCATTTCGCAACCGCCATTACATCCTCGAGCTGCCCGGCCGGAACATCGAGGGCGTGACCGATGCCGAAGGCCGCACCCAGCCGCTGACCCAGGCGGAGCGCGACGCCCTGGTTGCCTGGCATGTCGAGCAAGACGGATGAGCGTATGGCCGGCACGCCTTTTACCAGCCACGCTACCGATGCCGTCGCGCTGAACCGCAACATCACGCCTGTACCGGAATGCAAGGTCTATCCGGCACTGCAGGATGGGAAGCAGGTCGACTGCGTGCGTGTCAGCCTGCTCGACCCTGCCGCGGTTTGGCTGCGCTGCCAGCAGGAGGCCGAGCAATGGGTGAAGGATGCGCAAAGCGGCAAGCCCTTGACCAGGCCGGACGCCATCAACCGGCGCATCAATTCGGCGTATGCCTTTCTCTGGCTGAAGGACAAGCGCTTCCAGTGGGCGGGGCTGGCCGCGTTTGCCTCGAAGCAGGTGGGGTGCGGCTTGCTGCATGCATCGACCACACTGAAAGAGGCGCATGACCGGGTGCTGGCGCATCCCGATTTCCTGGATGTTGGCAGCAGCGGAGAGGCGGTTGGGGCTTATACGATGTACGGCAAGCTGGCGCTGGGCAACCTGTCCTTGTTTCTCGATATTTATCCGCTGCACAGGTTTTATATGCTGCGCGGATATAAGGCATTGGAGAGCAGCCTGAGGTATCGGCGCGAGATCAAGGACAAAGTGCGCTGGCCGGAAGAGGCGAAGCAGCGACTTGAGTTTGGACGTCCGTTCTCTGAAATTCTCGAAGGATTCAAGGCAATTGAAGACGGCAAGATCGAGGAAAGCGTCAAGATTCTGGCGCGGCATGAGCAGGTGAATATTCTGCAAAAAGTCATCTACGACGACATGGATACGCGGTTGGCCCTGGATGCCAACCAGTTCGCCTGGGTTCATCATCTGCGTGGCGCCGCCGAGATCCAGCTCACATTGTCAGCACAATGCAAACCCGATGGAAAATTGACGAGCTGGTTTTCACGCTCGACCTCAGCACATTTATGGGATGAGAAAGACCGTATGGCCTTTGTCATCCGTACGGCAGGGCAGTTCGCCAAGCTATTGAAGGGCATCGAACGTCCCGTGATCGAACGTGCGATAGCCGAGATCTACCATGGCGGAGGGATACCATGAGCCCGAAAGTTATCCGATTAGTCATTGCAGCGCTGGCTATTCTATTTGCTGCTGCTTTTATGTCGCGACCAGCTCCGCCAACTGTGCTTGTTGCGCGCATCGGCATGACGTATGACGAAGTGATCGAGCGCTCAAGCTATCCGGCATCTGCTCATGGGATGTCACCGGCTGGCGATGAACATGGATTCGGCACAATCGATGTAACGAAGCCGGCAGTGATTATCAAGTACGACGATCCACAGCATGGCTTCGAACTTCCGCCGACAAAATTCGCTGCCCTGACCTTTGGCGATTCCATCCTCAAAACTATCTCGACTTCGCCCATGCTCGAAGCGCGCCGCTTTCCAGAGGCAGTCGAAGTACTGGCGCGATTGCAGGTGGATTTCCTGGCCCGCGGTTGGGTGCCCTGGAAAGGAAACCAGAGCGTGTGGTTCGACTTGTCTCCAGCAGGACGCATAGCGCTGCACGCCGAGTTAATGCGCTATAGCCAAGCCGAACAATGGCTGGTGGTACCGCATCGGCACGTGGGCATGATCTTCCGGATCAAGTGCGTGGACGATTGCGATGACGAGGACGACGCGCGCTTCCTGATCGATGTCGGCTTGGGGAAAGAAGTGGGTGACGGGACCCCGTGATCGCCCGGCGCATATAAAAAAGCCACGCGCCCGAAGGCGCGTGGCTTTTGACTGCCGGTACTGCTATCGAACGGCTCAGATTACAGCGCGTTCATTTCCTTCAGCAGATTGTCGGCTTTATCCACGTGCTTCATGTTCCACAGGATGTAGCGCACGTCGACCTGGATGTCGCGGGTATTGGCTGCGTTGAAGTCCCAGTCCGAGATGATCGAATCCAGGGTGCCGTCGAAGGCCAGGCCGATCAGTTCGCCGCGCTTGTTCAGCGCTGCCGAACCCGAATTGCCGCCGGTGATGTCCAGCGTCGCCAGGTAGTTCACCGGCACGGTCTTCAGCGTTGGATCGACATACTTGCCGAAGTCCTTGGCCTTGATCGCGGCCAGCTGGGCTGCCGGTGCATTGAACTCGCCTTCGCCGGTGTTCTTCGCGACCACACCCTTGACGGTGGTGAATGCGGTCCAGGAACCGGTGCCGTCGGCGCCATGGTCGCGGCCCATGATCTTGCCGAAGGTCACGCGCAGAGTGCCGTTGGCGTCTGGATAGACGGCCTGGCCCTTGCTGTTCATGTAGGCGATCTTGGCCTTCATGTAGCCGCCGTAGGCCTTCTGGATCTTGCCAGCGAGTTCTTCCTCTTTGGCTTCGTCCTTCAGGTCGGCGTCATACATGGCGACGGCTGCCTTGATGAAGCTGTCGTTGCTGGCCTTGAATTCGGCAGGCGACTTCTTCAGCCAGGTAACGCGCTCTTCCTTGTTGGCCAGCTTCGAACCGGCGTAGGCCTTGTCCAGCGCGGCCTTCAGTTCGTCCTGGCTCATGCCGGCGCGGATGCCCAGGGCGTCGTTGAAGGCCTTGTCCTGCTCGGCAGCTGGCTGGGCCAGGTACTTGGTCAGGAAGTTCATGACCAGCGCCTTGTCGACTTTTTCGTCGTAGGTGCGGTCCTGGCCGGTGATGACCGAGGTCACGCGCGCCATGTCGCGTTCCTGGTAGCCCGACTTGCGCTGGGCGTCCGGCTTGGTGCGCTCGTTGGCCAGGCGGTACAGGCTGC
>Ga0265780_10004462_pt1 | contig 18005 bp, 23 predicted proteins | sample P1T30metagenome_FD_192432 | JGI IMG/M metagenome (GOLD analysis project Ga0265780, IMG submission 192432) | Plant litter microbial communities from East Loma Ridge, Irvine, California - P1 T30 | ecosystem: Environmental > Terrestrial > Plant litter > Unclassified | place: USA: California...
GACCGACGATGCTAACGCCGCCGATCTCGTCGTGCTCAACACCTGCCACATCCGCGAGAAGGCGACCGAGAAGGTTTATTCGGACATCGGCCGCCTGCGTAAACACGGCGCGGACCCGCTGATCGCAGTCGCCGGTTGCGTCGCGCAGGCCGAGGGCGCGGAGATCGTGCGCCGTGCCAAGGTCGATGTCGTCGTCGGCCCGCAAGCTTATCACAATCTGCCGGATCTGGTCGCGCGCGCCGCGCGGGGCGAGCCGGCGCTCGACACCGACATGCCGGTCGATCTCAAGTTCGGCCACCTGCCGCCGCGCCGCCGCGTCAGCCCGAGCACGTTCCTGACCGTGCAGGAAGGCTGCGACAAGTTCTGCACCTATTGCGTCGTCCCCTATACGCGCGGCGCCGAAGTGTCGCGCGGCTGGGTGCAAGTGGTCGACGAAGCGAAGGCGCTGGTCGATGCCGGCGCGAAGGAAATCACGCTGCTCGGGCAGAACGTCAATGCGTGGGAAGACGGTGGGCGCGGCCTCCACGATCTGATCGCCACGCTCGCCGACATCGCCGGGCTGCACCGCATCCGGTACACCACCAGCCACCCCAACGATATGGCGCAGGGGCTGATCGAGGCACACCGCGACATTCCGAAGCTGATGCCGTTCCTGCATCTGCCGGTGCAATCGGGCAGCGACCGAATCCTCAAGGCGATGAACCGCAGCCACACGCGCGATTCCTATCTGCGCCTGCTCGATCGGGTCCGCGCGGTGCGCCCCGATATCGCGCTGTCGGGCGATTTCATCGTCGGCTTCCCCGGCGAGACCGAAGCGGACTTCGCCGAGACGCTCAGCCTGGTCGATGCGGTCGGCCATGCGCAGGCGTTCAGCTTCAAATATTCGCCGCGCCCCGGCACGCCCGCGGCGGGCATGGCCGATCAGGTCGATCCGCAAGAGATGGACGAACGGCTCCAGCGTTTGCAGGCCGCGCTCAACCGCGATCAGGCCGCGTTCAACGGCGCCAGCGTCGGGCGTCGCTGTAGCGTGCTGATGGAGCGCAAGGGCAAGCTGCCGGGCCAGCTCATCGGTAAAAGCCCTTGGTTGCAATCGGTTCACGTCATCGGCGATGTCGAGATCGGTGATATCGTCGATGTCGAGATCACCGCCGCATGGCCGAATTCGGTGACGGGTACGATCCTGAACCAGCCACACAGGGGCGAGGATGACGTCTTCAAAAGTGCAAGGCTCCGCGTTGCTGCCTGACGATCAGGCGCTGTTCCTCGAGGAAACCGGGCCGGCGTGGCGGCGCACGCGGATCGGGCTGTGGCTCTATGCCGGGCTGGGCGTGGCGCGGATTATCCTGTCCGGGGTGTCGCTGGTGCTGTTCCGGCGATAGCGGCGGTCCTCTCCAACCTGGCTCAGTAACAATGGCGCGTGCGGTGCGCTTTCCCACTGTGCGAGCCGCCTCCGATCTGCCAAACTCCTGCCTGGATGCAGCGTAACCGCCCTCCTTGTCGTCAGCTACGATGCGCCTCGCGCAGCGGCTGCGAGCGTCGGCGCGCTCTCCTTCTCCTAACCGAAGGAACCGCATGAGCCGAAAGCCCGTCCCCGCCCAAGCCGGCGAGCGCAGCCGCGCCGAAGTCGTGTTCGACCGTCCGCAGTTGATGGCGCAGTTGTTCGGCGAGTTCGACCAGAACCTGCTACTGCTGGAAAGTCGGCTCGGCGTGTATATTACGGCGCGTGGCAACAAGGTCGGGCTGGAGGGGGCCGCCGAATCGGTCGCCTCGGCACGCGATGTCCTGAACGCGCTCTACAACCGCATCATGCGCGGTGAGGTGGTCGACGCCGGGCTAATCGACGCGGTGATCGCGATGTCGGCCGAACCCACGCTGACCGGCATCATCCGCGCCGAGGATCGCGGTGGCCCGCCGCAGATCATGATCCGCACGCGCAAGAAGACGATCGTGCCGCGCACTGCGGCGCAGGCGCATTACATGCGCGAACTGCTCAACAACGACATCATCTTCGCGCTTGGGCCAGCGGGCACCGGCAAGACCTATATCGCGGTGGCGCAGGCGGTCGCGCAGCTCATCACCGGCAGCATCCAGCGGCTGATCCTGTCGCGGCCGGCGGTCGAGGCGGGCGAGAAGCTCGGCTTCCTGCCCGGTGACATGAAGGAGAAGGTCGATCCTTACCTGCGCCCGCTGTACGACGCGCTCAACGATTGCCTGCCCGCCGAACAGGTCGAGCGCCGCATCGCCAGCGGCGAGATCGAGATCGCGCCGATCGCCTTCATGCGCGGCCGCACGCTGGCCGACGCGTTCATCATCCTCGACGAGGCGCAGAACACCACACCCGCGCAGATGAAGATGTTCCTGACCCGCTTTGGCGAGAACAGCCGCATGGTGGTGTGCGGCGACCCCAAGCAGACCGACTTGCCCGGTGGCATGGCGGCGAGCGGGTTGAACGATGCGGTCAAGCGGCTTGAAGGTGTCGAGGGGCTGTCGATCTGCCGGTTCGGCGCCGCCGATGTTGTGCGCCATCCGATCGTCGGGCGCATCGTCGAGGCCTATGAAGGGGTCGATGGTTGAAGGCGGGGATATCCTGACGTATATTCGGGATATCCAGGGAGTCGGCGATGGCATCGCTTTACGTGAAGGATCAGGAGACGAATGCGCTGGCTGAAGAGCTGGCACATCGCCGTGGTCTGTCGAAAACGGCTGCTGTGAAGCTGGCTTTGACTCACGAACTGGCCCGCGAAGCGGAGGGGCCGAGCGCCGCGCGCCCGTTGCGGGAGATTCTGGAAGAGTTCTGGCGTGAGCATCCGCTTGGCGAGCCGACCGGGCTTGAGGCCGACAAGGCTTTCTACGACAGTCTCAACGACGAGGAAGACGATTGACGATCCTGGCGGATGCGTCGGCATTCGTAGCCTGGTTGACGAGGGAGGAGGACGCCGAACGTCTGGCCGGCGTCCTGCAGAGCCACGAAGATCGTCTGTATTGCGCCGTGGGAGCGTGGGAGGCCGTTCGGGCAGTGGCGCATAAACACAATATCGCTCTGGACGCGGCGCGGGAGAGATTCGAGATACTCGCAGGGCGGATGGGGTTTCGTCTGGTAGTGATCGGCGATGCCGAATGGCGCCTCGCGGTCGAAGCCCATCGCCTGTACGGAAAAGGCGCCGGCCACCCAGCCCGGCTCAACATGGGCGATTGTTTCGCTTATGCCTGCGCCAAGACCAACAACGCCCGTTTGCTCTACAAGGGCGACGACTTCCTCCATACGGATCTTGCCTGATGCTCGAAATCGCCGTCTCCGCCGAAAGCGCCTGGCCTGAACACGGTTGGGATGCACTCGCTCTGCGCGCCGCCACCGCCGCCATCGAGCGGACGCCCAACGGCGAGTTACTCACCGGCGCCGCCACCTTCGAAGTGTCGGTCCGCCTGACCGACGATGCCGAGGTCCAGCACCTCAACGCGCAATACCGCCACAAGGACAAGCCGACCAACGTGTTGTCCTTCCCGATGGTGCAGCGCGATCTGCTCGAAACTGTCGGCCAGAACAGCGATGACGGTGAGGTGCTGCTCGGCGACATCGTGCTCGCATATGGGGTCTGCGCGGCGGAAGCCGAGGAGCGGGGCATCTCGCTTGTCGATCATGCGACGCATTTGATCGTGCACGGCACGCTGCATCTGCTAGGATATGACCATATGGCCGAGGATGAGGCCGAAGCGATGGAAGCGATCGAAACCGATGCGCTCGCGTCGCTCGGACTCGCCGACCCGTATTTGATTCGAGAGGACTGACACGACCGCCATGCCCGACGGCCCCAGTACCAGTAGCGGCTCCGGTACGAGCCATAGTACCATCAGCACCGGCGCGCAGGCCGGCGACCCCGCCCAGCATGAGGGCGGCATCTGGAAGAATCTGAAGGCGCTGATCTTCGGCGATGCTGGCGACGACTCGCTCCGCACTCAGCTCGAAGAGGCGATCGACGCGCATGAGGGCGATCCCGCTCCCGATGCGACTGGCGATCTCTCGCCGCTCGAACGGCAGATGGTGCGCAACCTGCTCCACTTCGGTGAGCGCGACGCCGGCGACATCGGCGTTCCCCGCGCGGACATCGTCGCGGTCGAGGAAGGCACCAGCTTCGCCGATCTGGTCAAGCTGTTCGCCGAAGCCGGGCACAGCCGCATCCCGGTCTATAAGGAAAAGCTCGATACGATCACGGGCATGGTCCACATCAAGGATGTCTTCAACATCCTCGCGACTGGCGCGCCGCACCCCGAGACGATCACCGGGCTGCTACGCGAGCCGCTCTACGTGCCGATGTCGCGTGGCGCGCTCGATCTGCTCGCCGACATGCGGACCAAGCGAGTCCATCTCGCCATCGTGCTCGACGAATATTTCGGCACCGAGGGGCTCGTCACGATCGAGGATCTGATCGAGGAGATCGTCGGCGATATCGAGGACGAGCATGACGAAGCCCCTGCCGCGCTGCTCGTGCCGATCGAGGGTGGCGGCTGGGAGGCGGATGCGCGCGCCGAGCTTGAGGACGTCGGCGCATTGATCGATCCGCGGCTCGCCGAAGTCGACGGCGATATCGATACGATCGGCGGGCTTGCGGCGGTACTGGCCGGGCATGTGCCCGAGGTCGGCACCTGCATCGCGCATCCGAGCGGCTGGACGATCGAAGTCACCGAAGCCGACACCCGCCGGGTCGAGCGGCTGCGCCTGCATCCGCCGCGTCCCGCACTCGAGGACGCGTAAAGCTTAGACGCGTCCGATCCGGGTGACGTGGCCCATCTTGCGGCCGGGGCGCACTTCCTTGCCATAGAGGTGCAGGTGCGCGCCGGGCTGCGCCAGGATCTCGGCCCAGCCGTTCGCCTCGGCGCCGATCAAATTCTCCATCACCACGCTCGGCGCGGTAAGGCCGGTGTCGCCGAGCGGCAGCCCGCAGATCGCGCGGATATGGTTCTCGAACTGCGACGTCACCGCGCCCTCGATCGACCAATGGCCCGAATTGTGGACGCGCGGCGCCATCTCGTTAAACACCGGGCCAGCGGCGCTCGCGAAGAACTCGCACGCCAGCACGCCGACATAGCCGAGCCGGTCGGCGATTCGCCCGGCCAGCGCCGCCGCCTCGCCCCACTGCGCGGCGATCTCGGCGGGTGCAGGTAGCGAGGAGCGTGCGAGGATGCCGTCCTTATGCTCGTTCCACGGTGGCGGATAGCTGACCATCGCGCCGTCGCCGCGCCGCGCGAGGATGATCGAGAATTCGTGGCTGAACGACACGAATCCTTCGAGGATCGCGGGCCGACCGCCGATCGCGTTCCATGCCGCTTCTGCTTCGTCGGCGCTGTGGAGCCGGACCTGACCCTTGCCGTCATAGCCGAGCCGCAGCGTTTTCAGGATCGCCGGCGTGCCGATCGCGGCGATGGCGGCGTGCAGCTCATCGAGCGTCTCGACCTTGGCCCAGGGCGCGGTGCGACCGCCCAACTCGGCGACGAAGCTCTTCTCTTCGGCGCGGTCCTGCGCCACGCCGAGCGCGGCGGGCGCGGGATGGACCGGCAGCTTGGCGGCGAGATAGACGATCGGGTCGAGCGCGATATTCTCGAACTCATAGGTGACCACATCGGCGATCGCGGCAAACTCGTCGAGCACGATACGGCTGTGATAATCGGCGCGGGTGAAGCTGGAGGCGGTCTGCGCGGCGACGCTCTCGGCATCGGGCGCGAGGACATGGGTGCGATAGCCGAGCTGCGCGGCGGCGACCGCGAGCATGCGGCCGAGCTGCCCGCCACCGAGAATGCCGATCGTCGAACCGGGGGGCAGGGGGGTCATGTGCGTGTCTTCCCGGTGTTCCTGAGTATCAACGTCGCGTGTCGCGAGATCACGCCGGGTCGGTCGCGACGCCGTCGGTCTGCGCCGCGCGCCACGCCTGCAACCGCTCCGACAACACGACGTCGCCGAGCGCCAGAATCGCGGCGGCAAGCAAGGCGGCGTTCTTCGCGCCGGCCTTGCCGATCGCGAGCGTGCCGACTGGAATGCCCGCCGGCATCTGGACGATCGAATACAGGCTATCGAGCCCGCTCAACGCCTTGGACTGCACCGGCACGCCGAGCACCGGCAGATGCGTCAGCGCCGCCGTCATGCCGGGAAGGTGCGCCGCGCCGCCCGCGCCGGCGATGATGACCTTGAGCCCGCGTCCTGCCGCCGCCTCGGCATAGTCGTAGAGCCGCTGCGGCGTGCGGTGCGCCGATACCACCTTGGTTTCGTGCGCGACGCCGAGATCGCTCAGCAGATCGGCGGCGTGGTGCATCGTCTCCCAATCGGAGGTGCTGCCCATGATGATGCCGACCTGCGGTTCCATCGCACGCCCCTAGCGAGACGCGGCGGGCAGGGCAACAGCGTCAAAAGCCGGTTCCCCCGCGAAAGCGGGGGTCCAGAGCCACAAGCGCGGCGTTCGTGGCTTTGGACCCCCGCTTTCGCGGGGGAACGGAAGCTTCAGAGCAGGTCGCGATATTCCGGGTGCCGCTCGATATACGCCGCCACGAACGGGCATTGCGGGATGACCTTGAGCCTGCGGTCGCGCGCCGAATCGAGCGCCGCGCGGATCAGCCGCGACCCCACGCCGCGCCCCTCGATCGGCTCGGGCACGACCGTGTGCGTGAAGACGATCGTATCGTCCTCCATCTGGTAGGCGGCGATGGCGCGGTGGCCGTCGATGACGAGTTCGAACTCATGCTCGGCGCGATTGTCGGTAACATCAGGCATGCGCCCGTGTCGCATAATCCCCCGCCGCCCGAAAGAGTAGCAGGTTAAGCCGGCGCGCCCCCCGCCTCGATCCGCGCGCGCGCCGACAGGAACGGCCCGCGCGGATCACGCGGCGGCGCGAATTGGCTGAAACCGATCGGTGCCGGCATGTCGACATAGACGCCCTCCATCCCGCCGCTCATCCGGTACGCCTCGTGCCAGAAGCCCGCCCCGCCGCTGTCACGCAGGAAATCGCGCCACCAGGTCGCGTGCGGCTCGCTGCGCGTGAAGCGCTCCAGGCTCTCATAGTCGCGCCAATATTGGCGGATGCCGACATGCGTCAGCGAGTAGAAGCATTGTTCGTCATGGAGCAGCCCGTCCGGTCTGTTCTGCCGGATCGCCGACAGGCCGCGGCCGATCCGCAAGATCGACAACACCCCGCGCCAGCGCCGAACTCGAAAGCCGAGCATCACCACGACGAGATCGGGCAGGGCGGAGAGATCGATCGATTCGCGCTTCACCGAATTTTGCATGGCTGAGGCTCCAATGTATGCCGTACACATATCCTTTAAAGTGTACGCTGTAAACATGGCTCCAGCTTATCATCACGGCGATCTGCGTGCGGCGCTCGTCACTGCGGCGCTGGCGTTGCTCGAAGCGGGCGAGACTGCGCCGAGCTTGCGCGAAGTCGCCCGTGCCGCCGGCGTGTCGGCGATGGCGCCGTACCGGCATTTCGCCGACCGCGCCGCGCTGCTCGCCGCTGTCGCCGATGAAGGGTTCGCTGCGTTGCGCACGCGGCTGCTCGACGCCGACGATGCTCCTGAGTCGCGGGAAGCCCTGATCGCGCAAGGCCGCGCCTACGTCGATTTCGCGTTGGCGCACCCGGCGCTGTTCCGGTTGATGTTCTCGCACGAGAAGGCCGGTGGCGTGCCCGAGGACGAGACCGCTTACACCGTGCTCGCCAACCGCGTCGCGCAGCTCGCGCCCGATCGCGCCGAGGCCGCGACGCTCGCCGCCTGGGGCCTGGTCCACGGTCTCGCCACGCTGCTGCTCGACGCCAAGCTCGACGCGCTGCACCGGAGTGGGGTGGATGCGACGCTGGACCTGCTGGTCGATGGTATGATGTCGGGCGGTTCTTCCAAAGGCTCGACAGGGCAGCCGCGAAGCGCCTAATCGGGCGCGTGATCGATCCGCTTCCCATCCTCCAATCCACCTTCGGCTTCCCCGGCTTTCGCGGCGTTCAGGATCAGGTGGTCAGCCGCGTGCTCGCCGCCGAGAACACGCTCGCGGTGATGCCGACCGGCGCTGGCAAGTCGCTGTGCTACCAGCTTCCCGCCGTCGCGCTCGACGGCACCTGCATCGTCGTCTCACCGCTGATCGCGCTGATGCACGACCAGCTTCGCGCCGCCACCGCGATCGGCATCCGCGCCGCGACGCTCACCTCGGTCGATACCGATCAGATGGAGACGATCGCGCGCTTCCGGCGTGGTGAGCTCGATCTGCTCTACGTCGCGCCCGAGCGGGCCTCGAACGAATCGTTTCGCAACCTGCTGACCCAAGCGCCGCTCGCGCTGTTCGCGATCGACGAGGCGCATTGCGTTTCCGAATGGGGGCATGATTTCCGCCCGGACTATCGCCTGCTGCGCACGATGCTCGACGCGTTCCCGCACGTCCCCCGGCTCGCGCTGACCGCGACCGCAGACGCGCATACCCGTGCCGACATCCTCGAACAGCTCGGCATCCCGCACGACGGTATGATCGTGGCTGGGTTCGACCGGCCCAACATCCAGTACCGGATCAGCCCCAAGGACAATATCACGCGCCAGATCGCCGACATCGTCGCCGAGCAGCCGGGGCCGGGCATCGTCTATGCGCAGACCCGCAAGGGCGTCGAGCAACTCGCCGAGCGGCTCGCCGCGACCGGGCGCAAGGTGCGGCCCTACCATGCCGGTCTCGATCCGGCGGTGCGCGCGCGCAACCAGGCCGATTTCGTCGCGAGCGAGGACATGGTGATCGTCGCGACCGTCGCGTTCGGCATGGGCATCGACAAGCCCGACGTGCGCTTCGTCGCACACGCCGGCCTGCCCAAATCGATCGAGGGCTATTATCAGGAGACCGGCCGCGCCGGACGTGACGGCGATCCGTCGATCGCGCATCTGTTCTGGGGCGCGGAGGATTTCGCCAAGGCCCGCCAGCGCATCGGCGAGGTCGAGCCGCACCGCCAGCCCGGTGAACGCGCCCGGCTCACCGCGCTTGGCGCGCTGGTCGAGACGCCGACCTGCCGCCGCCAAATCCTGCTCCGCCATTTCGGCGACCCCGCGCCCGACAATTGCGGCAATTGCGACAATTGCCTCAACCCGCCCGGCGCGATCGATGCGACGGAGGTGGCGAGGAAATTCCTCTCCGCAGTGTTTCGCACGGGCCAGAGCTTTGGCGTCGGCTATATCGAAAGCGTCCTGACCGGCCAGTCGACCGAGCGCAGCCTGATGAACGGGCATGAGGCGCTCGGCGTGTTCGGTATCGCCTCCAGCCCCGAGGAAGCCGCGCTCATCAAGCCGGTGTCGCGCGCGCTGCTGCTGCGCGACGCGCTTCGCACCAACGATTTCGGCGGGCTGGAATTCGGCCCCGAGGCACGCGGCATCCTGAAGGGCGAGACCAAGGTGTCGCTGCTCGTCCAGCCCAAGCGCGAACGCCGTCGACGAGGTGCCGCGGCAGAGAACCCGGCGGGCGATCCGCTGTTCGAGGCGTTGCGCGCGAGACGACGGGAACTTGCGGCGGCGGCGAGCGTCCCGCCCTATGTCATCTTCCACGATTCGGTGCTGCGCGAGATGGCGACTCTGAAACCGACCAGCCGCGCCGCGCTCGCGCACATCACCGGCATCGGCGCGCGCAAGCTGGAGACCTATGGCGACGCCTTTCTCGAGGTGTTACGCGGAGGATGAACGAGAGGATGAGCATGATACGCAAGATCGACGACTCGGTTTCGGTCGCCCCGCAGATTGCGCCCGAAGATGTGGCGGACCTCGCCGCTGCGGGCTTTGTCGCGATCGTCAACAACCGTCCCGACGGCGAGGATCACGGTCAGCCCGAGGGTGCGGCGGTTCGCGCCGCTGCCGAGGCGGCGGGGCTCGCCTATACGGAGATCCCGGTCACCCAGGCCGGCTTCTCGCACCCGCAGATCGACGCGATGGTGCAGGCGCTGGACAGCGCCGGCGGGCCGGTGCTCGCCTTCTGCCGGTCGGGCACGCGATCGTGCAACCTGTGGGCACTCGCGCAGGCCAAGCAGGGGCGTGATCCCGATATGCTGATCGCCAAGGGACGCGAGGCCGGCTACGACCTCAACGGTCTGCGCCCGCTGCTAGAGGCGCTGTCGGGCCGGGCCTGATGGATTTCCTGCTCGGCCTGCGCTGGTATCAGATCGCCCTGGCGCTCGCCGCGGTGGTCGCGCTTGCATATTACGCGCGCAAGCTCCGGCGCGACGAGGGCAAGCTCACTGACGAGGAGAAGGCGCGCGGCATGGCCGAGGAGCGGCTCGCCGGCTTCATCGCCCGTGCCGCGCTGGTCAGCGGCGATGGCGGCGCCGCCATCGTGGCGGGTAACGGCACGATCGCAGTGCTGCTCCATCGCGGCGTTCGCGTCGAGGCCCGCCGGCTGCTCGCCCCGCTCGCGCTCAGCGCCTCGGTCGAGGGGGTGCGGATCGACACCGGCGAAAGCGTGCTGGGCAGCGTCACCTTGTTCGGCGTTCTCGAAGTCGACGTCCGCCGGATCGAGGCCATCGCGCAGGCGGGCAATGTCGTCGATATCCGCCAGTTCCGGGCGCATTGAACCGTTAACGAAACTGAACGGACGTTGCACGGTCGGTTCAGGACCGTTTCAGCCGCGACTCGCTAGACCGTCTTCATCGCATCGAAGGAGACGTACGATGATGAAGCAGAAATTTGCCGCAGCAGCCCTCGCCGCCGCCGTGATCATGCCGATGAGCGTCGCGGCACCTGCAGAGGCGCAGCGCTATGGCTATTATGATCGCGCGCAATATCAGCGCAGCTATGACGACGGCCGTTACAACCGTGAATATCGTGGCGATCAGCGCCGCTATTATCAGGATTGCCGCCGCTCCAGCGGCACCACCGACCTGATCGCCGGCGGCGCGGGCGGTGCGGTGCTCGGTTCGGTTCTGGGCGGCGGAACGCTCGGCACGATCCTCGGCGCGGTCGGCGGCGGTCTGCTCGGCAAGAACCTCGACCAGAAGCACGACCGTTCGCAGAACTATCGCAACGGCTGCTGAACCCAGTGAGCGTGGCCGGTCATCGCACCGGCCACGCCCTTACTTGCGCTTGCCGATCTGCAACGCCCCAACGCAACTCGCCCGGTCGATCGGGCTGCCGTCGGTCTGGCGCGCATCGACATAGCTGACCACCGGTTCGCCCTTGCCGTTCGGGTAGAGATAGGCGTCGAGCACGCAGGTTGCGTTGCCATATTGCAGCTTCCTTGCGGTGCCCTCGCGCACATCGGCGATCGGCGTGCCGAACATCGTGGTCAGCGCGGGGCCGGTCTGCCCCATCACCCGTTCGAGCATCGCGCCGCCACCGCCCGGCACCGGTACGAACGTGGCCGGGCGCGCCGCCGGTATGGCGCCGGCGCTGCAACCGCCGAGCGCCGCCGCGCCCAGCAGTATCACCGATCGTTTCATATCTTCCTCCCGTGGAACAGATGCGTGGCCATCGCCGCGCCGAGCACGGGCGCTGCGAGATTGAGGATCGGAACCATGAACAGCCCGGTTCCGGCAACCCCCAGCGTGAACCGCTCCAGCCGTGTGGACGCGCGCCAGCCACGCATCGCCGCAGCGGGCAGATGCCGCGCCGCGACCATCTCGGCGAGATCGCGCCCGAGCAGCCAGCCGTTGACGACGAGGAACAGCGCAAGCGTGCCGACGCCCGTCACTAGCAGCACGATGTAGAGCGGCAGCACCACGACGTTGACGAGGATCGCGCGCGTCGCAGATGCCAGCCCCATCATCGCCGCGCGCGCCATGCCGACATGCCGCGCCTCCGCCAGCGCCGCCGGATAATGCTTTCGCTCGACCGCGACGACGATCTCCTCGGCGAACACCATCATAACGCCGATCGCAATCGCGCGGAACAGCAGCCACCCCGCCGCGAACACAGCGAGCAACGCCGCGAACCCGGCGAGCGCGGACAGCCACCCGTCCGCCCCCTGCGTCGCGGCGAGGCCTTGCGCCCACAGCCACGCACCGCCGCCGAGCAGGGCGAACAACGCGAAGGTGAGGCCAAGCGATTTGGCGAACACGATCAGGAAGGCGCGGTCGCCGAACTGGCCGATCGAAAGGAAGAAGGCGCGGATCATCCCCACGTCGTGCGGGCGGATCGCGCGCACGTCAACGCGGTTGCGCGGTGCCGCCTCGCGTCCTAGGCCGCACGTTCAGCCAGTTTCGCACGGAGAATCCCTTGAGCGCCCCAACTTACGACGTCGTCGCGATCGGCAACGCCATCGTCGATGTGCTTTCCCAGTCCACCGACGCCTTCATCGTCGAAGCCGGCATGAACAAGGGTTCGATGGCGCTGGTCTTCTCGCCCGAGGAAGCCGACGCGCTCTACGCGAAGATGGGTCCGGGCATCGAGGCGAGCGGCGGTTCGGCCGCGAACACCGTCGCCGGCGTCGCCGCGCTCGGTGGCAAGTGCGGCTTCATCGGTCAGGTCGCCGACGACGAGCTCGGCCAGATCTTCGCGCACGACATCCGTTCGGTCGGCATCGACTTCACCACCGCCACGCGCGAGGGCGAGCCGACCACCGCACGCTGCCTGATCTTCGTCACGCCCGATGGCCAGCGCACGATGAACACCTTCCTCGGTGCGTCGCAATTCCTGCCCGAGACCGCGCTCGACCGCGAGATGATCGCGTCCGCCGCGATCCTGTATCTCGAAGGCTATCTGTGGGACCCCGAGGAGCCGCGCGCCGCGATGCGCGCTGCGATCGAGATCGCGCGCAAGGCGGGCCGCAAGGTCGCGTTCACGCTGTCGGACACGTTCTGCATCGGCCGCCACGGCGGCGACTTCCGCGATCTGATGGCGAAGGATCTGCTCGACATCATGTTCGCCAACGAGGCCGAACTGCTCGCGCTGATGGAAACCGACGATTTCGACGCGGCGGTCGCGGCGGCTGCGGCGCAGGTGCCGATGCTGGTGGTGACTCGCGGCGAACATGGCGCAATCGCGGTTTCGGGCGGCCAGACCGTCAGCGTCGGTGCCGAGCCGGTCACGCGCGTCGTCGACACCACCGGCGCGGGCGACCTGTTCGCGGCGGGCTTCCTGCACGGCCAGGCGCAGGATCTGAGCGTCGCCGAATCGCTCCGCCTCGGCGCGATCTGCGCGGCGGAGATCATCTCGCACTACGGCGCGCGCGCGCAGGTCGATCTCAAGGCGCTGATGGCGGAGAAGCTCGCGAAATAACGGTCGGGCGGACGCTTCAGCAGCAAACGAGCAACGATATGCCAGCCGATACGTCCGCCAAACCCTTCACCGCCGGCGATGTCGTCCGCATCGCCAGCGGCAATTTCCTCGAAATGTACGATTTCATGGTGTTCGGCTACTTCGCCGCCGCCATCGGCCAAGCCTATTTCCCGAGCGGCGACGGCGCTAGCACCTTGCTCAAATCGCTGGCGACGTTCGGGGCCGGCTTCCTGATGCGCCCGCTCGGCGCGCTCGTGCTCGGTGCCTTTACCGATCGGCATGGCCGCCGTGCCGGGCTGCTGCTCACGCTCGCGCTGATGAGCGTCGGCATCGTCACGCTCACCGTCACGCCAGCATACGCCACGATCGGCGTGCTCGCGCCGATCCTCGTGCTGCTCGGCCGCTTGATCCAGGGCTTTTCGGCGGGCGCCGAACTCGGCAACGTATCGGTCTATCTTGCCGAGATCGCACCGCCGGGGCGGACCGGCTTCTACGTGTCGTGGCAATCGGCATCGCAACAGGTCGCGGTGGTGGTCGCGGCGCTGGTCGGCGTCGCACTGTCGTCGGTGCTGACGGCGGCGCAGCTCGCCGCATGGGGCTGGCGCGTGCCGCTCGCGCTCGGCTGCCTGCTGGTGCCGTTGCTCTTCCTGCTCAGGCGCCACCTGCGCGAGAGTGCCGAGTTCGAACCTCGCACCCCAAGCGACCTCGCCACCATTTTGCGCCGGCTCTGGCAGGCGCGCGGCATCGTGGTGGGCGGTCTCCGGCTGGTGCTGATGACGACGGTCAGCTTCTACATGATCACCGCCTACACGCCGACGTTCGGTAAATTGCTCCATCTGCCCGAACAGGCGAATCTGTGGGTCACCGCCGGGGTAGGAGCCTCGAACCTGCTGTGGCTGCCGACGGTCGGCGCGCTCTCCGACCGGATCGGGCGCAAGCCGATCCTGATCGCTTGCACCGTGCTGATGCTGCTCACCGCCTATCCCGCGATGGCGTGGCTCACCGCCGCGCCGAGCGTGGCGCGGCTGGTCGCGGTCGAGCTGTGGCTGTCGGCGCTCTACGCCGGCTATAATTCGGCGATGGTGGTGTACCTCACCGAGATCGTGCCGGCCGAGGTGCGCGCTTCGGGGTTCAGCCTCGCCTACAGCCTTGCGACCGCGGTGGGCGGCTTCACGCCCTTCCTTGTGACGTGGCTGATCGGCGTCACTGGTAATCGCGCCGTGCCGGGGCTGTGGCTGAGCGCGGTCGCGGCGGTAAGCCTGCTGTCGATCCTGCTCACCCGCCACGACGAGGCGGTCGGCTGAGCGCCTCTGGTGCCGCCCGCGTGCGCCGCGTAGCGTGCTGGCGATGATCGCCTTTCCTCCCTCGCTGCGTGACCGGATCGATGCGCGCGCGGTCGACGGTGTCGAGTGCGTCGCCTCGGTGCTGCTCGCGATTCTTGTCGCGCACGCGATCGGCGCGACCAACGTGTCGTGGGCGGCGTTCGCCGGCTATATGGTCATGCGCGGCCATGTGCTCGAAACGGTGCAGCGTGGGCTGCTGCGTGTTGTCGGTACGCTCGCCGGCGGACTGCTCGCACTGGCGGCGATCCCGCTGATCGCACCGCACTGGTGGCTCGCCGCGCTCGGTATCCTCGTGATCGGAACGGTCACGTTGTACAAGGCGATCACCGCCAAGCGGGCCTATGCGTGGCTGTTCGTCGGCCTCACTTTCGCGATGGTGCTGTACGACGCGCTGCACGATCCCGAGATCCCGCTGGTGCGTTTCGTGCAGACGCGGATGCTGGAAACCGCTGCGGGCACGGCGTCCTGCGTCATCGTCAGCCTGCTTTCGGCACTGACGCTCCGGCGTGTCTGGCCCGCCGCGCGCAACGCTGCGATCGGCATCGACGGGTGGAACCGACCGGCCGCCCGCCACGCCACGCAGGGCGGGATCGCGCTCGTGCTGCTGGTCATGGTGTCGGCGTGGTTCGACGTGCCGGCGCTGTCGGCCGGTGCGATCACGATCATGGCGGTGATGCTGGTGCCGCTCTCGGGGATCGGCGCCAGCGGCTTTGTGCCGGTGAGCTGGCGACTGTTCTACCGGCTCATCGGTGGCCTCGGTGGCGCGGCGTTCTCGGCGGTGTTCCTGTTCACCGCCGCCGGCTCGGCGCCGCTGCTGATCCTCGGCACCGCGCTCGGTGTGGCGATCGGCCGCCACATCGAGAACGGCGATCATTCACACCGCTACGCCGGAACGCAGTTCACGCTCACCGTACTCGTGACGCTGGTGCCCGACAGCTACGCTGGCGCGGTCATCACGCCGGGGCTCGAGCGGCTCGCCGGCACGCTCGTCGGCATGGCCGTGATCGAGCCGGTGCTGTTGCTCTGGCACCTGTTCGCCCCGCGCCGCGACACGGTCGAGTCCGAACGCAGCGAACCCGGCAGCATCTGATCCTCCCCGTACCGGGGAGGATCAGCTAGAATAGCCGTTCAGTTCGTCCCCGACGATCCGCACGACATGCAGCACGTTGGTCGATCCCGGCGTCCCGAACGGCACGCCCGCCATGATGATCACCCGGTCGCCCGCCTTGGCGATGCCGTGGCGCAGCGCCATCCGCTTCGACTTGGACACCATTTCTTCGAACGAGCCGACATCCTTGGTCAGAATCGGATACGCGCCCCACAGCAGACCCGATCGCCGCGCCGTCTCGGGCTTGGGCGTCAGCACCATCAGCGGCACGCCCGGCCGCTCGCGCGCGATGCGGCGCGCGGTCGATCCCGATGCGGTGAAGCAGATGATCGCCACTGCGGAGACCGTCTCGGCGATGTTCTTGGCGGCTTCGGCCAACGCGTCGGCGGTGGTGGGGTCGGGCCGGGTCACGGTGAAGTGGATCCGGTCGCCGTGCGTGGGATCGCTTTCGACCGAGGTGCCGATCGCGTCCATCATCGCCACCGATTCGACCGGCCAAGACCCCGATGCGCTTTCCGCCGACAGCATGATCGCATCGGCACCGTCGTAGATCGCGGTCGCCACGTCGGACACTTCCGCGCGAGTCGGCGACGGCGACGAGATCATCGATTCGAGCATCTGAGTCGCCACCACCACCGGGCGGCCGAGCCGGCGCGACACTTCGATGATCCGCTTCTGGAGCGGCGGCACCGTCTCCGGCGGCAGTTCGACGCCGAGATCGCCGCGCGCGACCATCACGCCGTCGCACATCTCGACGATCTCCTCGAGCCGCTCGATCGCGCTCGGCTTCTCGATCTTGGCGAGCAGCGCCGCGCGCCCCTCGATCAGCTTGCGCGCCTCGGCGAGATCCTCGGGCCGCTGAACGAACGACAGCGCGATCCAGTCGACGCCCTGATCGCACGCGAAAGCGAGATCGCTGCGGTCCTTTTCGGTCAGCGCCGCCATCGGCACCACCACGTCGGGGACGTTGAGGCCCTTGTTGTTCGACAGCCAGCCGCCGACGATCACTTCGGTGACGATCCGGTCGGCGTCGTGCTCGGTCACGCGCAGCACCAGCTTGCCGTCGTCGAGCAGCAGCCGCGCGCCCGGCTCGATCGCGGCGAAGATCTCGCGGTGCGGCAGTTCGGCGCGGCTCGCGTCGCCCGGCTCGGACGAACGGTCGAGGATGAAGGTCGCGCCCTTGACCAGCTCGACCTTGCCCTCGGCGAAGCGCCCGACGCGCAGCTTCGGGCCCTGCAGATCGGCGAGGATCGTGGTCGGGCGCCGGTAGATCGTCTCCAGCTCGCGAATCGCCGCGATCACCGCCACCTTACCTTGCTGGTCGCCGTGGCTCATGTTGATGCGGAACGCGTCCGCGCCGGCTTCGTACAACGCTGCGATCTGCTCGCGGCTGCTGCTGGCGGGGCCGAGCGTCGCGAGGATACGGACCTTGCGCGAACGCGGGTGGATGGTCTTCGTCATGGCTGTTCCCATCGGTTTGCGCGTGCCCCTCTAACCCCTATCTACCACCGATCAACCACGGAAAGACACCAATGACCACGATCGAAGACCTCGACGATGCGGTTGCGGCCGCCGCGTTCCGCCGGCTCGTCCACCATCTGCGCCACCGCAGCGACGCGCAGAACGTCGATCTGATGGGGCTGGCCGGCTTCTGCCGCAACTGCCTGGGCGATTGGGTGGCGGAGGCAAGCGATGGCCAGCTCGACAAGGATGCCGGCCGCGCCGTCGTCTATGGCATGCCCTATGCGCAGTGGAAGGCGGAGCACCAGACCGCCGCCACCCCCGAACAGATCGCGCGCATGAACGAGAGCGTCGCCAAGAACGCCTGATGCTTTCCGGGGGGTGACGGCGCGGCAAGGCTCGCTTAAAGGCGCTCGCTTTCAGCCATTCATACCCCCGGGGAACCAGCATGAGCGAGACCATCGCCGCCGACCAGCTTCGCCTTCTCATCGAACGTATCGAGCGCCTGGAGGAAGAAAAGAAGGGCATCGCCGACGACATCAAGGACGTTTACGGCGAAGCCAAGTCGACCGGCTTCGACGTGAAGACGATTCGCACCATCGTCCGCCTCCGCAAGATGGAGAAGCACCACCGTGACGAGGCGGAGATGCTGCTCGAAACGTACAAGCAGGCGCTGGGGCTGGCGTAAGCCCGGCCCTTTCCCTATCCGGTTCGTTCCGGGCGCGGCGCGCCCGACGAACCGTTTCACTATCGGACGCGACGCATGGCAGGCCATTCCAAGTTCAAGAACATCATGCACCGCAAGGGTGCGCAGGATAAGAAGCGTTCGGGCATGTTCTCGAAGCTCAGCCGCGAAATCACCGTCGCGGCGAAGATGGGCCTGCCCGATC
>Ga0265780_10004463_pt1 | contig 18004 bp, 14 predicted proteins | sample P1T30metagenome_FD_192432 | JGI IMG/M metagenome (GOLD analysis project Ga0265780, IMG submission 192432) | Plant litter microbial communities from East Loma Ridge, Irvine, California - P1 T30 | ecosystem: Environmental > Terrestrial > Plant litter > Unclassified | place: USA: California...
GTTTACACCGATCGGCAGGCGCTGGACAGTTCCCTATCGCGCTTACACATGGTCCGCCCGAACCTGGCTGCGACATGGCGGAACGCACCGATGCTTCCATTCAGGCCATCCGGCTGGACGATGACGATTCGAGCGTATCGACGATGCAGATTGCATGGTCGGCTGGGTCGCGCCCACAGGCAGGGCGTGTAGCGAGTGGTCCCCCCGACGGGAATCGAAGAGCCTCTGCAATCCCGCATGAGCGCCTAATTAGGCTGAACATCGTCAGTCGAATACCAACAAAAGTACCAACAACCGCAGCCGCTGGTTAAGTTCTTGCAATCGGATGTTTTGAATCGCCCATCTGTACATCCGCGCGGCCACGCTACAAGCATGAACAAGCAAGAGCTTGTTTGATGTCAAAGATATTGTTGTTCCGAGTACATACAATTGATTTTTGGAATGTCTTGCGAAGACACATATATCGGAGGTCGAATGCTCACTGTCGCCATATTTCGTTACCGGGTTAGAGCAGCCTCGACGGCGGCTAAATGAACCTCAAGGACCTGATCGAAGAATTTACTAGCCTGACCGAGTCGCATCGCCCCATCCGTATGCGGCTTTCGCAAGGACAGCAAGCGTTCAGCGACGTCTTGTTGGTCAAGCATGTCAGCGGAGCCGAAACACTGTGCGGCGGACTGGAATACCGGCTCCTGTGCGTGTCGACACGTGCCGATCTCCCTCTGAAGGAGTTCATCGCACTGCCGGCCGAACTGCAGTTCGTGACGGACCGCGGCAACATCCGCGCAGTACGGGGTATCGTCGCGCAAGCGGCTGCCGGCCAAAGCGATGGTGGCTTGGCGACCTATGAACTGGTGCTGCGCGATGCACTGGCGCTGATGGAGCAGCGCACTAGTACCCGGGTCTTCCGCAACATGAACGAACTGGACATCACGCAGGTCATTGTGGACGAGTGGCGCCGCAACAATCCGGTGCTGGCCAGGGCATTCGAGGTGGACTGGTCGCATGTGAAGGGCACCTTCCCGGCCCGCGAATTCACTATGCAGCACAACGAGTCCGATGCCGACTTCTTGCGCCGCTTGTGGAAACGACGCGGCATCGCGTGGTTCATGCGCCCAGGTCTCGCTCGCGAATCACAGGGTGAGGACATGCCGGCACACACCTTGGTGCTGTTTAATGACGGATTCACGCTGCCGCAAAATGCCGCCGGCGTGGTGCGCTACCACCGGGACGACGGTACCGAGCAAAGCGATACCATCTTCGCGTGGAGTCCGGTACGCAAGCTCGTTCCAGGCAATCTCAACCGTCTCAGCTGGGACTACCTGCAGGGCCGGCCGATGACCGCGAATACGCCGTCATGTATCGACCAGGGCGCGATTGGTAACCGTTTCGCGCTCGGTCTCGATGACTATCTGATCGACGTGCCGCATGCTGGGGAGGACGGCGACGATTACCGCGAGCTTGGCGAACTGCGCATGAAGCGCCATGAGTACGAATCCAAGTGCTTCTATGGCGAAGGTAGCGTGCGCGCGCTTTGTATCGGGGAATGGATAACCTTGAGCGGCCATCCGGATATCGACACCCACTCGCCGCAGGAACGGGAATTTGTCATCACGCGGCTGCAGGTCGATGCGGAGAACAACCTGCCGAAGACACTCGACGATCGGATACAGCGCCTGTTTGCGCTCAACCGGTGGCATGGAACCCATGTCGACAGCGGCCTGCGCCAGGCCAGCGCCGAACGCGGCATGCGCTACACGAACAGCTTTGCCTGCGTTCGCCGCAGCATTCCGATCGTGCCGGCATTCGATCCACGTACCGATCTGCCGCGTCCGCAGCTGCAAAGTGCAATCGTCGTCGGCCCGCCGGGGGAAGAAGTGCATTGCGATGAACATGGACGGGTCAAGGTACGCTTTCCCGGCACCAGGGTCGAAGACCACGAGCATGCGCAAGGCGCCGGTGCCAGCGGCAGCGACCGTGACTCCGCCTGGATACGGGTCGCCAGCACCTGGGCCAGCAGTCAGTGGGGAACGATCACGCTGCCGCGCGTTGGCGACGAGGTCCTGGTGGGCTTCCTCGGTGGCGATCCGGATAAGCCGATCATCGTCGGCCAAGTCTACGGGCGCATGGCGCCGCCGCCTGCGTTCAGTCATGCCGGAGCGCTGCCTGGAAACCGATACGTGGCCGGCATCAAGAGCAAGGAGGTCGGCGGCAACCGCTACAACCAGTTGCGGTTGGATGACACGGCGGGCCAGATCAATGCACAGCTGTCGTCCCAGCACGGTCACAGCGAGTTGAACCTGGGGTGGCTAACCCACCCACGCCAGGACGGCAAGGGCGAGGCGCGCGGCGAAGGCGCGGAGCTGCGCAGCGACCATGCCGTCGCGCTCCGGGGGGCGCAAGGCGTCTTGATCAGCGCCGCCGCGGGCCAGAAAGCGAGCGGAAAACAACTGGATCGAAGCGAGCTTCTCGGCGTGGCCGAGGCCTTGCAGGGACTGCAGAAGCAACTGGCTGAACTGGCGTCGACGCATCACGCGGACAGTACCGACGACAAGGAACTCGAACAACTGATCGGTTACCTGAAGCAGTGGGAAGCCGGCAGCAATACCGAAAAGGACGGCGCCGGCGGGCAGCCCGTGGTGGCGCTATCCGCGCCGGCTGGCGTCGCCATGACCAGCCAGGACAACATCGCGATCGGCGCGCAGACGCATATCGATGTGCTCAGCATCGGCAATACCCAGCTGTCGGTTGGCAGGAAACTGCTGGCGCGCGTGTCGGAAAGCATCAGCCTGTTTGCACACAGGCTCGGCATCAAGCTCGTCGCCGCCAGTGGCAAGCTCGAACTGCAGACGCATGGCGGCGACATCGAGCTCACGTCCGCCAAGCGCATCGTCCTGACTGCCGCCGACGAAATTGTGCTGCAGGCGCCCAAGCTGCGTTTCGTGGCGCAAGGCGCGCAGGTAGACATCGGCGGCGGCGCGATTACCCAGCAAAGCAGCGGCGAGCACACCATCAAATCGTCGAAGTTCGCCCACGTCAAGCCAGGTGGAGGCAGCCCGGCTGCGGTAACGCTGCCCAAAAGCGAGTCCGCGCACGACCTGCAGACCGTCTTGCGTTGGATGGGGACCGACGAGCCGATGACAAACCAGCGCTATCGCATCACCACGGAAGACGGCCGGACGTTCGAGGGACGGACCGATGCGGCTGGTTTGACCGAGCGGGTTAACAGCGCCGTTCCTTTCGGGCGCTACAGCATCGAAACTCTCGACGACTGATCACAGGAGAACGAAACCGATGGCGACCGCAGAACATCCGCTACCCGCGCAACTGAACCCCGGCGCCGCTGGCAAGGCCGAAGGCTTTGCCACACCGAAGCAGGACAAGCGGCCACAGTGCGCGAGACTCCTGCCCAAGCGGGTATTGCCGATCATCTTCCTGCCCGGGATCATGGGCTCGAACCTGCGTATGAGCGCGCAGCGGCAGCGGGAACTGCGCAGGAATGACAACATCGCATGGCGGCCGGACACCCTGGGTGTAACAAACGTCAGCAAAAACGCAGGGACTCCGCCAGATGAACGCCAGGTGCGGCTCGACCCCTTGCAAACCACGGTCGACATCTACGATCCTGCCGGCCCGTCGGACGTCAGCGGCGACGGACGGCACGCCAACGTCGAACTCGGTGACAGCCTCAATTCGCCGTTGCTGATGGACGATCCGCCCACAGCCAAAAACCGGCGCACCGCCGTCCAGAAGGCGCGGGAGCGGGGCTGGGGCGAAGTCTTCTTCAAGAGCTATGGCGAGCTGCTGCAGCATCTCGAGTCACGCTTGAACAATACCTTCTCCGGTGGCAAGGTCCGGCAAGAGTGGCGCGACGTTGTCGGCGTCGATCCACAAGCATGGAATCCTGACCTCAGACTGCCCCAACAGGCCCTCACCGAGGACGAGCTCAAGAAGGTTGCCACCGGATGCTGGTTTGCCGTGTATGCATTCGGCTACAACTGGCTGCAGTCAAACGGCGACAGCGCGAAAATCATCGCGAAGCGCATCAACAAGGTCATCGACGACCTGAACGGCTCCGGATACCAGTGCAAGCAGGTGATCGTCGTCACCCATTCCATGGGCGGGTTGGTCGGCCGGGCCCTGGTGCATCCGGCCTACGGCAACCTGCAGGACAAGGTGCTGGGCATCGTGCACGGCGTGATGCCGGCGATTGGCGCACCGGCCGCCTACAAACGCATGCGGGCGGGATTCGAGGATCCGGGCGTGATGAGCTCGCCGCAGGAAAGCCTTGCCGCCAAGGTGGCCGGCAATTATGGCGACGAAGTCACGGCGGTGCTGGCGAATGCCCCTGGCGCACTGCAGCTGCTGCCTAGCGAGTCCTATGGCAATGGCTGGCTGCGGGTGCGTCACAATGGGCGTGACCTGGAGACCTGGCCGAAACAGGGCGATCCCTACCGTGAAATCTACAAGCTGCGCGGCAAATGGTATGCGCTGTTCCGGGAGGACTGGATCAATCCATCCGGCAATACCCCAGACCAAGGGGGCGGAACGTTCGAACGGACGTGCAGATTTCTCGATCAAGCACGGCAATTTCACCAAACGATTGCGGGCACCTATCACCTCAACAGTTACGCCCATTATGGCGCCGACCGCGGGCGACAAAGCTTTGGCGAAGTGGTATGGGAAATCAGGAACTGTGCCGACCCCAGCGGGTGGCAGGACTGGCCTATTATCAGCGATACCAGACAAGGGAAGCTCGAACTGGTCCGTTGGGATGTCAACTACCGTGGCAAGGCATTTGCAGAGAGCCCCTCCATCCCCAGTCCTAATTTCAGCAAGGCTTCTGCCTCACCGATTTCAAACCCAGGTGGTAAAAAATCGATTCACGCGACAATTCTTCCGGCAAACGCACCGGGCGATCAGACGGTGCCCGCCAGGTCCGCCGACCACCAGCTGAACAGCGGCATGTTCAAAGGCGTGTTCCGCCAGACCGGTTACGAACACCAGTCCAGTTACAAGGACCCGCGGGCCATCGCCTCGACCTTGTACAGCATCGTGCGCATCGCCCAGAACGCAAGCTGGGAATGCTGAAAGGAATACCATGTGCCCGACCGCCATCAGACGCCTGTTCCTTGTTCCGCTTGCTGCCGTGAGCCTGCTGCTTGCAGCATGCGACCCCCACCCGAAAGAATGGAAGACGCCGAACATGACCGCCGTTACTCCCCGCCTGCAACCCTTGTTCGAGAAAACGAAAACTGTCTGCTTCGGCCGCTTCATGGTCGATGTGCCGGCATCGGCTACCGTCGTTTGGGGAAAAGCGGTCGTCCCGCTAGGCGTCAGCATCTACTCCGATGGCGTGGAGGAAGTGAAGGGATTGGCGCAGAAGTTTATCGACGAGCTGAAAAGCGAGAAGGCCATTTACCTCAACAACATTCCCTTGCTGATTTCGGTGGACGACATGCGCCAGCCCGAAGGAAAGATCGTGACTGGCTATGACGGTTTTGAAGCAATTGGTATGCTGAAAATCAGCGGCTACTTCAGGATGAACAACGACGGCTTCGTCATTGATGCGCGTCCGCTAGAAGAAGATCGGGATAGAGCTACGGCAACAATAAAGAGCATCGCCCGCCGCCTGCGGCAACGTGCGGACGACGAAGCCCCTGCCGAGCCCGGCAACTGCCTCGAGAAGGCTTTCCTGCCCGACTCGCCGGATGACGAGAAGAACCATCCTAGCGAATTCATCAGCATCGGCTTCCGCCTGAAGGAGTTTCCGGACGCCCATCTGTCGATTGAAGTCCGTCCCACCCCACGCGACCCGGAACGCTCGTCGCTCAAGGCACAATGGAAGCGCATGAAGGAACCGCTGACGCCCGAACTGGATAAAGCGTTCGCCAAGGTCAAATACTTCCGCGAAAGCCCACGTCAGATCCAGGAGTGGACAACCGGTTACGAGGTGCTGATGCGCGCACCTGATGAGGAAGGCGTCCATTCTTTCCATGATTTCGAGCTGAGGTTCACCGGCGTCCCTAACGACCCCTTCAAGCCCTATGCGAGCGTCCAGCTCCAGACCGGCGTCGGCGACAACGCCGCAGGCGCCATTAAAGCCAGCCTCACCGACGAGGAAGCCGTCGCCCTCTGGGACAAGATCACCAGCACCTTCCGTGTGCGCCCGACGAACGCCATGCCTGCCAGGACCGCCGGAGCCAACTCGCTACAGCATCTTCCGCTAGGCGAACTGGCGGCGACCGGCCGAACGTGCCCACTGACTGGCTGGTGGGAGTCCGACGTATCGGGAAAATTACAAGGTGAGCGGCGGCAGCACATCAAGGCCGGTGAACGCATGCCGCATGTGGTTTCGCTGGGCGAGCCGTCGATATGGCAAAAGCTCAAGGGAGAACGGCCTTCTTACCGGACGGCGACCTTGTGGAAACTGGTCAGCTACGATGATGCGCCTTCTCTTGCAGACATGACGGCGCAACCAACGGTAATCGCGCAAGTCTCGCCCCCTGATGACCTTCCAAAAGACGCTACCGATACCAGGCACGAAGGTGGCCGTGGTGAAGGGAGCCCGCCTAACGAGAAAGGCTGAGCGATGCCCAACGTGATTCGATTAGGTGACGCAACGTCTCATGGTGGCAAGGTCGAAAGTGTGAGCGCCGCGTATTTTACGGTCGACGGAATACCGGTTGCCTGCGTCGGTGACGCATGCAGTTGTCCCATCAAGGGACACGACAAATGCACGATTGCCGAAGGCGATCCGAGTCACGTTATCAACGGCGTTGCCGTTGCCTACGATGGGCATAAGACGACCTGTGGAGCAAGCCTGATAGCGTCTATCGGAAACTTCAGCGGGCAATGACCCGGCCCTCTGATATCTCAGGCGCATGTGCTGAACCATATCAGAGGGCTGCGTTTTGGCTCGCCATGTTACGCCTCATTGTCGGAACAAATAGTAGCTGCCTCGCAGCCGTTTAGCGAGCAAAATTGATGCATCAAACAGAATGATGCATCATGAACGTAAAACTAGAGGTAGTTGCTGATGTGCAAGCTGGGCACCCCCTCCGCAGCGGTGTGCCATTTGCCGAGGCTGGAAACGCCTATGCATTACAGATGCGCGACCTCAGCCTGGGGGGCGACATTGCCTGGGATGGACTCGTCCGCACCGAGATCGATACCCGTAAGCCCGTCCAATGGCTAGAACCCGGCGACGTGATTTTCGTCGCCCGTGGGACGCGTAACTATGCTGTATGCCTGCGGAATGTCCCCAAACCGACGGTCTGCTCACCGCATTTTTTTCTGGTGCGTACAAAGTCCCAGGAACTCTTGCCGGAGTTTTTGGCATGGCAAATCAACAGGGCGCCGGCGCAACGCTACCTTGCGGGGAGTGCCGAAGGGTCGGACCAGCTCAGCATCCGCCGCCCGGTCCTGGAAGCGCTTCCGCTCGCCATCCCTCTTTTGTCGCAGCAGCGGCTCGTCGTGTCGCTGGCGGAGGCCGCCGTGCACGAGGAACGCCGGCTCCGGGCCCTGATATATAACCGCCACAAGCAGTTGGACGCCCTGGCGTTCGCGCTTATCTCAAACAACCCTGAATTGAACTGACCGATGTCCATCTCTCCCATTCAGCAAGACTCGATCAACGCCGCCGTCTGGAATGCCTGCGATACCTTCCGTGGTACCGTGGACCCGAGCATTTACAAGGACTATGTCCTGACCATGCTCTTCCTGAAGTACATCTCGGATGTCTGGCAGGACCACTACGACCGTTACAAGGCCGAGCATGGCGACCATCCGGAACTGATCGAGGAGCTGCTAAAAAACGAGCGTTTTGTACTACCGCCCAGCGCCAATTTTTACAAGCTCCACGAGACCCGCCACCAGCCCGGTAACGGCGAGCGCATCGACAAGGCCCTGCACGCCATCGAGGAAGCGAACCTGTCCAAACTGCGCGACGTGTTCCAGGACATCAGCTTCAACTCGACCAAGCTGGGCGACGAAGCGCAAAAGAACGACATCCTGCGCCACCTGCTCGAAGACTTCGCCAGGCCTGAACTGAATCTGCGGGAAAGCCGCGTCGGCACGCTGGACGTAATTGGCAATGCCTACGAATTCCTCATCAAGAACTTCGCATCGACCAGTGGCAAGAAAGCGGGCGAGTTTTACACCCCACCCGAAGTGTCCCAGCTGATGGCCCGCCTCATGGCTCCGCAGGAAGGCGACGAAATCTGCGACCCTACCTGCGGTTCCGGCTCACTGCTGATGAAGTGCAGCCAGCTGATCCGTGCGAACGCCGGTAGTCGCAAGTACGCGCTCTACGGCCAGGAAGCGATCGGTAGCACCTGGGCGCTGGCCAAGATGAACATGTTTCTGCATGCCGAGGACAATCACCGCATCGAGTGGGGCGACACGTTGCGAAATCCCAAGCTGCTCGATGGGGACGGGCTGCTCAAGCACTTCGACATCGTGGTCGCCAATCCACCGTTCTCGCTGGAGAAGTGGGGACACGAAACGGCAGCCGGCGACCCTTACAAGCGCTTCCGTCGTGGCGTGCCGCCGCGCACGAAAGCCGACTACGCGTTCATCTTGCACATGGTCGAAACCATGAAGCCCGGCACAGGCCGCATGGCCGTGGTGGTGCCGCACGGCGTGCTGTTCCGGGGTGCAGCCGAGGGCAAGATCCGCCAGAAGCTGATTGAAGAGAACCTGCTCGACGTGGTTATCGGTCTGCCTGAAAAGCTCTTTTACGGCACCGGCATCCCCGCCGCAGTCCTCGTGCTGCGCAAGAAGAAGACAGACGACAAGGTGCTCTTCATCGACGCCAGTCGCGATTACCAGGACGGCAAGAACCAGAACGTCTTGCGCAAGCGAGACCTGGAACGCATCGAGCAGACCGTGTGTGCGCGCCAGAGCGTGGATAAATATGCCTACCTGGCCAGCCCGGCCGAGATGGCTGAGAACGACTTCAACCTCAACATCCCACGCTACGTAGACACGTTCGAGGAGGCCGAGGCCATCGACCTGAAGGCGGTGCGCGAAGAACGGCTCACACTGAAGGCCGAGTTGGCGCTGCTGGAGGAAAAGATGGCCGGTTACCTGAAGGAGCTTGGTTATGAGTGAGCCTACGTCGCGCGGCGAACTGGTGCTGTACGCCACCGAGGATGGGTCTGCGCAGTTCTTCCTGCGCGCCGAGGATGGCAGTGTTTGGCTTAGCCAGAGCGAAATTGCCGAGCTGTTCCAAACTTCTGTGCCGAACGTCAATATTCACATCAAGAACGTGCTGGATGAACAGGAATTAAGCGAAATTCGAACTGTTAAAGATGACTTAATAGTTCGAACCGAGGGTGCCCGACAGGTTCGCCGTACGGTCAAGCTTTATAACCTGGACATGATCCTGGCCATCGGCTATCGAGTAAAGTCGCCGCGCGGCACCCAGTTCCGACAGTGGGCAACCACACACTTGAGGGAATACCTGGTCAAGGGCTTCGTCATGGACGACGAGCGCCTCAAGGGCGGGGAACGCTGGGACTACTTCGATGAGCTGCTGCAGCGCATCCGGGACATACGGTCTTCGGAAAAACGCTTCTACCAGAAGGTGCGCGACCTGTTCGCCCTCTCGGTGGATTACGCCGACGATGGACAGGCCACCGGCCTTTTCTTCGCGGAGGTGCAGAACAAAATGTTTTACGCGGTCACCGGCCAGACTGCCGCCGAGCTGATCGTGCAGCGCGCTAACCCTGCGCTGCCCAATATGGCGCTCACCTCCTGGAGGGGCGGGCGCGTGCGCAAGGCAGATGTGACGGTTGCCAAGAATTACCTGAACGCCGAAGAACTAGACCAGCTCAACCGCATCGTCAGCATGTTCTTCGACTTTGCTGAGCTGCGTGCGATGCAACGCAAGAACCTGCGCATGGCCGACTGGCGAACCTACGTCGACAGTTTCATGGCCTTCAACGAACAAGCGGTGCTGCAAGGGCCTGGCCGCATGAGCCACCAGTCAATGATCACAATCGTATCCGAACGCTACGAGCAATTCGATACTGCCCGGCGCAAGGCCGAGGCACTGGCCGCGGATCGCGCGGAGTTACGTGAGCTGGAGCAGATTGAGAAGCAGATCGCCAGTTGGCAAAAGAACAGCAAAAGTGATGACAATGAAGCCTGAAGGATGGAAGAAGTATCAGCTCGGGGATGCTTTAGATGTTCTTACTAGATTTGCGTTTGCAAGTGAAGAATTTGTGGAGCCGGGGGGCACGACAGTTCGTCTACTGAGAGGTGATAATGTCATGCAAGGTTACGTTCGATGGGAAGACGCAGTGCACTACCCCGGCGTTTCTACGAAATTGGAGCGCTTCACGTTGCGTCATGGTGATGTAGTGATCGCGCTGGACCGACCTGTTACCAAGGCAGGACTGAAATGCAGCGTGATTTCCGAGAACGACCTCCCTTGTCTGTTGGTCCAACGCGTAGCTCGCCTCCGGAGCTCAAAGGAAGTGTCCCAGCAATATCTTGCACAAGTCACTCAGACCGAGTCCTTCACGAGCTACTTACTTGGAAATAAGACGGAGACTGCTGTTCCTCATATCAGTCCAAATGACTTGAAATCATATGCGTTCCTTGCCCCGTCTGAGCCTGCCGAGCAACGTCGGCTAGCAGAAATTCTTAATGTGTGGGACTGTGCAATTAGCGCTACAGAAAAGCTCCTCGCTAACAGCCGTAGACGGAAGCGAGACTTGATGCAAGGACTGCTGAATGGTCATCGCGGATTCGGACTGGCTAAGTTATCCTGGGCGCAGCCTGATTTCGACGAGGTATTCCAGCGCATCACCCGCAAGAATGCGGTAGGTGATCAGAACGTGCTCACCATTTCGGGACAGCACGGCTTGATCAGTCAACGCGAGTTTTTCAACAAAAGCGTAGCCAGCGAAAATCTTCAAGGCTATACGCTTTTGGAGAAGGGCGATTTCGCCTACAACAAGAGCTATTCTGCGGGTTATCCGGTTGGCGCTATAAAGCCTCTGTTGGCTCATAAGTCTGGCGTAGTCTCCAGCCTATACATCTGTTTCCGAATCAGGCCAGATGTCGAGGCTGATGCGGACTTCTTCCGGCACTACTTCGAGGCCGGCATGCTCAACGACGCTATCACGGGCATCGCTCAGGAAGGGGCCCGCAACCATGGTCTACTTAATGTTAGTGTGAAGGACTTTTTCAAGCTCAAGCTCCGCGTGCCGGAAATCGATAGCCAGCGGCAAATCGCAGCGGTGCTCAACACTGCTGAATCTGAAGAACGCTGTATCGGACAACAGCTAGCGACGCTCAAGCAGGAAAAGCGCGTCCTCATGGCTGATCTGCTCACCGGCAAGCGCCGCCTCCAACTGCCGGATGCTACAGCGCAGCCGAAGGCCGCATGAGTGCCATCCCCCAAACCCGCGAGCGGTACAGCGCCCACCTCCCAGCGTTGCACCTGCTGATCAACTTGGGCTGGCACTTTCTGCCCACGGCCGAAGCCCTGGCCCTACGCGGCAGCACGCGTGAGCTCATTTTGAAAGCCCGGCTGATCGAAGTCCTGCAAACCCGGCGCTTCCACTATAAGGGCGAGCAGTACCCGCTCTCCCCGAGTGCCATTGACCAGATTGTGCGCCAGGTGCAGGCTCTGAACCTCGCCGAAGGTCTGATGCCCGCCAACGAGCGGCTCTACCAGATGCTCACACTGGGCGTGACCGTTACCGAGTTCATGCCTGACGGTAAAAAGCACCAGCCGACGATCGCGCTGGTCGATTGGAGCGACATGGTGGCCAACCGCTGGGACGTAACCGAGGAGCTGGAGGTACTCTCCACCCACGGCACGCACCACCGTATTCCCGATGTGGTGGCTTACCTGAACGGCCTGCCGCTGGCGGTAATCGAGGCCAAGCGGCCCGATGCCACGCATGCAGGTAAGGCGATGGTCGACGAAGGCGTCAGCCAGCAACTGCGAAACCAGCGCCCCGACGAGATCCCGCATTTGTTTGCGTACGCCCAGTTGCTGCTGGCGGTGAACCATACCGAAGGGCGCTACGGCACCACCGGCACCCCACTGAAATTCTGGGCACGCTGGCGTGAAGAGCAGTTCAGCGATGTGCAGTTGAGCGAGTGGAAGAACCGACCACTTGAACCCGGTGTCCAGGCTGCGCTCCTGACCGGCAAACCGTCCAGATTGCAGGCCTACTTCCGCCAGTTGTGGGCACAGCCGCTGCTCCCCACTGACCAGGACCGCCTGCTTGCCGCGTTACTGAAGCCTGAGCGCTTCCTCGAGTTCCTGCGCTTGTTCGTGCTGTTCGACCGAAAGGCCGGCAAAGTGGTCGCACGCTACCAGCAGTTTTTTGGCATTCGCGCGCTGCTGGAACGCATCAACCTGCGCAAACCGGACGGGGGGCGCGAAGGGGGCGTGGTGTGGCACACAACGGGGTCCGGGAAGAGCTTTACCATGGTCTTCCTCACCAAGGCGCTGGTCCTGCATCAGAACACGCAGGCTTGTCGCGTGGTCGTGGTGACGGACCGGCTGGACCTTGAAGACCAGCTGGCGCGTAACTTCATGAACAGTGGGGCCTTCGGCTCGGCCGTCGCCACCAAAAAGGATGGCGAAAGGGCCAAGGTCGGTTCAGGCCGCGACTTGGCCAAGCACATCGGTCAAGGGACCGAACGCATCGTCTTCACATTGATCCACAAGTTCGCCACTGCGTCCAAACTGCCGGAGTGCTACAACCCCTCAAACGACATGATCGTGCTGGTGGACGAAGGCCACCGCAGCCATGGCGGCGAGACGCATGAGCGCATGCGCAAGGCATTGCCGTGCGCCGCCTACGTCGCCTTTACAGGCACGCCGTTGCTGAAGAAGGAGAAGACGGCGAACAAGTTCGGCCCTATTGTCCATGCCTACACGATGCAGCGTGCGGTCGAGGATGGTACGGTGACGCCGCTGCTGTATGAAGAGCGCAAGCCCGAGTTGACCATTAACGAGGACGCGGTCAATCGCTGGTTCGACCGCATTACGGCGGGATTGAGCCCGGAGCAGGCGTCTGACCTCAAGCGCAAATTCGCTAACAAGCAGGTGGTGTATGGGGCGGCCAATCGCATCGAGCTTATTGCCTGGGACATCGCCCAGCACTTCAGCGAAAACATCAAGAAGCTCGGCCTGGGACTCAAGGGTCAGGTAGCCACCGCCAGCAAGCTGGAAGCCATTCGCTACAAGCAGTACCTGGACGATACTGGCTTGGTGAGCAGTGCCGTCATCATCTCCGCCCCTGACAGCCGCGAAGGCAATACCGAGGTGGACGAGAGCAAGCTTCCGGAGGTGCAGAGGTGGTGGAACACACATGTTGGCAAGAACGCCGAGACATATGAGGACGGGGTGTTGCAAGATTTTGGGGGCGACGGCGACCCGGATCTGCTCATCGTCGTGGACCGGTTATTGACCGGCTTTGACGAACCGCGTAATGCCGTACTCTACATTGACAAGCCGTTGAAGGAGCACAACCTGATCCAGGCCATCGCTCGCGTGAACCGATTGCACGAAGCCAAGCGCTACGGCGTGCTCGTGGATTACCGGGGCATCCTCGAGGAGCTCGATACCGCGGTACGCGCGTATCACGACCTCGAAACCCGCACGCAGGGGGGCTATGAGCTGGCCGACATCGAAGGCCTGTTCCAAAAGATCAGCACCGAGTACAAGCGACTACCCAGCCTGCACGATTCCTTGTGGACTATTTTCGCCGAGGTGAAGAACAAACAGGACCTGGAGCAGTACCGGCAGGTCCTGATGCCGCGCTACAGCGAGGACGAAGATGGCCAGACTTACGACACGCGCCAGAAGGTGCGGGATGATTTTTACAGCGCATTGACTGCTTTCGGCTTATGCCTGCAGACCGCTTTGTCGTCGCGCAGCTTCTTCGAGGACCACAGCTTTTCCGAAGCCGAGGTGCAGCGCTACAAGGAGGACCTGCGCTTCTTTACTAGTTTGAGGAATATTGCCCGGCAGGACGCGCTGGAAACGGTGGACTACAGCGTCTACGAGGAGCAGATTCGCCGTCTAGTCGACAAGCAGGTGATCGGCAGCCAGGTGCGGGAGCCGGAGGGCGTCTATGTGGTTCATCAGTTCGGCCAGCCGGAAGCCATGGAGGAGTGGAGCGAGGAGAAGACGCGCAACGAGACGGATATGATCCGCACGCGTCTGAAGAAAACCATCGAGCAGGACCTGGCTGGCGACCCCTATGCACAGAAAGTATTTGCGGAATTGTTGAAGCAGGCGATCGCTGAAGCCGAAGCCATGTTTGACCACCCCGTCAAGCAATACGCGATTTTTAAGAAGTTCGAAGAACAGGTCGAGGCGCGAGACATTGGCGGATTGCCCGAGGTGCTAGGCGAAAACCGGCATGTACGAGCCTATTTCGGCATCTGTCGCATGGTGCTTGGCGATGAGGACTTCGCACAAGCCGACCATGCGGTGTTGGTTCAGCAGGCCAAGGATATCGACAGCATCGTACAGCGGGCCGTGGCCGAGCATTCGCTAAGCCCCCAGGATATCGAGTCGGCTATCCGTAAGGCGCTGTTGCCCAAGCTCTTCGGCTTGATGGGGCTGGAAAAGGCGAAAGAGGCGATCGACCAAGTGATCCAGGTCACGCGGGTGGGGTTGGCGCGCGGAGGGCACTGAGGTGGCCCAGTATTACGTTATCTATGGCGAAGATCGCATCGGTTTTTCGGTGCGCTTCATACCTCGCCTACGAAAGCGCGTTTCGATTCACGTGATGCCAGATAGCGCGGTGCAAGTCGAAGCACCGGAAGGCACTGCGATCGCCGAAGTCAAACACGCAGTCCGCCAACGCGCGCGCTGGGTGTGGCAGCAGCTACAGGCGCAGCGTGAGCGCAAGCGCCACGTGCTCCCCAGGGAGTACGTCAGCGGCGAGACGCACTTTTACCTGGGGCGCCGCCACATGTTGAAAATCCAGCCTGTACAAGGAAAGCAGAGCACTGGGGTTCGCTTGTGGCGTGGCCGTTTGGAGGTCACCATCGCAAAGCCTGATGCGCAAGCCGTGCGCCGGCTTCTCGAGGCCTGGTATCGGGAGCGTTCCCGTGAAGTGTTTGCACGGGTAATGGGAGATTTGTCGACCCGCATGCGCTTGCTCCAGGCGCCGCCTTTGCGCTTGCTGTCGATGAGAACGCAGTGGGGGAGCTGTTCACCGAAAGGGGAGGTTCTGCTCAACCCACACCTGGTGAAAGCACCAAGAGCTTGCATCGAATATGTGGTCGCCCACGAGCTGTGTCACCTTAAAGAGCACAACCATAGCGAGCGCTTTTATCGGCTGCTGGGAACCGTCGTGAACGACTGGGCCGCGCGTAAGTCTGAACTCGATGACTTGGCAGAGTTGCTGCTCAATCGATGAACGGCTCGGCCGATGTCATCCGGTGACTCGGAGCGCATCGCAAACAAGCGAAAGCGGGGGCGTGCCCCCGTTCCCCCATGAAGATGGGTACACACATTACGCACGTAACGTGCGAGCGAAAAAGTGGCGATAACTCTTTGATTCACCGAGCTATTTGGTGTTCACACTTTGCTGGTTGCAGCACCGCTGGAAAATCCAAAACTCGAAAAGCGCGGTGTAATCAGTCGCTTGGCTGTTCACAGTCACTTACGTGCGCCGAACAGCCGTCGCGATTCATGGTGCCCAGTGGAAGAACCAACTGAGCAAGAAAAAAGGCCGCGCAACGCGCGGCCTCATCCTCCTGCCTGTCTCGCCAGGACCTTTTCTAGATACCGATGACTTCGGCAAGTAACTGCTGGTTTGCGTCTACGATGCCAATCCGCTGGTTGTCGATCTTCGCCTGGGACGCAATACCGTACAGAGTCAGCGCTTTCAGTAGCATCGTATCCATCGTCGTGCCGTTCAGTTTCGTGAGCCGGTGGAGCTTCTCGTTTAACTCTGGCGAAACTTCCAATGTCATGCTTACCAAGTTGCTCATTTCTGGCCACGTCCGCGCATGTTCAAGTGCCCAATTATAGAGCGACGTTCGCTGTCACAGGCGCGGTACGCACCTGCCGTCGCGTGAACCCAACATGACATGCAGACCTTATCTGGGACCGGTTTCTGCTGAGTTAGCGTTAATACTATTGACCGTCAATAGTCAAGCCCATGCGATTTGATGCAACGAAAAGACTGTCGAAGTTGCGCTTGCTACGACGGGGCGTCACCGCCAAACTGCTAGTAAATTGTCAACCTTCAATTGCACAGTCCGATGTCTTCCACCGAAAGAAACACCGTTACTCTGCACGAAACCGGCTATGTCCGACAAAGTCAGCTCGTCGGTAAGAAAGGGGCGCCCGGCATCATTCCGTTCTCGCCCGCGACCCTTTGGCGTAAAGTCGCGGCGGGACAGTTTCCGGCCCCGGTCAAGCTGTCTGCTGGCGTCACTGCCTGGCGCGTCGAAGATGTGCGCGCCTGGCTGGATACGCCGCGTTGATCACGCGCTGCGTAGCGGCACCACGTTGGCGCCGAGCCGCAGCTTGTCGAGATAGTCGGCCCATCGCTGCATCATCTCCCGACGCCCGGCCAAGTGAGTAGTTCGGTTATAGGCGCGCCCATTTGCGTCCTTGACCGCATGTGCCAGCTGATGCTCGATCAGGTCCACACGTTCGCCAAGCTCTTCATCCAGTAGCGTGCGTGCCATTGCCCGAAAGCCGTGCCCCGTCATCACCTCGCCCTCGTAGCCCAACGAGCGCAGCGCAGCGTTGATCGTGTTTTCGCTCATTGGGCGGCCGTCATGGCGAATACTGGGGAAGACGTATTGCCGGCTACCGGTCACCGCGTGCATGTCACGGAGGATGCCGACCGCCTGCCAGGCCAGTGGCACGATATGATCGTTCTGCATTTTCATTTTCTCGGCCGGAATGCGCCACTCGGCGGCCTCTAGATTAATTTCCGATCATTCAGCGTGACGCAGCATGTGAGGGCGGACGAACACCAGCGGCGCCAGTTTGAGCGCCGCCCGGCAATATGGATGGCCCTGGTAGCCATGGATCGCGCGGAGGAGTGAGCCAACTTCGACCGGTTTCGTAAGCGCGGCGAAATGCCCCTCGTTGCGCTGCTGGAGTTGTGCCGCAATGCCTGTAGTCGGGTCGCGCTCGACGAGTTCCTTGACCATCGCAAGCTCGAAAACCTTGCTGATGTAAGCAAGCACACGGCGCATCGAATCGATGATGCCGCGTGCCTGCATCCGCTGCATGACATCCAGGATGTCGGGCGGGCGCACGCTGTTGACCGGTACATTGCCGATGAGCGGAAAGACATCGCGTTCGAACCAGCCGACGACGCGCTGTTGCGTTGCCGCGCCGCGCGTACTTGCCGAGGTCGCCAGCCATTCACGTGCAACCACTTCGAACAGTGCGCCTGCCGCCTGCTTGGCCAGCTTCGCCGCTTCCTGCTTTTCTGCGCCGGGGTCCTTGCCCGCAGCCAGAAGCTCACGAGCCCGGTCTCTCGTCTTGCGGGCGGCAGCCAGCGGGACTGCAGGGTAGACGCCAATGGCGAGCGTCTTCTGTTTGCCAGCAAAACGGTAGTTCAACCGCCAATACTTGCCGACTGCATTGACCAGAAGATACAGCCCACCGCCGTCACTGTGCTTGTCGCCGGCTTTCGTGCCGCTCCACTTTGCCTGCCGAATGAACGTGTCTGTAAGTGCCATCTCGTCCGCCCCGTTGGTATGTGTTTGACGTCGACATGAAGGTACCAACAAAAGTACCAACAGTATTTTGAGATGACCGGACTCAGGATGGTTCCTGATGAGATTGGCGTTTTGCGCTGCCTCAGAGGGCGAGGCGTAATGTTGAGATGCGGTGAAACATCCCGATTTGAAGAGGTGGTCCCCCCGACTGGAATCGAACCAGTATCCCACGCTTAGGAGGCATGTGCACTATCCATTGTGCTACGGGGAGGACACGCGTGCTGCCGGGGCAGCACTGGCGGTTCGGCGAGCGGGCCCTGCG
>Ga0265780_10004464_pt1 | contig 18000 bp, 10 predicted proteins | sample P1T30metagenome_FD_192432 | JGI IMG/M metagenome (GOLD analysis project Ga0265780, IMG submission 192432) | Plant litter microbial communities from East Loma Ridge, Irvine, California - P1 T30 | ecosystem: Environmental > Terrestrial > Plant litter > Unclassified | place: USA: California...
GGCGCAAGCGGCTGAAGGTGGCGGCGGACGGCGAAGTGAGCGATATGGCGACGCCGTTCGAGTTCCGGGTGCTGGAAGGGCGGCTCAAGTTGCTGGCGTCGGGCAAGGCGCAGGGGGATTCGCGCAAGGCGGCTGGGGATGCTGCGACGGTGTGATTCAACACCATTTGGTTTAATCGCTGTCCATTTGCAGTAGTCGATTTTGGCTTGGAAAATGTGCCTCCCGGTGCCTCCCAGTGCCTCCCAGTGCATCCAGGTGCTCAATAAGATAATTCGTGCTGCGCTTCAGCCAATTTTTTCATAGAAAAAACGCCAAATCCATTAGCGAGGTCGACAAGTGCTAGTGCCAACATGACGATTGAGTACTTAGCCTACGCTTGCCGGCTGACTGCCGATCAGCTTGCACCCACATTCTGTTTTACATCCTTCGACAGCGACAGGTAAGCCATTGACGATGAAGGACTTGGAGGCAGTTATAATTTTGTTTATTCCGTGTGGTTTTCCTCCAGGGTAGACCTGTGGGCAGCTGACCTGATCCCCTAGCCTCGCTATCGCACGGCCCCTGACGTCGTGGTTTGGCGATCCGCTTATGACGGATCCACCGTGATCCGTTTTATCGCCGACGGTGATTATTTTCAGAGGCATATCTTTTCCCCTCAATGGTTGATGGAGTTAATAGGTTGGCGGGCCATCTCGCAGCTTGCTCCTGTTTGTCGCGCGAACTCTAGTTTTCGTTGTCGAAAATAATCATGAGCGCAGCTGCAGAGGGTTCGCTTCCGGACTTCGCCCCTGCCTGGTAATACTCCGGCACTGTAGAAAGATTCTTTAAAATATCTGCCCTGATTCCAAATTTATAGGCTGTACGACCGTGGCCTTGCCGATACGCACACATCATCATTACTGCATCGGCATCGCAGCGTTCTGCCTTTAATAGGCGCTTGCCAGGGCCATCTGAACTCCAGGCTGTCGAGCTCTGCCGCCTTCCTGCAATAAGCCACGCGATCTGTGCATCCTGGCAGCGCTGCTAGTGGGCGACGCCGAGATCGTAGTAGCCCAGGGCCTGCCCGGCGCCGCCGACCGAGCGCAGGATTTCCACCAATTTGTCCGCATCCGGATCGAGCACATGGTTAGTTTCGAGGGGGGGCGAAGCCGTTCCGGTAGAAGTAAGCCATCAGTGCACGCGCGCCCCAATCGCCTTGGTTGGCTGCGGTTTGCACATCATTCAGAATGCTGAGCGCCTTCTGGCGCGTCACCTGCCATGCAACCATGCTGCGCAACAGTTTACGGGCGTTGACGTAGAGTTGGTGGGCGGCCGGGTCGCGGGTCTTCGGCATCGTATCCTTCCAGCGGCCGCAGGTCGGAACGGCAGCAAGCGATGCACAAATAAGAATGAATCGTCGGCGAAGAGAGAACATGGGAAATAGGGCGCCTGAATCTGGTCCGGTGTGAGAAAGGCCGTGTCAATAGGTCGGCGAAGCATCCGACTCGGGCTCGATTGCGTCTCGAATTCCGTTCCATGTAGGTAGCTCCGCCGGCGGCAGCGGCAGTACCTGATCCAGTTGGGTTAGTTTCAGGTCGGGGTTCAGGTCCAGTGCATCTGATATCTGATCGTAACGGTTTTTGCGTTCAGGATCGGGCAAGACATCGAGAGCTTTTAGTGCAATCTTGTCTTCTTTGTCGCGTGAATTCCATTCTTCAGTGTCGAACATAAACATCAATGATGCTGCAGATTCTTTGCTTCCAAACCTTGTCCCTGCCTGGTAATAATCCAGCGCCACGGCGAAATTTTTGCGAAGTTTGGCGTAGCTCCCGAATTTGTAAGCTGCGGGGCCATGCTCTTGTTTATACGCACACATCATCATCGCTTGCTCAGCATCGTGGCGTTGGACTTTCAAGTAAGCGCTCGCCAGGGCCATCTGCGCTTCCGGACTGCCGAGTTCTGCTGCTTTCAGGTAATAAGCCCATGCGATCTGATCATCCAGCGCAGCGCCGCCGTAGCCGTGCTCATGGGCGACGCCAAGATCGTAGTGGGCCCAGGCTTGGCCAGCGGCGACGGCCGAGCGCAGAATCTGTACCAGTTTGTCTGCGTCTGGATCAAGCACGTGATTGGTGTCGAGAGGGCCCAGACCATGCAGGTAGAAGTAGGCCATCAATGCGCGTGCTCCCCAGTCGCCTTGGTTTGCTGCGTCCTGCACGTCGTGCAGGATACTGAGCGCTTCCTGGCGCGTCAGCTGCCATGCGATCTTGCTGCGCCACAGCTTGCGAGCGTTGATGTAGAGTCGGTAGGCGGCTGGATCGCGGGTTTGCGGCATCGTGTCCTTCCAACGCCCGCAATTCGGGATCGGTCCGTTGATGTCAAACGGTCGCAAGCCGACAGGGATTGTGTGCATCTTCACGTACTCCAGATGTTGTCGTAGAAAATATGCGCCTGTTGTGATCACAATCGAAGCGCCGACTATCAAGAGCCAGCGGGGCATCTGACGTCGCATATCAGATCACCGGCGGGCCGGGTTTTCGGTCAACATGGAAGGTGGCGATTTGGCCTGCCAGGGGCCAGCTATTCGCCATCGCGTTAGTGTTGTCTTGCATAAGCTCCAGCCATTTTTTGAAGGTCCCATCCATATCGCCAAACTGCGCCGGTCCTGTATTGCCGGTGCATTGGTGGAACAGCTTCTTGCGCAAGTCAAACGCGACATCCATGGCTTGGCTCAGCAGATTGAGCTCGCTATCGAGGGCCATGCTGCGCACGTTCAGATTGGCGGATCCGACCGTGAAAGCCGCGTCGTCGACGATCGCCACCTTGGCGTGGATATAAGTCTCTTCGTAATCCGTTGCCGATTTGGGCTGCTCTGCACCGCTCCACATCGATGCCATGAGGGCTTTGATTCCTCGTTCGGCCAATGCCTCTGCTGTGATCGGCACCTTTGCCTTGCCCCTTTTGGCATGCTTCAGCGTCTCCTCATGCTCAACCTGCATGGTCTTGCTGCTTCCGAGTTGCAGAGCGACGTCATAGGTCGCCAAGTCCATGCCGTCGGTTTCGGGTGTAGAGGTCAAGATGAACACGTAGATCGGTTTGGTATAGCCTGCATTACGCAGCTTCCCTACGCATGCCGTCAGATAGCTGGCCCATTCCTCATACTGGATATACTGGTTCTGGATAAAGATGTAGTGATGCGTGAGCCGAGTCAGGTTGGCATAGCACTCCTTGATCGTTTTTTCCTGGTATGCCGGGTAAGTACGCAACAGCTGCGCGCTGTGATGGCTGTTCTTCAAGGCGAAGTCCGAAGCCTTGAGGTGTCGCCTGCTCTGCACGAGAACGGGTAGATTCGCCGCCTTCTGGTCGGCTGTTTTTACTGCGATAGGTTCCTCGACGCCCGCCATGCCAGGTGGTGTCATCCATATAGCGTTGTTCAAGGCAGGGGTACCAGGTTTGGATTCTTCCCATCCATAGCAGAAATTGTGGTTCATGTCGTACAGAACAGAGCCACGTACGCGCAACGATACGTCCTGATACGGTTTCGCAGTGAATCCATATGTCTCACCAAATTCGATCAGGCGCTGTGCTCTTCGCCGCGACGGTTGCTCAGGCTGACCCGACATCGATCGTAATTGCTGGTCATACCATTCCTGCGCTTCATACATGGCGGCGGTCAGTTGGTTGACCGGTTTAGCGGGATTCTTCCTGTACAGCGTTTCACGGCGCCTGTCGCGGAAGCGATGCTGGGCCGTGTCCCAGAAGTCGGTCGTCGAGTTATGGCCCATTACGTAGCCGACGGCGTGCTCCGGGGTTTCGTAATCGATCAGGATCATCTTTTGATGATGGGTGGGGTAGATGGAGCCGGCCCGGCCATCGACAGGACTGATCTTGTACTTCTCTCCTGCAAGCGCGGGTCCCCGAAATTTCAGGGCGACTTCGCGTGTACGCAGCACGATGTTCGGCACTTTGTTCGCGATGATGTCGTCAAACCATTCACGGTTGTACCGATCGTGCGTTTCGCCGTAGTAGCCTGCATAGGCCCCAATTGTGGGAATACGGGTTCCATACAAGCCAGGATTATTTTTCTGAATTGCATACGAAGCTGCATTGTCGTGCCAGAGCAGCAAGCGTACTGTGACCGGGTTTTCCTTGCGGGTAGCAATCTGCTTGAGCAGGTCGCCATAGCGCGTGCCGTCTTCAGCCGAACCACCACGGACGAGCACCATGCCCGGGTCGAAACCCCACGTGATGATGTCCACGCTTCGGCGCGCCGCGAGAATGTCTTTCTGGATTTTCTCGAACACCTCTTCACCGCAGATAAGCGGCTCGATATGGCAATGGTGTCGTGCCAGGTAGGTCTTGTGCTTGCTCGTTCTCACCCACCAGGGCAAGGACAGGCATTGATAAGGACCTACCGCTTGGTTGTAGCAGAGCTTCTGTGTATAGAGGCTCTCGTTTTCTTCCATGCCCATCGCTTACCCTTCATTAAAAGGCCGCTGCCGGCAGGTGCATCTTATGCTTGCTCGCTGGACCAGGGATTAGCATCGATCCGGTCCTCGTTCAGGGAGTGTTCGTCTTCGGTCAAAGCGCCACCCGGATTCTCGTAGCCGTGGTATCCCACGCCTGCGTTCTGCTCGTGCTGTTCGGAGTAGGCGCTTGCAGCTATGTCGAATGACTGGCCGGTTGGAAGCTCGACCTTGTACTCTGCATTGGCATCCAGTTCATGTGCGAACTGGATGTTTCCCTTGCCGTCAATGTTGCCTTGCTCGACCAGTGCGCCATCTTTGAATAGTTTGAACGGCAAGCCGGCACTGGTCCGTCCTGCGGTTTCGGCATGGCTCCCGATATGCAGAGCAGCACGGCCTTTGTGCAGTACATCGGCTACCGGAGGCATGTTGGCCGCCATTTCCGAGTTCTTTGCATTGACCAAACTGTGGCGCGCTGCGTGTGCGACAAAAGTGCCGCTGGTACCATGTTCGATACCCCCGGCACCGAATTTCACATAGCTGCCGCCGCCGCTAATAACGACCTCTTCTTTGGCACTGATCGTGATGCGGTTCGCCGTATGCGTAATTTCCAGCTTCGCCAGCAGCTTGATGTTGTCCGATAGTGCCTGCAGATCGATGTCGCCAGCCGCAGCGACCATTTTTATACCGGCCTTCTGGGCAAACAGTCGCAGCGACTGGCGGACGCTGGCAAAAAAATGCGTACCGACCCCCAGGGACAGGCTTTTTCCTGTCGTTAAGGCAGTGTGGCGTTCGCTGGCAATATGTGTGTCAGTGGTAGTCGTGGTCGCGATGCCGGCTTCACTGGCGAGCACCAAATGTGGCTTGGCCAGCTCGGGGAAGCTGCCCACCTTTGCATCCGGGCCTTTGATCGAGTCGTTCTGTGCTTGCAGGACCGTAACAACGTCTTCCTGGTTGTCAACTGGCTCCTGCGCGCCGTTATTTTGCGCAATCTCCGCCAGAAGTTGATGCTGTTCAGTGGACAGACTCAGCCGGCGCGAGGTCTCGTCCATCTCCTTCATCGACCCGCGCGCCGCCGGCCTCGCTTCTGTCGTGATCAACAGTCCCTTGGCAGCGCGCGCCACGCCATGGCCGTCGGTGCGCAGCTCCCAGCCTTCGCCGCGCGCGTCCTTGCGCCCTGCATTGCCCTCGATGCGCGTGATGTGCCCAAGCGACAGCTGGCTGCACTGGTGATCGCTTTTCAGCTGGGCCTGGATCTTGTCCTTGGTGTCGTCAAGAACGAGGTGATTGCCGCGCGTTGCGCCGCCAAGCTCCCGGCTGCGCAGGCCGGCGAGCGACTGCTGTTCCGGCAGCGACCATGGCGGCATGTTTGCATGGTTGTAGAGCGCGCCGAGCACGAGCGGATGGTCGATGTTCCCGTTCGGGTAGACCACCGCCACTTCCTCGCCCACCCGCGGCAAGCGGATCTGTCCGAATTGGCTGCCCGCCGCCGGCGTCATTACCCGGACCCAGGGCGAACTCTTTTCATCGTAATTGCCCAGCCGATCCCAATGATGCTGCAGCTTCACACGTCCATAGCCGTCCGTGTGGATGTCGGCGCCCGCCGGGCCGACGACGATGGCGGTGTGCAGCCCCGTATAAATCACCGGCTCGCTATGGTAATTGCGGCCGGGCCGCCAGCGGATCTCGTGGCGGATGCACGTCAAGCGGTTCTCGTAGTGCGACGGTGCACCGGGGCCGGCCTGGTAATTATTCGATATTTCATGGTCGGCGGACAGAATCAGGTAATGGCGGTTTTCAATATTGCTACGCTGTTCGGCGTCATGTCGGCGCGAGCGCGTCCCGGCGCTGAAGTGGCCGCCGAGCTTGAATGTGCGGCCGGGCAGAACCGATCTTTCATTTCCCCTCGCCTCGAAATACTGGGTGTCCTTATCGGCCTCGTCCATGCGCTGCGCCGCCAGCTGTTCGCCGTCGCGCAGCAGGCGAAAGCCATAGGCGCCGGTGTCCTCATAGATTTCATATGGGAATACGTCGCCTTGCTGGTTGAGCGAAAGGGCTTCGACGCGTTGTGCCCTGGGATTCTTGTAGTCGAACGAGGCAAGCGTGGTTCGGCCGGAACCGAGGCGCCGGATTGCCGTCCACTCGTGAATGCCGTCGTCCTCGCGCGAGCCGCCCTTGTCGTGGAATGGAATCACGTAGGCTCCCTCGTCGATGGGCTTGGCCAGGAAGCTGTCGTCCGAAATCATCAGCTTATGCCCGTCGGATCTGTGCTCGTACCAGTAGTGCAGGCCCAGCGCTTCCCAGCGTCGGTGCAGGTGGTTATAGTCGGTCTCGTTATATTGGTTGGCAACGGTCAGCGCCGATTCGTCGATCGGGGACATATGCCAGTCGGCTTGGCGGTAGTGCTTCAGGGTGTTCTCGGTAATCTCGAGCACATTTTTATTGTGGAATGACCGGCTGTCCCTGCGCAGGCGGGCGAATGCGAGCCAGGGTTCGAGCCGCATCCGGTAGAAGGCGAAGCCACCGTCGCTGCGCCGAAAGCTGAACTCGGTGATGTAGCCGTTGAAGTAGCGCAAGGAACCGTCTTCCCGCACCAGCGAGATCGTTACCATCCGGCCCATCGCATTTTTCAGCCGGATACGCGGATCGTCCGACAAGACCTCGACGTCAAAACGGAAACTGCGCGACATCTCCTCATGCGCGACCAGCTTGTTAGGAAGAAGGATCGCGGATGGCCCGTCTTTGCATGGAAAGTCGAGCCGCATGAGGCGGTTGTGTTGAGATGCGCCACTGAACGCCGACAGCGCCGCATCGACCGCGATTTCCAGACCTTCGCCCATTGCTTGCCTCCGATGGCCCTTGGCCATAGCACACGTGAAAAGACCAACGGCCAAGTTAACCTGACGCTGCCAAGCGGAACTTGATCGGTATCAACACGATTCTTGTTCCATCTCCAACGTTTTCTGAGGGCTTTCCACGCGGAGCGCGACACTGACCAGAAACCTGAAACGCGCTGCCCAAGCCCGTGCTGCCGGCAGGATCGATGCGCAGCTACTGTCGATGGATCGTGTGGCCGACATCGGGCCAACGCCGGTTCAAGCGCATGACGGGTACGCCGTCGCTGTATGGGCGCAAGCGGCTGAAGGTAGCTGTGGGTGGCGAGGTGAGTAATATGGCGACGCCGTTCGAATTCCCGGCGTTGGAAGGGCGGCTCAAGTTGCTGGCGTCGGGCAAGGCGCAGGGGGATTCGCGCAAGGCGGCTGGGGATGCTGCGACGGTGTGATTGCTTGCAGAGTAATCGTACTTGATGCCGGATGCTCGATCAGCCGCTCATACCGAGGAAATCAACTTCGCACCGCAAGCTGTCAGGTCGTTGTCATACGCATACGGCCGGCCGTTGTGTTTGGCGCCGGCACCATCGGGTTTGATAGGGAACTTTCCTTTGCATTTGGGACAGAAGGTTACATCGCCGGCAAGTGCTGCTTCGCTACCCATGACAATGGTGCCGGATGAAACCGAGACGACCTGGCCGCCGTGATCGGTTTTGTCATTGAGGCGGATGACGCCGCGGCCCATGTGCTTCATGGCTGCTCCTTGTTGTGTTTGAAGTTGTATGTAGAAATCGTGTCAGTCGGGATGGATTCGGCGCTTAGGCGATTCTGCACTCTGCTTTATCGAGCAGGTGCCACTTCAACTCGTCTGGATCAAGTCGAAAATAATCGTCATTGTGCAGATCCGGGAACGCCTGGCCGAGCGTGACCCAAGCCTGGCGCCACGGCTGGTTGATTGCGTGCCGAAGTGGATGTTCAAGCGGGAGCCATGGCTGCCAGGTACCGGTCGATGGGCATGGTGTCCGCGCATCGCAGCCCCGCTGCGCTTCTGGGAGTTCAACTTCGCGCGCCATGCCGGCGGCGGCCAGCGGTTCGACCGCGCCGTGGTTGTGGCGGACGGTGAGAAAGTGCTGCCAGACCGGTCCCTGGATTGCCCTGCTGCCCATTTGTTGCGGATAACGTGGAAGGTCGAATGCTTCTCCCGTCCGGTAGAGGCCGGGCGGGATGCCCGCGAGCCAGGCTTGCACTTGCTCCGGTTCGTTTGGCGCGATCGCTTGCCAGTATCCCGCGAACGGCGCTTGCGCTTCGGTCGTCCTGTCATCGCTGGGAAGTAAATTGTAGGTGGCGTCGAGGTGCTGCCGGCCTTGTCGCTGCGAGGCACTGCTCGTTTTTGGTTCCGATGGTGGGGGCGTCACGCCTTTTGCGGCATCAAGGAGTGTGTGCTTGTCGCCATCCCAGGGCGGCAGTGCTGCGGGAGGCAAGGGAAGCACTGTGTCGAGATTGGGGAAGCGCAGCAAAGGATTGAGATTGAGAGCGTTGTGGAGGATGGCATAACGTTCGGACCGGGCGCTATCAAGATGTGGAACGAGCATGTTGGCCAGATCGTGGGGATTGCGGAACTCAACCGACAAACTTCTAGCGCAATCGGAGCAGCCATGCTTTACACCTTCATGCAACGTACGCAAGGCTCGTGATCGTGTCGCAGCGGTTCTGGATTCCGCAGAAGTCCCGTCAGCGTTTCGGGGCCATGACTGAAGAAAAGCCAAAGTATAAGCTGCAGGACCGTGGCCTTGAGCCAGGGCACACTCTAGCATCTTGGTTGCCACTGGGATGTTTGCCCAGAACCCGTCGCGTGGGCTATCCCAAGTCGCCGCCAACTTTTCCCCAAGGTAGGTCATGGCGTGTGGATTTCCCATCTCTGCGGCTTTTTGCCAGAATGCGAAGGCTTTTGTCGTGTCACCCGACATACCTACGCTATTTTGGTAATAGGTTCCCATTCGGTCATAGGCTGCGGGAATGCCGAGTCGCATTGCCTGTTCAACCAGTTCAAGCGCTTCCATTTCACTGCGCGGCGGGTCACGCTTTTCGAGGTAAAGCGTGGCCAGATTAAGCATGGCTTTCCAGTGTCGCCGCTCGGCCGCCTGGCGCGTTAGCTGGATGATCTTCTTGTAATCGCGGTCTTCTTCCCATATGTCGGGATCGTCCAGAGACTGCGCTTCGAGAAACCACGCATCGGCCTGCGCATCGATTGGTGGCACCTTGCTTGCTTCAATCTGGCAAATAAAATTCACCCGGTGCGGATCAAAGAGACGTAATTCTTCATTACGAGGCAGGTCTTGAATCGTCTTGTATTGGTCTTGTACCACGCTGAACCCCTGGAAGAGACAAAACATGGAGAATGCTGCCAGCAGGATGGTTGACAGCTTTCGGAGTAGGGAATGGTTCATTGTTAGCCCAACCGCAATGTGGCTTTTCGGTTGTCCTCGAGTGGCAGCAAGAAGCCGGTTATGAGATTGGAAATGCGCTTCTGTTGAAGATTAATTTTCATAGTCTCTGTCCAATCAAAGAATGCCTGTGCAATCTCCGCCGGCGAACCATTCTTCCCATCGACCGTACCGCCGCTCAGCTTCCCCCAGATTTCCTGCCGCAACTTCGTCGCCCGCCTGGCATCATTCGTCGCCAGATTGATCTCGCTGTCGACCGCCATGCTGCGCTGGTTCAGGTTTGCGCTGCCGAGGCTGAAAAAAGAATCGTCCACAAGCAGCAGTTTCGAGTGAATGTAGATCTCGCGATAGCGGACACGGCGCTGGTCGTAGCCGCTGGACTGCAGCATGGCAACCGCTACCTTCAGGCCATACTTCTGTTCCAGTGCAGCGATGCTCGGCTTGTCGATGCCGTTGGCGTATTCCACGACCGTCGGTTTCGGCTTCATGTAGACCATGCCGCCGAGACTCACGCCGGTCTGCACGTGCTCGTTCTCCTTGTCGATCAACTCCGACTGCCCGGTCATGCCCGCCTGCTGGCCGAGGACGGCAAGGGTGTCGTAGGTGCGCGGGACCATCTGGTCGCGTTCGGCCACGGGCATGACGATGAACACGTGCAGCAACGGCATGTCGCCCTTGGTCTTGCCGGCAGCCGGGCACGCAGCCTTCCAGCGGGCCATGACGTTCTTGCGCGCCTGGATCAGGCGCTCCGCCCACTCCTGATACTGGAAATACTGGTTCTCGATGTAGAGGTAACCGGTCGCGTTGGCAGCCGTGTCGGTGGCCAGGAAATATATTTCCTTAGCTGTCTTGTCCTGCTCCTCCGGCTGGGTGCGGACAATCTGGATCGACGAATCCGTGCCCGGTATGCCCTTGCGTTTCAATGCCGAAGGGACGGTCGCTAGGTCGTCCATGAGGATGTCGCCACCGGCCCGGCCCCAGGCGCGCACGAAGTTCGCATAAACGCAGGCGAGCGCGCCGCCGGAGATGCGGCAGGCGTAGTCCCGGTAAGGCTTGAAGGTCTTGAAGCCGGCATCCGCCTTTTTCCCCTTGTCCACTTGCACAGTTTCTTTGACTTCGCGCTGACCGGCACACTCGCGCTTCGGATCCTCGATCCAATGGTCCTCGGTGTCCCAATAATCCGTCACCGAGTTCAGCCCTTTTACATAGCCAACCGCCTTGGCGCCGCCCATGTAGTTGTAGTCGATGAGCAGCGTTTTCTGGTGGTGGGTGCCGACCCTGACCATCCCAGTACGCTCGGCTTCCAGGTCGTGGAGGCCGCCGGGCTTGTACTTTTCGCTGGCGAGGCTCTTCTCGATGGACGCTTGGTCGCCGAGGCGGGTCTGGATGCTGATACCCGAAAGTAGTCCAGCGAAAGCCGCCCTGTACCAGTTATGACAGTATTCCTCACGCGCCATTGCCGAGAGCGATTCCGGGGTGATGGTACCTATCGCGCCGGTGCCCCGCGCCGGTGTCCCGATGGCCCGTAGCGTCACTGCAGGCGTCCTGTATTTCTCCTGAAGCAAAGCGACGCTGCGCTCGGCTCCAATTTGGTCGGCTTCATTACTCCCGCCGACACTGCGCCACGGGTTTGTCCCATGGGAATATCCTGGCATGTTCAGCGTCGCTGGGCTTCCGAGCTTGCTATACCAGACGAGCAACCGAATCCTTACCTTGGGCTTGCGCTTAGCTGCGGCGATCAACAGGTCGCCATACGTTTCTCCGCGGGGCCACGTGTACTTCCCCTGATCGCGCACCAGTTCCATGCCCGGGTCGAACCCCCAGCAACAGATATCGATCGAATCCTTGGCGGCCTTGATTTTCTCCGCGATGTCCTTGAACGCGTTCTCCCCACAAATGAAGACCTCGAGCTCGTTGTTATGCGTGACGGGGTGGGTCGCGGCGCGGTTTTCCAGGAACCACTGCACCGTACTGGTAGCCTTGCAGCTGAGCTCGTCAATATGGACTTTTTCGGTGCGCTTTATCGGATCAGGCATGCGGCCTCCTTCGGAGATCGGTTATAGCGATTATTAAAGATGCTCGCGGCTATCGGTCGAACCATCGATCGCCCGCGCACCGATGTTGGATAAAACCTGTTCGCGGTGATTCTGCGCCTTGGGAGGTGCGGGTTGCGGCACTGCGGCCAGGGCGTAGATATCGCCGTTGGGAAGCTCGATGCGGTAGTCGGCCGGTCCTGCGTTGTGCTCGATGGCGATCAGGCCCATGTCATCGGTAATGCCATCCATCACTTTGGTTTCGCCCTTGAACAGGGAGTAGGGGACGTTCGCAAATGGACGGCCGTTGACTGAATGAGTTTGCAATGAGAAGACAAGCTGCTTGGGATCGTCTTCCGTGTTCGGCTCCACGATGTTGATCTCGTGCTCCGACGATGGATGCGGCCGATTCTTAGGGCCGAGGGTCTCCAGGTTGCCATGGAAAAGCGCCGGCTTCGCAGCGAAGACTTCCAGCCGGTTGGTAATTTCGACCATGCATTCAGGCCCATGCAGCCGCACGCCTTTCTTGCCACGAATGTCGACCCAGTCGGACTGGCTGATAAGAGAAAGAACCTTGTTGGCGATAAGCTCGATGTCGTCGTCATGCGCCTGCACCGTGATTTTGCCGGACGCCGCAATCAGCTTCATGCCCGCCTTGTGGACGAACAGGCGGAAGGTTTGCCTGATGCTTGCAAACAGGCTGTCGCCGGTTGCGATCGAGAGGCTGCGTGCAGCGGTGAGCGCGATGTGTTCGGCGCTGGCAAGGTGGGTCGACTGTGTGGACGTCGTTTCGATGCCGGCCGGGCTGGCCAGGACCAGATGCGGTTGGGACAGCTCGGGGAACGGTTCCCCAGTGCCGCGCACGGCGTCGTTTTGCGCCTTCAGTACAGCGGCAACGTCGTGCTGCTGTCCACTTTCCTGGGCCAAGCCCTGCAGTGCGGCTGTTGCCTGGTCATCGTGCAGCTTTTGCGCTGCAGCCAGGCGCTTTGCGGTTTCGCCCATGTCCTTGATCGCCCCCCGTGCCGCCTGCCTCGCCTCAGTCGTGATCAGCAATCCTTTGGCGGCGCGCGCCACGCCGTGCCCATCGGTGCGCAGTTCCCAGCCTTCCCCGCGCGCGTCCTTGCGCCCCGCATTGCCCTCGATGCGTGTGATGTGCCCGAGCGATAGTTGGCTGCACTGGTAATCGCTTTTCAGCTGGGCCTGGATCTTGTCTTTCGTATCGTCGAGGACGAGATGATTGCCGCGCGTTGCGCCGCCAAACTCCCGGCTACGCAGGCCGGCAAGCGCCTGCTGTTCCGGCAGCGACCATGGCGGCATGTTTGCATGGTTGTAGAGCGCGCCGAGCACGAGCGGATGGTCGATGTTCCCGTTCGGGTAGACCACCGCCACTTCCTCGCCCACCCGCGGCAACCGGATCTGCCCGAATTGGCTGCCGGCCGCCGGCGTCATTACCCGGATCCAGGGCGAGCTCCTTTCGTCGTAACTGCCCAGCCGATCCCAGTGAAGCTGCAGCTTCACACGTCCATAGCCGTCCGTGTGGATATCGACGCCCGCCGGGCCGACGACGATGGCGGTGTGCAGCCCCGTATAAATCACCGGCGCGCTATGGTAATTGCGGCCGGGCCGCCAGCGGATCTCGTGGCGGATGCACGTCAAGCGGTTCTCGTAGTGCGACGGTGCACCAGGGCCGGCCTGGTAGTTATTCGATACCTCATGGTCCACGGACAGGATCAGGTAATGGCGGTCTCCAATGTTGCTGCGCTGTTGGGCGTCGTGGCGGCGCGAGCGCACCCCGGCGCTGAAGTGGCCGCCGAGCTTGAATGTACGACCGGGCAGTACCGACCTTTCATTTCCCGTCGCCTCGAAATACTGGGTGTCCTTATCGGCCTCGTCCATGCGCTGCGCCGCCAGCTGTTCGCCGTCGCGCAGCAGGCGAAAGCCATAGGCGCCGGTGTCCTCATAGATTTCATATGGGAATACGTCGCCTTGCTGGTTGAGCGAAGGGGCTTCGACGTGTTGTGTCCTGGGATTTTTATAGTCGAACGAAGCGAGCGTGGTTCGGCCTGAACCGAGTCGCCGGATTGCCGTCCACTCGTGAATGCCGTCATCCTCGCGCGAGCCGCCCTTGTCGTGAAATGGAATCACGTAGGCGCCCTCGTCGATTAGCTTGGCCAGGAAGCTGTCGTTCGAAATCATGAGCTTGTGGCCATCGGACCGGTGCTCGTACCAGTAGTGCAAGCCCAGCGCTTCCCAGCGTCGGTGCAGGTGGTTGTAGTCGGTCTCGTTATATTGGTTGGCAACGGTCAGCGTCGAGTCGTCGATCAGGGACATATGCCAGTCGGCCTGACGGTAATGCTTCAGGGTGACCTCGGTAATTTCCTGCACGTTTTTATTGTGGAACGACCTGCAGTCCATGCGCAGGCGGGCGAAGGCGAGCCAGGGCTCGAGCACCATCCGATAGAAGGCGAAGCCACCGTCGCTGCGCAGGAAGCTGAACTCGGTAATGTGGCCGTTGAAGTAGCGCTGGGAACCGTCTTCCCGTATCAGGGAGATCGTTACCATCCGGCCCATCAAAATTTTCAGCGCAATGCGCGGGTTGTCCGACAGCACCTCGACATCAAAGCGGAAACTGCGCGACACCTCCTCATGCGCAACCAGCTTGTTCGGAAGAAGGATCGCGGGTGGTCCGTCCTTGAATGGAAAGTCGAGCCGCATGAGGCGATTGTGTTGTGATGCGCCGCTGAACGCTGACAGCACTGCATCGACCGCGATTTCCTGGCGTTCGCCCATTGATTGCCTCCGTTGACGCTTGGCCATAGCGCACGTGAAAAGACCAACGGCCAAGTTACCCTGACGCTGTCAAACGGAACTTGATTAGCCTCAACACGATTCCCTGCTCCATCTCTAAAGTTTCCTGAGAGTTTCCGGGAGGAGTATGGCAATGCAGAAAAACCTGACACGCGTGGGCCAAGGCCGTGCGACACGCACCATTGGTCCGCAGCCACCACCGATGGACGGGCTGGTCAACATCTGGCCAGCCTTGGTTAGCGGTGCCATGACGCGGTTTATTGGCCGGCCTTACCCGGTACAGTTCAGGGCGCAAGGTGCGCTCGACGCGTGGAAGCAAGCGCTCGGGAACACCAGGCTCTGGCCCTGCTGGCAAGATCCCGGCACGCTGTGCTGGCAGATCAGGCAAGAAATCCTCGGACAGCTGGAAACCATGCATCCCCTGTCTTCGGTATCAGGGCAGATAGACGCCGAGGATTGCCTGCGACTCGCGTTTCAGGCCAGCACAAACCTGAAATACCATTTGAGCGAGGGAACCGTCATCGAGGCCACGACGGCGCTGGAAACGCTGCTGGCAAATTCGGACGTCGACCTGGGTCTGCCGATGAGCATGGTTGCGCCGCCTTATCGGGCCCAGTACCTGCGCTTTGGCGACCTGGCCATGCGGTATCGGAAGGTGGCGGATCCGCGGTCAGCCGATCACTGTTTCGATGGGGTTTTCTGTTTCCTGACCCCGCACCGCTCGGTCGGCGATCAAAAGGGGAAATGCTGGACACTGGAACTCATCTTCATCAGCAAACACGAGAACGACTACGGTGGCCATATCTCGCTGCTTGGCCAAACGGACCGCGGGGACCGCACGGTCGGCGAGTGGCTGGCCGACGTTCTCGGTGTCGTCGCGGCAGGGGACGAAAGTGAAATCCGCCGATCGATGCACGCTGCGGTCAGCTATGTAGTACGTGCGTTTCTCTACATGGCCTTGAAACAGGCGCGCATCACGCCGCATCCGGAGTACGACGAGGCGCTGCGTCGCGCCGCCGGCTTGGGTGAGCGCAAGCGCGCCAAGCTGTTGAAGAAATCGGCAGCGCTTTACAACGGCATCCTTGTCGGCCCTGAGGCATTGGCGGCGGGCTTTTCAGAAGGTGGCGCGGGAGGCGGCGTGGCGCCGCACTGGCGCCGTGGGCATTTTCGTATGCAGCCCCATGGGGTCGGCAATCATGAGCGCAAACTCATTTTCATTGCGCCGGCCCTGATTCATGCAGAGCAGCTTCAGGGCGAGGTGCCGGCACCGAAATCGTACCGGGCCGGCGCCTCTGTCGTCAGTACGACTTGATATGCCCAGGATAATCTTCAAGTCCTGGCGCGGGTACGAGCTGCTCAAGACGCGGGCCTGACATGTTGAAGGTGCGCGACTATCGAGCAACCACTCCATGGTTCACACGTAGCAGACGCACGCCATGGATATCGAACCGGTTCGACGGTTCCGCTCCTCCAGCGCCGCTGAAACTGCGGTTGCTCTCCAAATAGCTCATATTGAAGAAGTCGGTCATCTCGAGCCGGTAGCTTCCCGCTTTCAGGCGCGCCGCCAGCGGCGTCGAATACACGCTCGGCGTATTCAATTTGGTCAGCGGCGCATGCGGCAACTGGATCACACCCTGCGCCACGATCTTGCCGCTGCCGTCCTTCAACGCCAGCCATTTGACGCCGTTGCTCACGCCCAGGTTTACTTGATTGGCGCCATTGTGGAAGCGCACCTGCACCGCGTAGCTGCCCGCTTGCGTAATAGCGACGCGCTCGACCGCGAAGCGATCATTCGGCTGGCCCCAGCCGGCCAGGTGCGGCCGGGTAAAGCGCGCATCCGCTGCAGTGGGTTTAAGGTTCGACGTCACGCGCGCATCTGTTACCGAAATCTCGATGCCGCCATCGACGCAGCGCGGCATGCTGTGATGACTGACATTGCCGCTGTCGGTGTAGCGCGCTTCGAGCGCATAGCATGCGGTGGCGCCGCCGGTGCGATCGATCCAGTCGCCGGCCTTCAAGCCACGCGCCACTGGTTTACCATCGCGGTAAACATTGTAGCTGACGTTGTCGCCATTGCCGCCGGCGCCGATGCCGACCTTGACGCCGCCAGAGGCCAGGCGTTCGACGCCGCCGACTACCGGTTCGCGCGGGCCGAAGGTGACGCTCGACTCCACATACGGATCGGCGCTCACTCGGCGGATCGCGCCGCCATCGACCACCAGTTTGCCGAGCGTGATCTCGATGCTGTTCGACGCGTCCAGCTGCGCCAGGCGCACGGTATCCGCTACCTGCTTGCCATTGAGGGTAATGCGCTCGACAGCATAGCGACCCTCGCCCGCGCTCACCACCGGCAGCCGCACCAGCACATCGATGCGCTTGCCGTGCAGGCGCAGATCGTTCAGCGCGATGCGGTCGGTCGCGCCGAACGTGTCGCGCCGCAGCCTGGCCGTAATGAACGGGCGCAGCGCAATGCCATCATCCTGCGCCGACACGCCGAACACGTTCTCGACCACCATGCCCAGGTAACCGCCCACAGACCACAACTGACGACGCGAGTTGATCACAGGCCCGATCAGCGAGGGATGCTTCTCGTCGAGCAGCAGCGGTTGTCCCGACAGCCACTCCAGGTTTTCCATGTTCGACAGGTTCACCGCTGCGCCCCGCATCAGCGAGTGATACGCCGCATCGGCCACCGCCGCATTCTTGCCGTGCACCGCTGCGCGCAAGCCATACGCGGTCACAAATGGCCATACCGAGCGGTTGTGGTACACCGGCGCACCCAGTTGCTGCGGCCAGATCATCGGCGCGCCCATCGGGCCATGCGGGTAGTGCGCCAGGATCGACGCGGCGCGTTTGTCGTCGGCCACGCCGCTGACGATGGCCAGGGCCTGACCCAGCCAGTCGAACTTGTGCAGCGGCGCATCATCCAGGTGGCCGGCAGTAAGGCTGCTGTACATGCCGGCGTCGGGCAGCCACAGGCGCTCGTTGATGGCGCGTTTCAGCGCATCGGCCCAGATGTCGTAGCGCTGCGCATGCGCCGCATCTTTGTGCTCGCGCGCCAGCTTGGCCGCAAGGCGCAAGGCCTGGTAATACACGACGTTGGTCGACAGCGCCTTGCTGCTCGCCATCGATGCCAGGTCGCCCGGGATCCACGACGCGTAGGTCTGGTCGCGCCAGTCGAGGAACGATTGTTCGCCGTTGTACAAGCCGCTGGCGGGATCAAACGCCGCCACGCGATCGATCTCGATCGTGTTCGACAGCGCCTTCAAGGCGCGCTGCGCGAACGCCGCGCGTTCGGACGCGGGCAGGGTACGTAGCGTTTCCTCGGCCGCGAAGGCCCAGGTCAGGCGGTCGGTGCTGACCGGCCAGCTGCCGCCGCTGCCGGTGTCCTGCACGATCTGCAGGCCGTCCGGCGTGGCGGGAATCTGCGCCACCGGCTTGA
>Ga0265780_10004465_pt1 | contig 18000 bp, 9 predicted proteins | sample P1T30metagenome_FD_192432 | JGI IMG/M metagenome (GOLD analysis project Ga0265780, IMG submission 192432) | Plant litter microbial communities from East Loma Ridge, Irvine, California - P1 T30 | ecosystem: Environmental > Terrestrial > Plant litter > Unclassified | place: USA: California...
TATAGGAGGAAAACAATACGACCTGTTAAAAGACGATAAAGGCATCTGGACAGGCGAGTCGCTGCCACAAGACGAGGGTTTTCATTACTATCAGCTGCTTATCGATGGTGCCGCAATTCCGGATCCTGGAAGCCTCTGTTTTTATGGGGCCGGAAGATTTGGCAGCGGTATTGAAATACCGGCACAAGACCGTGAGTTTTACGCCTTAAAAGATGTGCCTCATGGCCTGACATCAGAAAATATTTATTACTCCCAATTGACCAGGACCTGGCGCAGGTGTTTCATTTACACCCCTGCAAGTTATTACGATAATAACACATCCCGCTTTCCGGTACTGTACCTGCAGCACGGAAGTTTTGAAGACGAAACCGGGTGGCCCGGCCAGGGAAAAGCAAACCTGATTCTGGACAACCTGGTCGCCCAGAACAAAGCAAAACCAATGATCATCGTGATGGATAACGGCTATGCGTTCAAACCTGGAGAAAATGCAGGCACAGGCACCCCTGGACAGGGTGTTTCTATTTTCGAGCAGGTACTCATTAACGAGGTAATTCCAATGGTCGACAAAAGGTTCCGTACCATTGCAAACCGCGAGAACAGAGCCATCGCCGGGCTTTCGATGGGAGCCAATCAGACCATGCGGATCTTGATGAATCATCTTGACAAATTCTCTTATTACGGCGGTTTTAGCGGCACGTCAAATTATCCTGGTACAGATGAGATAGATCCCGTCCTGTTTTTAGACGGAAAGTTTAAAGATGGTGAAGCTATTAATGAAAAACTCAAACTTTTATGGCTTGGATTAGGCACAAAAGAACCTGCACCTTTCCCGGGGTCTGTAGGGGCATTCAGGGCAATGTTAGATAAGCAGGGCATTAAACACGTATATTATGAATCTCCTCAAACTGCTCACGAATGGCTTACCTGGCGGCGAAGCCTGAATAATTTCGCAGCCTTGTTATTCAGATGACACAATGCAGGCCCGTTCTTAAAAAAAAAGAGGGCTGCACTAACGGCAGCCCTCTTGAAAAACACAGCAATTGAAAACGATTACGGATTTTGATCGGCCTGCTCGATAGCAGGGTTTGAATTTATTTCATCCTGTGGTATCAGCCATTCCCATGACGGATCTCCGGCAGGTACGAACAGGATATTTGCTACATCAGGCTTATGATTGGCGCCTCTTCTGTCAAGGTCTGCATTGGTCCTTTTCAGATCAAGGAACCTGAAGCCTTCACCCCATAACTCTATACGCCTTTGTACCATTATTTCCTCGATAAGGGCAGCACCGGTATTAGTTGACAAAGTATATCCCGGGTTGCGGTTCCTTGCTAAAGGCAGCAATGCCTGGGCGGCTGCAGCGTCATTACCTGAACGCGCCTGTGCTTCGGCTTCAATGAGGTACATCTCAGCAGTACGCATATAAGGGATATGACCAGCGCGGGTCGCCGGATCTTTTACCAGGAACTTTCGGTGCTGATAAGGCGATTTGGTTTGCCCGGCTACCGGCGCTCCCGTAGTAGACAGCACTCCCGGGAAGTTAGGGGCATCTGCCGTAGTTCCATTCCACCACAGCTTTTTCCTGATATCTGTAGCAGCTATTTTAGCGTATAATAATGAATTTATGCACTTCGGATTTACCCTGGTAAACGCAGAATTGAAATTAGCCGACATGTACGAATAAAATGAACCATAGGTAGGTACCTGGTCTGCCGGCTGAATAATTCCCCATAACCATTCCTGGTTCTCGATATCTGTGAATCCCTGCAGGTATTCTGCATTTGTCATCAGGCGGTCCACACCCTGCCTTGCTTCCCTGGCAAACGTAATGGCTACCGGCCAGTTCTGCATAGTAAGGGCTACACGTGCCTTAAAGCCTTTGGCTACATTAATATTGATATGTGTTTTAGCACTTCCTGAGCGAGATACAGGAGAGGCCGCCAGGTTTATTATTGCCTCATCAAGATCCTTATTGATCTGTGCGTAGACCTCTTCGACACTGGCACGCGGCTGCCCTTCGGGGCTGTCTGTTATCATAATAGGCACCCCGGGCTGATTGTTTGGAACAGCGGCTGCATTATAACGTTTAGCGTATAACTGTACCAGCTGGAAATGAGCCCATGCTCTTAAGGCCTGCGCCTCGCCTTTAATGATCAGCTTTTCGGCGGAACCTCCTGTTGCTGCATCAATGTTGGCAATGATCATATTGGAATTGGAAATTACAATATAATAAAAGGCGTATGCGAAACCGTTTACATTATCATCTGCCGCATTACGGTGCGCCAGCCAGCGGTAAGACTGATAGTGATATACATAAGAAAGATTGGTTCTCACGTAATCTTCACCCATGGCATCAAAGTTTATCATATTGGCGCCCTGGCCGTCTCTATGCTGGTTCGTGTATTGGGTATATAATATACGGTAAACACCGTTGAGCGCCTTCTGTGCATTCTCTACCGAGGTAAAGGCTGTTTCTACTGACACTCCTGAAGTTGGGTTCAGGTCGAAATCCTCATCGCTGCAGGAATTGAGCAAAAAAGGCACCGCAAGTATTATTAATAGTTTGAGTTTCATATCTGTATTTTATAAAGTAACATTAACACCAAAAGTAATTATGCGGGAGGGGGCATAGGTGTATGATGATACACCGGTGAAAGATTGCGTAGGATCAAGTCCCTTGCGGCGTGAAATGATAAAAAGGTTCTCGCCGGTTGTAAAACACTGTGCAGATGCAACACCGACCTTCCTGGCAAGGGTTTTGGAAAAATTATAAGTAAGGGATGCCGTACGCAGGCTGATCGAAGAGGCATCTATTAGCCAGCGATTACTATCGTACATGGTTGTGCCTGTATTCCTGATCGGTACATCTGTGATATCACCGGGCTTCTGCCAACGCTTGAGCGCGTCTACATGAAGCGCCCGGCCATAACTTCCGTTATACATTAACGATTGATAATCAGAATCGAACACTTTACCGCCCCACTGATACATCAACAGGAAGTTCAGAGAAATACTTTTATAAGTCAATGTATTGTTAATGCTTCCATAATAGTCTGGCACAGCGCTGCCTGAATACTTATACAAAGCAGAATTAGCATTAGGAGTAACCAGGTCGCCATTGGCATTTGTAAAAGCCTGCGCATCTGTTACACTAGGATCGGCGGTATAAAGCTCCACACCGTTTTCGGGATTGACGCCGTACCAGTCTTTCAGCCAGTATTCGTAAACAGAACGGGCTACCTCCCTTTTCTTAGAACCTTCGACAATAAAATCCAGCGGCATCTTTGTGATCTTGTTGCTGAACCTAGTCCAGTTAATTCCCAGATTCCAGTTAAAGTTCTTTATGCGGATAGGATCACCGCCTAACTGCAATTCGAGTCCCCGGTTGTACATACCACCTACGTTCTGGGGCTGCTGTGTAAGACCGCTTGACATTGGCAGGGGCACATTAAACAAAAGGGACTGAGAGTTACGATCGAAGTATTCAAAGGTTCCGTTTAAGCGGTTTTTGAAAAAGGCAAAGTCTACTGCGGCATCGAAACTTTTGTTCGTTTCCCAACGCAGTGCTTTATTACCGGCTGCACGCCTCCGTGTCATACCCGGCTCCGAACCGTTATTGTTACCGATATCGTAGAACGACTGATACAAATAGTAGCCATTCAGGTTGTCAGACCCAACCACGCCATAAGATGCACGCAGCTTAAGCAGTTCAATCCATGTTAAAGGCTTTAAAAAGCTTTCATTATTAAGCTGCCATCCGGCACCAAGCGACCAGAAATTACCCCATCGTGATGCGGTCGAAAACTTTGACGATCGGTCACGACGCAATGAGGCTGAAAGGAAATACTTGTCATCATAACTATACTGCGCCCTTGAAAAATACCCTTCAACCTTGTATTCATTAACATAAGAATCCGTAACTGCCGGATTTGCGTAATTATCCAGTTCGATAGGTCCTTCTACCACCTGGTTGTCGCGCCGGGCGATTAGGTAATTATATAAATAACGATAATATTCGTGCCCGGCCAGAAGATCAATAGTATGTTTATTGAATGTTGTTGAATAGTTCAGCAACTGGTTGAAGTTTGTTGATTGCGTTTTTGAATTAGTGCGCGATGTACGTCCGTTTGCTGTCCTTCCGTCGCCTATTTCCGGATTCCGGTAAAACAGGTATTCATAGTTGTTCAGGTCTGCAGAAACATTAGTCGTAAACTTAAGACCCTTTAAAAAGGTTATCTCCGCGTAAGTACGTCCGTTTAAAGCATTCCGCTTATTGTACATCTGGTTAGCCATAGTTTCGGCAAGTATGTTACGCCCCTGAAACTGAGGACGCAATTCTCCGTCATCGTATATCTTTTCTCCGTTTTCGTCGTAAAGGAATTCACCTGTCTGGGGATCATGTTTATAGACCGGATAAATCGGAGCCATCAGCAGATCTACATAAAACGGATTTTCATTGATGCCCGCGTCTTCGTTTGCCAGGAGCGTTTTTGATAATGTCCCAGACACGTTTACCCCTGATTTAAACCAGGTTTTAGGCTGAGCGTCTATCTTAACACGTCCGGTTGTGCGGTTGAAGTCACTCTTTTTGCTGAAACCTTTATCGCTGAGGTAATCCACTGAACTGAAATAGGTCATTTTTCCACTTCCTCCTCTTACACCTAAGGAGTAATTCTGGCGTATTCCGGTTTGTTCCATCGCATTGCGGTAACTAAGATCGCCTGGATACAACAGTTTTGCGTCAGGATTAATAGTGCCGTCTGTCCTGACAATATTGTTGTCGGCTACATTGAACGGGTTATATACCAACTGGCTTTTTATGTTATTCGTTGCAGCTAAACCAGCTGCGTCTGCAGTACTTCCCGTTGCTACATACTGATTACGCATCGACTCCCAAAGCAAAGGATAGTATTGAAAGGCATCAAGCTTTTCGTAGTTCGCCAGCCCTCTGGCCGTAACACCGGCTGAGGCCTTGAAATCAACAACATCACGGCCTTTAACGCCTTGTTTAGTGGTAATGATGATCACGCCATTGGCCGCCCTGGCTCCGTAAAGAGCTGATGCCGAAGCATCTTTAAGAACAGATAAACTCTCAATATCACTCGGATTGATACTGTTGAGCGCGCCATCGTAAGGTGAGCCGTCCAGGATATATAAAGGCGTCATATCACCCGTTATAGACCCGAAACCACGGATACGTACAGCGGGACCATTACCTGGCTGTCCGTTCCCTGAGTTGGTTTGGATACCTGGCGACGCACCGGCAAATGCGGTATTGAGATTCGTGATGGGGCGTTTCTCCAGATCTTTGGCATTTATAGTTGCTACCGAGTTGGTAAGTGCGCCCCGTTTAATACTTCCGTAAGCCTGCACCACTACTTCGCCCAGTTGCTGGCTTTCTTCTTTTAACTGAACGTTAAGCTGATTCGTTTTTTCAACAGGCACTTCGACTGTCTTAAATCCGATAAATCTGAATACCAGGGTCGTCTTACCCTCCGGCACAGTGATACTATATTTACCATCCGCACTACTGGCTGTCGAGATGGATGTTCCTTTTACAGACACCACAACGCCGGGCAGAACGCTGTTATCATCAGCAGATGTAATAGTACCGGTTATGGTCCGGTCCTGACGGGTATTACTTTTGTTTTCTTTGTTTGCATGGCTTAAAGAAGCACTATGCGTTACGATGTTCAAGCTGCCGGCATAAGGGGCAGCATTCGCCTGCTGGTTAGGGTACAGCATCAGGCCTGCCATCGCCGAAGCAAACACAGATACCCATATTGATTTAAAGCATACCTTATCTTTGTTCTTCGCGGCACACGCGGGTAACTTCCATGTACGTTTGTTTGTAAAATCTGTCATAAATAGTAATACTTGAATTATTAAAAAATAGAACGAAGCAGGTATATCAGCTGGCGGGATTCTCCCGGAGACTACAGGTTGTTCGCAAAACTGTAGCTATACCAGTAGTTGAGATAATTTATTATAGCTCTCTTGATCTTAGGACCTGAAACGGCGATAATAGACGGATTGTTCCGCACCGTAATACCGGGAGTTTCAATCTGGATAGCTGCGATATTATCGTTAAACCCGGTCGGCGATCCTTTTACAATAGTGCCGTACTTACGCGTGCAATAACCTCCGTTGAAATAAGGTCTGCGCTCGGGCAGGCCGCGGGATGTTGTACCAAAGAGCGTAACATTCCTGTCGAGAACCTGCATTACCGATCCGGGCACGGCATGTATGTTCTGGGCCTCAAGCAAGCCGCCAAAGCTGTAGCTGCCCCTGATCATCGCCGAAAACGGCGTATTGGGATGAAGAACTGTCAGATTGTGAATACTTGCCGAATCGGCGAGTCCGTCCAGATAGGTATCAGACTGCTCAAGTGAATAGTTGCTGAGGCCGTAACCAACCTCTGTTTGATCGATAAATGCACTCTGTATGCTATTTCCTGTAGTCATCGAAGTATACGGCTCGGTATGCCCGCTCACATATTGATGCGCATGGCCGTGGATATCCAGAAATAAAGCGCCTTTTACACCGGCAGACGAAGCTGCAATAGTTGCGCGTGCCAGTTGTAGCAATTCATGATAACTGTTATAGGTATTAACTGCATTGGTATCGGTATAACGCTGGCTCACATCGCTGGGGTAGGTGTTTGGATCAACTCTCTTCCGGCCTATCTCATTGATGATGATCCAGGGTTGTTTGCTGGTCTGAGTTTTGAAAGAATTGGATATTGAAGTGGCCAGGAGTTTTGTATTAAGATCCCTGCCCGTTGTACCCGTTTCGGGTATTACAGGGCTTCCCGCAGAAATGCCATCGTGCGGAACTCCTAATAAGAGCGGGCAATCACGGTCGCCGACAACAAGCTTAATATAATTGTTATAACCGTAGATCGTGTCTCCGGGATTATAACTGGTATTCTTGTAAACAAGAGGCCCGGAATCAACAACAGCGCTGTCTGCATTGATGTCAAGATAGGTAACGGCGCTTTTTTTGCATGAAGCAAACAGGGAAAATTGTACGATGCATCCTAAAAAGAAGAGCACTTTTCGTAGTTCTAAGGTTGATGTTTTCATGGTGTCTTTTTCTGATAGACTCGTTTGACAGATCTATGGACCGGAATATTTTAATTTTTAAGCTTTGGTTGGTTTGTATTAGTGAAAAGGAGCCGGGCAAAGAAGCGCTTGCCGAGGGTTACGACCAGTGTCTGCAATGAAAAATAAAGAAACTATGTGTGCAGACTGGACGTTGATATCCGGCCTTTTTTTGTGCGGTCATGAATCGCTGGTATCAATAGCAACCAGCAGCAGGTCTGGGCGAGTTCAAAAGCAAAAGAAGCGATAGTTTTAACTATCGCTTCTTTTGCTTTGCATTATATATTCTAAAAGCCTTCGCTAATACAACGTAATAACCACCCGGCCATTTCCCGCCCTTGCACCTGCAGTATGCGTTGGGGATGCGAGTGTACCATAATATGACGATCCGCCTCCTCCGGAACCTCCGTAGCCGCCGGTGGTGCTGCCTTGTACATAAGCCTCGTCTCCGCCGCCACCGCCGCCTCCACCGTAATAACCACCACCACCGCCACCAGACAAGCCTACCCAGGTACTAACCGATCCTCCATCCCCACCGATTCCTTTCTGGCCAGGGTATCCGGCATGACCACTCGTTTTTCCTGTCCCTCCTGCGCCTCCGGCAGATTGCGTTCCACCTGAGCCTCCTCCTCCGGCGGGCCCATAGATAGTTGCTGTACCATTGGCTCCTGTGGGATATCCACCATTTCCTCCGGCCGCGCCTGTTCGAGTTCCTGCTCCGCCTCCACCTCCGGCAACAATTATTCTAGTATTCAGATCGCCAACCGCGGTCCTTACGTCAGAAGCTCCGCCGCCACCACCGGCATACCATCCACATCTTCCGCCACCGTTGAAGGCTGCCGTACGATTATAGTCCAAATCGACACCTTTCTGCCCAACATAAACATAAAAGGTCTGGCCTTCGGTCACCCCGTTAAGCCTTCCGCTCACATAGCCGCCATTGCCGCCGGCATAGTTCTCTCCACCTCCTCCCTGGGCTCCCCACACGTCGAATTTAAGAGCTGTTATGCCTGCCGGAACAGTGAAACTCTGTACTGTGCCCGTGTATTCAAAAATTGGCGCAGTGATAAACATTATTTCATTGCCATAAAAAACAGCTGAAGTGGCGGTAATAACATAAGCTCTTACGTAGTATCTGGTTAAGGGACTTAAGCCGGTCATGTTGGCGGTGTACGATCCGGTCCCTGATCCGCTATTCAATTTGCTGCCTGCAATAGTAGGACTACTGTTTATACCCCAGCATATTCCTTTTTCATTGATTATAATGCCCGCATCGACGGTCATACTTCCCCCGCTCTGAGCAGAGTTACCTGTACTATTACCACTGATTGCCGTTGTAGTTAGTCTAACAGGAGTTTGAACATGATATGCTCCGTACATTGGTGGCGTAAACACCTGTGCCCTCAGGCCAATGGATATACAAATAAATAAAAGTATGAATAAAATTCTTTTCATGTTTAATCACGCTTTATAATACTTTGACTATCAGTATAAAATCCGATTCTTACGATATGTTGATCAAAAGTTATTCAAGAATGCTCTGGCGCATCTGCTAGTTAGTTTTCAATTCTTAGGGATAGATATTAGACAAGGTTCTCTTAACTTTTGTTTTCTATAGTCGCTTCCTTTTTATATACAAGGCATTCCGGATCCGGGATTAGCGCTATCCGGGAACAACAGCATGCAATCGTTCATCTTAGAAGATTTCGCCAGAGGCACCCTGCATGGATACCTGCTTTTTAGTTTATACGGGGAAACAGTTCTCCGGAAATTTATATCTCGGAGTTTTCAAAAAGCGAGCATTGCCGAATCTCTGTAACAGGCGACGGAGTTTACAGAAAGAGGAGGCTGGTAATCTCGATTTATAGAGTGTTTGTTATGTGCTATAGGGATTTCAAAAGGGCAGGGGCGGGTGTGATGTTTCCGGTCGGAGCGTTCGCTCTGACTGGAAATTTGCTTTAAAAGCACTTGTTTTCTATAAACAGAATTGGTAAAAACAAAACCTGCGATTGAATCGGCGCATCTTATGCGTTTAAAACGTATTTCTCGTTACATCTTCATTGCGAAAAGCGACCAGTTACTGAGAAATAAAAAAATAAAGAGCGATGCCTCCAATGAACATAATGATGTGAGGCAACATAACGGTGGGCCACCACATAATTATCCAGACTCTTCTTTTATAATAAGTTTTCCAGCTGCGTTTCCACGAGCCTGACAGCTGCAAAGGCCGGATAGAACTGCTAGCAGGGTTGAAAAAATATTTCTCAATATCTTCCAGCCTGTTATGAAACGACAACTGAAATCCTTTCCAGTTTGCCTCTATAAACCAAAACAAGACTGCCTGACACACTCCAGGTTTTTATGGTTATGCTTTTTGTGTCAAAGTCTTCAACTACCTTTTGGAGAAAAAAATACTCCTCCTTTAGCAGATGGTCAATGGAAATAGGTGGATCGGTCATGTTTTCTTTTAACTAATATAGCTATTTCCGTTCGAACCTGCTACAGTTTGCCAAGCTGTTATATCACGCTTAATGCATCATGCATGCAGTATATTAGTCAGGTTCAGGGAAAATGCTTTAATTTAGCGCAAAGTTTGGCTTTTAAATGAGTAAATCTTCTGTCCATATAACTAACGAAATGCTGCTTGATGTACTTGCATTATCGAAAGATGCAACAGCCATTTACAGCAGTGAGGACCTGCATATCCGTTTCGCCAATGACTCTATGATCGCTATCTGGGGTAAAGACCGCGGCGTTATAGGTAAAACGTTCGAAGAAGCAATTCCGGAGATTAAAGGGCAGCCGTTCACCGCTCTGTTACAGCAGGTGTGGCGCACGGGCGAAACGTATACAGCCAAAGACACGCCCGCTGATCTGGTTGTTGACGGAAAGCTACAAACCTTTTATTTTGATTTTGAATATCGCGCTATAAGGAACCAGGCAGGTGAAACGTATTGCCTGCTGCATACAGCTGCTGATGTTACCGAGCGTTTCTATGCCTGGAAATTGGCGAAAGAACGGGAAGATGCTCTTATTCAAAGTTATGAAAAACTTAAATTCATGAACAAAGAGTACCAGTTGATCAATGAAGACCTGGAGGCGAGTAATGAAGAGATTACCGCCAGTATTGAACAACTGGCAGAAGCCAATGACGAGCTTCGTATATCCAACGAAGAGATAAGCAGCCTGAACAGCCGCTTAACAGAGTCGCAAACAAACTTCAAACGCCTGGTGGAACAGGCACCTGTTGCTATATTAGTGTTCAGCGGCGAAGACCTGGTCATTGAAACGGCTAACCAGCCTATGCTGGATATTTTGCATATGGATGCAGCAGTTATCGGACGGCCTATTCTGGAAAGTATGCCTGAACTGAAGGGCGAACCCGCTGTCGAACTGCTCTTCGAAGTGTACCGAACGGGCAAGAGTTCTGACGGCGGCGAAGTGCCTGTACGCATGATGCGCAACGGGCAGACAGAGACGCGTTATTTTAACTTCAGTTACCGGCCGCTGCGGGATGGCGGGCGTATCATCGGGGTGATGGACCTCGCCGTGGAGGTGACAGATCAGGTGCAGTCGCGCAAAAATCTGGAAGCAATTATCGCCGAGAAAACCGAACTGGAGAAGACACTTCGCAGCAGCGAACAACGCTTGCAGGGCATATTGGATACCATGGCGGAAGGGGTGGGGATCACCGACAGCACCGGCAACATGGTATATGCAAACCCTATGGCGCAGCGTATTCTGGGATTGTCGCAAAATCAGATCAAAGAACGAACTTATTATGATACCCGCTGGCAGAACCTGCGCATTGACGGCTCACCATTACCCGACGATGAGCACCCCATGACAATTATGATGCGCGAAAAGGTATCTATTTACGACCAGGAAATAGCTGTGCAGCCTCCCGTGGGCGAGCGCTTTTATATTTCCATTAACGCCGCCCCGATCGTCGATGACGACGGCAAGCTGACCGGCGGTATAGGTACATTTATGGATGTAACCAACCGGCGTAAAATGATCATGGAGAAAGATGATTTTATCAGCGTGGCCAGCCATGAGCTAAAAACACCTGTTACAACGCTCAAGGCCACACTCCAATTGCTGGCGCGCCTGCAGGATAATATCAGGCCTGATATGCTGAAGACGCTTATAGGACAAGCGAACAAAAGCCTGAATAAACTTAACGGACTTATTGCCGAACTGCTGGACACCAACCGTATAAGCCAGGGGCAGCTGCATGTTCATAAAACTATATTTACTGTATCTGACCTGGTTAACGACTGCTGCCAGCATATCCGTATGGCAGGTGGCCATGAGGTAATTCTAAAAGGCAACCCGGACCTGGAAATTTATGCCGATGAGCAGCAAATAGATCAGGTATTGGTAAATTTTGTGAATAACGCGGTTAAGTATGCACCAGATTCACGCGAGATCATTATTGAGGTGACCAGGCTTACCGATAAGGTAAAGATTAGCGTGACGGACCACGGCCCGGGCATATCTCCTGAAAAGAAACCCCACCTGTTTGATCGTTATTATCGTGCGGATTACAATGGCATACAGTTCTCCGGCCTGGGTCTCGGCCTTTACATCTGTGCAGAGATCATAAAAAAACATGATGGCGAGATCGGCGCGGATAGCGAACCGGGCAAGGGCAGCACGTTTTGGTTTACGCTGCCGGTGGAAGATTAATTCCTCATATAAATACCTATTCGCTTTAACAAGTCGTACCGATGGCAGTTCAAATAGTGGTTATTACTGCTGTAACCATAACACTCATCCTGAGTTGCCTGAACGGTCGCAGACCCTATCAGATTCCTTTTAGTTCAGGCCGTACTGATATCGCTCTGGTTATACTTATTTATTATTTGCTACACATCGAAGCATAGCGGAATGGCGCCGGACGGCGGCCCGCTACGCGTAATTTTTGCTCTGCAGTGCCTTCCGGCTCACATCCTGCCTGCTTCAAGCAGTCATTTGTTACAATTCGTTAACATGTATTTATCGGTCGCTTAACATACCGCCAGTACTTTCGCCGCTGAAAACGCACTTAAATTACTAATCTTATGAAACAACAAGTACTGCATGGAAAAGTGTTTATGCTTTTAAGTATAATGCTATTTTTTACGCTGTTTGCTGATGCTCAGAACAACCTCATAAGGGGTAAAGTAACAGATGCCAATGATCTTACACTTCCAGGTGTGAGTGTGTCTGTAAGAGGAACCAGACAGGTTACTTCTACCAATAACGAAGGAAATTACGAACTGAGACTTACCGGTCCGCTTAGCGGCAAAGACTCAATCGAGTTTCGGTTCATTGGTTATGTTACCCGCAGGGTTGCTTACAAGGGCAGCAATACCATCGATGTAAAACTTCAGGAAGATGCCCAGGCACTGAAAGAAGTAGTGGTAACTGCACTTAATATAAAAAGGGATGAAAAGGCCCTGGGATATGCTACCCAGACCATCGGTTCTGAGCAGCTGAACGATGCCCGCTCGAACAATTTCGTTGCCGCATTATCGGGAAAAGTAGCGGGATTGAATCTCACCTCGACCGGATCGGGCCCCATGAACTCAGTGAGGGTTTCTTTAAGGGGCGATAACTCCTTAAATCCGAACGGCAACAATGCACTAATCGTTCTTGATGGTGTGCCTATGAACAGCGGAATGGCATCGGCCGGGGTTAGCAACGCTTACGGTGCCGGTTCAGGAAATGATGCACCTATAGATTTCGGTAACGGCATCGCAAATATTAATCCGGATGATATCGAGAGCATAACGGTGCTCAAGGGCCCGGGTGCTACAGCCCTGTACGGTAATCGTGCCGCCAACGGCGCGCTGGTTATTACTACAAAGTCGGGTAAATCTACCCGCGGTATAGGCGTAACGCTGAATTCCAATCTGTCATTTAACGATGTATTGAAGTGGCCTGATTTTCAGCATAAATACGGGCAGGGAACCATGACAAGCCAACAGGGCTTTGTTCCTGCCAGTCAGAAATATTACTCATATGGTATTACGGAAGACGGTGCCAGTACCAGTGGTACAAGCAGCGCATTCGGGCCTCCCTTCCAGGGTCAGATGTATTATCAGTATGACCCTTTATTGCAGGGGCCGGCAACTGAACGGACTCTTTGGAGACCGTATACAGATAATGTAACCGGCTTCTTCAAAACGGGTTCGACTATTACTAACAGCCTGGCTATAGAAGGCGGCGGTGAAAAAGCTTCGGCAAGGGCTTCTATAACCCATTCGAAGAACAACTGGATCATGCCCAATACCGGTTATGAGCGCCTCACGGCGGCTTTGAGTTTAAACTATAATATCTCCGAACGACTTAAGCTGAATTCGAAAGTAAATTTCACCAACAAGAGCAGCGACAATCTTCCGGCAACCGGTTATAACAACCAGACCATGTCTTATTTCATGATCTTCCAAAACCCTAACGTGGATCTTAACTGGTATCGCGACAGGTGGAAAAACGGGTATGAGAACGTGGACCAGATACATCCCTTCAGCTCGTTTATCGATAATCCTTTCCTGATCGCTTATGAAATGACAAATGCCGTCGACAGTTATCAGACAGTTGGTAATATTTCTGCCACATACGATTTTTCTGACAGGTTGAGTCTGCTGGTACGTTCAGCACTTGACATGCAGACAGAAGACCGCGATACACGCCGGCCTTACAGTACGGCGAATTTTCAGCGAGGGTATTACAAGCAGCAGAACATAAATAATTCAGAAGTGAATAGCGATGCCTTGCTTACTTACAAACAAGCGATAGGAGAGTCGCTGAATATGAGCGCTTCCGTGGGGGGTAACCTAAGGTACCAGCGCTACAGGCAGCTGGATCGCTCTGTAGACGGCCTGGTTACTCCCGGCGTATATAAATTATCGAACGGCGTCAACCTGCCATTGAGTAATACCAATTATTCCAACAGGAAAGTGAACAGTTTGTATTTTCTGGCCTCGTTCGATTATAAGAGCAAAATATTCGTCGATGTTACAGGAAGGAACGACTGGTCTAGCACGCTGCCCCTAAACAACAATTCTTTTTTCTACCCATCAGTAAGTACAAGTTTTATCCTGAACGAATTGTTTACGCTTCCACAGCAGATCTCTTATGCCAAGGTGAGATTAAATGCCGCGCAGGTTGGTAATGACACAGATCCTTACCGTACGAGCAAATACTATGATATAAGCAATTTTCCAAGTTCGGCTGTTGCTCCTACAATTTTGTTCAATGCTGATTTTAAGCCTGAAATAGCAACGGCCTACGAAGGCGGACTGGAACTCAGCCTGTTTAAAAGTCGTATCGGTGTAAATGCCACTTATTACAGGAATACAACAGAAAATCAGATTCTTGACGTGCCGCTTGAGCAGTCTACCGGTTTTACCCGTGCCATCCTGAATGCGGGCAAAGTCAGGAATCAGGGGGTGGAGCTTGTACTGACCGGAAAGCCGGTTAACAACAAATACTTTACATGGAATACGACGATCAACTGGGCGAAGAACGATAACGAAGTGCTGGAACTTGCCGAAGGTTTCATAGACAGGCAGGATATCGGTTACGGTGGTAACGCGACTTTGCAGGCGCGGGTTGGCGGTTCTACGGGTGACATCTACGGATTTGGATTTCAGCGCGCGCCAGATGGCCAGATTATTTATACGACGGCGGGTTTGCCTGCCCGTCCTGCCGAAATCCAGTACATCGGCAATGCCTATGCCGATTGGAAGGGTGGCATACAAAATGAATTTTCTTACCGCAACCTGAGGTTCAGCTTTCTTGTCGACGGGCAATATGGGGGCATAATTTATTCACAGACGCATCATAAGATGAGCGAACAGGGTAAACTGGAACATACACTTGCAGGCAGAGAGGACGGTTATATTATCGGCCAGGGCGTGGTTAAAAATGCTGACGGTTCTTTTTCTCCCAATACTACTAAGGTTGCTGTAGGCGATTATTACGGCGACTACTACCGAAGGGCGAACGTGGAATCCAATTCTTTTGACGCTTCTTTCCTTAAACTCAGGGAGGTTCGTTTTGAATATTCATTACCAAAAAGTCTGACGGCAAAACTACGGGTGAACAGGGCTTCGCTGGCTGTATACGGCCGTGACCTGGCAATGATCACAGACTTCCCGATGTTCGATCCGGAAACAGCCGCACTGAATGGGAATACCATATTGCCGGGCGTGGAAATGGGGCAGATGCCTTCTACCCGCACCTTTGGGTTAAACCTGACCGTCGGGTTTTAATATTTGTTTAACAACACGAAAGTCTCACTAATACTATAAAAAGATGAACTTTAAAAATATATCTGCTCTAGCATTGATCCTGCTCAGCATATTCAATTTCTCATGTACTGATGATTTTGAAGAACTAAACACAGATCCTAACCGCCTGGATAAGGTAAGTCCCGGTACGCTCTTAAACCCGATAATCTATAATATGGCCAGCTTTAACATGCAGCGTAGCGATGGCTTTACCTTTGATATTATGCAGGTGGCATTACCGTTCCCAAGTGTATCCGGCGGCATCCACAGGTATGATGTGAGCGAAAGCGCAGGTAATTCTACCTGGAATACTTACTACAGATGGATAAAGAATATCAAGGAAATGAAAACAGCTGCGGATGAAGTGGGCGATCAGAACTATCAGGCGGTTGCGCTGATCCTTAATGCCTGGGTTTATTCTTCCCTGACAGATTGTTTCGGTGATGTGCCCATGGACGAGGCGGTCAGAGCCGACGAGGGGATCCTGAGGCCTGCTTTTAACACCCAGCAGCAGGTGTATACCAAGATTCTCAACGATCTTGAACAGGCTAATACATTATTTAAATCTGCTCCAGAGGGCAGAGGTCTTATTTATGGTACCGAAATATTATATGGAAACGATGTACTGAAATGGAGAAAATTCGGTAATTCTCTTTACCTGCGTTTGCTGCTCAGAATTTCGAAGAGATCGGAAATGAATGCGAATACCAGGATGGCCCAGATCATCAATGATCCGGTTAATTATCCTGTTTTTGTAAATAACAGCGATGCCGCCATTTTGAAGATCACAGGAGTGGAGCCTAATATTTCACCATGGGGAAGAGCTATTGATTTTACCAATGCCAGGGCGGCGGCTTCATTTTTTATTGATAACCTGAATAACTTTAACGATCCGCGCAGGCCCAAGCTTTTATCGCAGGCCTCAAGAGTAGACCCGGTAACTAAACAAAGAGTTAATATCGGGTACCGCGGTATTCCGAGCGCTTATGGCGGCGGCGATACTCAGTTTGACTATACCCCCTCAAACATGCAGCAAGCGCTGGTGGTAGCGCCGATGATTTCCATGATTATGACCTATGCGGAGGTTGAATTTATCAAAGCGGAGCTTGCTTTAAAGGGTGTGATCGCTTCAGACCCTAAAACGCACTATGAAGCCGGAGTACTGGCGGCAATGGGACAGTGGAACGTGACAATGCCTTCAGACTACTTCGTTAACCCCCTTACTGCGCCGTTTACAGCTTACAACGGAACGCTGGAGCGTATTATGCTTCAAAAATACTATGCGCTGTATTTTAATGATTATCAGCAATGGTTCGAATACAGACGTACCGGTTTCCCGGTTCTTCCAAAGGGGCCGGCTTTGATGAACAACGGCATTATGCCCGTACGCTTTAAATATCCGACTACTGTTGCTTCCAACAATCCTGAAAATTATAAAATTGCGCTGCAGTCTATGGGCGGCGATGACATTAACACCAAAGTCTGGTGGGAAAAATAATATAGAATAATAAAATCTGATGCCCCGGCGATTACGTGCGGGGCATTTTTTTTGAACTGGAGTCGGGAATATCTAATATTTCTTTCCGTCAGTTGGCCGCAGTTTTGGTTCTATCTTTTATGGTAAAATTAAACAAACCTTACCAGATCATCGTTTTCGTTGAAAGAATACAGCCTGCTTTAACAGAAGTTTTATGGAAAAAATCAGGCTGAAGGCTTTAGGTCTGCAGTAAGAAAAGGATGTGCTCTTTGTAGTACCGTGAAGGATCATTTCCAGATATTCATATTAAGCGCGCGCTTCTGCCAGATTTAATCTCCCAGCCGGTATAAAATTGTTTCTTTTACAACTCCCATACCGTAAGCGACTGAATTTCTGAAACTAATACTGCTGGAATCATCGGTATAAACCGTTGGACACGATATTTCTCCAATGTTAAAATTTTGCTTTATTATTTGCAGCAGCATCTGGTTATCAAAAATGAATTTATTGCTGAAAGAATCGAATTTTACTTCTCTTAAAACTTCGGTGGTGTAGGCCCTGTATCCTGTATGGTATTCAGACAGTTTACTGTTGGTTACTATGTTCTGCAATAGCGTTAAGACCCTATTAGATATGTATTTATATAGAGGCATGCCGTTTTTTAAAGCTCCCGAAGTGATGATCCTTGAGGCTAATATTACATCATAAATCCCGGTCTTTAACATTTCGGCAATTGGCCTGCATAGCTTTGGGTTATACTGCCCGTCGCCATGCACCATTATTACATAGTTGAAACTGGTTTTTTCTACGGCGTAATTATAGAGCGATTTTTGATTTTTTCCATATCCTTCGTTTTTAAGATGAACAATTACGGGGATATCGGGATAGTTTTCCCGGATAATTGCTACTCCCTGGTCTGTTGAAAAATCATCACACACGAGAATGTGATCAAATCCCTGATCAATAACTGATCGCAATACATTTAATATCGTTTTTTCGCCATTATACAATTGCACAACGATCAGAACGTCATTATACATTAATTTAATCCTTGGATCAGCTTCGAGACATCCTCTGCTGATTTTGTTTTACCTTGTAACTGATAATTTTCTAACAGATATTCCAGCGTTCTTTTAGT
>Ga0265780_10004466_pt1 | contig 17999 bp, 12 predicted proteins | sample P1T30metagenome_FD_192432 | JGI IMG/M metagenome (GOLD analysis project Ga0265780, IMG submission 192432) | Plant litter microbial communities from East Loma Ridge, Irvine, California - P1 T30 | ecosystem: Environmental > Terrestrial > Plant litter > Unclassified | place: USA: California...
AATACTTACTGATCGTCTTCGCGCTGCTGCTCGGCGCGTTGTACACGGCGCCTAACTACTTCGGCGAAACGCCGGCGTTGCAGGTGACATCGGGTCGTTCGACCCTGAATATCACCAGCGCCTCCACTTCCCTGGTCGAGGATGCGCTCAAGCGTGCCGGCATTCCCGCCACTGGCATCAGCCTCGAAGGCACTGGCCACACGACCTCGGTGCGCGCGCGCTTCGCCAATACCGAAGACCAGTTCAAGGCCAAGCTGGCCCTGGAACGGGAATTGAACAAGGATCCGGCCAATCCCGACTACATCGTCACCGTCAACCTGGTGACCAATACCCCGGCCTGGATGACCAAGATCGGCGCCGGTCCGATGAGCCTGGGCCTCGACTTGCGCGGCGGCGTGCACTTCCTGCTGCAGGTCGACACCAAGGCCGTGATCGACAACAAGGTCAAGGCGCTGCAAGCGAGCGTGCGCAGCAACCTGCGCGACAAGAACGTGCGCCACACCGGCATCGAACGCGTGGGCGACACCATTGAAGTGCGCTTCCGCGACGCCGCCACCCGCAGCGCCGCGCGCAATGTACTGACCACCCAGTCGAACGAGCTGAACTTCGCCGACGCCGCCGACGGCGCCGACCAGAAGCTGATCGTCACCCTCAAGCCGGACGCGATCAAGCGCACCGTCGAAGACGGCGTCAAGCAGAACATCGTGACGCTCTCGAAGCGTATCAACGAGCTGGGCACCACCGAGCCGATCATCCAGCAGCAGGGCGCCGACCGCATCGTGGTCCAGCTGCCGGGCGTGCAGGACGTCGCGCGCGCGAAAGACATTATCGGCCGCACCGCCACCCTCGAGATGCGCATGGTCGACGCGAGCGTCACGCCAGGCACCGAGCTGTCGGCCGCGATTCCGCTGAACTCCGAACTGTTCACCGAGGGCCGTGGCGCCCCGGTCGTGCTGTCGCGCGACATCATCCTGACCGGCGAATACATCTCGAGCGCCACCGCCAGCTTCGACCAGAACCAGCAGCCGGCCGTGTCGATCGACTTGAATGGCGACGGCGGCCGCCGCATCCGCCTGGCCACCCGCGACAATATCGGCAAGCGCATGGCGATCCTGCTCAAAGAGAAGGGCGTGTATAACGTGCTGTCGGCCCCGACCATCCAGGCCGAGCTGGGTTCGACCTTCCAGATCACCAATATGGGCACCTCGCAGGACGCCAACGAGCTGGCCCTGCTGCTGCGCTCGGGGGCGCTGTCGGCGCCGATGGAATTCGTCGAAGAACGCGTGATCGGCCCGCAGCTGGGCGCCGAGAACATCTCGCGTGGCCTGCACTCGACCATCTGGGGCTTCGTGGCGATCGCGGTCTTCATGGTCATCTACTACCACCTGTTCGGCGTGTTCTCGGCGCTGGCGCTGGCCGCCAACGTGCTGTTCCTGCTGGCCCTGCTGTCGTTGCTGGGCATTACCCTGACCCTGCCGGGTATCGCCGCTATCGCGCTGGCGCTCGGCGTGGCCATCGACTCGAACGTGCTGGTCAACGAGCGTATCCGTGAAGAGCTGCGCGCCGGCGCACCGCCGCAAGCGGCGATCGCGGCCGGCTCCAAGCACGCCTGGGACACCATCGTCGACTCCAACGTCACCACCCTGATCGTCGGCCTGGCGCTCCTGATCTTCGGTTCCGGTCCGGTGCGCGGCTTCGCCGTGGTGCACTGCCTGGGCATCCTGACCTCGATGTTCTCGGCCGTGGTCGTGGCGCGCGGTTTTGCCAACCTCTGGTATGGCCGCAAGAAGAAGCTGACCAAGATTTCGATCGGTACGGTCTGGCAGCCTGGCATGACGCCTAACAAGAAGTAATTCGGGATACGAAGATGGAATTTTTCAAGATCAAACGGGATATCCCGTTCATGCGCCATGCCCTGGTCCTCAATGGGATCTCGATCCTGACGTTCTTGGCGGCGGTGTTCTTCCTGATCACCAAGCCCCTGAACTTCTCGGTCGAGTTCACCGGCGGCACGGTGATGGAATTGCACTACCCGCAGGCGGCGGACCAGGAAAAGATCCGCACCACGCTGCGCGGCATGGGCTATTCGCACCCCGAGGTGGCCAGCTTCGGCACCGCCCAGGACATCATGCTGCGCCTGCCGATCGTGCAGGGCACGGAAGCATCGGGCACCTCGATCGCCGTGTTCAACGCGATCTGCAGCAGCGAGCAGGGCACGCCCAAGCAAACCCAGGTCACCACGGCCAAGGGCGAGGTGCAGAACCGCACCAGCTGCGTGCTCGCCAGCGGCAAGGAAGCAGTCAGCCTGCAGCAGGTGCAGTTCGTCGGTCCGTCGGTCGGCGACGAGCTGGCCCAGAACGGCCTGAACGCCCTGATCATGGTGGTCATCGGCATCGTCATCTACCTGGCGATCCGCTTCGAGTGGAAGTTCGCCGTCGCCGCCGTGGTCGCCAACCTGCACGACGTGGTCATCATCCTGGGCTTCTTCGCCTTCTTCCAGTGGGAATTCTCGCTGACCGTGCTGGCGGCAACGCTGGCGGTGCTGGGCTACTCGGTCAATGAATCGGTCGTCATCTTCGACCGGATCCGCGAAATGTTCCGCAAGCAGCGCCGGATGTCGACCACCGAAGTCATCGACCACGCGATCACCAGCACCATCTCGCGCACGATCATCACCCACGGTTCGACCCTGATGATGGTGTTGTCGATGCTGTTCTTCGGCGGCTACGCGCTGCACTACTTCGCGATCGCACTGGCCATCGGTATCTGCTTCGGCATCTACTCGTCGGTGTTCGTGGCGGCAGCCGTGGCCATGTGGCTGGGCGTCAAGCGCGAAGACCTGATCAAGCCGATCAAGGAGAAGGACGAAACCGACGGCGCCGTGGTCTGAGCGACCCGCGCTGAATGAAAATGCCGCCCCGGCCTTGCCGCGGCGGCATTTTTTTGATGTGAAACAGACTGGCGTGTGATTTAACAGTATTGTGTGTGGCAACGCACGGAGCCCTTGTCATGGCGCTCTTATAGTGAAAGCGTCTCTTTCAGGACATCCCTAGTTTTGGACTTCACCCGCTTCCGCAACGAAGCGGGTTTTTTTTGCCCGGCTCGCGCCATGCACGCCGATGATATCGAAAACACATGATTTGTGTGAGTCAGCGTACCGAGTGCGCCGTGTGGCGGCCGTAAGATGGACTTGTCTCTTTCAGGACATCCCTAGTTTTGGACTTCAACCCGCCCCGGCAACGGAGCGGGTTTTTTTTGTCCATGGTCCTGGCCGCGGCTACAACTGCCAGGGATGCGCGCGTCCGCCATCGATCGCGCGGTCGAGATAGGTCGCGGCGCTGATCAGGGCCAGGTGCGTAAACGCCTGTGGGAAATTACCCAGCAACTCGGCCTGGCTGCTGAACTCTTCGGCATACAGCTGCAGGTGGTTGCCATAGTTGATCAGCTTGTCCATATTCCGGTGCGCCTGCTCGATGCGTCCGGCCCGCGCCAGGCACTCCACATACCAGAACGAGCAGGCCGCGAACGCGCCTTCCTTGCCTGCCAGCCCGTCGTCGCGGTTGTAGCGCAGCACCAGCGCATCGTCGCCGAGCTGCTCGCCGATCGCATCCAGCGTGGCCAGCCATTGCGGATCGGTCGAGCCGACGAAACGCACGAGCGGCATCATCAGCATGGCGCCGTCGAGGTCGGTGGAACCCTTGCTGCGAACAAAATAGCCGAGTTCCTCGTTCCAGTAGGTGTCCCAGATGTACCTGGATATGGTGTTGCGGGTCTCGATCCAGCGCTCGAACGGCGCGCGCAGCGAGCGCTTGCTGGCCAGGCGGATCGCCCGGTCCACTGCCACCCAGCACATCAGTTGCGAATGCAGGTGCTCGCGCGGCGCCTCGCGCCCCTCCCAGATGCCGGCGTCGGGACGTTGCCAGTTATCGCAGACGTAATTGACCACGCGACAGACGCCGACCCAGTCGGCATGCGAGATCGCTTCGCCATACTTGTTGCTGAGATAGATCGAGTCGAGCAGGGCGCCGAAGATATCGAGCTGCAACTGGTCCTTGGCGCCGTTGCCGATGCGTACCGGCTGCGACTGCGCGTAGCCGGACAGATGGTCGAGTTCGGTTTCTTCATCGATCTCGCCGCCATCGAGCGCATACATGATCTTCAGGTGGCCATCGTCGCTACTGTGGCGCGGACGGTCGGCCGACCAGCGGGTGAACGCTTTGGCCTCGTCGACATAGCCGAGCCGCATCAGCGCATACACGGTGAACGAGGCGTCGCGGATCCAGGTGGAGCGGTAATCCCAGTTGCGCTCGCCGCCCAGGACCTCGGGCAGGCCGAAGGTGGCCGCCGCGACCATCGAGCCGTGGCGAATCGAGGTCATCAGCTTGAGCACCAGCGCCGAGCGCATCACCGGCTCGCGCCAGCGGCCGCGGTAGGTCGAACGCCGCGCCCACTTCTGCCAATTCTCGATCACCTCGTGCACCAGGGCGTCGCGCGCGGCGCCGTCGAGCACCGGGTCGCCATCCTGGTCGAACACGAAGTCCATGGTCTGGCCGCTGCGCAGCGTGAAGGACGCGGTGGCCTCGCCGTCGCCGATGACGAATTCGACCGGCGCGATCAGGCGCAGCGCCGGCGCGCCGGGCGCCGAGAACACCACGTGGCCGTCGCCGCCGTCGACCTGCGGCTGCTGGCGCGCATAGTCGAAGCGTGGCCGGCAGTCGAGCCTGAAGCAGACTTCGCCGCGCGTGACGTGCACGCGCCGCAGCAAGCGCGCCGCGCCGTGGCCGAGCTCTTCGGGGCCGGACATCAGGTCGGTGATTTCGGCGCTGCACTGGTCGCCCAGCCAGTGGGTGAGCAGCACATTGGTGTCGGGCACGTACGACTGCACGATGCGGGCGTCCGCGATCTCGGGCGCGAGGATGAAATGGCCGCCCTTGTCGGGGTCGAGCAGCGCTGCGAAGATGCTGGGACTGTCGAAGTCGGGCCAGCACATGAAGTCGATCGTGCCGTCCAGCGCGACCAGCGCCATCGTGGCCAGGTTGCCGATCGCGCCGTGGTCGGCGATCGGGCGCGGCGGGCGGGCCGGCGCGAGGTCGGGGGCGGTCGCGTCAGCCATTGTCTTCGAAGCCCGGATACAGCGTCATGCCACCGTCGACATAGACCGTGGAACCGGTCATGTAGTCGGCCAGGTCCGAGGCCATGAACAGCGCCAGGTTGGCGACATCGGCCACGTCGCCGATGCGGCCATAGGGAATGAGCCGGAGCAGCTTCTTGCCCGCGTCGCCTTCGGTGGCGTCTTCATTGATCGGCGTGCGGATCGCGCCAGGGGCGATGCCGTTGACGCGGATGCCTTCGTGCGCGACTTCCTGGGCCAGCGAGCGCATCAACATGCCGAGGCCGCCCTTGGACGCGGCGTAGTTCACATGGCCGGCCCAGGGAATCGTCTCGTGGACCGAGTTCATGCACAAGATAACGCCGTTGGCGCGCATCCGGCCGCGGTTGCCCTGCGTGCGAAACCGCCTGACCGCGGCGCGGGCGCACAGGAACTGGCCGGTCAGGTTCACGTCGATCACCGCCTTCCACTGCTCCAGGCTCATGTCGGCGAACGCCGCATCTTTCTGGATGCCGGAGTTGGCCACCAGGATGTCGAGTCCGCCAAACGCCTGGATGGTGTCGTCGAACAGGCGTTCGACATCGGGTTCGCTGGCGACGTTGCACTGGACCGCGATGGCATGGCCGCCGCCGTCGACGATCTCGCGCACGACCTCGTCGGCCTTGTCCTGGCTGCTGTTGTAGTTGACCACCACGCGCACGCCCTCGCCGGCGAACGCGAGGCTGATGGCGCGGCCGATGCCGGAGTCGCCGCCAGTGACCAGCACTACCTGGTCCTTCATGTCGAGCTTCATGTGTTCCTCCCAGAACGTGATAGCGCCGGGCACGGGCACCACGCGGTCGCGTCCCTGGCTGGGACGACCTTAGCAGAAAGCCACGATGGGAACTGCACGCCTGGGCTGGCGCGCGAGTACAAGAAATAGCGCGGTGAAAAGGAATACAGTGTGAGCCAGCGTACGGAGCGCCGCGCGAGCGTTGCTTAAGATGGACTCGTCTCTTTCAGGACATCCCTAGTTTTGGACTTGGCCCGCTCCTTACCGAGCGGGCGTTTTTTTGGCGAACGGATTACAGCAGCGCCGACGTCAGGCTCTTCACCTCTTGGGCCGATTCTTCCAGCAAGCCCTTGAGCGTGCCTTCGCCGTACACGAAATCGATCGTGGCGGCCGCCGCGTGGGTGGTCGCGCCGGGCGGCACGAACAGCGGCGAGGGCAGGGGCGACAGGTCGTTTGCCAGCAGCAGGGTGTCGCCGAGGGTTTCCGGCGGCAGGGCGCGCATGCCGTCCCACAGCGCCTCGATCGCGCTCATCACGGGCGGCGGCACGGCCAGCTTGTGCAGCACGCCGCGGCCGATGGCCGCTTCACCATGGTCGAGCCAGGCATCGAGGTTGTCGACCAGCAGTCCGGGCAGGGATTCGGCGCGCGACAGCAGGTAGAAGCCGCCGACTTCGTGCACGATGCCGGCGAACAGCGCGGTTTCGGGATCGACATGGGACACGCGCCGTGCGATCACCTGGGCCAGCGCCGCGACATGGGCCGAGTGGGCCCACAGCTGGTCGGCTTTCTGGCGCAGGCCGGGATCGCGGATCTCGCTCGCCAGCTGGCGCACGATGACCGAGGCCGCCAGCGCGCCGAGGGTGCGGAAACCCACGCGCTGGACCGCCGCGCGCACATTGGTGACGTCGTTGCCGCTGCGGTTGTAGGCCACCGAGTTGGCGATCGCGACCGTGCGCGCCGCCAGCAGCGGTTCGGCCTGCACCAGGCGCGCGGCGGCATCGATGTGGCAGTCGGGTTCGGCCAGCGCGCGCTGCAGTGTCAGCGACGCGTTGAGGCTGGTCGGGAAGGCGAGCTCGCCGCGACCGGCTTCGGCGGCGATGCTGTCGAGTGCGGAGACATGGTCCATGAAAAAATTATACCCCCAACACAAGAAGCTGCCCGCAAATTTATTGCCCTAAGGAATTAGTCGCAGTCGCGACTGTCGTTCCGTGGCGTCTTTACGCTTCGCTGAAGATGGCGTCGCAGCCTTCTTTTTGCTCTTCCAGGTTTTCCAGCTCGTCGGCCAGACCCAGGTCGAACAGTTCTTCGACGGCGTTCATGTAGCTGTTGAGCTTGGCCGCACCGATGATGCGGTAGATCTCGCCCGCTTCATTGCGCACGCCGATCAGCATGGGCTCTTCCTTGACTTCGGCCAGCGGCGCGACGTCCAGCAGGATGTTGCCGATGATGTGCTTGTCGAAATGGGCTGGCTTCTTGCCGTCGATGAGGGAGGTTTTCAAGGCGTTTCCTTCAGGTGAAATGGTAATGGAGACAGGCTGGCGTCGTCGTTGGCGCCTCGGATACGGCTGCGCAGCAGGGTGAGGGCGCCCTCGAGCGCGGCGTAGTCGGCGTCGCTATAGTCGGTGAATAATTCTTTGCCCCGCAAGATCACTTTCGGGAAAACATCGCAGAACACCTGGTCGCCGGCAGGCGTCAGGCGCACGAAGAACGATCGCTTGTCGTCGCAGCTGCGCTCGCGCAGCACCAGGCCCTTCTGTTCCAGGCGTTCGATGACGCCGGTCAGGGTGCCCTTGGTGATCAGGGTGCGTTCGCCCAGTTCCTTGTAGGTCATGCCGGTGGTGTTGCCGAGAGTGGCGATGATGTCGAACTGGGCATGGGTCAGGCCATTCTGGCGCACCGCATCGCCCGAGACGCGCTCGAAGCCTTGCATGCACTCGGCCAGCAGCCGGACGCTTTTTAGATATCGTTCCCCCATGGGCGGGAATTATAGCCGTCCGTCGCCTTGCACGTTGCCCGCCACGCAATATTCTGCGCCCCAAGGCCAGCGGCTCAAACCACAGCCAATTGTCATCCGGTATGATAGACGACCATGCCACATCCACCGCTTGCTCGCCCACAGACATCGCCTGCCTGCCGCGATGCCGCCTGACCTGTCCCTGCTGGCCCAGGAGCGGCCGCTGCGCATCCTGCTCGTCAATGCCGGCGAGCCCGACGCGCTGACCTGGTCCGGGCTGTACCAGCCGCTGCGGCTGGCGGCCAAGGTGCTGGGACCGGACCGGCTGCACGTCGATGTGCGCAGTCCCGACAAATTCCTGGGCGACCCGGGGCGCCATTGGCACCTGGTGCTGCTGGTGGCGGACGAATCCGAGGCCGCCTTGCGGCCAGCCAACCTGCGCGCCCTGGTCGAGCGCTGCCGCGCCGCGCCGTACTGGGGCGGCGTCGGCGCCGGCGTGCTGTGGCTGGCCGACGCCGGCGTGCTGCAGGGCGTGCGCACCGCGCTGCCCTGGGCCCTCTATCCGGACGTCAACGCCCTGGCCGAGCAGGCCCTGCTCACGCCCCACCTGTACGAATTCGACGCCAACCGCCTGAGTTGCTGCGGCGGTGCGGCCAGCATCGATTTCGCCCTGACCCTGGTCGAGCTGCTGTTCGGCGCCACGCCCCAGGCCCAGGTCAAGGAAACCCTGTGCATCGACCGCGTGCGCGGCCCGGACGAGCGCCAGCGGGTGGCCCTGCAGGCCCGCTTCGGCGCGCTGCAACCCAAGCTGTCCGAGGCGGTCGCCTTGATGGAGGCGAATATCGAAGAGCCGCTCTCGACCGACGATATCGCCCAGCTGGCGGGCATTTCGCGGCGCCAGCTGGAGCGTCTGTTCAAGCAATACCTGGGCAGCCTGCCGTCGCGCTACTACCTCGAGCTGCGCCTGCGCCGGGCCCGTCAGTTGCTGCTCGACACCAATCATTCGATCGTGCAGGTGGGCCTGATGTGCGGTTTTTCCTCGGGGTCGCATTTCTCGACGGCGTTTGGCGCCTTGTTCGGCAATACGCCGCGCGAAGAGCGCCAGCGCAAACTGGCGCAGTGACTGCTCACATCGAAGGCTTGCGGCCCCACACCGGCGGCCCGCAGCCCCGACACGTCACTCCCGCCCGGCCAGGGCGGGAGTGACGTGTCTGTGCCACAGGCCGTCGGTCTCGTCCAAAAATGAAAATGCCTGTCGCACTTCTAAAAGAAGTTGTCAGGAAGCGTTTCTATAATGGCTCGACCATGCGGTGAATTCAGCCCGCGCCACCCACACAGATTGGATGAGGAAAAGAAGCCATGAACGCACAGCTTGATTCGGGTATCGCCGCGCTGCCAGTGAACCGCCAGACCTTCGACGAAGTGCTGGTGCCTACCTATGCCCCGGCCGCGATGGTGCCGGTGCGCGCGTCGGGCCTGGACCTGTGGGACCAGGAAGGCAAGCATTACCTCGACTTCACCTCGGGCATCGCCGTCACCGCCCTGGGCCACGCCAATCCGCAAGTGAATGAAGCGCTGACCAGGCAGCTGGGCACCCTGTGGCACGTCGGTAACGGCTACACCAACGAGCCGGTGCTGCGCCTGGCCTCGGCCCTGACCGCCGCCACCTTCGCCGAGCGCGCCTTCTTCTGCAACTCGGGCGCCGAAGCCAATGAGGCAGCCCTGAAGCTGGCGCGCAAGTACGCGCACAGCAAGTTCGGCGCGCACAAGTCGCGCATCGTGTCCTGCCTGTCGTCGTTCCACGGCCGCACCCTGTTCACCGTCTCGGTCGGCGGCCAGCCGAAGTACACCGAAGGCTTCGAGCCGCTGCCGCAAGACCTCTCCCATATTCCGTACAACGACATCGAGGCGGCGCGCGCGGCCATCACCGACGACGTCTGCGCCGTGATCGTCGAGCCGATCCAGGGCGAGGGCGGCGTCATCCCGGGCAACCCCGATTACCTGAAAGCCTTGCGCGAATTCTGCGACAACACGGGCGCGCTGCTGGTGTTCGATGAAGTGCAGTCGGGCATGGGCCGCACCGGCACCCTGTTCGCCTACGAGCAGATGGGTGTACAGCCGGACGTGCTGACCTCGGCCAAGGCGCTGGGCAACGGCTATCCGATCGGCGCCATGCTGACCACCACCGAGATCGCCCAGTACCTGGCGGTCGGCACCCACGGCACCACCTACGGCGGCAACCCGCTGGCCTCGAGCGTGGGCCTGAAGGTGCTCGAGCTGATCAACCAGCCGGCCTTCCTCGGCCGCGTCAAGGAAGCCAGCGCCAAGGTGTTCGCCAACCTGCGGCAGCTGGCCGCGGACTATCCGCAGGTGTTCGGCCAGCCGCGCGGCATGGGCCTGTTGATCGGCCTGCCGATGGCCGAAGGCTTCAAGGGCCGTTCGAAGGACTACACCAAGCTGTGCGAGAAGCTTGGCCTGATGCTGCTGATCGCCGGCCCCGACGTCGTGCGCCTGGCGCCGGCGCTGGTGGTGTCGGACGAGCAGATTGTCGAAGCCGACCGCCTGATGCGCGCGGCAGTGGCCGAATTCGCCAACGCCTGATCCATCCACTCCGGTCGCGGCCGGCCCGCCTGCGAAGGTGAGGCCGGCCGTGGGCATTGTCTCCACGCTGTCTGATTAGGGAGTACACATGTATGTTGTCCGTCCGGTAGAGCGCGCGGATATCGGCGCGCTGGAAGCGATGGCCGCTATCTCGATGCCGGGAGTGCACACGCTCCCGCGCACGCGCGAAGGCATCGTCGCCGCGGTGGAGCGTTCGATCGCCTCGTTCGCGGCCCAGGTCGATATCCCCAGCGAGGAATCCTATCTGTTCGTGCTGGAAGACCTGCAGGACGACCTGAACGCGCGCGAAGTGGTCGGCACCGCCATCATCCACGCGTCGGCCGGTTCGAACGGCACCTATTTCGCCTTTCGCAACGACGTCATCCAGCAGGTCTCGCGTGACCTGAACATCAGCCACAGCGTGCATGCGCTGACCCTGTGCTCGGAGCTCACCGCCTATTCGCAGCTGTCGGGCTTTTTCCTGCGCCACCGCGACAGCGCCGGGATCGAGGCCGCGCTGCTGTCGCGCGCGCGCCTGCTGTACGCGATGCTGGCGCCGCACCGTTTCGGCGACCGTTTCTTCGTGCCGCTGGCCGGGCGCCTGGACGCGGACGGCCAGTCGCCGTTCTGGAATGCGCTGGGCCGCAAGTTCTTCAGGATGGACTTCCTGGAAGCCGAGCGCCTGATCGAGGGCGCCCGCAACCGCACCCTGATCGTCGAGCTGATGCCGCACTATCCGGTGTACGTGCCGCTGCTGCCGGGCGACGCCCAGGCCGCGCTGGGCCAGATCCATCCGGGCGGCCAGATGGCCTTCGACCTGCTGACGCAAGAAGGCTTCGAGGCCGACGAGTACATCGACATCTTCGACGGCGGCCCGATCCTGCAGGCGCACAAGAACGCGCTGCGCTCGTTCTGCGCCTCGCACAAGCTGCGCGTGGGCGCGGGGCCTGAAGCAGCGCCCGACGTCGCCCTCGTCGACTACGCCGTCGCCAGCGTCGACCATGGTTTTCGCGCCGTGACCGTGCGCTCGGCACCGATCGAACATGCGCACAGCATCGCCTTGCCGCGCGAGGTCCAGCAGGCGCTGGGCGTGGCGACCGGCGACGACGTCGTGTGCGTGCGCATCCAGGGAGAACCCGCATGCTCGTGATCCGTTCCGCCAAGCTGTCTGACCTGGACGCCCTGATGGAGATGGCGCGCCAGGCCGGCAGCGGCATGACCACCCTCAAGCCCGACACCGTGATGCTGGGCCAGCGCCTGAGCACCTCCGAGGCCTCGTTCGCTGGCACCATCGGGCCCGAGGAGCGCGACTACATGTTCGTGCTGGAGCACACCGGGCCCGCCGGCGAGACCGGCAGCATCGCCGGCGTCTGCGCGATCAAGGGCGCGGTGGGCCTGACCGAGCCGTTCTACAACTACCGCATCGGCACCCTGGTGCACTGCAGCCGCGAGCTGAACGTGTTCAGCCGGATGGAGACGCTGTACCTGTCGAACGACCTCACCGGTTCGACCGAACTGTGCTCGCTGTTCCTGCTGCCCGAGTACCGCGCCGGCTTCAACGGCAAGTGGCTGTCCAAGAGCCGCTTCCTGTTCATCGCCCAGTTCCAGCACCTGTTCACCGAAAAGATCATCGCCGAGATGCGCGGCTACCAGGACGAGGCGGGCGATTCGCCGTTCTACGAAGGCCTGGGCCGCCATTTCTTCAAGATGGACTTCAACCACGTCGATGGCCTCACCGCGATCGGCAAGAAATCGTTCATCGCCGAACTGATGCCGCGCCAGCCGCTGTACGTCGATTACCTGCCGCAGTCGGCGGTCGACGTGATCGGCAAGGTGCACACCTCGACCCAGCCGGCGCGGCGCCTGCTGGAGCAGGAAGGCATGCACTACGAAGGCTATGTCGACATCTTCGACGCCGGCCCGGTGCTGCAGGGCCGCGTGTCCGAGCTGCGCGCGGTGCGCGACAGCGTGCTGGCGGTGGCCGCCGAAGGCCTGCCGCTCGAAGAGCACGATGCTGCGCCGGACACCGAGCACATGCTGGTGTCGAACACGCGCCTGGACGATTTCCGGATGATCCTGACCCGCGCCGTGCCCGGCGCCACCAGCGTGGTCCTGAACCCCGCCGAGCTGGCGCAGCTGCGCTGCGCCGCGGGCGACAGCGTGCGTACCCTGACTCTCAATACCAGGAAGACTTCCCATGGCTAATCTTTCGAACTACATCAACGGCGAGTGGCGCGCCGGCAGTGGCCGCGAACTGGCCACGATCGATCCCTCGACCGGGCGCCAGACCTGGACCAGCAATGAATCGACCGCAGACGATGTGGCGCGCGCCGCCGGCGCCGCCCGCGACAGCTTCGAGGACTGGGCCCTGCGTTCGCTCGACGAACGCATTGAGGTCGCCACGCGTTTTCGCGACCTGCTGAAGGAGAATGCGGAAGAACTGGCGGCGACCATCGCCGAGGAAGTCGGCAAGCCGCTGTGGGAAGCGCGCACGGAAGTGGCCACCATGGCCAACAAGATCGACATCTCGGTCCAGTCATATGGCGCGCGCACCGGCGAGAGCGCGAACCAGGTCGCCGACGGCAACGCCGTGCTGCGCCACCGTCCGCACGGCGTGTTCGCCGTCTACGGGCCCTACAACTTCCCCGGCCACCTGCCGAACGGGCATATCGTGCCGGCCCTGATCGCGGGTAACACGGTGGTGTTCAAGCCGAGCGAATACGCGCCGCGCACCGCCGTCAAGACCGTCGAGCTGTGGGCGAAGGCCGGCCTGCCGGCGGGCGTGCTGAACCTGGTCAACGGCGGCCGCGAGACCGGCATCGCGCTGGGCCAGGAGCCGCGCATCGATGGCGTGCTGTTTACCGGCAGCAGCCAGACCGGCGCGGCATTGCACAAGCAGTTCGGCGGGCAGCCGGGCAAGATGCTGGCGCTGGAGATGGGTGGCAACAACCCGCTGGTCGTGTGGGATCTGAATGACAGCGCGCAGGACATCGACGCCGCCGTCCACCACGCTGTGATGTCGGCCTTCATCTCGGCCGGCCAGCGCTGCACCTGCGCGCGGCGCCTGGTCATCCAGGACAACCAGGCCGGCCAGGCATTCCTGGCGCGCCTGGTCGAGGTGGCCGCCGGCCTGCGGGTCGGCGCATCGAACGCCGAGCCGCAGCCGTTCATGGGGCCCGTGGTGTCCAGCGCGGTGGCCGCGCGCCTGGTGCAGGCGCAGGCGGACATGGCGGCCAAGGGCGGCAAGGTGCTGCTGCAGATGCGCCAGCTCGATCCGGACGCCGGCTTTGTCACTGCCGGCATCGTCGACACCACCGATGCCAGGGGCATTCCCGATGAGGAGTGGTTCGGCCCGCTGCTGCAGGTGATCCGCGTCGCGAGTTTCGACGACGCCCTGCGCGCGGCCAACGCCACCGAATTCGGCCTGGCCGCGGCGCTGCTGTCGCCGAGCCAGGAACTGTGGTCGCGTTTTTCCGCGCGCGCGCGCGCCGGCATCGTCAACTGGAACCGTCCGACCACGGGCGCAGCCAGCTCGGCGCCGTTCGGCGGCGTGGGCAAATCGGGCAACCACCGCCCCAGCGCCTACTATGCGGCCGACTACTGCGCCTATCCCGTCGCCTCGATCGAAACGCCGGCACTGGAAATGCCGGCCAGGCTGTCGCCGGGCCTGTCCTTTCCCGCAGCGGGAGCATGATCATGCGTGACGCACGCGAATTCAATTTCGATGGCCTGGTCGGCCCGTCGCACAACTACGCCGGCCTCTCGTTCGGCAACGTCGCCTCGTTCAGCAATGTGCGCAGCGCCTCGAACCCGCGCCAGGCGGCATTGCAGGGCCTGGACAAGATGCGCGCGCTGGCCGCGCGCGGCTTCGCCCAGGCGGTGATGCCGCCGCAGGGGCGTCCGAACTTTCGGCTGCTGCGTAGCCTCGGCTTCTCGGGCAGCGACGCCGACGTGCTGGCGCGCGCCTGGCGCGAAGCGCCGGTGATCCTGGCCTGCGCCTGGTCGGCCGCGCCGATGTGGACGGCGAACGCCGCGACCTTGAGCCCGTCGGCCGATTCGCAGGACGGACGCGTGCACTTCACCGCCGCAAACCTGAACAACAAGCTGCACCGCTCCGAAGAGCACCAGCAGGCGACCCGCACGCTGCGCGCGATCTTCGCCGACAGCAACCGCTTCGTGGTCCACGACGCGCTGCCGCCGGTGCCGGCCTTCGCCGACGAAGGCGCGGCCAACCACACCCGTTTCGCCGCCAGCCATGGCGCCGCCGGGGTCGAGTTCTTCGTCTATGGCCGGGTGGAGTTCGACCCGTCGGCGCCCGCGCCAAAAAAATACCCGGCGCGCCAGACGCTCGAAGCGTCGCAGGCCATCGCGCGCCTGCACGGCCTGGACCCGGCGCGCACCGTGTTCGCCTCGCAGAACCCGGACGTGATCGACCAGGGCGTATTCCACAACGACGTGATCGCGGTCGGCAACGGTAACGTGCTGTTCTATCACGACCAGGCCTTTGCCGATGAAGCGGGCACGCTCGACGCCTTGCGCCGCGCGCTGGCCGGCGTCGACACCGATTTGCTGCCGATGCGCGTCGACAGCGCCCAGGTGCCGGTGGGAGACGCGGTGGCCAGCTACCTGTTCAACAGCCAGCTGCTCAGCAAGCAGGACGGCCGCATGGCGCTGGTGGTGCCGCACGAATGCCGCGAGAACGCGGCCGTGTCGCGCTACCTGGCCGGCCTGGTCGCCGGCGATGGCCCGATCGACGAGCTCGTCGAATTCGATCTGCGCCAGAGCATGCGCAATGGCGGCGGGCCTGCCTGCCTGCGCCTGCGCGTGGTGCTGACCGACGAGGAAGCGGCCGCCATGCACCAGGGCGTGATCATGACCGAGGCGCTGTATGCGCAGCTGGTCGCCTGGGTCGAGCGCCATTACCGCGACCGCATCGAGCCGCAGGACCTGGCCGACCCGCAGCTGGCGCTGGAATGCGCCGCCGCACTGGAAGAACTCACACGCATCCTCGGCTTGCCGGGGCTGTACGATTTATAACGATGTAGTATTCGGGCGGGAGATCCCTGCCCACGGACCTGGTTCCGACATAAGCAGGGAGTCGCAGTTGGCCACGAGCCGCCTGCGCACCAGGCACACAACTTTGGAGAAGCAAGATGAAAGACATGCCCAACGATTTGCGCAACCAGACCCTTGCCCTGGTCGGCGCAAACCAGTCCGCCAACGGCGCCCAGGTCAACGCCCTGATCGCCGCCTGGCTCGGATCGCTCGACGACGAAGACCTGGCCGGCACCGCGCCGCAAAGCCTGGCGCCAGTGCTGGTGGAAGGCTTCTCGCAGCTGGCCCAGCGCACCGGTCCCGGCGCCCAGATCGCCAACCTGCGCTACTCGGACGGCCGCGGCGGCACCGCCACCGCGCTCTTGATTCTGAACGACGACCGCCCCTACCTGGTCGACTCCTTCGTCATGGCGCTGCGCCGCGAGCGCATCACCGCCGCCGGCGTGATGAACGCCGTGCTGCCGGTGCGCCGCGACGCCAGTGGCGTGTTCGTCTCGGTCGGCGAGGCCGGCAGCCCGCTGGAATCGATCGTCCTGTGCCTGCTCAACGATGAACTGCAATTCGAAGAACTCGACAAGCTGACCGCGCGCCTGCGCATGGTCGCGAACGACGCCGCCGTGGTGCAGCGCGACGCCGTCGCCATGGGCGACCGCATGACCGCGGTGGCCGCGGCGGCCGCCGCGGCGGGCACCCCGGAAGGACAGGAAGTCGCCGCCTTCCTCGAGTGGGCCAAGAACGAAGGCTACGAGCCGTTCGGCTACGCCTATTACAAGGTGGTGCCGGGCGCGCGCGAACTGGAACGCGACATCCCGAGCCGCATCGGCGTGCTGAAGGACGCCAGCCATCCGGTCTACGCGACCTCGCTGGCCAGCATCCCGGGCGATTTCGAGACGCTGTCGCTGCGCGCCGAGAACCTGTCGATCGTCAAGGCCGACGTCGGCGGCACGCTGCACCGCGACCAGCCGCTCGACTTCATCGGCGTGCGCGACCTCGACGCGCAAGGCAAGATCCTCGGCGAGCACTGCTTCATCGGCCTGTTCACCCGCGCCGCCACCTCGACCCCGCTGGCGCGCCTGCCGTTCGCGCGCGGCCGCGTCGCCCGCGTGCTGTCCATCGCCGGCGTGCGCCAGGAAGGCTTCCGCGCCGAGAAATTCATCGAGATCCTCGAGTCGCTGCCGCGCAACGAAGCGCTGGAAGCCGAGCCGGAATGGCTGGCCGAAGTCTGCAGCGCCGTGGTCTCGCTGTACAAGCAGCCGCGCGCGAAAGTGTTCGCGCGGCGCGACGTCTACAAGCGCCACCTGAACGTGCTGGTCTACCTGCCGCGCGAGCGTTTCAGCAATGCCGTGGCCTCGAGCCTGGCTGCTGCCCTGAAGGACAGCTCGGGCGCGCGCGAAGTGGACGTCCAGACGCTGGTGGCCGATGGCCCGCTGGCGCGCGTCTACCTGATCGCCCACGCCGCGCGCTATCCGCTCGACCTGGAAAGCGATATCCAGCGTCCGCTGCTGGGCGTGCTCGATGGCTGGCATGACCAGTTCGCGACCCTGATCAATTCGGTCGACGACAGCCGCCAGCGTAGCCTGATGCGCAAGATCGTGCCGACCCTGCCGGTGAACTTCGTCGCCGCGACCGCGCCCGACACCGCCTTCCGCGACGTGCACGCGCTGCTCACCAAATGCCGTCCGGACCGCGTCACCGCGCGCATCGAGAACGAGGACGCCGCCGGCGCCTCGATCCGCCTGTATTCGAGCGAGACGGTGCCGTCGCTGTCGCGCATCCTGCCGGCGCTGCAGAACGCCGGCATCGCGGTGGACCGCGAGCAGACCTATCGCCATACCGGACTCGATGGCGTGCGCCGCTACGTGACCGCGCTGACGGTCGACGCCGAAAGCGCGGCCAAGCTGGCCAAGCCTGGCATCGCCCGGGTGGCCGAAGAATTGTTCAGCGCCCTGTTCAACGACGAGGCCGAGGACGGTCGCATGAACGGCCTCACCATCGAAGGCGGCCTGTCGCTGCGCGAAGTGCAGCTGGTGCGCGCCTATATCAGCTACTGGCGCCAGCTCGGCTCCAAGTTCTCGGTGCGCTACATGGCCGAGACCCTGCGCGCGCAGCCGGAGCTGGTCAAGCAGTTCGTCGCCGGTTTCCTGCAACGCTTCGACCCGAGCCTGGGCGAAGAGCAGCGCAATGAAGGCAGCAGCGCGCTGGACACGCTCAAATCGGGCCTGCCGTCGGTGAACCATGCCGACACCGAAGAGATCATGGGCGCGCTGGTCGACCTGGCGCTGGCCACCGTGCGCACCAACTACTTCCAGAACAGCGGCGAGAAGATCATCTTCAAGGTCGACACCAGCCACCTGGCGCTGGCGCCCGAGCCGCGTCCTTACCGCGAGATCTATGTATTCTCGCGCCGCTTCGAAGGCGTGCACCTGCGCGGCGGCCCGGTCGCCCGCGGCGGCCTGCGCTGGTCGGACCGCATGGAAGACTACCGCACCGAGGTGCTGGGCCTGGTG
>Ga0265780_10004470_pt1 | contig 17991 bp, 15 predicted proteins | sample P1T30metagenome_FD_192432 | JGI IMG/M metagenome (GOLD analysis project Ga0265780, IMG submission 192432) | Plant litter microbial communities from East Loma Ridge, Irvine, California - P1 T30 | ecosystem: Environmental > Terrestrial > Plant litter > Unclassified | place: USA: California...
CCTCCTCGCCGCCGCCGCCGCCACAGGCATCAACGCCGCCGCCCTCTCCAAGCGCGTAGACTCCATCCCCCTCAACATCTACACCGGCACCGGCTGCAACCAAGGCCGCCCCATCACCACGGCCTTCGTGCCCGCCGACGGCTCGTGCTTCGGCATCGCGCCGATTCTCAGCGGAAACACGGATTCGGGGCTTATTGATGATACGATTCTGAAGACGTTGCCCACGGGGTGTACATGTAAGTGCATTCCTGATTGACTAGAGTGGGGTATTGGGGCTAATGGTGGTGATGCAGTGCTGGTATACTCGGACTATGAGTGTTCGAGTGTCAATTCCATTAACTATGATGCTACGGGGAGGTGTGGAACTTTTGGGCCGGGGCTGTTGATTCATAGTGCGAGGGCGGTGGGGACTTGTGCTTAGGTATTGAGCTTGTTGGAGTTGGAGAAAGAAGAGGAGGGGGAGACTTTGTTGGTAGAGCCTTTGGCCAGTCGATTTCGGGTCCAACACTCCGATTGACGCTGGTTAGAGGTCGTGTGGTGGATCACTTGTTGTGCGGGTTTGGGGTGGAATCAGATACGATACTGGGGTATGATGTCTTTTTGTGCGGAATAGAATCATCATAGTTTATTACGTTCATGCGTTTTCCAACTGTCTAGCTGAGCTCCTGCTCAAATCCCATGCATGAGTCCGATAGGATACACAGACGCCTTACGCTTCAATCTAAAATGACTGCATATTGTACATGGAGCTACAAAAGACTGAATTGGCATTACGTAGCTTCATTTTCCCTGTGCTCATCCGTTTCTGTTATTCTATCTATGCAAGTCTTGATAAGCTTGTGGGCCGGCGTGAGACCTTCCCTCCGCGATACAATATGTGCCAGTGATCCTTCATACTCATCAAATACACCATCCCCCTTATTCATACGGTATCGCTTTGTACACTTATCATACTGTGCTAACTTAGCTTCTCATGTAGCAAGAACCGATTCGTAAGCGGTGTGTCCGTCCGTATCGATGGCGAACACTGCGTCTCTTTCCATCATATCTATTAGATATTGGGCCATGGCGGCTACGTCTTCATCACGACCTAGACATCCGAAACGTTCAAAACAGCGATCACTGTCATCATCCTCATCCAGCCCTTGTTTAAAGAGCCAGTGTAGTGCTGTGCGTCCTCTGTTGTCCCAGTGGCCCACGTTCGCTCCACGCTCTATGAGGAACTGAATCCCCTTGAGACCGCTTTTTCCACACGCCATCTGGAAAGCAGTGGCCCCAACTGGAGAGCTTTGACTCGGTAATGTCGGTGTATCGATCGGGTATCCGACATCGAGTGGCTGAGCCAACGTCTTCAAGCCATCTGATCATCCTCGTCTTTGATACTGACTTCGGCATCATGGTCGAGTAACATCTCTATGTTTTTCGCACGTGAAACATGTGCTGCAAAACATAGAGCTGCCCCTGACGGGTAAGAAGACCTGAAGTGGGGATTTTCGAACAGCGCCGAATGCTCCATGCTCTGCCAAGCGTAAGCATTGGGATCAGCACCAGCGGCCAAAAGCATGGCTATGATCTTTTCATTTTTATCTTCACATGCAAGGTGTAGAGGTGTAACGCCAGAGCAGTCAGTCGCATTCGGATCTGCATCTCCTCGCAAGAGAAGTGACACAGTATTTCGATGTGCCCCCAAAACTGCATAAAACAGCGGAGAGCGCTGGCGGAAGTCTCTGATATTTACTTGGCTTGAGTTCCGGCTGAGAAAGTAGTTTATTAGATTGCCATGCCCTTCGAAAGCAGCGACGTGGAAAACGTTCAAATTATATTCATCCCACCGAAACCCAGGTGACATGAGTTGCATCCATTGATACCCGGCTGACATCATTCGCATTCCTAGCCAAGCCTGATGATGGATGTGGCCTTCCTGCAGTAGGGGATATGCAAGATTCGAGTAGTGTTGCGAGACAATATCCAGATGTCGCAGGCATGACCAAATGCCGTACTGGAGCAAAGGACACTTCGCATAACTCAAATTCTCAGCCCAAAATGCTTTTTTTTCGTCTCTAAGAACGTCTTCGATGTAGCCCATGAGTCTAGCTGTAACAAATTGGTGGCAGTATCTGGAATCTAAACGGAACCCTGAAAGGTCTGTAGATGAAGCGTCGATGTTTTGCAGAAAGTCTCCTAAAGAAGCGTGAATGACAACAACGATCTCTGAGTGGCCCCTATGTATTACAACTAGAAGCCCGCCAGCGTAGTCGATGAAGTCTTTGACGGCGTCACTTAGCGTCTGTCCCACTGCGCATGGCAGTTCAAGTGCGACTCCAAGAGCTTGTAGGGATAGCGGTCTGAATGCTGTGGTAACCCAACGCAGGAGAGAAATGACCACTGTCCTCTCCGATGAAGGAATGTTTGACACCATGCGCCGATACATACCATCCAGGCCCTGCGGAAAATTTTCGATTGCCGTTTCAAGCTCGGGACACGCCTTGTATTTGAGTGAGGTGATTGCGAAGTTGACCCAGAGGTAGGTGCCATTGGCCTTTTCCACGAGACGCTTTCTGACGTTGTCTCGAAGTAAATGTAATGTTGGCTTTCTGCTAAATGAACATGGGAGCTCGTCCATTCGGCTATTGAAGTATTTGGCAATATCATCCTCAATATTGATTTTCATCTCTGAATCCAGGCGGATGCGAGGAAAACCGCGCATATGGTACTCAAAGGAGAGCGGATAGTTCCTGCTGGTTATGACTAGTCTGAAGCATGTAGTAGACTTTTGAACAGGCCGAGGGCTTTCTGAGACTGCGAGACTACGTAACTTGACCCATAGTGGCTCGAGAGACTCCTCTATGCACTCATCCGGGCCGTCGATAATGCAAGTGAGAGGGTGTATACGCGTGTGGTTGATCATTTTCCTGAAGACTTTCCACATCGCCTCAAATCGGTCATCGTCAAACAACCTTGATCCGTGTTTGGCGTATGCGTCGCCGACATGCTCGAACATGTCTTTAGAGCTGGCCAGTAGTTGGTATAGGAGGCCTCTGAGAACAGATACGCCGGTGTTTCGCCCATTTTGAGATCCACAAAAGAAGTGTATGAGTAAATTCTCATCATGCTCCTCGTGCTCGTGTTGGTCGAGGAGGAAGAGCGAGAGCATTGTCTTTCCCTTGCCCGGGCCGCCGGTGATCCATAGTAAGTTGGTAGAAGTATTGACATTCAGCCATTCCTTGTATTGTGTGGTCTCCAATAGCCATTCACATGTGCCCTCCACCCATCGACCCTTTCGAGTGATGAGACTGTCCCTGTAGTCGCTCGGGTCATCGGGAAGGGTGTGAAGGAGGTCCCTCACACACTTGTCATAGGTCGTTTTGTTGTTCTCATGTTCTTGGTTGAAATGATTTATGTTGCCTGGTAAGATCAGATATCAGCCCCTCTCAATGAGCGAGTTTATGCTTACCAAGATGTAAATTTCCCTCCGCAGAAATGCTGCCTTGGAGCATCGTTGATCCATTCGTGTTATCGCCTCGGAATTTGGCCGACATGTCTTTTACATCAGATTCACAAGAACGAAAATCTTCCGAAGTCTTGATAGTACTTATACCATCACTTGCAAAGTTTGCTGTGGGAATTACTCGCGTGGCAATTCCCGATTGATGCCAAAGACATGGGTCCAAAGCGACCGTCTGCCGTCATAAGATTGCTGAACGTAGCTTCCCGTGTGGTCACACAAGCACGATACATCGGACAATCGGTGTGTTGTTGTGCTTGCTCCTACGCGCACAAACAAAGGCCAGCAAGGTCGCCAGCTTGTCTTTCAGCATACATAGTATGTCATCCGATTCTGTGATGGAAGCAGAAGCAATGAAGAGACTTTTTGCGAAAAGAACGGCTGCTCCTGGAAGTAACGAGGCACAACGGAACGCAGGCCTTGTCGTACGACCGGAAGCCTCTGGCGAAGTTTTGCAATTGCCAAAGCAGCCAAGTTATAGAGAGTCTGGTCTCAGGGCCTGAGTAAATCCTGACAGAAAGTAGTATGCCAGCGGGCGCGACGGCTCCGTTCGGACCTCTCGTGCTGCACGACCCGGATATACCTGAAGCGGAGTAAGCACCATCCCAACTCAAAGAAAAGCCATACTAACCATGACAGCATCGTCTTCATCCACGGCCTCGGCGGCGACCGAAAGCTCACCTGGGCAAAACCCGCAAGTGCAAGTACCCAAACGTCATGTTTCTGGCCCGGAGAGCTCCTTCCCACGGACTTACCCACGGCCCGGATCATCACGTGGGGCTACGCCGCACACTCCATCAAGGCATTCGGCGTCGTCTCAGTCGCACATCCAGCCCATCATGCGCAGAAACTATGCAACGAGCTAGCGAGCCTGCGCGAAGGGGTTGAAGAGCGCCCGCTGCTGTTCGTCGCGCATAGCATGGGCGGCATTGTTGTTAAGAAAGCGCTTCTGCAGTCAAAAGATTCGAACCAAATCGATATCACGCCTATCGTGTCGGACACATGTGGCGTGATCTTCATGGGCACGCCGCATTGTGGATCAAAGCATGCGGACTTTGCGGCATGTCTGTTGAAGATTGTCAGTCTGGTGCACTCCGACAACACCAGTCTTGTGAGTGCGCTTAAGAATCAGGATGCGACGCTACAAGAGCTGGAACACAGTTTTCAGCAGCTACTTGCGAAGCGGCGTGGCACTGATGCGGCGATTGAGGTACGATGCTTCTTCGAGACGGTGCCGATGGATAACAAGATCGGGATTGTCGTGCCGCCTCATTCAGCTGCACCGCCGGTGTATGAGAACTCGGTTCCTGTGGATGCGAATCATGTTGGCATGACTAAGTTCTCTGGAGCTGAGGACCAGACTTATAAGAATGTGCTTGCGGAGTTAAGACGCATGATCAAGCTTGCGAGGGAGAGGAAAGATACTGGTACAGAAGATGGCAAAAAAAGATCACGAACGACACATATTGGTAACAATGACCGCGGTGCTCTTGCCAATTATGCAGATGTGGAAATCAAGGGAACTAGTGGAGCGGAAATTCATTATGGTAAGTCATACTTACTGCTGCCATCGCTGAAGTTGCTCATTATGTGCCAGGTAATCATAACACGTTCAATTGAGGATTTATGGGAGGATGAGGTGTAGACACGCCACGTAACTGTAGAAAATGCCTTCAAGCCGAAATGTTTAAGTTCCACTCTGGCCTTCCATCTCTCCACTCGTCGAAGTCTTTCGTACCTGGCATCTCGGTGCCGTCCGCAAGCCTCAGTCGCGGGAAAGCCTGATCATCAAATGACCGTGAGGATGCCTGATCCGCTAGCTCGTCGTTGACCAGCACAAGTGCACCAGAGTGCCAGCCTGCAGCACTCACGCGAAGTGCGAAGTGAGCTCCCAGTTCATCATCCCCTTTGCTTGTCTTATCCAAGGCTCTGCCCTCTTGTTCGATCCATTCGGAGACTTCACCCTGAACGTTGTGCGCATTTCTGAAAAGATCTAAGCGCTCCTGTGCTTCTTCGGGATCTTTGCCGCCCTTCATCAGATGATTGATCCATTCTTTCTTGTTGTTGTCAAACCAGACTTGGCGGCCATGAGTGTATGCGTGAGGAAGGAGGCGGCCGTCGTGGTTGAATCTCTCATACACAATGCCTCTGGCTTTCCCTTCGTCATCTTGCTCGCTTCCCAGGCCTAAAGCACCGCAGGCTTGAAGCTCGGTACCGTAGGATGTGATTGTACCGTTTGAGTGTAGGGCGAGATAATGGTAGTCGCCAAAAGCGACGGAGATGACGCCGCTATTCTGAAGCGCAGGAATTCTCTTCAGACCCTCCCCAAAATTCTCTTCGGGATTGCGCTGGCTGTTCCAGCAAGCCTCGAGATAGCCTTGGTCGCTCGTGATGACTTCGTTGTTCTTGAAGATCGCGAATCGTCGGAACGATCCTTGTACGTCAACACCCTCTCCCGTGTCGTTGCTCAATGCTCGAAGCTCCAGTATATTGCCCACTCTGTGCTTCTCTTCAAACCTGCCACAGAAGACTTTGCCCAGATCTGTGACAAATACTACAAAATGCTCAAGGATGATGTAGTTCAACACAACTCCGACCTCTTCGCCGAGTGCTTTCTCCTCGTCGGATTGGGCACGTGTTCCCTTAACGCGCTGATACCCTGTTCTCGGAACTTCTGCATTCTCCAAGACCAGCATTGTATCTAATTTCTCTTCGTCGTGGTCGCGTTCAACAGGGTCCCATACCACGATGCCGTACCCGTGAACATAAGCCGAACTGCGGCTCCAGCCAGCCACAACTTGTCTCACCTTGCCATACGCCGATGATGTATTCAACGGATTCGCGGCTAAAGTCATGTCCTTCAAGTCGACGTTCGCGAACTTGACGTGCAATCCCGGGTTCTTCGCATGGTACCACGACCAGATTCGGCCACTGTCGGAAAGGGCGAGCACGTGTGAACGACCAGCAGAGAACTGGCGGATCGTAATTGCGGGCTCATCGTACTGAGCATCGGTTGAGGAAGACGGAAATCCTGGAGGAAACCCCAACGGTTGGAGTCGCTCGATAGCAGCGAAGACTCTACCTCCATCGAGGACGCCAACGGTATGTAACGTGCCCCGGGCTGTGAGGAGGGTGGTCGACCATCCACTAGTTAAGTTAGTCAGGCTCCAAGTCGATGGGCTGTCTCGTCTTACCCGCATTGCATGTCAGCAATGACTCCCAGGTCTCGCGTGTTGTCCATCTCGGTAGGAAACGAGCAGTGAGTATTAAGTCTCATTCTTCCTCTACCTGGCCGGATGATCCTCGGCATCATAGGTGAGTCGTGCACTCGCTCATCGTAGCTGTGACCAAGACGACTATGCGAGTTATTGCCCTAAACAATAATTAGCTTCTGTTTAAATGTCGACAGTAGACTCTACATACCCATGTGAAAACCCGACTCTGCGTCAACAACCGCCGAAACATCTTCATCCACCTCACCCCATCATGCTGCACAACCGGCTGATTGGGAATCCTAAACGTACTCCGAACCGCAAAGCTCCAGTACGCAGGATCAAGGCGTATCGAGGGCTGTTGGAACGCTTTACACGTGCTACACAGCGCCAGGAAGCTGTTTGCAGGTAGGTAGGGGAAGACGAGGACGAGGATGTCGAGAGGCAGGTCCGTGATGGATACGAGCTTTTCCGACATTTTGAATTAAAGAGTAGAGCTAGGTTCGGGAGGTGTTTGGGGATATGTGTAGAGTGGACGCGTTCGCGGGCGCGAGTAGTGGGGCGACGTGAAGCAATGACGTGGGGCGGGGTTAGCACACTGGACCCTTTAGAATCTCGACGAGGCTCAAACGGTCAAAGGAAGCTTCGAATTATTGGAGGAATTCATACACAGTATGTTAGCTAGATCTAGGATTACCAACGTTGGCCAACAATGACGTCAACGTAACTGAATCAGCCCATATTCTCAAGTGCTGTTCTTTCTGTTGATGCCGTTCACAAATCGGTCTAGAGTGCTCCGCAATTCATTGCCAAAAAGGCGCATGGAATAGGAAGTCTAGTTGTTTGCAAACATGTGGTACAAGCGTAAACGTTTCAAATTCGCACATTATACACAGTTCGACGAAATCGTTGGTCGCCGGTTGGGTACTATAAATTACAAGATGGTCGAGAGGTAGGATTAGAGTTTCTACTCTATGCATCCTTGTCGATCTGGGCCTTGCCGCGCTCTTCCTTGTTCTCTGCTCCAGGGCGGTTTGTCGAGACGGTACCCTTGAGCTTGGCAGTCTCAGCAACACCCTCGCCCTTTTTGCTCTTGTCGTCCTGCTTGGAGATTTGCGAGCTGTGGTGGGTATCTGAGTTGGAGAGGCCCTCCTGCTTGCCTGATGTGTGGTTGGTGCTCTTGGGCTTGCCGCGAGGGTCGGCCTACAGCAGTTAGCAACTGTCAAAACATAAATATCTAGAGACTACGAACCTTGTCGTGCTTGTCGGGAGAAGGCGAGTCCTCGTCGTTCTTGGGTGCGTCCCCCGAAGAATCATCGGACTTTTTCTTGTCTGGCTTGCCGGAGCCGGGCTTGCTTGGCTCTTCGGGCTGTTCGGTGTTGCGTTCTTCCGGAGGAGAATTCTTCGTCTTGCTCTTGGCCTCATCCTTGGGTCCGCCCTGAGACTTGTCCTCGTCCTCGTCGCTGGATTCGTCCTTTCCAGACTCCTCGTCACCGTCCTGGCCCTCATTCTTGCCGTGGGTTTCGTGCGCCTCGGCGTGATGGTCCTCATCGTGTCCAGGACCGTGACCTAGGTCCTGAGTAAAGACCAAGTACAGGGCAGCAGCTGTACCGGCAGCCGCACCAACCATCCTATAACATCGTCAACGTGTGCTCTCTCATGGTGGGACTACATGACACTTGTTCTCTAGTGAACGCAGATTTATCAAAGAAAATGCGTGACATACCATGGTACTTCACTGCTTTGAGTCGCGCCGTGGGCGCCATGTTCACTGGCATACGTCCTGCGCTGGACAGCTCGTTGCCATGGCTGGAGTTCGGCAGAGCGGATGGAGCGCACAGGACGTGCAGCGCGCGCAAGTGACGACGCTCGTAGAGCGCTGGATCGGAGGAAAGACATGGTGAAGCTGTAGGAAGACCAATTGACTCGGGCGAAGAGCAATTGATGGCGATGAATGCTGATGGAGACGCGCGATGGATGATCATGTCACCACAAAGGTCTGGCTATTTCACCAAGACGACGTCACAACGGTGGGGTGATCACCATAAGGCTCGAGCTTCTTTACATCACGTGCCCGCATTGCGAACGGGTACCCGCATGTGCAGGTACGCATCTGTCATTTTTGACAGCATTAGATTGGGCGAGATCTTGCTGTCGCGTAATTGAATGAAGCTCTGGGCGATCATCAAGGCAACTGTCGCGCTTCAATTGGAGTGTTTGTAGGTGCCCGGGCAGGGTTAGAGCTTCGAGTGCCAGCGCAGGGCAGGCAACCACCACGCTCAGGACATTTCGAGGACCATTTTTGTTCACTCTCACGGCGGCCTGCAGCGCGCTGCGCCTCAACATATAAAGTTCTCCTCGACCCACCACCCGCCTCAACTAATTCCTCTGCGTGACATTGCGTGCCTCAACCCCGCCATATACCCCGCCACGCCGCAGGTGTACAAACACCCAAACACCTCACACGCATCGAGCTCTCGCGCATAGAGACACGCCGCCACCATGGCACCGTCGTCTGTACCGCCGAACCCGACCGCGCACAATGTCGCCCAGCTGCTGCCGAAGCTCAACGATGAAGACCCCGACTTTCGCTTCATGGCCCTCAGCGATCTGCACGACATTCTCCTGGTAGCTCACTCGGGCTTCCTCCAGCACGACGATGTCACGTGTGCGAAGACAGTAGAGGGCCTGCTCCATACACTAGTAGACACGAATGGAGAGGTGCAAAACCAGGCAGTCAAGTGCTTGGGACCCTTTGTGAACAAGATTCCGGACAAGATTCTGTGTCCTATGATCGAGAAGCTCTCCAATCTGCAGACAGACAACACTGTGGACCAGTCAATACCTTCGCTGGCGCTCCGAGAGGTCGTCGTATCTCTCCCACATGCTGCCAGCGGTGTCTCACGGAGCCGGCCCGTCCTCGATGCATACAGCGCGATCAGCAAGGTCTTGATCCCACGTCTCGTCGGCTACCAGGTCATCCAGCCTCCACAACAAGGTCTGCCCAAGGTTCCCAAGGGCATGCTGCAGGTCGACCTGGAGAAGGGTACTGACAGCAACGCCATCGACGTCTTGACCGAGGTAGCGCGATGCTTTGGTCCCATGCTGCAGGATGCTGAGATCAATGCGCTGCAAAAGATCACGTTTGAGATCCTCGAGAACGAGCGTGCGAGTTCCATGATGAAGAAGAAGTCTGTCACCGCAATCTCCACGCTGGCAGGCTACTTCTCCGACCAGCTATTGAGCAGCTTTCTCTCTCGTGTCATCGAGCTCCTCCGTGACCCTCATCTGACGCGTACTAAGCGGAAGCTCTACATCACTATCCTCGGCTCCATGGCGCGGTAAGTAACTTCCATCGAGTGACATGAACCCATCAACTAATTGTGCCAGCTCCATACCTCGCAAATTCGGACCGTACCTCCAGACGCTGGCACCCTTCGTCCTTAGCGCACTCAGCTCACAAGAACAAGATGAAGAGATGGACACGTCAGACGATGAGGGCGAGCGAGACCCGGAGATTGACGAAGTCCTCGAGGCTGCTTTGATCGCGCTGGAAGGCTTCCTCGCCTCGTGTTCCCAGGACATGCGCATGTACACGGACGAGACCATCGACGCTGCCACACGATACCTCAAATACGACCCCAACGCACTCAACGACGACGACGATGAAGAAGAGGGCATGGGTAGTGATGACGAGGATCCGCTGGAGGGTGACGACTTCGAGGAAGAGGCTGGCTTTGACGACGATGAGGACGCCAGCTGGAAGGTCCGTAAATGCGCCACCAAGGTCCTCTACACTCTCATATCCACTCGAAGCAATGGTGACCTTCTAGAAGACGGTACATTGTACAGCAAGGTAGCTCCGGCACTCATAACCCGTTTCAAGGAGCGAGAGGACTCTGTGCGACTAGAGGTCCTGGCAACGCTGTCAAACTTGGTCAAGAAGTCCGGCGATGGGCCCGCTCCCGTTAAATTCGCAGACGAGCACACTCAAGGAGGCGCAATGGGACCACCTCCCAGTCGCAAACGTCGTCGAGGTGGAAGCGATGCAAGTATGTTCGATTTGCATGCGAACTCCTCCTTATCCATGGGCTTCGATTCACCCGCGAGATCGTCAACACCGTCCGTTGGCCCACAGGCTAGTCTTTCAAAGCTCAGCCCAGAGATCGTCAAGGGCATCTCGCAGCTTCTCAAGCAGACATCGTGTCCACCCAGCACAAAGCAGGCTTCGGTTGTTCTGATCAAAGATATCGTCATTACCCAGCGAGGAGGTCTGGAGTCATATCTGCATCAACTCATGGAGCCAGTCGTCGAGGCCGCAAAAACCACCAGTGGATCTACAAGCAGCGCTTCTGCGACAGCAAACAGCCTTCGAACGCAAGCACTGCAGCTCATTGGTGCAATCGCCGATACACATTCCTCCAAGGCGATCCAACCATATCTGCCCTCAATTGTCGATGCTCTACTCAAGAGCGTCAAGGACAAGTACAGCAAGCTGTCCATTGAGGCACTTGCAGCAACAGAGCAGGTATTGAAAGCTCTAACACCGCCTCGATCAACATCCTCTGGGTCGCACAATCAAGAGCACGTGGAGCAGCTATATGAGGCATTGATCAACCGGATATCTGCCAACGATGCCGACCTTGAAGTGCGCAAGAGTGCTCTCCATGTCTTGGGTCTACTCCTGGGTCGAAGCTCTGGTACCGAAGGTCTACTTTCGTCCCAGAAGCGGACCGCTGGGTTGGACCTTCTGGGAGATCGTTTGAAGAACGAGCTTACACGTCTTGCGTCCGTTCGTGCCATTGACTCAATTGCAGCGCATACGAAGGCCGATGGTGAGTTGTCTGCCAAGTGGGTGCGTAGCGTTGCTCTGGAGCTTGCAGCACAACTACGCAAGGCCAGTCGAGCGTTACGCGGCGCAAGCCTGAGCGCACTCCGGACCCTCTCGTTGAACCCGCACTCTCGGAATCAGCTCGATGGCCAGACTAAAGCACATATTGTTGATGCATTGTTACCGCTGCTCACTGCTGTTGACCTACATTTGCTGGGACCCGCACTGATAGTTTTGGCCACTTTTGTCAAGGATGACGCGCGAGGCATCATGACACAACAGCTGAACTCTGCCCTTTGTCAGGTGGTGCAGGGTTCCATCAGTGGTACCTCCCTGGATGCATTGCTCCAGCTCGTACGCACAATTGGCGAGCAACAGGCTGGCCAAGAGTTGATGCGGTCACTGCTTCAAGAAGTCGGCGTTGGAGGTTATCCTGAAGTTGTTGGCAAGGTGATTGGAAACCTCCTCGTCTATGGTGGCAGCAGTGTCGGTGTAAAGCTTGAACAGTTTGTCCAAGAGCTCGAAACAGCACCAGACGACAAGCGCAAATGCCTTGCCCTAGTTGTCCTCGGAGAGTCCGCTCTCCGTCTCGGTGCACAGTCCCCAATCGACCCGAAGCTGTTCATCAAGTTCTTCAATGCACGTTCTGAACAGGTGCCTCTAGCTGCTGCTGTGGCTCTTGGACGAGCGGGTGCTGGTAGTGTCAGCAAGTACCTTCCCATCATCCTCAAAACGATGGGGCAGGCTTCTGCTCCTCAATATCTTCTGCTCCACTCCATCAAGGAGATCCTCCAACAGGAGGACGCCGAGTCTGAGATCATTCCATATGCATCGACACTCTGGCAGAACCTCATCACTGCTTCTCAGCTTGAGGATAACAAGGCAATCGGCGCAGAATGCATCGGCAGACTGACCATCATTGATCCAAAGACCTACCTTCCTCAACTTCAAGTAAGTCTCCTTTTCTCACAATTCAGCAGCGTGATTGCTCACATTTTAGGCGTTCTTGAACGATCGCAAAGGAAGCGTGCGCGGCATGGTCATCTCAGCGCTGCGCTACACTTTCTCTGACACGGACGAAGCGTATGACGAGTATCTTCGACCACTCGTTGTGCCCATGTTGGTCCAAATGCTCAACGAGCCCGACCTAGAGAACCGCCGCTTGGCTCTCATGACTTTCAACTCTGCAATGCACAACAAGCCTGACATCATCCTACCGGCCCTGGATCAGCTGCTTCCTCTGGCCATGAAGGAGACTATCATCAAGCCGGAGCTCATTCGTGAAGTGCAGATGGGTCCTTTCAAGCACAAGGTCGACGACGGTCTTGAGATCCGCAAGAGTGCTTACGAGACCTTGTACGCTTTGCTTGAAACCTCGTTCTCTCGCCTGTCGCCTATCGAGGTGTCCGAGTTCTTCGACCGCATCGTTGCCGGCATCACCGACGAGCACGATATCCGTATCCTGTGCAACCTCATGCTCACTAAGCTCATGGTCGTTGCACCAGATCAGGTGCACGCGCGCCTCGACGCTATTGCGGACAACTTCCGTGCCGTTTTGACCATCAAGCCCAAGGAGAACGCCGTCAAACAAGAAGTCGAGAAGATTCAGGAAGGCGCCAAGGGCGTCCTAAAGACTAGCGTGACTCTGAACAAACAACTGGGCACCGAAGGCGTCGTTAGCACCACTCAGGACGACCCCCAACTCCGCGTCTGGGGCAACTACTGGGATTGGGTGTCCAAGGAGCATGCGGCTGGACTTAAGACGGTCACGGATGATCTGAAAGAGCGCGATCGCTAGTCATGCTTCCAAAAAGCGTTGAGGGTGTGTGAAGAGAATCGTGATGCCCATGCATCGACAGACCTGTGCGATCACATCCGCCATAAGTTGCGTGACTCAACGCGGTGAAGGAACGCTCTGGATGGAGCATTTACAAAGGCATGCATGGCGTTAGCGCAGCGTAGCATAGCATAGCTAGCGTTTGGGCGTGCGATATTAGACACCGTTAGCGGTGAAGATTCAAAAAAGTGAATATAACTTCAATTGACTTCCCGTCTCGAAAAGTGTGATTGTCACTCGCGACGAATAGCAAGACGTGCTCAAGCGAGACTAAGCAGTTTTGCGTTATCACATTATGTCGTTCGCATGAAATGGCTGGCTCAGCATGAAGTGAGAATGGATGCTTTGGATACGACGACACACAGCTGCCTTCTCATCATTATCGCCAAAGCTAACGGCAGCTTCTTCTTGGGTGCTTAAGAATGTTCTCCGCGACACTAGAAACCTTTGAGAGCGAATCCATGCTTATTTTCCATCATAGTACAAAAAAACAGTCTTGACGGAGAACTGTTCAAAAGTCTACTAAATCACTAAACCAAAGAAGCGAACTGGTATAACGCGGACTTCTTCATGATCTGGATGCGTTGCGTGCCTCTCTTTTCAAGTGGGTTGATTGAGTTGTTGTGCTGTTGCCGAGTGTTGATTTGTTGCGGAGTGTTCTGTCGGAGCTGTGAACGCGCAGTACATACTGATGGAAGGGCTGCGTTGCTATGGTGTCTTCAAAGATGCTGCGTGTCCTACCGGAGCTATTCACGCGCAGTAGATGTTGATCGAGTGTTTGTGCTATCAGTGTTCGATAGATTCACAATGCGTGTTCGACTCCCTACGAAGAAGCTCGTATTTGATGATGCACCGATGTTGGTGCACTGACTACCAGAGCCGGTGCATCACCAAATACGAGCTTCTTCGTAGACCTGTTAACATGCAGCACAGATCGACCGGGTGAATGTGCGTCAAGTCGATGCTGCGTGTTCCACCAGACCTGTGGCAGGGTCTCATCGGACAAGATTTTTAACACCAATCATTGCGTCATACTGCAGGTTCTAAATAAACAAAGTACCGCTTTTAATCTCCTCTCAAGAGTGCCGATGACCTCCCGGTGCCATATCCATGGCCGTTCTCTTATAGCTGGGTCATCCTGGTCGACTTCCAGGGTTTATTCTTAGCGAGGTCGATCCGACTTCGGCCAGTCGGTAGCATTACCGGAGGTGTGTGGGGATCGCGAGAGGCGTGATGCTCGTAGCGAAGGATAGGGTCACTGTGGGCTGGCGTTTGTATTGAGCAGTGTTTGGTTCACCCACGGACCTACATGTGGAGTCTCTCAGTGTCGCAGTACTCAGGTCTGTTCTTCGTCAACGCTAGTGAATGTTATAGCTCGGAGACTCTTGTAGTGGCCTGATTATTTTGAAGAAGACCAGGAGCGGCTCGGTCAACACAGGTACGGAAGGTGGCGAAGGGGGTTTAACCAGGGGTATCTGATCGATGCGAAAGGAGGTGTGAAGCTTCGCCGCTATCTCAATCATGCGCCTGCGTAGTGACAAGCTAATACATCGATATCTGGCAACATCAGACGGTGTTCAACGTTCAGTTCGAGAATGTTCAAGAAATTGAAGCGGAATTTCACAAATTTGGGACAGAAAGTCTTCGTCTCGATTCGATATCTCGTCCCGCTAAGACGTTGAACTTTCGGACCTTTTTCATTTTACTTTACTGTATTCGGCATAGTACGATACGCGAGCGTGAACGGTAGGGGTTACGCGACGTGCACATGGTACGTCACTTCGGCTTCGACTCCGAGCTCACTACCTTTCAACAAAACATTATTTGTGGATTCATCATTCGGAATGGATATCTCCTCCATTATGAACGACACGTCGCGGTCGTCAGCAAATAACAGGCCTAACAATATTAGCGTGGATGCGTCAGTCCTGCACAACGCAATCGACTCCGCGACCATAGACCGCTTACGGACAGTGCTGCGCGCGATATGTACGGAGAATCCAGCTGCTTTCAAGCTAGCGTGCGACAATTTGCTTGTCATTCAGGGCGCGGATGGTGATACCGACACCAAGAGGAAACGGGACGAGCCATTGCAACGATTTGAAACCTGCGAGCAATGCAAGGAGGAATACGACGTCCTGGACAACCCGGACGACGCGTGCGTGTGGCATCCAGGTAAGCACTATGCTCGTAGATACAGTCTTCGATTGGTGAGTTGACACGCCAACTAGGTGAGACGGAGCCAGACTTCGAAAGTGACTTTTGGGCGGACCATGATGAAGATTGCCATGGCACTATCGACTCGGAATGGGCGAGGAAAGATCATCCAGAGGGGTTCGTGTATAGCTGTTGCGATGCAAAAGCGAATGATGAAGGTTGTCAAATGGATGCGCATAAACCGATGATCAACTCGAAGAAGTCTAAACTGCGATCTTAGCATATCTACCACAATGCTGGTTCTTAGGATTTGATCGCTGTTCATAAAACGATCAAATGATGAGACAGAACGTGGAAGAAGAAGAGTCGGGGTGAGGACGCGGATCGGGTGGCTTAACCGAAACCCCGCCAATATTTGGTTTCCGAAAATAAACCATGATTAATTTTCCGCTCGCCCTTGTCAAGCAACAAACCTCACTGGATACGCAGATGTCAAAAAGGCCAGTGCACCAAATGGGGGGTGACGTACGCTACCAAGCAGTGCGGCTAGTGGCCAGGATCCTTCTTAACGATCTGGGTGGGGCTCCAGAGAACGATGTGAAGTCGCTGAGGAACGGAGTACAGTATTGCCGGTACCACCAGAATAGCTTAGGTACATTCTCAGCCGACACCTCAGCCTGCCCACAAAAGCCACTGTGCCCGTTCTTTTTGTCAAGTAACAAGCTTCTCCCAGGAAAATATGGCTGTCAAGATGGCGTCGCAAGTGAGTGTTCATTCCGTCACAAGTGCAGCGTCCCCAGTTCTCAGCTGATGTCAGAGCGGAATCCTTCTATAGAATGGCATCAATCCTACAAGGCCGACCCACACAGGACAGGATTCCTAGACCTCCCTCTTGAGATAAGAGACTACATTTACAGCTACGCATTGCGCGTCGAGGGGGCCATATTCATGTACTCTCCCAACCTTTACAGCAACCGACGCCCGATCTACAAGGCCCGCATCGTTCGTCACGGGAACGCAGGCCCTATCGAGCCTCAACGCCTGGGAAGATGTATCGCTCTGTCCATGTTGCAAACATGTAAACAGCTGCATGCCGAATGTAGTCTCGTCTTCTACGGAGAAAACATCTATCGACTTGGCCCCCTCAATGACATAGACACATCACTTGTATATCGCCAGCTTGTCCGCCACGTCGTCTACATTGCCGATGCCGACTTGCGCATCTACCAAACCAACCTTGATGAAGTAAACTACGGCTGGACGCGCCGCCTCTGGCCCAGTATCGTCTCCGGCGGAACAGCCACCCTGGAGCGCTATCCAAATCTCGAGACAATCACCATCACGCTGACATCGCCGAGGTACGTTCACCATCGGCCATGGAGACCAGCATTTTTCGCGGTGTACAATAGGACGAGGGCGCAGAGGATTGCCTATGCGGTCAGGTGGTTGCAGCCTCGGTGTCCTTTGCAAAATGAACGACTGAGAGAGTGTCTGAGGCTTGAGATGCATACGCCTCCGTGGGAGGCGCTGAGGAAAGAAGATTTTAAGGACTCGTGGTTCGCGGATGCTGTTGAAGAAGACGATTGGGAGTTTGCGGAGTTTGCGGAGGCGTTTCGAGTTGTGAAAAGCTTGAAATGATCGCTAATCAGGCCTGGAGACATTTGAGCTGAACGAGTTGCTTCATTCAATCGACATCACGGCCGATTTTGCGGTTACAGGCTGCACGACGGCAGCCCGCCGCGTGGTCGATCGAGCTCGTACGCACAAACGCCATTTCAACATCATCCCCGCAAGCCATAGCAGCGATCCTAGGATAGACACACGACTTCGACATCCAAATCCGAACAACAGACATGAGGATTGGAATCCAAGTCGCTGTCACGAGGCAGCGCGATGTTTCTACATTAGCACTGCTCTCCAGACGTTTCATGTTTCTCGGGGGGCAATCTTGTCATTTGGAGAGACTTTTGCATGAAGTGAGCAAGGAGGGGACCCCAGAGAGAGGCCACTGATCCTAGACATTCTCATATAGTATTCTAATTTCTAGCATGTGCTGGAGTAATTGTGAACCTTTGTCTCACTTCACAGAATGTCTCGCATTGCCGATATGGCTACTTCAAAACTTGACCTCCCATCTCTTCCTCTCCAACTATCACATTATCGACAATGAATCCACCCGAAGCGATCAATCTCGAAATCTCCTTCCCCAGCCTTTTCCTTGCTCTCGACCAACTCAAAGAAGACCCATACGAAGCAGGACGGCTTTTGGGTCTCGTGAGCAATGTCGCGTACGTTCTCATTACACCACACGTCCTTTGTGCTGATGTCGACTCTCACCTAGCATGTGTGCGCGGGCATGCGACTCAGTACTTGACAATGTCCACTGCATTTTATGAAGTATGGCCCTTTATCGATTTAGACGAGCTTGCAAATTTCGTTCGGATCATTT
>Ga0265780_10004471_pt1 | contig 17989 bp, 14 predicted proteins | sample P1T30metagenome_FD_192432 | JGI IMG/M metagenome (GOLD analysis project Ga0265780, IMG submission 192432) | Plant litter microbial communities from East Loma Ridge, Irvine, California - P1 T30 | ecosystem: Environmental > Terrestrial > Plant litter > Unclassified | place: USA: California...
GCAGCCGCGCGGCCTTGCGTGCGTCGTCGTAGAACAGCTCGTAGAAATCGCCCATGCGGAAGAACAGCAGCAGGTCCGGGAACTCGGACTTGGCGGCGAAGAACTGCTTCATGAGCGGGGTGTGCTCGGCGGCGTTCTTGGACGAGGAGGATTTCGAATTGGAATCAGCAGTTTGCAAGAAGCGTCCTTACGGGGTGTAGCGGTCGGTCCGGGTCGCTGGCGGCAAGTAGCGTTGTTCGCTGGCACCGCTGTTGCGGCGGCGCCTCGAACGGGTCAGGTCTGATGTTGCGACGGACACCGAGCGGATCGACCAGGGATACGGTTGTTGCGACGGAGGCGGCTGCCCGCATCGCCCAGGCACCAAGTTTAAGCTGACCCACCGGCAAATCCGCGAACTGTGTGGTCAGGGAGCCGGCAGAAGGAGGGCAGGGCAGGCCGATCGTCATGCCACAGCCTGTCACACAGGTCCCAATGGTGTGCTGGGGAGCCATCGGCCGGAGCGTCAGATAGGGTCCCGCACGGCGCCGCCCCCGGGCATCCCCAGTTGCCATCAAGGCAGCGGCTCGTCCTCGATGCACTGCAGGGGGCGGTGCGGATCCCACGTAGCATGGGAGGCACGAAAGAGCGGCTGGCGGCTTGCACCGCCAGCCTACGGACGCGGGAGGGGACCCGCCCGATGCTTCAGAAATAGTAAGCCGCAGAGAAAGCCACGATATCCGTGCCGACGTCGTACTTGCCTTGCAGCGTACTGCCCGTCGCCGACACCAGTGACACCTCCGGCTCGTCGAGGAAGAGGTGGGTGTAACCAACGCTGTATTCGGCTGATCCGGAAACACGATAGGTCGCGCCCAGGGAGGCCCACTTGCGGTCGGTGTCCGGCACGCGGACATCACGGGTATCGTCGGTGACCGGGCTTTGGTCGGTGGCCAGGCCCGCACGCAGGGTCAGCTTCTCGTTATAGCGGTACTCTGCACCGATCGAGGCGAAGGTCGTATCCCGATAGCCGAAGTCCAAAGCCCGTGGCGGCTGGGCCGAGTCGAAGTCCAGTCGCACTTCCGCGAACTTTGACCACCCAGTGCGCGTGACATCGGCCATGAGCGTCCAACGATCATTGACGTGATGACTGATGCTGCCGGTCAGCGTGGCGGGAAGATTGAGCGCTGTGCTGGCTTGTGTGTCGACAAACCACCCTGGACGGGCCGCTGCCAGGAAGGGAGCAGCACTGGCTGGAACGTCGAAGCTGATATCCGCGTCGTTGAGCCTGTGGTCGACCTTGGACCGGTACGCAATGCCGATGTTGGTGCCTTCCACCGGCGTGAAAAGACCGCCCAGCGTGAAGCCGACCGCATCATCCTTGGCCTCGATGCGGGTGTAGCCATCGGCGCTGCCGGGGGCAAAGCCCGGCGCCCGCGCGCCGGCCAGGACCGCACCGAAGTCGACGGCATCGTAGAGCTCGGCTTCTGCGCGTTCGACGAAGACTGACGCACCCAAGGACACATAGGGGTTTATGTCGTAAGAGAACGAGAGGCCCAGGTCGACCGCCTTGATCTCCGTCTTGATCCCGTTGTATCGCCCCACCCAGTTGCTGTCGTATTCGGTCTTGAAGCCAAATGGTGCGGTCACGGAAAGTCCCAGGTGAGCGTTGTCACCCAAAGGCGTGTGGAAATACAGGGCCGGAACAGGGCTCGTGTCGCCGGCATCACCGCCATCCCCGCCAGACTGAGGGCGGCCGAGCGCATCGCGGCCTTGGCCCTTGAAGTTGATGGTGTAGTTCACAACGCTGGCATCGGCCTGGAAGACCCGACCATCCAGCAGCCGCATTGCGGCGGGGTTGTCGGCAATGACGGATGCGTCCCCTGGCGCACTGATCGATCCCGCGAACGCCCGCCCCAGACCCTTGGCGCTCTTTTCCTTCAACTGGAATGCAGCGGCCCCTGCGTTGCCGGCCACGCTGGCCAAGGCACCGAGCAACGCAAGTGCGAGTAGTGTTTTTGTGGTCATTGCTTGCCCTCCACAGGCAAAGGTAGGTCCGACGGTTCGCATGCAAGGAGATATCCGGGAGCCAGACGTCATTCCTACCGCGTGTCTGGCCTGCCTGGCGCGTCGGCCGGCAGGCTCTGGCGGATTCTTATTCCAGTGACCAAACAAGTCAATAGTCACCGATCGGGGCGTGTTGTGACCTGATACTCGACTGGTCACCGTTTGCCCGCACTTCGTCACGGCGCTACCCTTGCCGCATGCCTACTTCACTTTCCGCAGCGTTCGATGCCGGGCGTGGCCCCGCTGAGCATGACGTGCGCACCCAGATCATCGAGGCTGCCACCGCCCATTTCAGCCACTTTGGCTACGACAAGACCACGGTCTCCGACCTGGCCAAAGCCATTGGCTTCTCCAAGGCCTACATCTACAAGTTTTTTGCCTCGAAGCAGGCGATCGGGGAGGTGATCTGCGCCAACTGCCTGGCCCAGATCGAAAGCGAGGTGCGTGAGGCCCTGCAGGGGGTTCAAGCAGCCCCGGACCGGCTGCGGGTGCTCTTCACCGCCATCGTGGACGCCAGTCTTCGCCTGTTCCTGCACGATCGTCGGCTCTATGAAATCGCCGTTGCGGCCGCGACCGACCGGTGGCCGTCCACCCAGGCGTACCAGAGCCGCATCCGCGGACTTGTCGAAGAGATCCTGAAAGATGGGCGCGACGCCGGGGCGTTCGAGCGCAGGACCCCGCTCGACCACACCAGCCGCGCGGTCTATCAGGTACTCGTCCCCTACCTGAACCCGGTGACCCTTCCGCACTTGTCTGGCCTGCATGAGGAAGCGCCTACGGCACTGCAGGAGCTGGTTCTCAGGAGTCTTGCCCCGTAGTTAGTGACTGTTGACTATATTGGTCACTAGGAACAGAATACGTCCGGATACCCCACTCCGGAAGGCCGTATGCGTCGCCGCTTTGTAGTCATAGCCATCTCCTGTGTCGCTCCGCTCGTGCTTGTGGCCTGTGCAAAGTCGGTCGACAGCGACCCGCGTACTGCGCCGCCCATCGTCCGGGTTGCCCAGGTCCAGACGGGCGCGGGAAACGCACGCACATTCACCGGCACGGTCGCCGCACGGGTACAGAGCGATCTGGCCTTCCGGGTCGGTGGAAAGGTCACCGAACGCCTCGTCGATACCGGGCAGGCGGTCAAGCGCGGCGATGTGCTCTACCGGATTGATCCGATCGACCTGGATCTGGCAGCGGCCTCCCAGCAGCAGGCTGTCATCGCAGCCCGCGCGCAAAGCATGCAGGCCACCGCCGACGAGGCGCGCTATCGCGAACTGGCGGCCAAGGGCGTGGTGTCCCGATCGGCCTATGACCAGATCAAAGCGTCGGCCGATGCCACAGCGGCGCAGCTCAAGGCGGCCGAAGCGCAGGCACGGGTTGCGCGCAATGCGAGCCAGTACACCGCGCTCGTCGCCGATGCCGATGGGGTAGTGATGTCCATTTCCGCCGAGCCCGGCCAGGTGGTGGCAGCGGGGCAGATCGTCGCCCGGCTTGCCCGTGCAGGCCATCGCGAGGCCGTGGTCCAGCTGCCCGAAACGCTGCGTCCGCAGATCGGCTCGGTGGCGTCGGCGTCCTCGTTCGGAGGAGCCGGGAGGATCCCTGCGCGGTTGCGCGTGCTCTCTGAGTCGGCAGACCCCACAACCCGCACGTTTGAAGCCCGTTACACGCTGGAAGACACCGATGCGCCGTTGCCGCTGGGCTCCACGGTGGCGGTCGAGCTTGCAGGCGCCGCACCCGCCGGCGTCTCCGCCGGGTTTGAGGTTCCGCTGGGCGCGCTGTTTGATCCCGGCACCGGAACCGGCGTATGGGTGGTCAGCGGCGAGCCACTCAAAGCCAGCTGGAAGCCGGTGGCAGTCAAGCAGCTGGGCGATGACCAGGCCTTGGTCGAGGGCGCCTTGAAAGCGTCGGACCGCGTGGCGGCGCTTGGCGCGCACCTGCTCCGCGAAGGGCAGGTGGTTCGGCTTGCCGACGTGGCCACGAGCGCTGCTCCTGCGAACGGGGCCCAGCAGTGAGTGGGTTCAATCTGTCGGCGCTTGCGGTGCGCGAGCGCGCCATCACGGTCTTTCTGATCTTCCTGGTTTCCGTTGCCGGCATTGTTTCTTTCTTCCAGCTCGGTCGCGCCGAGGACCCCGCGTTCACCGTCAAGGTCATGACCATCGTGACGGCCTGGCCGGGCGCCACGCCCACGGAAATGCAGGACCAGGTCGCCGAGAAGCTGGAAAAGCGCCTGCAGGAACTGCGCTGGTACGACCGCAGCGAAACCTACACGCGGCCTGGCCTGTCCTTCACCACGCTGACATTGCAGGACGGCACGCCGCCTTCGCAGGTGCAGGAGGAGTTCTACCAGGCGCGCAAGAAGATGGACGACGAAGCGGCGAACCTGCCGTCAGGCGTGATCGGCCCGATGGTCAACGATGAGTACGCGGATGTCACGTTTGCGCTGTTTGCGTTGAAAGCGAAGGGCGAACCATTCCGCGCGCTGGCACGCGACGCCGAAACCCTGCGCCAGCGCCTGCTGCACGTGCCCGGCGTGAAGAAGGTCAACATCATCGGTGAGCAGCCCGAGCGCATCTATGTGGAGCTTTCGCATGAGCGGCTGGCCAACCTCGGGATCACGCCGCAGGAGGTATTCGGAGCGCTGAACGGGCAGAACGCCCTGACGCCGGCCGGCTCCGTCGAAGCCAAAGGACCGCAGATATTCATCCGCCTGGATGGCGCGCTGGACCAGCTGGAAAAGATCCGCGACACGCCCATCGTCGCGCAGGGAAAGACCCTCAAATTGCGTGACATCGCCACCGTCAAGCGTGGCTATGAAGATCCGTCGACCTTCATGATCCGCAACGGTGGCGAGCCCGCCATGCTGCTGGGCATCGTCATGCGTGACGGGTGGAACGGCCTGGATCTTGGTACCTCACTGGATGCGGAGGTCAAGTCGATCAACGAAGGGCTGCCCGTGGGGATGACGCTGGACAAGGTCACCGACCAAGCGGTGAACATCAGTGCGTCGGTCGACGAGTTCATGATGAAGTTCTTCGCCGCGCTGCTGGTGGTGATGCTGGTGTGCTTCGTCAGCATGGGCTGGCGGGTCGGCATCGTGGTGGCCGCAGCCGTGCCGCTGACGCTGGCTGCGGTGTTCATGGTGATGGCTGCGACCGGCAAGAACTTCGACCGCATCACGCTCGGTTCGTTGATCCTGGCGCTTGGCCTGCTGGTCGACGACGCGATCATCGCCATCGAGATGATGGTGGTGAAGATGGAAGAAGGCTACAGCCGGGTCAAGGCATCGGCCTACGCATGGAGCCATACGGCAGCGCCCATGCTGGCCGGCACACTGGTGACCGCAGTGGGCTTCATGCCCAACGGCTTCGCCCGCTCCACGGCTGGCGAGTACACCAGCAACATGTTCTGGATCGTGGGCATCGCGCTGATCGTGTCGTGGGTGGTCGCGGTGTTCTTCACGCCCTACCTGGGGGTGAAGCTGCTGCCGGAACTCAAGACCGTGGAAGGCGGCCACAACAGCCTCTACGACACGCCGCGCTACAACCGCTTCCGTTCGATCCTGGCGCGTGTGATCGCCCGCAAGTGGCTTGCCGCAGGTTCGGTGATCGGCCTGTTCGTGCTTTCGGTGGTGGGCATGGGCGTGGTGAAGAAACAGTTCTTCCCGATCTCTGACCGTCCGGAGGTCCTGGTCGAAGTGCAGATGCCTTACGGCACGGCTATCGAACAGACCAGCCTGGCCACGAGGAAGGTGGAACAGTGGCTCGCTGGGCAGGAAGAAGCGAAGATCGTCACCGCCTACATCGGCCAGGGCGCGCCCCGTTTCTATCTGGCCATCTCACCGGAATTGCCGGATCCGGCGTTTGCGAAGATCGTGGTGCGCACCGACAGCCAGGACCAGCGCGATGCCCTGAAAGCACGCCTGCGTCAGGCCGTGGCGGAGGGCCTGGCGCCCGAAGCACGCGTGCGTGTGACGCAGCTGGTGTTCGGGCCTTACTCGCCCTATCCGGTGGCCTATCGGGTCAGCGGTCCGGATCCGGACGTCATCCGTGGTATCGCGGCCAAAGTCGAGCAGACCCTGCACGCCAGCCCGATGATGCGCACGGTCAACACGGACTGGGGCGTGCGCACGCCGACGCTGCACTTCACGCTGGATCAGGATCGGCTGCAAGCGATGGGCATGACCTCGGCGTCGGTCTCGCAGCAGTTGCAGTTCTTCCTGAGCGGGGTGCCGGTCACTGCCGTACGCGAGGACATCCGCACCGTCGAGGTTGTCGCTCGGTCAGGCGGGGACACACGCCTGGATCCCGCGCGGATTGCGGACTTCACCCTGGTCGGCGCCGGTGGCCAGCGTGTGCCGCTGTCCCAGATCGGCTCGGTCGAGGTGCGGATGGAAGAGCCGGTGCTGCGCCGTCGTGATCGGGTGCCGACCATCACCGTGCGCGGTGACATCGACGATGCGTTGCAGCCACCGGATGTATCGGCGGCGATCAGCAGCCAGCTTGAGCCGCTCATCGCCTCGCTTCCGGCGGGTTACGCCATCGCCCAGGCCGGCTCCATCGAGGAATCGGGCAAGGCAATGAGTGCGATGTTGCCGCTGTTCCCGATCATGCTGGCGGTGACCCTGCTGATCATCATCCTGCAGGTGCGGTCCATCTCCGCGATGATCATGGTCTTCATGACCAGTCCGTTGGGGCTGATCGGGGTGGTGCCCACCCTGCTGCTGTTCCAGCAGCCATTCGGCATCAACGCGCTGGTGGGATTGATCGCGCTGTCAGGCATCCTGATGCGTAACACGCTCATCCTCATCGGTCAGATCCACGAGAACGAACAAGCGGGGATGGACACCTTCCACGCCATCATCGAAGCGACGGTCCACCGCGCGCGCCCGGTGATCCTGACCTCGTTGGCGGCGGTGCTTGCCTTCATTCCGCTGACCCATTCGGTGTTCTGGGGAACGCTTGCCTACACGTTGATCGGCGGCACCATCGCCGGCACCGTGATGACGCTGGTCTTCCTCCCGGCGATGTATGCCATCTGGTTCAAGGTCCGAGCGGAGAAGACCCCCGTTGCCTGACATTGGCGCGGACCTCTTTTATATGGGAATTGATTCATGAGCATTGCTGACAAAGACCGCATCGTGGTGACCGGAATGGGCGTGGTGAGTCCGCTCGGATGCGGGGTTGAAACGGTATGGTCGCGCCTGCTGGCGGGGCACTCCGGGATCGGATCGCTGGGCGAAGACCTTGCAGAGGGCACCGGCTGTGCAGTCGGTGGTCGCGTGCCTGACCGCGTTCAGGATCCCGAGGCGGGCTTTGATTCCACCGGCATCATCGCGCCGAAAGATCTCAAGAAGATGGACCGGTTCGTCGAGTTCGCGCTGGTCGCCGCTCACGAAGCGCTGGAGCAGGCGGGCTGGCGTGAAGCCGATGAGCGCGGGCTGCTGCGAACGGCGACCGTGATTGCCACGGGCATCGGCGGGTTTGGATCGATCGTCAATGCGGTCCACACCACCGAAAGCCGTGGGCCTGGCCGGCTGTCGCCCTTCACTGCGCCGACTTTCCTGGCCAACATGGCGGCAGGGCAGGCATCGATACGCTACGGGTTCAAAGGCCCGCAGGGCGCACCCGTCACGGCCTGCGCGGCGGGTGTCCAGGCCATCGGTGATGCAGCACGGCTGATCAGGTCCGGTGAGGCGGACATCGCGCTGTGCGGCGGGGCGGAAGCGGCGATGCACCGGGTCAGCCTGGGCGGCTTCGCGGCGGCCAAGGCGCTCAGCACGTCGTTCAACGACTCGCCCGAAGCTGCATCTCGCCCATTTGATGAGCAGCGGGACGGGTTTGTCATGTCCGAAGGGGCAGGGCTGGTGGTGATCGAGCGCCTGGACCACGCCTTGGCGCGCGGCGCCAAGCCGCTTGCCGAGCTGGTTGGCTACGGCACGACCTCCGATGCCTACCATCTGACAGCCGGGCCCGACGACGGCAGCGGGGCGCGGCGGGCGATGGAGATCGCGCTGGCACAGGCAGGCATTACGCCGGCGCAGGTCGATCACATCAACGCGCATGCCACGTCCACCCAGGTGGGCGACCGCGCAGAACTCGCGGCGATGCGTGCGCTATTTGGCTCCCGTCCCGACCTTCTGATCTCTGCCACCAAGTCCAGCACCGGGCATCTGCTGGGGGCGGCGGGGGGCATCGAGGCCATCTTCACCGTGCTCGCGTTGCGTGATCAGGTCGCGCCCGCGACGCTCAATCTCGTTCGCCCGGATCCGTTGGCCGAAGGGCTGACGATCGTCGCCGGGGAACCACGCAAGGCCAACATGGAGATTGCGCTGACCAATGGGTTTGGCTTTGGTGGCGTGAATGCAAGCGCAGTGTTTCGGCGCCTGTGAAAGCTTCGGCAACTTCCAGCTTTCCAAGCAAGACCGCGTTGCGCTGGGAAGCCGCTCGGGCGCAGAGCCGCCAGTGCATCCTCGACGCGGCCGGGGCGGTGTTCGCGGAGGAAGGCTTTGAGCGGGCCACGATGAATCGAATCGCTGAAGTCTCTGGCCTAAGCAAGGCGACCATCTATGCGCACTACCGCGATAAGGAGCATCTCTACACTTCGGTCATGGACGGTCATCTGGCATCGATGCCTTCATGTGAGCCCGACATGCATACAGTGACCGATCTTGGCGGCGCGCTACTTCGCATCACAGACGCGATCGAAAGAATGGCGGCGGATTCCTCGTGCCAGGCCTTCTGTGAGGCGTTGTCGCGCTCACGTTGGCGCAATGATGCTTACTTGTGCCGCTGGGGAGTGATGTTGGAGCCGTATCTTGAAGTTGCAGAGCGGGTCCTTGCGCAGGCATCAGAGCACTCGAGCAATGCACGCGACAGCGAGATCTTTCTCAGGCTCATACTTCTTGAGCGTGGCCTGCCTCTCGGAGCGTGGCCCGTCTCCGACAGTGCAACAACCGTCGCCCTTTTTCTGCGTAGCTATGGCGCGTGCTGCCATCCCAGTAAAATAAACCCTGCTTGGTAGGGTTGGCATGCTGCCGCCAGACCTTCGGCTCCAGATTGAAATCACCTGCGGCCGGCCTCAGCCTGAACATTCGCATTCATGGTGGGGGCGGCGCCAGATACTAGCCAACGCGTTGCGCCCCCCTATCAGTGCACCGCAAGATCAAAAAAGGTGGCATACCCATATGGCTTATGAAGGCCAGCTGGCAAAGCGCTTCGCCAGGCATTCAACGTCATCTGGAGCTTGGCGGGGTGGCTGACGTATGAGATCCATCCGTCAGCGTTCTCGGCGATCCGCTCCATGCTCTGGCGAGCTTGGCCGAACGAGCATGGGGACCGCTCCGTCGAGTGGCTTCGGAACGAGGTCCAAGGATCCGTCCAGCACCCCGCCGTAAGAGCTTTGGATCTCGGGGAATCTCGACGAACCGAGCTGCCGGATCACGGACATGGACTCACGGAAGCGTTCTTCACGGTCACCGAAGTTCACTCCCATCGCAGGGTATTCAGATGGTCTGTCGCCACTGGCCAGACCCATCACAAAGCGTCCCCCCGATAGTTGATCGACGGACGCCGCTTGCTTGGCAACAAGAGCGGCATGTCGCAGTGGGGCCAGGACCCCTGCCGTCCCGAGCGAGATAGACCGGGTTTTCGCTGCCAGGTAGCCGAGATACACAGACGGGTCGAACACCCGGAAACGGGGATCTTGGATACCCTTCCAGCGGAGTGATGAGACCCAACGTCAGCCCGGATGCACCAAAGATCTTGGCGAATCCCGGCTTGCTGGGCATATTGGATGAGGTGGCCATGGAGAGGTGTTCCCGCTGTTACGCTCAGTCGATCTTGATCACGACCTTTCCGAAAGCCCCGCGAGCCAGATGTTCGTAGGCCGCGCGGGCATCATGGAATCCGTAAACCTGCTCAATGACCGGTCGGATATTGTGCTCGGTCAAGAATACGTTCATCCGGTCGAAGGACGACCGGGGGGCCACAGCGATGCCGCGGAGGGTGGTCTGGCGGAAGATGACCGGCATCAGGTCCAGCTCGCTGCGCTGACCTGTCAGGAACCCGATCTGGGCGATCTTGCCAGCAGCCTTGGTCGCCAGCACGGACTGATTGATGCCATTGCCCCCGGCAACATCCAAGGTGATGTCCACGCCGTTGCCATCGGTCAGCTCCAATACCTTCTCATGCCAATTTGGCCATGTGCGGTAGTTGACACCGGCGCTCACCCCCAGCTTCTCAACTGCACTCAGGTTCTCGTCCTTGCTCGACGTGGCAATTACACGGGCACCCATGGCAACAGCGATCTGGATGGCAAAGATTGAGACGCCACCCGTGCCTTGGACCAGGACCGTCTGGCCCGGCTTAAGCTCTCCAAAGTCGACCAGGGAATACCACGCAGTAAGCGCGGCGATGGGTAGCGTGGACGCCTCTTCATCAGTCATGGTGTCCGGGGCACGAACCGCGCTCTGTTCGGGGATGATCATGAATTCGGCCAAGCCACCCGGCAGAGGCGAGCCAAAGCAGTACTCGGGCTCGTCCGGTGCGGGAGCACCGTCGATCCACCGTGAGTAGAGGTGCGAATTGACGCGGTCACCCACTTTGAATCGAGAGACACCCTCACCGACGGAGACAACGGTCCCGGCGGCATCACTGACCGGGATCAGGGGCTTAGGGACGAGGTGTGGCTCGTAGATGCCATCAACAATCGCCTTGTCGCGGAAGTTGAGCGAAACCGCACCAACCTTAACCAATAGTTCTCCGGCCTTGGGGCTCGGACGGGGTGCTTCACCCTGCGTCAGATTGTCCAGGCCGAAATCGTTCAGAAGCCAAGCTTTCATTGTTCGTTATCTCCAACCAGCAATGCGCCGGTAGTTGTGGAGTAAAGGCTGCGGGTGCCTTGTCGGGAGGTGCTTTGGGCATTCAAGCTTCGCGCATCGGGAGCTGCCGCATCGACAATGCCAGCGTCAATTCCCACTGTTCTCGCGGGTCACGCTCAGAGGGCAGTCAACGAGAAAGAGGCGCTCTCCGGCTTGAGTGATTCTCCGCGCCCTGGCCCAGGAGATAGATTCCAACGACAGATCAACATTGTTATTCTCAGAACTAACAATGGGTGCGATCCAATCCTCGGCTGTCAGGGCGTGGTCGCCTTGGCTTCCCGTTACACCCACCAGGAGAAAGCTGTGGAGCTACTTCAGTCGATCCGTCTGTTTTCGAAACTGGCCGAGTTGCACAGCTTCACAAAAGCGGCCGACGCGCTTCAAATCGGACGGCCCCAGGTCACACTGGCGATCAACCAGTTGGAGGCGTCTTTGGGGGTTCGTCTTTTTCAGAGAACGACGCGAAGGGTGAGCCTCACCGCAGAGGGCGAAGCGTTCCTTGCGAAGGCAGAAGAGATTCTCGGCGGCGTGGACGAGGCGGTGACCATGTTCAGCGCGCCCAGTCACACGGTGCGCGGCCGTTTGCGAATTGATGTCCCTTCTGCGTTCGCCGTGGAACCGTTCATGGCGATGATAGGTGGGTTCAAACAGGCCTATCCCGGGGTCTCGATGACGCTTGGAGTAAGCGACCGATCAGTCGACATGATCGCCGAGGGAGTCGATTGCGTTCTGCGGATCGGAGAGTTGCCAAGCTCAAGCCTTGTGGCGCGACGGCTTGGCGCTTTGGAGATGATCACGTGCGCCTCTCCTGATTACGTCGAAGCCGCCCCGGCCCTCAAGCTGCCGAGCGACTTGGTCGATCTGGCATGCGTGAACTTCCTGTCGGGGCTCAATCGGCGGGCACTGCCGTGGCATTTCCAGATTCAAGGGCAGAACTCCGTCGTTGCGCCCAGAAGCACCATGCTGGTCAGCGATGCGTCCGCGTATGTCCAGTGCGCGCGCGCAGGGTTCGGTGTCATCCAGGTGCCTGGTCTACTCGTGGACCGCTATCTCCGGGACGGCAGCCTGGTTGAGGTGCTTGGCAGCTTCCGTCCAGCAGCCCGGCCTGTGTCGCTGGTATACCCCAGCCGATCACATCTCGCGCCCCCCCTGAAAGCCTTTGCAGAGTGGGTGTCGGAACACTTTGCGACCCTTGATCCCAGATGGCTTGGTGTCAACAGGGGTAGCGAACGGTAAGGCCCGGAACCCGACAGTGGGATTCGTGGGAACCGGGCCGGGCTTCAGCGTCGGTGCAACGCCGGCTTACAGCGTGACCACGATCTTGCCAAACTGCGTGTTCGACTCGAGGAAACGGGTGGCTTCAACGATCTCCTCGAAGGGAAAAACCTTCGCGATCTGCGGGCTGAACACGCCCTTGGCCAGGCCGTCAGTGATGAAAGCCTTCGCTCGCGCGAGCTTTTCATCGTCGGCCGTTACTTCGATGAACTCATAGCCACGAATGGTGGTGTGCTTGGCCAGCACGTGGAGGACCGGGATCGGCGTGACGTCGTGGCTGAGCGCGCCATAGATGAAGACGAAGGCATCCTTACTCGTGCCCTTTACGATGCCTTCGAAGTCCGGACCACCGACCGGGTCGAACACCACGCGAGCGCCCGCGCCGTCAGTGATCTTCATGATCTCAGCGGTGACGTCATCCAAACCGGTTTGAATGATGTGCGCGAAGCCAGCGCTCTTCAGTTCTTCGACTTTCTCCCCTTTCCGCGTGATCGCGATCGCGGTGGCACCGGCAAAATTCGCCACTTGCAGGGCTGCCAGGCCCAGGCTGCTGGATGCGGCCGAAAGAACGACGTAGTCACCTTTTCCCAGCTTGGCGAGGTCAATGAGGGCCCCCCAAACGGTGGTGAACGGCATCCAGGTGGCTGCGGCGGCCTCCCATGACACGTTGTCGGGGTTCTTCACCACGGCACGGGCGGGGGCAACCACCAGATCACCGTAGAGGCCGTATTGATCAAACATGAACGCCGGGATCACGCTGACTGCATCGCCCACGTTCAACTCTTTGACCTCCGGCCCGATCGCATCGATAACACCCGAAGCCTCATAGCCCATCGTCGCCGGGAACTGTGGTTCGATGACGTATCGACCCGTGCGATACATGCTCTCTGCCCGGTTCAAGCCCAAGGCGCGGACACTTATCCGAACCTCGCCGGCCTTGGGTTCCGGGGTGGGGACCTCTTCAATCCTGAGAACTTCGGGACCACCGGTTTCATGGAAGCGGACATGACGTGCCATCTGGATTCTCCTGTTTGTTCAGCCGCCTGTTGATGGCAGTGACTGACGGTTTGCATGGATGGCCCTGCGCTTGATCAGGCTGATCCAAGGGCGCCGGGCTTCAGGAGAACGATAGGATTGGAAGGCGGGAATCAGAAGACCTTCTGGCATGAACTCATTGTTCATCGCAGTCACAACTATCGATAGGATCCGCCAACGCCGCTACGGGCAGCCACGCGCCACCCAGCCCGTGCGCAGCATTTCCTGCAAGGCGGCAACCGCATTGCCATCGGCGTTCTTCGTCGAGCTCGCCCACGCGACAGCCATGGCGGCAAGAAAGATATCCCGCCCGGTGAGGGATGCCTTGGCGCTCCCAGCGTGCTGCGCAGCACTGAGGAAACGCTCTGACGCGTCGACCAGCGACTGGCACGTCGGCATCAATACCGAGCTCGGTTGAGACCATGCCGCGCGCAGGGGTTCAGGCAATCCCTCGTAGGCGTTCATCCATTGGCCGAGCGCGCCGATCCAGCGTTGTAGCGCGGCGGCCGGCTCGGGCTCGTCTGCTTCGATGGAAACGCGTATGTCTTCCAGATCCGCGTAGTGCTTTTCAAGCAGCGCCGCCAGCAGCGCGTCGCGGGTCGGGAAATGGCGATAAAGCGTCCCGGGACCTACGCCGGCCTGTTTGGCGATGCTGTCCATGGACACGTCGATCCCTTCCTCTCCAAACGCGATCCGCGCGACATCCAGGATGTGGCTTCGGTTGCGCTGCGCATCAGCACGGGGAAGGCGAGCTTGAGGAAGTTTTGACATGAGGGCGACGGCGGGGTTGATATCCGGAGTGTATCTCCATATAGTCCATCCAGAAAGCGGAGACGGTCTCCTTTTCGCGGGAAAGGCACTGCACAGCCTCCCCATGGGCGCAGCCCCCACATCCCGGCTCCAAGGTCGAACACCGTGAACCACTCGAAGAAAATGCTCCTCGGGCTCCACCTGGGCAACGGCTACGGGTCGCAATCCGGCGCTTGGCGTATGCCTTGGGTCGACCCGACCAACTACACAAGCTTTGATGCACGCGTTCGCCAAGCGCAGGCTGCCGAACGCGGAAAATTCCAGTTCATCTTTCTGCCCGATGGTCCGAGCGCAGTGGCTGACATCGCCAACGAGCCGCCTCATTTCAACTTGGACGTCATGATGACCTTGGCGGCCGTGGCCCGGTCGACCGAGCGTATTGGCCTGGTCGCTACAGGATCGACGACCTTCAATGAGCCGTTCAATCTAGCGCGCCAGTTCAAAGCGCTTGATGTCATGAGTCACGGTCGAGCCGGCTGGAATGCCGTCACCTCAAGCGGGGAGGATGTGGCCGCCAACTATGGTCGACAGATCCCGTCGAGTGCTGATCGCTACGGTCGCGCACACGAGTTCGTGCAGCTGGTTCAGGCGCTTTGGGGCAGCTGGGGTAAAGACGCATGGCTTCACGATCAAGAATCAGGACAGTTCGCCAACTCTGATCAGATCAAGCCGATAAACCTGCGCGGAAAGTTCGTGGGTTCGCGCGGACCGCTCTACATCCCGCCTTCTGAGCAAGGGCAGCCCATCATCTTCCATGCCGGGGGAAGCCCCAACGCGCATGAGTTGGCAGGCCGCTTCGCCAATGCGGTCATCGGCGCATCGTTCACGATTGAAGACGCCCGTGAGCAGCGAATGGCGTTCCGAAATGCGGCAGAACGGGCCGGGCGCGACCCGGACGAAATCAAATATATCCCGGGCTTGATGACCACCATCGCCAAGGATCGGCGCACGGCTCTGGATCGCCGCATCGCCTTGGCGGAGCGTTCCTTCCCGCAGACCCTGGCCTACTTGCAACATATGCTCGGCATTCGGGTTGATCCCAATGCGCTCGATCAACCCCTGTCGGCATCTCAGCTCGCTGCGGCAAGACCATCGCCGCGCGATCCGCGTTCAGCGCATGCACTGAAAATCGCTCAGGAAGGGTGGAGCGTGAGGGACATCCTGGCTCATGGCGTCATCGACTATCACCCCGTGATCGTGGGCCCCCCCGAGGAGGCAGCCGACCACATGCAAGCGTGGTTCGAGGCGGGGGCGGCAGACGGCTTCTGGATCTCCCCGGATGTCAACGACGACGGCATCGACGCGTTCGTGGACGGCGTGGTGCCGATTCTGCAGGAGCGTGGACTGTTCCACCTGGACTATGAGGGGGCAACGCTGCGTGAGCATCTTGGGGCGCCCGCGCAGTACGGGCTCGACCCGCGAGTGAGTGCATGAAAAGTCAGATCGGCAAAGCCATGCCTGTCAACACCCCAGACTCTCTTCCCTACAAGGACCCGACATGAAAATTGGCATCATAGGCACTGGCAATATCGGCTGCACGCTGGCACGAAAGCTGGTCGCGGCAGGACATGAGGTTCGAGTTGCAAACTCGCGTGGCGTTGAGGGTGTGCGCGCGCTTGCAGCGGACGTTGGAGCGGAGCCGGTCGACATCCACGGCGCGGTGGAAGGCGCAGACGCTGTCATCCTGTCGATCCCGTTCCCGGCCGTGGCGGCCCTCCCCAAGGGTCTGTTTGGCGCCCTTCCGAAGCACGCGCCGCTCATCGACACAGGCAACTACTACCCCGGGATGCGCGATCCCAACATTGCCGCGATCGATGAAGGGATGACGGAGAGCGTCTGGGTTTCCGAGCAACTCGGTCGCCCGGTCACCAAGGCTTTCAACAACATCCTGGCGCACTCGCTCGCCGCGCTTGGCAAGCCCAAAGGGCAGCCTGGTCGCCTGGCGGTCGCCGTCGCTGGTGACGATGGTGAAGCAAAAGCCATTGCCAGCGGCATCGTTGACGATATGGGCTTTGATGCGGTCGATGCGGGCAGCCTGGAGGACTCCTGGAAAATCCAGCCGTCGACCCCGGCGTACTGCTGCGATTTCGATGCCGGCGAAATGCAGAGCGCGATTGCAGCTGCCAGGAAGGGCGAAGCCCCGTCCAAACGGGACCGGATGATGAGCGACTATGGCAGCCGTCTCGGCCCCGACGCAGACCACGCGGCGATCATTGCCCTCAACCGGGAACTCAACGCCCCCTCGCGCTGAACCGTGTGGGCGAATGACGGTGGATTGCTTCTGCGTCTACCTATAGGTAGGATGGGGTCTTGACCCTTGGTGATGCCGCTATGTTTGCCCAGCTTTCCCCCAAAAGCGCCGAGATCGTCGCGCACACACGGACCCTGCTCGAATCTGGCGGCTACAACAGCTTCAGCTATGCCGACATATCGGCGTTGGTGCAGATCAGCAAGGCGAGCATCCACCATCATTTTCCCAGCAAGGTGGATCTGGTGCGTGAGGTGGTGGCGCGCTATCGGGCCGAGGCATCTGAAGGGCTGGGCCTGCTGGAACGGCAACTGGCCGATCCCCTGAAGGAACTGACCGCCTACGCCGATTACTGGTCAAGTTGCATCCGGGGAGGCAAGTCTTCCTTCTGCATCGCCGCGATGCTAGCAGCAGAATTGCCGACCATTCCCCCGGAGGTCGCCAGCGAGGTGCGTGGCCATTTCGAAGATCTTTCGGCATGGCTTGCGTCCACTCTGGAGCGAGGGGCCGAGAGGGGGCAATTCCACCTGATGCAGAGTGCTCCCCTCGAAGCCAGGGCTTTCATGTCCTCGGTCTACGGGGCAATGCTGGCCGCGCGAGGACTTGACGATCCGGACGCGTTTGAATCCATGGTGCAGACATCCATCGACCGTCTTACGCGCAACCGTTGAGCCTCGCGTAGGCGGCTGTGCTTCCAGTTAATCGGACAGCTGCATCAGCAGCTGGCATTTCAGCCTGACCACTAAGCCTATCAACTAGTAGATATATAACCGCTTCCGCATCAACCTACTGGAACCCATGATGAAATCCGATAAGTCTGCGTCGTCCCCCACCACCAATCAGTGGCTGGCAGCCTATTACTTCCTCCGGGCAGGCGTTTCCTTGGCCTGGATCGCGCTGGCGGTGCTGCTGGGAAGGCACGATGCAGCCCTCGCCGCACTGCTGCTGGTGATCTACCCGGCGTGGGACGCCTTCGCCAATTATCTTGATGCGCGCAGGAATGGCGGGTTGATCCGCAACCCTACGCAGACGCTCAACCTGGTGATCAGTGCTGTTGTCACCGTGGCCATCGGCTGGGCATTGACCCTCGGCATGCCAGCCACGATCAAGGTATTCGGCACCTGGGCGATCCTGTCGGGCCTGCTCCAGCTGGCAACCGCAGTGCGCCGCTGGAAAACATCCAGCGGGCAGTGGGTCATGATCCTCAGCGGCGCGCAGTCTGCCGCTGCCGGTGTCTTCTTCTTCAAGGTGGCGGCAAGCGGTGCCGCCCTGGGCCTGGTCACGGTGGCACCCTACGCGACGCTGGGTGCGGTGTATTTCCTGATATCGGCAGTGTGGCTGAGGGTGAGGAATCGGCGTCGGCACGCCAACGCACGCGCCGGCTGACAAGTTACGGCCGGACGATCATGCGTTGTTGTCAGGGCGGGCCGGCCAGCATTGCCGCCCGACGTGCGCGATAGACTTCGGGTGTCTGCGGTTTGATGAACAACGCGGTCAGCTCGGGATACTCGCGCTTCACCGCCTGTTCGATGCGGGTGATGCATTCCTCGATCTGCGGTGTGGTGCGGTCGTCTTCGAACTCTGCACTGAGCATCGCAACGACCTGGTTGGGTCCCATCTGCATGGTGCTCAGGCCGTTGGCGCGGCGCACGTCCGGATCGGCGCTGGCTACTTCCAGGATGCGCTCGGCCACATGCGGGTGTGCGGCCTCG